>Ga0315285_10003940_pt1 | contig 15419 bp, 13 predicted proteins | sample YL17G09_36_MG_FD_203698 | JGI IMG/M metagenome (GOLD analysis project Ga0315285, IMG submission 203698) | Sediment microbial communities from Yellowstone Lake, YNP, Wyoming, USA - YL17G09_36 | ecosystem: Environmental > Aquatic > Freshwater > Lake > Sediment | place: USA: Wyoming | collected...
GGCTTCATAGCCTCCGGAGAAGATGTGCCGGAAGTAGGGGCTCCGGTAGCGGACCACGATCTCGGGGATGAGGCCGATTTTTTTCATGGAATCGGCTTCGAACGCCAGGGGGTCGCGCTCGGCCGGATCGGAGAGGGTGTGCCAGTCCATGTCCAGGTAGCAAGCCGCCATGTACTCGACGGTGGCGAAGCCCAGGTTGAAGAGGCCGGCCCGCTTGATTTTGGCCAGGAGCTCGTCGGGGATGGGTTCTTCGGTCCGGTAATGGCGCGCATAGGACTTGATGACGTCCGGGTGCTGGGCCCAGTTCTCCATGATCTGCGAGGGTAGCTCCACGAAATCGCTCGGAACCGACGTGCCCGACAGCCTTTCATACGTGCATCGGGAAAGAAGGCCGTGGAGGCCGTGGCCGAACTCGTGGAACATGGTCAGGGCCTCTTCGAAGCTGATGAGCGAGGGCGTCTCGCCGGCCGGCCGCGAGAAATTCCCATTGTTGGTGACGAGCGGCGTCACGAATGTCCCGCCCCGCGCGGACTGCTGTCGGAACTCGTTCATCCAGGCGCCGCCGCCCTTGCTCGGCCGGGGAAAATAGTCCGTGTAGAGGATCCCGACGTGGCGGCCGTCGGCCTCTTGGACCTCGAAGACCTTGACCTCGGGATTGTAGACGGGGATATCGGTCCGTTCGATGAATTTCAGGCCCCAGAGCTTCCCTGCCACGGAGAAAGCGCCGTCCCGCACGTTCTCGAGCTTGAAGTAGGGGCGGAGGGCTTCGTCGTCGAGGTCGTACTTGGCCTTCTTGACCTTCTCGGCGTAATACCACCAGTCCCAGGGCTCGAGCTTGAAGTCGCGGCCGTCCTTGCGGATCATTCCCTGGAGGTCTTTGGCTTCCCTCTTGGCCATGGCCAGGGCGGGCGTCCAGAGCTGATCCAGGAGCTTGGCGACGCCGCCGGGCGTCTTGGCCATGTTCTCCTCGAGGACGAAATCGGCGTAGGTCTTATAGCCGAGAAGCCCGGCTTTTTTGACGCGGAGCGATGCGCTCTTGGCCAGGATCGCCTTGTTGTCGAATTTGTTGTTGTTGTCGCCGCGGCGGATAAAGGCCTTGAAGAGATTCTCGCGAAGGTCCCTTTTCTCCGAGTAGGTCAGGAAGGGGATCAGGCTCGGTTTGTGGAGGGTGAAGACCCATTTCCCGGCCTGGCCTTTCTCCCGCGCGGCTTCGGCGGCCGCCGCGACCACGGCCTCGGGGAGGCCGGCCAGGTCCTCATTTTTGTCAATGGCGAGGAAGAAGCCGTTGTCCTCCTTGAGGACGTTCTCTTCGAAGCGCAGGTTCAGGACGGCCAGCTCCTTGTTGATCTCGCGGAGCTCGGCTTTCTTGGTTTCGTCGAGGTTGGCGCCGCCCCGCACGAAGTCCTTGTAGGTCTTGTCGAGGAGGGTCGCCTGTTCGAGGGTGAGACCTAGTTCGTCTTTCCGCTCGTAGACGGCTTTAACCCGTTCGTAGAGCTTCACGTTGAGTAGGACGTCGTCCTGGAGCTGGGAGAGGAGGGGAGCCACTTCCTTGGCGATGGCCTGCATCCGGTCGTTGGTATTGGCACTCATCAGCGGGTTGAAGACATTGTTGACGCGGTCGAGAAGGCTTCCGCTCGCTTCGAGGGCCTCGACCGTATTGGCGAAAGTCGGGGATTCGGAATTGTTGACGACGGCGTCGATCTCGCGGCGCGCTTCCTCGATTCCCTTGTTGAATGCGGGCAGGTAATGGTCGTCTTTGATCTTGTCGAGGGGCGGGGTCCCGAAGGGCGTGTCCCAGGCGGCAAGCAGGGGATTTTCTTCCTGGGGCCGGGTCGCCTTAGTCTCTTTGACGGTGCATCCGGCAAGGAAGACGGCGATTATCAGGGCCGTCAGGATTGTCAGGGTTGAAAGGGTAGTTCGTTTCATAAGCATCACCTCCAAGGAGTCGGAAGCCGCTATTGTTCCTTAGATTAAGGCTTTTTTCAAGGGTTGGCCGGGCTAAAAATCGTCGAAGAGACGCATCTGGGGATTTGCCTTAATCAGATATTCCCTGACTTTTTTCCAAAATTCGCGGGCTATCCGATGGATAGCCTCGGTCTCTTTTTCCGAGATGAGGCCCCTCGGTTGATAAACGCATTCGTTTCTCTTGATCCGGAATTTCTGCAAGGTGCGGATCAAAGAATCAAAATCCTCGCCGAGGAGCATACCCGCCGCAAAGAACGTCGTTTTATGCTGTTCTCCGTCGTCGGGCACATAGCCGCCAAGAAGGAGAATTACCCGGCTGATCTGGAGGAGCCCGTCATAGAGGAGTTTGAAAGCCGCCTCGTTTACTCGGCCCCTGACGAGATCAGCGGCTTCGAAATTCCTACGAGCTGCTTCCAAGAGGCCGTTCAGATAGCCTACGTCCGTTTTTTGCTTCTTGAGCTTTCCTTCCCGAGTCAGCTTATTGAAGACGCTTTTGGAATTCATCTTTATCTCCGACTATCATCAGACAATTTTTGCTAATGTCCCTTAAAAAATAATTGGTCTTCCTTTTATCAAAGAATTCCTTATCTCCGGCCAGGTGATAGTTGATCTCCCTCCCGATCTTGGCCTCGGTCTTCTGTATGGTTTGAAAGAGCGATTCTTCATCGGGATCACCTATGACATAGAGGTCGATGTCGGAATCAGATTTGATACCGTTCTTGGCGTAGGAACCGAACAGAAATGCGTAACTGATTCCGCCGATCCGGCTCAATTCCCTTTTCAAATCGGCTTCGACGCCAATTGTTTTTCGAACGATCGACCGGATTTCCCTGAGCAATGTGAAACGGGTGTTTAGCCGATAGATATTGAGATTAGCTTTTTTCTGGAAGAGGAGAAAATCGCTTTTAACCAGGCGGTTGGCCTCCCGCTGAGCCGTTCCGGCGGAGGTCCCCACGGTCCGGGCTATCTCGCTAAGATGATATTCCATCTCAGGATTATAGACGAACAACACGATGATTTTTTGTCGAATCCGGGATTTTCCGAGTAAATCAATCATGACATTATTCCTTCTTTAGTAAATATTTACTCAATTATGAGTAAATTGCAAGGGTGAAAAACGTCTCCGAGCTTTGGACCCTAATTACGTTGCCCGTGTTGATAGAAAACGATGAGGAATTCTGGGGAAACAATCTGAATTCCGGGGACATGAACCGAATTTCTTGATTCGGAATCGTGTCCCTCGAATTCCGTTGATTACCAGACTTGGTATCGTGTCCCTCGAATTTCATTGATCACGTATCCCTGATATTCCAGGGGACAGGGAGGAGAGCTCTCTAACAGTTGCATTTGACTTTATCCCCAGACCGTTTTATCATTTGGCTGAAAGGGCCGGGAAAATTGAGCAATCAAAGCCATATCCTCAATCGTAGGCTGGCAGGGATTCGTAGCCTGATCGACGGGCTTTGAGGTTGCCATGAAGATTCTTATACCGATCCGTATAAGATGCTTTGATAAAAACGGAGAGACGATGCAAAAGGTTGAGATCGAACCGCTTAAGCACGAACCAAAGCCTTATACGAAGGCGTCTTATGCGGCAATGGAAAGAATGGTTGGAGTTTTATATGGATCGATATAAACAATGTTCGGATGGAGGAATCGAATAATGATATCACTTCGCCCTATTCTGATCTTCACGCTGGTCGTCGCCCTATATTCATCGGCGCTCACCCAGAGCTCTTACGATGACTCTTCGATGAGACGTGACGTTGCCTATCGTATCGCACGAGATCACGGAGTCAAAATGGATTGGCGGCAAACCTCCCTTACGCAACTCATGGACGCCGAGGCCAGACTTAACACCACCAAACGTATAAAAGATGGGTATGGAGTTTCTTGTGACTGGCAGAAGACCACACTCACGGTACTTATGGATACCGAAGCGCGGATGGGATCCGCTCGACGTATCAGTCAAGCCACCGAGACGCCCGTCGACTGGAAGAAGTACACGCTAATGCAACTCATGGAAATGGAGATGAGACTTGGCGGAGTCGATGTCGATGCTATCAAGAAGGAAGACGATTCTCGCACCCACCGCGACGGCGGAGGGACAGCACCAGCCGCTACCAGGGGGCTTGGCGTATATGTCATCGCTCCAAGCGTTTCCACTTCAATGGAGGCAAGGTCAATCAGGATGAAGAAAGGCTGGAGTGAATCCAGCCTGCGGCAGGCTGATGTAATTCTCGTAGTAGTCAGAAGTATGTTATTCAACCCGTTGAGCTACTCATATGACAGCGTGAATGAACTTGAAGATGATGCCGAGAATCAGTTGAACATCTCTGGCGAGAACTTCCATGTCTACATCTACTCAATCGATGATGACATGGCAGTCAGTCAGGAGAAGCACATAAGTTACAAGGCAGATGACTGAAGCCGAACAAAGGCATGCAGCGGACGGCGGACAGCCGCCGCTGATGCTTAGCGTTGGGCCGATGGTGTAACCAATGGCTACCATTGACGACGTAATCACGTGGGCTAATTCTTTGCCCGCTTGGCAAGGAGACGCTGTACGTCGTTTGTTGGCGAGGGGCGAGCAGCCGCTCAGTACTCAGGATTATTCTGAGATACTGGCTTTAGCAAAAGCGGACTTGAAACTTGCACCACCCCCGGAAAATCTGAAGCCTGTTCCCCCAGTTGCGGGCACGTTCTCGGGCTCTCCAGCAGGAACGGTTGCCGTCAAACTGCTGTCGATTGACGACATCCGAAACGTCAACATCATCAAGGCTGGCCAGACACAACCCTTCGCCGAGAGTGGCGTGACGGTGGTGTACGGCGACAACGGCTCTGGTAAGTCCGGCTACTCCCGCATCCTGAAACTGGCTTGCCAAGCCCGCGATAAGGACGAGCGGATCCTTCCCGATGTCTTCGCGACAGCACCGACCGGTCCTCCAAGCGCGAGACTGAAGATCAAGCAGGACAACGAGGAAAGGGACATTGTTTGGACCCAAGATATCCCCGCTGACCCCGTCTTGACCAATATCACAGTATTCGACGGTCGGTGTGCCCGCGTGATCACGGATGACCGCAATGAAATCAGCTATTTGCCCTATGGCGGAGACGTGTTCCAGAAGACTGCGGAGATCATCCTGAAAGTCAAGGCTGACGTGGAAGCCGAGATTGTGGACCTGACACCAATTCAGGATTCAGCCGTTCAGGCGGGCACTCCGTCGGCCATCTTTCTTGAGTCATTGTCGGAGACCACCAAGGACGAGGTTTTTCAGGCATCTACGCTTTGGACCCCGCCGGATGACCTGGAATTGGCTGCCCAAGAAGAGCTCGCGCGATCGTCAGAGTCCACCAAGGCGACCCAAGAGGTCGCCCGTCTCGACAAGATTAGGGGGCGCGTCAACGATACGGCCAGTGCTGTGGCTGGACTCAATTCAGCGTGTGCGGATCTGACGAACGAAGCCATCAAGACGGTTCTTACTGAAGTGAATGCCGCGAAACTCGCCCACGCGACTGCCGTGGCCGAACGGCAGGCGCCCGAACCACTGCCCGGCGTTGCGTCTACTACTCAATGGGAGATTCTCTACAAGGCAGCGAAACAATACTCAGAGGAGATCGCCTATCCCGGCGAATCCTTTCCGAAGACAGACGATGCGGTATGCGTGTTGTGTCAACAGCCACTAGACGACGAGGCGGCTGCGCGCTTTAGCCGCTTCAAGAAGTTCATGGAGGATGCCACTAACACTTTGCTCGCCGCCAAAAGCAAAGCGCTGACGTTGCTGCGCGACAAGGTAGAAGCTGTGGCTCCCTTGTCCAGCGCGGCGCTCGAATCCATCTGCGACGAGCTCGCCAGTCTGGATGCCAAGGTGGCAGATAATCTGCAGGCCTACCACGCCGGGGTAGCGAAGCGAAAAGCAGCAGTACTTGCTTTGCTCAGAGAAGGCGAGAACCCGCAGAAGGCGGCGTTGTTGCCACCTTGGTCTGCGTCAGCTGAGGGAGTTCTACGAGTAGTTGCGCAAACGCTCACCCAAAAGGCCGCGGACATCACGAACGCGGCAAAACCGGAAGAGTATGAGAAACTCGTCGCCAACATCGCCGAACGTAAATCGCGAAAAGCGCTCAGTAACAGGAAGGCCGATATAAGCGCGTTTATCGCACAGGCCCGCCGTAACGCCGACCTCAGTCGTGCCGCCTCCACCCTTCGTACGCAAGAGATCACGCGACAAGGCACAACCATCATTCGGAAGAACCTGACCCCGGAGTTGCTCGCTGCCTTCAAGGAGGAGCTTGCTGCACTAGGCGTGACACGAGTGCCAATTTCGTTGAAGGCCCGCGGAGACGTCGGCGATACGGCGCACGAAATGCTGCTGGAAGGCGCTACCATGCTGGGCAGGGCGCGCACATCCGAAATACTCAGTGAGGGCGAAACACGCGTCATCGCAATTGCTGGGTTCTTGGCTGAACTTCAGCTTGCTCCACATGCGAACGCGATTGTGTTGGACGACCCGGTTTCGTCGCTCGATCATGTGTTTACCGGGAAGATCGCTGCTAGGCTCGCGCGCGAGGGGCTGTTGCGGCAGGTCATCATATTCACGCACAACATAGCCTTACTCATGGAATTGCAGGACGCCGCCTCCGCACTTGCCAAGGCCGGTACGCCCGTTGGTGTTGCCGTGCATACTCTGCGCCGTTTTGGCAAATCGGCCGGTGTCACGACAGGAGGCGCACCGTGGCATGCCCTGAAGATCAAGCAGCGGGCTCAATATCTGGATGAATTGGTGCATAAGCTCAAGCCGCTTTTTCAAAACAATATGATCGAGTACAATGAAAAAGCGGCCCATGTTTATGGCTTATTGCGTGAAGCGTGGGAATCTTGTGTTGAAGATGACCTATTTTACAGCGTGGTATGCCGATATCGTAACAGCGTGCAGACACTTAAACTCATAGAAGTGGCCATTGAAGACTCCGACAGCCGTCTTGTCGACCTCCAGATGTCGAAGGCCAGCACTTGGATGACAGGCCATGACAGATCTAAGGCTTTGCATTATGACCGCCCTTCACCTGAAGAATTACTCACCGATATCAATGAACTGCGGCTGTTTTCGAAAGCACTCATCGATCGTCGCAAGCAAACAAAGAAGCGCCGCGAGAAGCATTTGGAGCCACAATAATAGATGTAGAACCGAGGAACAGCCCAGCAAGCGCTTACAGCCGACCGGTTGCGCTGGCGGCTGAAGCGCGGCGTTGGACGTGAGGACACCATGAAACGTGCACCCAAAGCGCCAGTGAAAGCAAAGGCCAACCGCATTGGCGGCTCAAAGCTGGCACGCTCCATGCGTCTTGCGATCGAAAATGTTGCTCGATTCGGAGACACAGATATATTCCCTTTCTCTATTGAGAGGCATGTTATCCGCGATAGGCCAGACGATGCGCTGAGCATACTCTTGCAGATAAACGAAACCCTTGACCAGAGTATTCACGAAATGCCCATTGAGAGTGAACGTTTACTTCAAGCGGTGGGATATACCGGCTTCCGTCAAGGAACCCAGATTGATCCCATCTGGAATCTCTACCTTCTTGGGATGGTCATCCTAATCGGCGATGACATTGAGGCAGCCCGCGTTCCGGCCTCCAGAGGAGTGGTATTCTCATACCGATTCGCTCCTGAAACCGCCGACCACTCTCTCTTTGCGAAGAACCACGGTTGGGAGGAATTCCAGAAAAAAGCGGTGGAGCTCGCGCATTCATATAAGTACGTCTTGAGTTGCGACATCTCGGACTTCTACCCGCGGGTCTACCATCACCGTCTTGAGAACGCCTTGAAGAAGGCGACGCGGAATACACAGGCCATCGCCCATATCAAAAGAGTGCTATCTGAACTTGCACGCGGAGCATCGTATGGTTTGCCGGTTGGCGGACCAGCGACCCGTCTTCTCAGTGAGCTCCTGCTAAATCGGGTCGATAAACTGCTCCTTGGTCATGGCTGCGCTTTCTGCAGGTTTGTCGATGACTACTACCTCTTTGCCCAAACGCAAGAGGACGCGTATTCGGGACTTGTATACCTATCCGAAACGTTGCTAGAGAACGAGGGCCTTTCTCTTCAGAAGACTAAGACACGAATCATGTCGGCCTCCGAATTCCTGGATACCTCGGCCTTCTCGACAGAGAATGTTCCCGATGATCCTGAACAAGTCATGCATCGCGATTTCTTGGCCCTGCACATTCACTTCGATCCATACTCGGAAACGGCAGTCGAGGATTATGAGACAATTAAAGCAGAACTGACGAAATTCGACATAGTAGGAATGCTCGCCGCAGAGATGCAAAAGTCCAGGATTTCTGAGACGCTTACAAGAAAGCTCGTTCGCGCACTGAGACACATCTCTGGTCCAAGTCGTCAGACAGCGATTACTTCGTTGACCGAGAACCTTCCCATCCTGTATCCGATTCTGCCAACCGTCATGATGGTCTTACGTGACATTCTGCCGGAACTATCCTCAGGGATAAAAGAGCCCCTTTTTGCTCAACTGCGGCGAATTATAGAAACAAACTCCTACCTCTGCGCAGTCCCCACAAATCTGGCGTTTGTGTTGCGGCTTCTTGCTGCCGACGATTCAGAGGAGACCGATGCCACCCTCATGAAGGTTTACTCATCAACCGCATCGACTATGATTAAGCGAGACGTGATTTTAATCTTGGCAAAGCACAACGCGGACTATTGGATATCTGCTCAGTTGAAACGCTACAACAGTTGCAGCTTGTGGGAGAGACGGGCTCTCTTGATCGCGTCCTATATTCTTGAGGATGAAGGGGATCATTGGCGCAAGAGGCTGAAGGGCGGCCTTTCACCGTTCGATGTGCTCGTTGTGAAGTGGGCCAGCTACAAGAAGCAGGCGGGCACGCCATGGGATTTGGGATGAATACATGATCTCCGAACGCAAATTTGCGGCGTCTTACACTTCCTTTTGGAACCAGGTCCTTCCGCGCATTGATGGCTATTTACGACGCATTAATTGCTTGTGCAAACGATACGAGAACGAGATATCAGTGATCGCATCTGCGCACAGGGACAGGCGCGCGATTGTGAACGAAACGGGTTTTAGACTTTTCAAGGCGGTGTGCACAGATAAACATGTGTCGGACCGGCGTGTCCGAGAGATCGCAGAATCAGTTCGGCAATATGTCGAGCGCTTATCCAATGCGAACGATGGCGTCGTCCGTGAGCCGGTGGTAGAGAAAGAAATCGATGAAGCTGAGGCTATCTCCACATCCCTGATGGTCTATTTCAAAGGTACGTCAATCCGAGAACTGCTGTTCTGGCCTCAGTTCCCGGGGTGCGGAATACTTCACGCTACTAAGGGTGACATAATCCATGGCAAGAGGTTGTACGAAGTGAAGGCTGGCGACAGAAGTTTCCGAGTGACCGATATGCGCCAGATTCTCACATACTGTGCAATGGATTTTGCCGCCAGCAAATACGGGATAGAAGACGTTGTGTTGTTGAATCCGCGGCGTGGGACCCATTTCTGCACTTCGGTTGACCAACTAGTGAAGGAGTCTTCAGGTGGCAGTCCAGTTGACTTCTTCAGCAAGGTGATCGAGTTTCTGTCAGCAGAGACCAACTCGCGATAGGATCGTCGAACCAAGGAGTGCAGGCGACGCGGTGACCCGCGCGCCTAACTCCCGACGTAAGCCGAAACAAGTAATCACAAAACTGATACATAATGGAAAACAAGTGTTGTCCTCAGGCGGAAGGCACTATCTCGAATTTAGGGCCGTTGGCCAAATCGGCCGGTTTTGAGCTGCTCGGCTTCGATCTGGGAAAAGACGTAGAATCTGCTATTAAGGATGCGCTGTCGGGCGGCGCGGTTTTTCCAGAAGGAGATAAGCCCCTCTCAATCTTTCGCCGAACTCTTGCCGACTCTATCCGCGACATCCAGTTACATCCACATGGCAGATTATTCCAAGAGTTCTTGCTCAAAGGCCCTTATGAGGGCGGAGGGAAGATTCCCAAGGAATTGACCCGTTCGCCGACAATAAGCCCCGCCTTTCAGGACAGGGACGAGATGCGAGGCTCAGGGTTAATCCTATACAAGCCCCGGCCTTCAGGCCGGGGAGTCGAGGATTTGACTTTTTCCCGTAACGGTCCTATCATTTTATTGAAATAGCGGGGGAAACTAATGTTTATTAAGTTCTATTTGTCAAAAAAGTAACGAGTTGATATGTTGCTGCTAATCGTTGATCCGAAACCCGCTTCACAGGCTGCTTGTAAAGCACTTGTTTTGGAATCTGGCTTTAATTGAGGATTACTATAATCATTATTGAGCACCAAATTGGGAGGCAGGGATATGCGAGATAAAGAAGTGCGATCTCTTATAGAAGCTAAGCTCAAGAAGAACGGGATAAAAATACGAAATAAGAATGCAATTGGTGCTTTTCTAAAACTCTTCCCACCCCTTAGTTCTCTTTGGCAGGTTTTATCAGGGGCCCAGGACGCTTTGGAGACAGAGAGAGGCCGGATTACTCAAGAAGTTATTCTTAAGTTCCTTTGTGCATTAGATGAGAAACTGGAGGGGATCATAACCACCCAACAACAGGATGACACTCTCCAAATCTTGGTAGAGAGTGTTAGGGCATATGGCGACGTGACAGGCCTAAAGGCGTGCACTTCCAATCCGGAACTCCGCCAACTGTTCTCCCAAAAAGAAGTCCAAGTGGTCCTCAGCGATATCCAATCGCGTGGAAATGTTACGGGAGTTGACCTCACCGTGGATGAGGAGGTTGATTTAAATAAGCCTCTCAATATAAAAACCCCGAATGGGTCCGTCAAGTTCAATCCGGGTGAGGGTCGTAATATCACCTTCGGAAAAGGCATGAAGCACAAAAAATAGATTGGTCCAAAAACATGATACAGGCGTACATTCTGAACAAGCCTATGACTCAAGGGGCGTGGCTGGGACGTCGTGTAAGAGTAAAGGTCATTGATTTTAGGTAGGAGAGGAAGAGCATAAAAAGGTGAAATAATGACAAAAAATGAACAAAGCGGACTCCTTGGGATATCGGAAACAGAACATGCAGAAATTGAACTGTCTGAAAGCCTGGCTTGGTTGCGTCAGCGTATCTCCAAATTTGTCGTTGGAGGGATCTATCTTCTTGCCGGGCAACCGGGTATCGGTAAGTCCAGACTTTCAACACAGATCGCTCTTGATCTTGGCCGAAGAGGTATGAAAACACTTTATATTCTAACAGAGCAGTCAAGAGATGATCTGGCAAAAGTGGCAAGACAAATGACATCAGACTGGCCTCGAAAAGACGCTGAACGAGCACTTGGAAATGTCCTGCCCGAGGAGGGTGTCTACGACATTGAGGACTTGCCAACGTTTCTTGGCCACCAGGTCATGAGTTCCTCTGGCAAGTATCATGGTGTAAAACTCATTATAGTGGATTCGGTTCAAGGGCATGGTCTTTCCGCAAGTGCCACACGTAAGTACAGACAGGTTTATGATTTCTGCCGCCAGTGTAAAACCGACGGGATAACCGTTGTCCTTGTGGCCCATGTGACCAAAAAGGGCGATGTTGCTGGCCCCAAGGATATGGAACACAACGTTGATTGCATTCTTGTGATGCGGAGAGCAATGATCTACCGACCGATGTTTGTCCCCAAAAATCGGTTTGGCCCCGCCATCTTCAAGCCAATACCCCTTGAGATGGACAAGACTACAACGGCCTTGCGGCTCTCTCCTCATAGCGATTCGGTAAGCAGTGTTGCTCGTTCCTATCTTGGCCGACGCGTTGGAATTGCCGAGGCCCAAGCGTCTGTCGCATTGCCCGCTTATGGCAATAGGGGAAAAATCACAGCTCCGGGACTTCCACGCAAGGAAATCGAACAACTGACAACCTGTATCAGTCAGCTTCCCGAGATGCAAATTGAAGACCTCGACTACACTATTCAATGCCGACTTCCGGGCGACAAACGATATAGGGGGCTTCTCGGCCTTCCTCTCTGCATGGCGCTTATTGCTTCCTATATTCAGAAAGATATACCTCCATACTATATTTATCTTGGCGAGATTGACCTCTTACGTAAGGTGCGGGAAGTGCCCGACGAAATTCTACTCGACCTCTGGGAACAACTCAGGGACCCGGCCAACACAACGATTCCTAAGCCCGTCAGGATATTCTGCCCCAAAGAGAGCGCCCACCTTTTACAGGAGGAAGTTGAGGGGGCTACAGTTGTTGCTTGTGAACGTCTTGACGATGCCGTCTTCATGACCTGGCCGGAACTTAAATCTAGTTCGCAGGGAATAATCAAATGAGAATCACTGAAACCCTTAGACAGTGTACACTCCCAATACGAGATAGAATAGGCGGACTGGACAAGCAGCTTGCCCAAGCCGATGCTGAGCGGAACGCTGCTGAGGAACGTGTCAAACGCGCTAGCACGGAGATAAACCGCCAAAGGAAGCTCGAGACTGATCAAAAGCGAGCTCTCAGCGAAACAGAGGAAAAAGTCGCGGAGGCAAAGCGCATTCTCGACGATCTTGAGCGAAAACGGCAGGAGGCGTTGGAAACCTTCATGCAGTGCCAAGATGAATACAATACCATGTACCACTCGCGGCGGGATGCGCAAAAGGAGACTGAAAAGGCGTTGGCTGATATCCGGAAAGAGCAGAAATCCAAACAGGAGGCTGAAGCGGAGATTTCTAGAATGCGAGAAGAGCGCCGGACCACCGAAAAAGATCTTCGTCGTGTATTGTTGAAATCTCTCGATCTACATCTCGAACAGCAAAGCGCTCTCTTACAGGCTGCTTTTACGACACAGGAGCAGCGATCTAAAGTGATGCGGGATTTCGAAGCCCTCAAGAGAGCGAGGCATACGGATACGGAGATTGGCCGACTCTGTGATGAACGCGACGAAATTCGTAAGTTGCTCAATAACGCCATGGTCCCGGGCGTTAAAGCGATGTTGCAGTCATCTCTGAAAGGAATTGATGAAATTCTAGCAAAGAGGTTTCCTGGAGTACTCCAGATACCTGATCAAGCCCCAAGGGACAACCAAATCGAAGAACTTCTTTTCTATTGCGATCATGAAGGGAAGGCAGTCTGTCTCCTCCCTATAGCAGCTGCTGAGTGGTGCGGTGAGGCATCTTCCACAGAGCGCACAACCAATGCGATGTGTCTCGTGTGGAACATGATTCGTGAGGTCGGCTTAAGGACCGAGGACGGTGATTTCAGAGTTATCAATGACCGCTCGGTCTTCGCGTCGCAACTGGACATTGAGGTCATCGCCAGCCAAGGATTCAGCGTCAAATGTGAAGGCACCGAAGTTGTTCGCTATGTTTTCTCGGCAGTCCCAACAGAACTTCAAGAGACGATTTCCCATGAAGATCAAGACGATTGATGCAGCGCGAAGTCTAGGGATTCATCCAGCGCATCTCCTACTTCACGTCGCGGCGCTGGATATGTCACTCTCTTTCAATGACGTTTGGCCTGAGATAGAGGAAGCGTGGGTGGAAACAATCGCTTCTACCGGGAGACATAGACCTTCTTCTCCAGATCTGGCGCATCAGCTTAGGCCGACGCCCCCGCCCCTATCGAGCTTGTCAAAGAACGCTATTCATGTTCTGGACAAACTTAGCCGGCAAGGCAAATGGGGAAAATTATCGGTGCCCTTTGAGGCTCTCCAGAATCTTACGCATATTCCAAAGAGAGATCTTGAAGACGCAGTTGGTGAACTTCGCAAGGCTGGTTACCTTGATCACGACGGAAGTGGGAGGGGGACAATAAGTCTGGATCCCGCGCGACAGAAGGATATCAAGAAAATTACCCAAGAAAGTAGTGAACATGCTAGGTGACGCTCAACGCTAATTATTGATGGGGGATATGTTGTTTTATATATATGAAAATTGGACAGCAGAAAACAAAGCAGTAGTTCATAGAGGTTCTTGCGGCCACTGTAATAGTGGAAAAGGCTGCCATGATAATCCTCTTGGAAATAAAAATGGGAAGTGGCATGGTCCTTTTGAAAAAATTGAAGATTTTGAAATTGCTGCGATCAGAATTAATCGGCCGATGAAAAAGCATCAATGTATTTAAATATTTATCAATTCTTTGCTGTGAACAGGCAGGGGCGTGTGCCCATACAAATTGTATAGAGCATGAAGCTTATTTCTGCTGATGACCTTATTTGAGTCTATCCTTAAAACGCCGGCCCCAAGGTGACAGCTAAAACTATTTGCCTCGCTAAAGTCACGCGAAGCCTTGAAGGGCTGTCGGTTGGCGATGCCTTTGGAGAGCAATTCTTTGGGCACTCGCCATATGAAGCCTTGGCTACTCAGCTACCCGCCAGAGTCTGGCGATGGTGCGCCGCTTGTCATTTCAACAATTATGAGGAAGCGTTATGGATAACAGTCAAGGGGCTTGGCGACCGCGATTCAATATGTGCGATCGTCGGCGGCATCGTCGCTTTGTCGGCGCCCGAAATCCCCGCTCCATGGTTAGAACGCCGGGAACCGTTGCCTGAATGAGATGAAGCGGACAATAATAATCGGGGAACTGATACGGGTCATCCGAAGCCAGTTCGCCCTGGATTGGCACGGTTTCCACGGGATGCTCCATTGGAACCGCGTGCGCGAAAATGGGCTGTGTCTGGCTGAGCTCACGGGCGCAAAAAAAAACGTCGTCGAGCTATTCGCTGTCCTCCACGATTCGAGACGCCTTAACGAGGGAAGCGACCCTCTCCATGGCGATCGCGCGGCGGTGTTCGCGCAGACGCTGGCCGGCTCCGTGTTCGACCTGGGCGCTGAGGACCTTGATCTGCTGATGACGGCCTGTCGGCATCATAGCGGAGGGTTCATCGTCGCAGACATCACGGTTCTCACGTGTTGGGACGCCGACCGGCTTGACCTCGGCCGCATCGGCATGAGGCCGGATCCGACTCTCCTTGGCACGGGGGCGGCCCGGGATCCCGGTATGATACAATGGGCGTACGAACGGAGCCTGAAATGAAACGGCGGCAACCGGGGCGGCAACAATGACGTCTACTGGATCGATTCGCGGGTGATCAATGAAGCGAGGAAGCACATCCCGGCCGGCCCCGCCCAGTACGATCGCGGACGCTTTTCGTGAGACGCCTAAGGCGAGCATGAATGAAGCCGCGATTCGGGCACTCGTCGACGATCTCACTCGCGCCTGGAACGATCGAGATCTTGATCGATTCATCGCCTTTCTGGATGAGTCTGTCGTTTGGGACGATCCCGCCATGCTTTATGGTCCGGCCATCGGCCGGACGGGCGTGCGGAAATACGCTGAGAGTATCTTGAAAGCATTCCCGGACTTCGCATACTCGATAAGAGAGCCAATCTGCATCGCTCCGTCCGGCGAGCGCTGCATCGTGCCCTGGGAGATCACCGCCACGCACACGGGTTCCTTCGATCCTCCTGGTTTTGCCC
>Ga0315285_10003941_pt1 | contig 15417 bp, 15 predicted proteins | sample YL17G09_36_MG_FD_203698 | JGI IMG/M metagenome (GOLD analysis project Ga0315285, IMG submission 203698) | Sediment microbial communities from Yellowstone Lake, YNP, Wyoming, USA - YL17G09_36 | ecosystem: Environmental > Aquatic > Freshwater > Lake > Sediment | place: USA: Wyoming | collected...
GCAAGGGCTGCAAGGTGATTCTTTTTTTGTCCTTGCCAGGGCTATCTTAACCGACTTGATCAATCCTATCCGGTCTCCAAAACTATGCCTGGTTTGTTAAAGTGCGAGTTTTTTCAGTAGACTCATTTATAATACCGTCTTATGCCCAGAATAAAATATGAGCAAGCAATGGACATTGAACTGGTAATACAATCATTGGTAAGATTCTCGTCGCCACTTAAACTTCCTTATACAGGAGACAACCATGACACTTCTTTCAATCATCCCCACCCCCGATATTTTCCAGGCTCGTAGAATACTTTGCATCCAACCTCATTATGATGATAACGATATCGGCGCGGGCGGTACATTGGCACTGCTGCATGAGAGGGGAGCTGAGATCATTTACCTGACTATCACGGATGACTTGATGGGCGTTTTAGATGCTACGTTGACATCCGAGGCCGCAGCAGCACAGCTCAAGCGTGAACAAGAACAAGCAGGCCAGTTCATCGGGGTCAGCCAGCATTACTGGTTAGGCTACCCTGATGCGGGTGCATACGATTATTACGATCTGCGACACCAGATCATCTGAACAATCAGACTGGTGAAACCAGACCTCCTTTTCGCTCCTGACCCCTGGCTGGCGTACGAAGCTCACCGTGATCACATCCTGACCGGACAGGCGGCAGCAGAAGCCTGCACACTTTACAGCCTGCCGCGGCTATCCAATGACCCCGATGTGGACGCAACATACAGCCTGCATGAAGTGCTTGGAATCGCTTTTTACTATACCAATGATCCAAATACCATTGTGAACATAAACCAGGTACACGAAAAGAAAGAAAGGGCAGTACGCTGTTATCAATCACAGTTCTCAGGCGAGGATATGGCAAGACTGCTAATGATCCTGGATGCCAAGGAGCGCATGGCTGCTGAAGGATGTGAGTTCCCACTTGCAGAAGGACTAAAAGTGATGCATCCCCTCCAGCTTCATTGTGGTTTATGAAGTTAAGTTACTGGACATTGAATACCAACTATCGGCATGGGTAACATGGAAAGAGTATCGCCAATATAGTAAAATCGCGGGGTGAACACTTCATCTCCAGCGATATCCAAATCACACAGTTTCTCATCCCAGTTTGGGTGGACGCGTCACAGTACCATTCTGCTCAGTGGTTTCCTGCTCACCATCACTCTCATCATTTATATTTGGTGGCCATTGGCAGAGGAAGTGCTTAGATATGTTGACTGGAACGGACCCTGGTGGCGGTATATTGATTGGTTACTCATCGGCATCTTTTTCTTCATGTCGCTCGTGATCATGGTTCGAGCTGACCTGCGAGTCGACGCGTTAATCTTGTTCGTTGGCACCTGCGGGGGATTGGTAATCGAATCCTGGGGTACACAGACAAATCTGTGGTTCTACTACACATCTGAACGTCCACCCATCTGGATCATCCCAGCATGGTCGATAGCCAGCCTGTGCATCGATCGGTTAACCCAGCTTCTAAAATATATAACGACAAGATGCTCATCAAAAAAAACAGGTGAATTCTTCTTTACTCCGCTTGTGAATTTTAAAATTCTATACTGGATAATGTTTGGCTCGTTCTTTATACTGATGCTTTCCTTCGTTGCCCCGACATTCGATCATTCGTTCACTCAGGCTGCCCTGCTGCTGTGCACTCTCTTTATATTAACACCCACAAATCAGCGGACAGCCTGCCTTACTTTCATTGCCGGGAGCGGGCTGGGTTATTATCTCGAACTATGGGGCACCACCCGCCAGTGCTGGACATACCATACCTACCAAACCCCACCGTTATTCGCTGTCCTGGCACACGGGATGGCAGCGGTTGCCTTCTGGCGGACGGGACTTTTGCTTCGTTCACTTCTTCCAAAATACCAGGAAGCCAGGAAAATATTGAACCAGAATCCAGGATCGAGACTCCCTCTGAGTATATTAATTAAAGTCCTGGATCAAATAAAAGAAGAGATGATTCTTGCGATTGAAGGAAGCAAGAGACATTAATATTAAATTGGGGATCAAACAACCTCTTTGAGAAGGCAAAGCGAAAGTCCTGAGGTAAATTCAATTAGAAATGACACTTGCCCCCTCACTTGGGAAACAAACATATATGTCCGCATCAACCCCGGTTGCATGCAAGTAACATAACTTAACCGACCTGATAAAAGTCTCCAGGGCATCCGACCGAACGAGAGCCACAGCACATCCGCCGAATCCTGCGCCCGTCATACGAGCTCCATAGCATTCTGGCCGGTGAAGAGCACATGCCACCATTTGATCGAGAGCATTATTGGAGACCTCAAAATCATCACGCAGGCTGACATGACTGGCTTTGAGTAATTCCCCTAGACCGAAGATATCACCCAACCGAAGAGCAGCGACCGCGTTCAATACCCGCTGATTCTCTGTGACCACGTGGCGGGTACGGCGAAACAGGACATCATCCACCAGCGCAGACCTCTCAACAAGCATATCCAATGTCACATCGCGCAGGGCAGGGACACCGAAGAAACGCGCCGCCGCTGCACACTCAGCACGACGCTGGTTATAAGCCGAATTAACCAGTTCACGCCGCGTCGTTGTATCCAATACAAGAATCGCGATATCTGGTGGAATTGGAACGTGCTGGAATTCCAGTGAGCGACAATCCAGGAAAAAAGCATGACCAAGCCTGGCTCCGGCTGAAACCATCTGATCCATGATGCCAGAGTTTAAACCCAGCCATTGGTTCTCAGCCGCCTGGCATATTTTCGCCATACGTTCCAGGTTCCAATCCACATCATTGGCTTCTGCAAAAGCACGTGCAGTTACCAACCCGGCTGCAGCCGAGGAAGAGAGCCCGGCGCCAATAGGAACATCACCCGCCATAATCCCTTCCCAGCCATTCAGGTGGTAACCAGCGTCCTGAAATGCCCAGGCAATTCCTTTTATATTTTCTGACCAACCGCGGTCGTGGCGGATATCATCAAGAGAGAATTCAACCTTCTCAGCAAAGTCAAGTGAATAAACAATCACCATCCGATCCTGGCGCGTGCGCAAAGCCAACCATACCGCATGATCGATCGCCAGCGGCAGGACAAAACCATCATTGTAATCCGTGTGCTCACCGATCAGGTTTATCCTTCCCGGTGCACGGACAAGAAATTCTGGATCAGAGTGAAAACAGGCATGAAATCCATCAACGAGCTTTTTTTTGAAATCCATTCGAGTCCCACATACCTTTGACGTAAATAGTTGGACAGGATATGTCAGGATCGTTCCCAGCGTGCGTACACTGCCTGTGAGAGCAATCTACCAGCGCCCTTCTCACGGATAACCAGTTCACCACAACCCAATTTCCCGTTATAACCATCCATCATTTCAGCCAGAGCGGTGTGGATATGTAATGCAGATAACTTGACCGCGTACACCGTCAGAACCACGAACAATGGATTATCAGACAGCCCAGCCCGGCAGGCTGCCAACAACTGAGGCAGTGCCTTGTAGAGTTCCCATATTTCACCTTTTGGTCCGCGCCCAAACTTAGGTGGATCGAGAATGATCCCATCATACTTCGAACCCCGCCGTCCCTCACGCTGAACATATTTATAAGCATCATCAACAATCCAGCGGATTGGTTTTCGAACCAGATCAGATAATACCTGGTTTTCTCGCGCCCATGAAACAGCTTTCCTGGAGGCATCCACATGGGTGACCATGGCACCAACCGCAGCTGCAGAAAGAGTCGCCAAGCCGGTATATCCAAACAGATCAAGAACTTTCGGTGACCGTCCCTCACCCTGGATCAACGAACTGAACCAATCCCAATGTGCGGCTCCTTCGGGAAAGACTCCCAGATGACGACCAGGGGTTGTCTGCGCCCAGAATTTTAGACTACCGTAAGACATTTGCCACCGATCCGGCAATTTCTTGTTCAATTGCCAATGACCACCACTCTCCTCGCTGGTCGGTTTGAATACTGCATGTGCCTGATCCCAGTGCGATTGCGGCAGTGAGCAACGCCATAGAGCCTGGACCTCTGGCCGGATAAAGATGTACTCTCCAAAACTCTCCAGTTTTAAACCATTACCGCTATCGAGCAGCTCATAATCGATCCAGGCAGGTGAATCAAGCAAAATCAACTGGGGAGAACTGGTCATAAATTACCAATCAGTAAATGGAGAAAAATACTACTTGCTTTTTTTTCATATCTATTGTAAAATGTGGGAGAAAGTGGTAGGAAGTGGAGGATGCCGGTGTTTACCGGCATTCGGCATATTAAGGAGATAGTAGAACATATGTTCCTGGGTACGTACCAGCACTCCCTTGATGATAAAGGAAGACTCACGATACCAGCCCGATTCCGCTTGCTGCTGGAAGGAGGCGCCTATGTCACCCAGGGTCTTGACCGGTGTCTGATGGTTCTGACGACCGACTCCTTCAAACAGGTCTATGAGCGTCTGAATGCCATGAATTTCGCCGACCCTACCACCCGGCTGCTTCGCCGTCTTATCCTGTCCAACGCCTACCCGGTCGAGGTGGACAAGGTTGGCCGGATCCTCCTGCCACAAAACCTGCGTGACTTCATCACTTTGGGTGGAGAGGCCGTAATCGCCGGGGTGGGCGAATACTTTGAAATCTGGACGCCAACCTTATGGAACGACCAGGTAGTCCAAATTCAGGATACTGAAACCAACAACCAACGATTTGCGACCTTAGACCTCTCAAAATCCTAAGATGGCAACGGTGTCGCACGTATCTGTACTTTACCATGAAATTATACACGCGTTGCAGCCAAAAAGCCCAGGCTACTATGTGGATGGGACATTGGGTGCGGGTGGACATGCCCGCGGGATCATGGAGGCTTGTGCACCAAATGGGTGCCTGCTAGGAATCGAAATCGACCCGCAGGCGCTTGCACTTGCACGTGAGACCTTGGCTCCTTACGTGGGGCACGTCCAACTGGTCCAAGCCTCCTATACTTCTCTGTCAGCGATCTTGATAGATTGTGGATGGAATTCTGTGCAGGGCATCCTACTTGACCTTGGTATCTCCTCCATACAACTCAATGCAGCCGTCAGAGGCTTCTCCTTTCAGTACGATGGACCACTGGATATGCGATTCGATCCCAGCAACCCATTAACGGCAGATCACCTGGTTAATAAAAGTTCTAAAGCCGAATTAGCGGAAATTCTTCACTTATATGGGGAAGAACCCTCCGCCCGACGCATCGCTCAAGCGATCATTCAAGCAAGACCCGTAACCGGTACAAAGCAACTGGCAGAGATCGTCATCAGGGCAGCAGGTAAACAGCATGGACGCATTCATCCCGCCACACGGACATTTCAGGCTCTGCGCATTAAAGTCAACGACGAACTAAATGCTATCGAATGTGTCCTGCCCCAGGCGACAGCAGCCCTGGCACCAGGTGGAAGGCTTGCGATTATAACCTTCCACTCATTGGAAGATCGAATCGTCAAGAAATTTATTAGAAGCGAAAGCCGAGACTGCCTTTGTCCACCACGCCAGCCAATCTGCACTTGCGGGCATAAGGCAGTGCTAAAGGAGATCACCCGTAAACCCATCAGACCTGGAAACACTGAAACGAATAAAAACATCCGGGCACGTAGCGCACGCTTAAGAGTTGCAGAAAGAATATAGGATTTCGGTCTTAAAACTTACGGTAAAAATGAATATATCTCGGATCATCTTACCTAATAAACAAGCACCATGGCGCACCCGCCGGCAAAAGATCGTGTGGTTCCTGGGTGCATTGATCGCCATTACGATGGTTGCCGCCATTTATCTAAGCGTAACGGCAAATGCAGCCATCACCGGGCGCGAAATCCAGAACCTACAGGCTGCCATCAGCTCCAACCAGCTCATCAATGCCGATCTTGAAGCTAGCATTGCATCCCTGCTTTCTACCAGAGAAATGGAATCCCGGGCAGAGGTTACTGGATTCCGCCCAATTAAACCGGACGAGGTGGAATATATAGTTGTTCCGGGATATGTTCCACCACAACCAGTCATCCCCTTCAATGGATCATATTTTGAAGCCCGATCTCCAGTCACACCTGCGGAATACACACAATCACTGTTAGATTGGTTCAATGAGTTAATACGCACACCTGAAACCATCAATATAGGCATCCAATAATGATAAAACAGTTCGGCTGGCGATCGAAGGTTGTAGCATTTATCCTAGCGGCGTTAGGCTTGTCCATCATCGTCCGTATGGTGCGCATCCAGAACAGCCCTGAGGCCGAGATCTTCCGCCAGAAAGCCAACGATTTCGCTGTTGCTTCCCGTACAATATATCCCGCGCGGGGTGAGATCTTCGACCGCAACGGTCGCCAGCTGGCTGGGAACAGGACGGTATACGAAATCGGGGTTAACCTTGAAGAAGTACGCATTTATGATGATACACAGACCATCGCTGAAGAACTCAGTAAAACATTGGGATTGGATTTTAACGAGGTTGTCGAATCGATCACCCATCCTCCAATAGAACGCCTGAAATATCTTGGACTTGCGGATTATATCCCTGCAATCCAGGCTAACATCCTAATGGAAAAACAGGCTGAATATGCTGAACAAGCAAATAAGGGGAAGGGAAATTCAGCCTCACTCGCTGGATTAGAATTCACCGCCCATTACCAACGTACCTATCCGGAAAATGAACTGGCTTCAAATATTATAGGGTTCGTCACACAAAAAGAGGGGATCGGCTTTTTTGGTATCGAAGGAGAATACGACGAGCAACTGGCAGGCACAAAAGTGGAAGTTTTAGTTCCGCAAGATCCAAACCGAGCGGAAGAAATACCCAAAGTACCCGACGGGACGACCTTGATCCTTACCATACACCGTGAGCTGCAAGCCGCTGTTGAGGATATCCTGGATGAGGCGCTATCAAAATATGGTGCTCAATCGGGGACTATCATCGTCATGGATCCCCGCTCAGGTGAAATATATACCATAGCAGCAACGCCTCGCTTAAACCTCAATAAGTTTTGGAACTATTACGGGGTATACAACAATGGGAATGAATTCAACCGGGCGATCAGCATACCCTATGAACCAGGCTCGGTCTTTAAGATCCTAACCATGGCAGCCGCACTAGATAGCGGGAAATTACAGCCGGATACGATATTTCTGGATACCGGTGCCATCACGGTCGGAGGGCATACCATCCGAAACTGGAATGGTCAAGCATGGGGTTACCAAGACATGACAGGCTGTTTGCAACATTCCCTGAATGTTTGTCTTGCATGGGTATCCTCTCAAATGGGAGCTGAAACCTTTTACCAATATATGCAACGATTCGGTATCGGTCACCTCACAGGCATCGATCTTGCGGGAGAGACATCTGGCCGGATAAAGATCCCGGGCGATGACGACTGGTACCCGGTTGAACTTGGCACCAATGCCTTTGGTCAGGGTGTGGACGTCACACCGATCCAGATGATCATGGCGGGGTCTGCAATCGCCAATGATGGCAGAATGGTCACACCTCACGTCGTTAAGGGGATGATCAAAAACGGAGTGCAATACAACACACCGCTACAAATCGCAGGTACACCTATCACAGCTTCAACCGCTCACACATTGAACGAGATGCTGGCCATCTCCCTGGAACAAGAGTCTTCTTCAGCCCTAGTAAGTGGGTTTCGTTTGGCCGGCAAGACTGGTACTGCAGAAATCCTTATACCCAATGAAGGATACACCAGTGGTGGTACGAATGCTTCATTTATCGGATGGGGACCAGTGGATGATGCACACTTCATTGTATATATCTGGCTGGAAAAACCCACCGCATCAATCTGGGGATCTGAGACTGCTGCTCCGGTATTCGCACAGGTGGTCGAGAAGACCGTCGTGCTGATGAATATCCCGCCAGATGACATTCGCCTTCAGGTCGCCGCAAAGTAAAGGACACCCATGTTAACCCTGGCAGATGCAATCGAAGCCTTGAAGAATACACGCCCAATGATGAAACCATTGGTCATAACAGAGGCAGCCATTGATTCTCGACTGGTAATCCCAGGTGGAATGTTCGTTGCATTGGCAGGAGAGCATGCAGACGGTCATGACTTCGTGGCTGAAGCCTTCAAGCGTGGTGCTTCGTTTGCACTAATCGAGCACGAACTATCCGAACCATTCCCAATATTGGATCTACGGAAAGCCCTATCCACAGACATGGTCAGCAAGCTCGAGCCTCCATTGTGCCTGCGAGTTGAGAAAACGCTACCAGCCCTGCAGCAGATCGCCCGTTTCTGGCGCCGAAAACTTGACCTGCGTGTGATTGGTATAACAGGGAGCGTTGGGAAATCAACAACTAAGGAACTGGTCGCGGAAGTACTCAGTCAACGATTCCGCACATTAAAAAATCCAGGCAACTTGAACAATGAGATCGGTTTACCCTTGACCATCTTACGACTGGGCTCTGGCTATGAACGGGCTGTCCTGGAAATGGGTTTTTATGTGCCAGGTGAGATTGCCCTGCTGTGCGATATTGCATTACCGCAGGTTGGCGTAGTAACCAACATCGGAACTGTTCATGCCGAGAGAGCAGGAACGCAGGAAGCCATTGCACGCGGCAAGGCAGAACTAGTCCAAGCCCTCCCTCCTGCACCAGATGGGACAGCCATCCTGAACTACGATGATCCATGGGTTCGACAGATGGCTGAGAAAACGCGTGCGCAGACCTTCTTTTATGGAATTAGCCCTGACGCTGACCTATGGGCTGATGGGATTGAGAGTCTGGGACTTGATGGTATTCGCTTCCAACTGCACTACCGCAAAGAAACCCTCCATGCTCACGTACCATTGATTGGACACCACTCAGTCCAGACAGCGTTACGCGCTGCAGCAGTCGGGCTGGTAGAAGGGCTAACCTGGCAAGAAATCTTTTATGGCATACGCCAAGGGCATACGCAATTGCGACTGGCTGCCGTACGCAGTGATAAAGGTGCCCTGATGCTGGATGACACATATAATGCCTCACCTGAATCCACTCTGGCCGCACTGAATCTACTGAGCGAACTTGATGGTCGAAAAATCGCTGTCCTGGGCGACATGCTCGAATTGGGATCGTACGAGCGCCAAGGTCATGAACTGGTCGGATTACGAGCCGCCCAGATAGCGAAAATACTGGTCACCCTTGGTACACGCGCACACATCATCGCTGACACTGCACGAAAAGCAGGAATGCACAAATCGACGATCTTCGAATTCGAAGAAGTGGACCAGGTCATCGCCTGGTTACATGAAAACCTGACTGAAAAAGATTGCGTATTGATCAAAGGATCACATAGTATGCACATGGATCGTATCGTATCCGCACTGGAGGTTGACTCTTGAAACAGATCTCTCTAGCGTTAAGCCTGGCCGGGTTAAGCTTTATGTTAACAGTCATCTGGGGCGGTCCATTATTAAGAATTCTTCGACACTTCAGGATTGGCAAGTTGATCCGTGTCGAGGAGCCCGGCCAGCATGCTATCAAGATGGGTACGCCAACGATGGGTGGGGTAATGGTCATCCTGCCAGTAGTATTATTAACAATTCTGCTTAATGCAGCCTCGCTGATCGGTCTGAGTGGTGTCGGTCGTTCAGTAATGGTGCCAATGTTGGTCATGATCGGTTATGCAATCCTTGGTGCTCTGGATGATTGGGAGGGAATACGCGGCAAGCGTCCAGGCGAAGGCATGCGTATCCGTACCAAATTCCTGGCACAGGCTATTCTGGCTGTCAGTATTGCTCTTGTCCTTAAGTACATGGTTTTGACTCCAGACATGTTTCTCCCCGGCATCAAAGGAATGATCGAATTGGGTGTATGGTACATCCCAATCGCGGCATTCATCATCGTGGCGGAATCCAATGCCGTGAATTTCACAGATGGTCTGGACGGGTTAGCCGGTTTGATTGCTGCAACCGCTTTCGCAGCCTTCGGCGGTATCGCCTTGATGCAAGGTCAGGTCTACCTGGCGCGTTTTGGCTTTACCCTGGTAGGTGCCCTTTTCGGATTTCTTTGGTACAACGTGCATCCTGCTGAACTTTTCATGGGAGATACCGGCTCGCTATCATTGGGTGCAACGCTGGCTGTCGTCGCCTTGATGACCGGCCAATGGCCTCTGCTTGTTCTCATCGGAATCATCCCTCTCAGCGAGGCACTGAGTGTTGTCCTGCAAATTATTTTCTTCAAGCTGACCAAGGGCAAGCGTATGTTCAAGATGGCACCATTACATCTGCACTTTGAACTGCTTGGCTGGAGTGAGACGCAAGTTGTGCAACGATTCTGGCTGATCGGTCTGCTGGCAGCCATGATCGGGGTCGGTCTGGCATTAGTCTGATTAAAAGATAAACAGCGATGGAAAATAACTGGCGAGGAAAACGGGTATTAATAATCGGAGCTGCTCGACAAGGGCTGGCTTTAGCGCGTTACCTTGCCTCTCACGGTGCCCACGTGACATTAAATGACCGGCGTACCAGCAGTGAGCTACAAGCAGAGATGGATACTCTAAAAGAAGTTGGAGTGAAATGGGCTTTGGGTGACCATCCATTGGAGCTTCTGGATCAATCCGACCTGATGTGTCTTTCTGGGGGCGTCCCCTTATCGCTCTCGATTGTAAGCGAAGCCGTCAAGCGCAGGATACCTCTATCAAACGATACACAGATATTCCTAGAAGCCGCACCCTGTAAAACAGTCGGTATCACTGGCTCGGCAGGTAAAACAACCACTACCAGCCTTGTCGGTAGCATGGCACAGCTGGCATTCGAGGGTCGACCAGAAAAAGTCTGGGTCGGAGGAAATATCGGTGATCCTTTGATCAAATATGTCGATAATATGAGTCCAAAAGACCTGGCAATCCTGGAAATCTCCAGTTTCCAGTTAGAACAGATGACGATATCTCCCAATATTGCCGCTGTTCTTAACATTACACCCAATCACCTTGACCGTCATGGAACATTCAAATACTACACAGCTATAAAGATGCGGATGATCGAATTCCAGACCAAACAAGACATTTCCATCCTGGGTCGTGACGATCCGGGTTCATGGAATCTTCGTCATATGGTCAAAGGGCAATTCATTTCTTTCGGATTTCGTCTTCCAGGCGGAGATGACAATGGTACTTTTGTTAAGAACAATATTTATTTCATGCGTGAGAAAGGTGTTGACATCCCCCTGATGACCCAGGATGCGATACACCTGCGGGGTGAGCACAACTATCTTAACGTGTTGGCAGCCTGCTCCATTGGTCATGCGATCGGGCTTGAGACAGCTATTATGAACAAAGCTGTTGATAATTTCCAGGGCGTCGCTCACCGCCTGGAATTCATACGCAAATGGCACGATGTAGACTGGTATAACGATTCAATTGCAACTGCTCCTGAACGGACAATGGCTGCCATACGGTCTTTTAATGAACCTATCCTGCTGCTATTGGGAGGTCGTGACAAAAATCTTCCCTGGGAAGACCTGGCTGTATTAGTTCGAAAAAAGGTTGACGATGTCATCCTGTTCGGGGAAGCCGCTGGTAAGATAGCGAAAATACTGGAACAGGTTGAGGGAAGAGAACGACCTTATAGTATATCGCACTGCACTTGTTTAAAAGAAGCCGTTCAGAAGGCAGCAATTACAGCCAAACCAGGCAGTGTAGTATTGTTTTCTCCAGGTGGAACGAGTTTTGACGAATTCCGCGACTTTGAAGAGCGTGGGGAGAGTTACCGTAAATGGGTACAAGAGCTTTAATCAACCAACCTGGTTATCATGCATCAGCAGGACGGAAAATCGCCGTTCGCGGCGGTGATACCATCCTCCTGCTGGCAGTAATTGCCCTGGTGGTCTTCGGGCTGCTGATGCTCTATTCAGCGAGTTGGGACTATTCACTCAACATATTACACGAAGCACCCTGGTATTTATTTGAACGCCAGTTGATATGGGTAGGGGTGGGGATCGTAATCGCTTTTATTCTGGCTCGTTTTGACTATCATCATTGGCAGAAACTGGCGTTACCGGGCATGATTTTAACCATCGTCCTTCTTCTAGGTGTCCTACTGATCAACGAGATCCGTCTTGGTGCCACACGGACCATCTATAATGGGTCGTTACAGCCTTCAGAGGGGGCAAAGCTGGTCACCGTGATCTACTTATCCGTCTGGTTGTACGCAAAACGCGAGCAACTCCACGATCTACAGATGGGATTAATCCCGCTGGGCATGATCCTGGGTATCATCGGCGGCTTGATCTATCTACAACCTGACCTAAGCGCGGCTGGAACAGTGTTGATATTGGGTGGTCTGCTATTCTTCCTGGCCGGTGGTGACCTTCGGCAGATCACATTGCTCTTTATATTTGCAATCATTGTCGGATGGATCGTTATCCGATTTCATCCAACCGGTCACGAGCGTGTGACCAGTTACTGGTTAGGTCTTATAGATCCTATTAAATCGTCTTACCATGTTCAGCGTTGTTTGGAAGCCATTGTGAAAGGCGGCCTTTTTGGAGTTGGGATCGGACGCGGCGATACCAAGTTGCTCAGCCTGCCCTCCCCTGCTTTCGACAGTGTCTTTGCGGTGATCGCCGAAGAGCTTGGGGTATTTGGAACATTGGTTATTCTCAGCGTATTTTGCGTGCTAGTCTGGCGCGGTCTGATCATCGCCCGTCGGACACCTGACATGCTCGGCTCATTGCTGGCATCAGGGCTCGTTTTCTGGATCGGGCTAGAAGCATTGATCAATATGGCGGCAATCGTTGGCGTACTCCCTTTTGCTGGCAACGCCCTGCCATTTTTCAGTGCTGGCGGCTCGAGTATGACCATCATGTTAGCTGCCATCGGTATTTTATTGAACATATCCCGCCAGACAGGAGAAGTCCAAATAGCTGATGACGAATGGAGAACGAATAGTGCGAATTCTGACCTGCGCCGGTGGAACCGGCGGCGGCGTATATCCCGCCCTCGCCGTTCTGAAGGCCATGAAGGATAACATAACCGACCTGTTGTGGGTTGGTGGAGAAGGTGGCATGGAAGCCGATCTAGTCAAACGACAGGGAATCCCCTTTACGACCATTCCAGCAGCCGGCGTACATGGCGTGGGTCTGCGCGCCTTACCCCGCAACCTGGTTCAATTAGGACGGGGCGTATTTGCTTCTCGCCGTATTCTGCAGCAATTTCGCCCGGATGTGCTATTCTTCACAGGCGGTTATGTTGCAGTCCCAATGGCATTGGCTGGCTGGCGCATACCAACCTTGCTTTATGCACCAGATATTGAACCTGGGTTGGCGATCAAATCCGTATCCCACTTCGCTGATCAGATCGCCGTTACTGCGGAAGCCGCCCAAAAATACTTCCCATCTCATGCCCGTACCAGCGTGACAGGTTACCCGGTACGCCCCGATCTTGCTTCCTGGGATCGCAAATCCGGTCGCAGGAGCCTGGGATTGTCAGAAGACCTGCCCGTCGTGCTGGTCTTTGGAGGGAGTAAAGGTGCGCGTTCCATCAACCTGACTTTGCTGGATAACCTGCCCGCATTGCTTGAGATCGCACAGGTCATTCACATCAGTGGTGAGTTGGACTGGCAAAAAGTTGAAACCGCCCGTAAAAGCCTGGTATCTAATCATGCCCGCCGTTACCACGCCTTTTCCTATCTCCATGAGGAAATGGGAGCTGCTCTGGCAGGAGCCGATCTGGTAATCTCACGGGCTGGCGCTTCAACATTGGGAGAATTCCCACTCTTCGGACTGCCGGCTGTATTAGTGCCGTATCCGTATGCCTGGCGCTACCAAAAAGTGAACGCCGATTATCTGGCTCAGCGCGAGGCGGCGGTTATCATCGAGGATTCCAGACTAAGTGAAAAATTATTACCGACCGTAAGTACTTTACTTGCGAATCCTACCAAACTGGGAGCCATGCGCACCTCCATGCGGAGTCTGGCCCGCCCGCAGGCTGCGACAGACATCGCCACACAATTGGTGACGCTGGCCAGAAAGAGATAATCCATGATTAGCCTGATCTATATCTTCTGGATGTACGTAATTCTATTTGGAATCGTTGGCGCTATGCGCGGCTGGGCAAAGGAATTATTGGTCAGTTTTAGTGTCATCCTCGCTCTTGCTCTCAACCACGTGGTGAAGAAGTATATCCCGGTGGTCTCTGAATTACCGATCGAAAGCACAACACTGTTCTGGATACGTGCCTTGATCACCATCGGCCTCGTATATTTCGGTTATCAAACGGTCGCCAGCATCCCTCATCTTGCAGCCAGGGCAGCGCGTGAGCGCCTGCAAGACTCTCTCTTTGGTATTTTTCTTGGAGCATCGAATGGGTATTTGATCGCCGGAACTGTCTGGTTCTATTTGAGCGAAGCTGGTTATCCTTTCGATAAAGTTATAACAGCTCCCCAAGCAGGTTCTGCACTTGAAAAGGCAATATCCCTGATGATGCAATGGATGCCCCCACATCTCCTTGGCGAACCGGGTATCTATTTTGCCGTGATCCTCGCCTCAATATTTGTCATTGTCGTTTTCATATAGGGTTCGAAGACCAATCATTATGACTCACGTCCATTTCATCGGCATTGGTGGCAGCGGACTTTCTGCAATTGCCCGTCTCCTATTGGAGAGTGGGTACACGGTCACAGGTTCAGATCGTATCCTCTCGCCCTTTGCTGTTGACTTGCAAGCCGCTGGAGCTACTGTACAAATCGGTCATGCAGCAGAGAATATCAAGGGTGCTAAATGGATAGTACGCTCATCTGCCATTCCAGATGAAAATCCCGAGGTCGAGGCAGCATGCCTGGCTGGCATCCCGGTTTTCAAACGGTCGGACTTTCTCGGTCAGTTAATGGCAGATAAGATCGGTATCGCAATTGCCGGGACACATGGCAAGACTACCACAACCGCAATGCTGGCTTGGACACTTTCTGAACTTGGGCAGGATCCGTCATTTATTGTCGGCGGAGTATTGACCAACCTGAGTGTCAACGCCCGAGCTGGAAAAGGTAAGTTTTTTGTTATCGAGGCTGACGAATACGACCGCATGTTCCTGGGATTGAAACCAAAGATCGAAGTAGTGACCAATGTGGAGTATGACCACCCCGACTGCTATCCTACCCCGAGCGATTTCCAGCGTGCATTTCAGGATTTTATCCATCTACTTCCTGCAAATGGCAAACTCGTGGCGTACGCAGATGACCCTGGAACAGCTTCACTGCTTAAAGGAACCGAGCTTAGCGACACAAACATTGTCCGCTATGGAACACAAGCGATGAAACTTGACAGCAAAGCAGTAAATATATATTTGAATCCAACAGGTGGTTTCTCCTTCGATGCTTACGTTTACGATGAACAGGTCAATGTCGCATTGAGTGTACCTGGTAAGCACAATGTTCTGAACGCTCTCGCAGTGTTATGCGTAATCAACCTG
>Ga0315285_10003942_pt1 | contig 15413 bp, 14 predicted proteins | sample YL17G09_36_MG_FD_203698 | JGI IMG/M metagenome (GOLD analysis project Ga0315285, IMG submission 203698) | Sediment microbial communities from Yellowstone Lake, YNP, Wyoming, USA - YL17G09_36 | ecosystem: Environmental > Aquatic > Freshwater > Lake > Sediment | place: USA: Wyoming | collected...
CCCGCGCAGGCGGGAGTCTTTCTATTTCACCATGGTAGTTGGTGATTTGATTGGGGTGAACTCCGGCGGGAGCCTATCCGCATCACTATTGTTTATGGTTATTTAGCGGGGGCAGGCTCCGGCGGGAATCTGTCTCAGTTTCTATATTTGATGGTTATTTGGTATAATACCCACCTATTTTGCATTAAAATGAATTTTTATGAGGCAAGAACGGCAATATTTTGTGTATATTCTGACCAATTACATAAGGTCCACTTTGTACATCGGCGTAACGAATAATTTGTATCGCCGCGTTTTTGAGCATAAATCCAAAACGAAACGCGGATTTACCGAACGATACAATGTTAAATATTTAGTTTGGTACGATGAAATCAATGATATAAATGAAGCGATTTATCGTGAGAAACAACTCAAAAAATGGAACCGCGCATGGAAAGAAAGACTAATCAACGAAATAAATCCGGAATGGAAGGATTTGAGTGGTGAATGGGGATAGAATTCGATCGAAGCCTGATACGACTAAATCACCAAATAATCCTGGTAATACGGATAGGCTCCCGCCGGAGTTTACCCTCTTGCAGAAGGGGGCGGGAGTGACAATACACAAACACTTCTGCGCGGGAATGACAAGAAAAGTCCGGAAATCTTATCATATCGCAACAAACCCACTTATGTCGCCAGAGGTTTTGCTTGATAGATATGCAGGTTTTGCTACATTAAATTCTTAAATTAAAAAATAATAAAAACCAAAATGCAGCTCGATACCCAAGAACTCAAAAAAATTGACGCGCTCATCCAAAAAAGCGAACGCATCTTGATCATTCCCCACCGCCAGCCCGACGGCGATACTTTGGGGTGCGCTTTGGCGTGGTACGAGGCGCTTTCGGGAATGGGCAAAAAGCCCGAAATCGTGTGCAAAGATGAGCCGCCGGAAGTTTTTGGTTTTATGCCGAACATCGAAAAAGTCCGAAAGGCCGAACCCACATTCGATTATGACGCTTATCTAATTGTTGACGCCGGCGCCACGCACCTCACGGGGTTTCACGTTACGCATCCGGCGTTGTTTGATAAAAGCCTCGAGGTCATCAACATCGACCATCACCCCTCGAATGATTTTTATGGCCGTCACAATGTGGTGGTTTCCTCTGCCGCGGCAGCCTCGATGATCGTGCATGAGATCCTTTCTACACTCCATTATCCGCTCAGCCGAAAAGCCGCCACGTGTCTGCTCACCGGTCTTTATACCGATACCGGCAGTTTTCTCCATTCCAACACCTCCTCCGATGTCCTTCGGACGGCGGCGCAGCTCCTTTCCAAAGGCGCTGATTTTCGTTCGATTTCAAAAGAGATCTTCAATACGACAAAAATTTCAACCATGCACTTGTGGGGGAGGGTCTTAAAAAACATCACCCGCACCCCCGAAGGGGTTACGATGTCGGTCATCACCAAAAAAGATTTTGAGGCGACTGGCGCGGATTATTCAGAAATTTCGGGCGCGGTCGATTACGTCAACTCCGTGCCAGGATCTAAGTATAGTGTGATTTTGACAGAGCGCGACGGTAAGGTGAAAGCATCGCTCCGCACATTGCTGAGTGAGGTCGATGTAGCCGAGATCGCGTCGCGCTTTGGGGGCGGTGGCCATGTAAAAGCCGCGGGCTTCACCCTGCCCGGCCGCCTTGAAAAAGAGGTGAGGTGGAAGGTGGTAGCTGAATAGTCTCAAATGTCCAATGTCGAATGTCCAATTTCCAATGAATTTTTTAATGCTCAATGACTAATGTCGAATGAGTTTAACAGTTTCATTCATCATTAATAAATTCGTCATTCCATTGGTCATTGGACATTGGAAATTCGACATTATTTGGAATTCTCCCAGCAGAACTCAAAAATTTCGCGCAGCGATTTGGCAAACGCCTTGCTCTCGATGATCACGCCGAACATATCGGTGGGGTCGTAGGAGAAAAAAGAGATTTTGTCGCCGTAAATATTGATGCCTGTCTCGATCAGAAATCGGTTGGCAGGCGCGAATCGGGCTTTGCGGTGATATTTTTTATCGTCTTTGCGGGCTTTGATCCCCGCGGGGGTTTTGGGGCTGAGTACATAGGCAAAATTGCCCTTGGCCACACGCGCGGGAACAAACGTTTTTTCCATGTATTCCTTGATCGACGGCGACATTTTATCGATATTTTCAAATGAATAAATGGTATTTTGTTCTTCAATGGTGTCTTCATAGGCCCGAATCACGCCCGCGAGCCCTTCATAGACTCGCATTTTAGGCATAGAAAGTTCTTGTCTCTTAAGAGTGCGAATGTCTGGGAGGATCTGTCTAAGGTGCGTGTTGAGTTGCTCCGTTTCTTTTTTACGTCGCTCAACCAAATCTTCTAAGTCTCGTTCAGGATCTTCGGCGAAAAAAGCCGTAATCCCATGGGTGGCGGTTTTGGTTGCCAAGCCCATTTGGGCCAACTTCACGAGAATTTTATACGTCGTAGTCCTATTAAGGCCTGCTTTTTTGGCAATCACACTCGCCGGCTGTATGCCTTCGGTCTTAAGGAGGGCCAGGTAAACCAGGGGTTCCTGGTCCGAGAGGCCTAATTCTTTGAGGGTCTGCAGAATATCCATAGTTCAGAATCATTTAATGTTGTTCTTTGATAAGAACACAGGCATTTTAGCTTATGGTAAAGGCAAAATCAAGGTATTGTTATGGTGGATTGACAATCCGTTTGACTTAAGTTAATATGATGCACGCTAACGAAGCTGAGTTACTCAGGCATTTCTACACAAAGACGTTGGCATTGACATTGCGGGAGGGCAACTTTATAGGTTAGGGGGGGTGGTTTCCACCCCCCTTTTCCTATAACATATAACCAGGCTTTAGGGGTTAACGCCTTAGGTTATGCAAAGAATGCTTAAATCACAGGCGATGGATAAGCTCAAGACAGATGTGGCTCGCCTTCAAAGCGAGGCGCGGACGCGTTTTTTTGATCGGATGATGTATGAGATCAATGACTCACTGACCTCCATCCTGGCAATCACCGAGGTAGAACCCAAAGACGCGATCCCCCGGATTAAAAAATACATCAACCGCATCAACCAATCGCTTCATAACACTAAAAGCTACCAGATCAATTCCACGGGCGAGGGGGGGTTTAGCATGAACCACGTTCTCAAGAATCTGATTCAGGTGTTGGTCGATAATTATCCTCAAACGAAAGTGGCCTCTGATCTTTCCGAAATCAAGGCGCCGGTCCAGGGCAATCAGTCTTCGTTCGAAAGATTGTTCCTCTCCTTTTGTGTGGATGGCCTGAATACGGCCGACGGAAATGCCGATCTTCTAGTCGATGTCCATCAAAAGGGGCAAGATGCCGTGGTGACCCTCATAAAAGACCATTTCATACTTTCCGATGAGGCACGCGAGGTTGTTCAAAAAATAATCGAGGCCGATGCCGATTTGAAGGGGCGTGTGGTCATCCAAGCCCTCGACCATAGTGCAGAGGTATCAATTCGGCTCCCCTTGAAATTCTCTAAAGTTCAAATTATCCCTGGGCAAAAAGAACCCCAAACCGAATCACAAAAAATCCTAAAAAAATAGAGGCCCGAAAACCAGGAATGGCCTGGATGAGCAAATCCGCCTCAGGCGGATTAATTCAGTGTTTGGCCTGTAATCATTATTGTAAGATCCCCAAAGGAAAAACGGGAATCTGCGGCGTTCGGTATAACAATGGCCAGCATTTGGAGCTCCTGGTGTATGGCCGGGCAGCGGCTTTCAATACAGACCCTATTGAGAAAAAACCGCTGCACCATTTTTATCCAGGGACTGAGATTTTTTCATTTGGGACCATGGGCTGCAACTTCCGATGCCTTTTTTGCCAGAACTGGGATATTTCGCAATATCACAAAGATCATTCCATCGATCAGATCCGCGAGGCAGGCACGCCCTGGAGCCCCAAAAAAATCGTAGAGTATTGCCTCGAGAATAAAATCCCCAGCGTCGCCTTCACCTACAATGAACCCGGCATCTTTTTTGAGTATGCGTATGACACCGCGGTTCTGGCCAAACAGAAAGGGCTCCATACGGTTTATGTTTCTAACGGCTTCGAGTCCTCAGAAGTTTTGGATGAGATTTTGCCTTATATCGACGCCATGAACATTGATTTAAAAGGCGCGACCGACGAGTACTACAAAAAAATCTGCGGCGGCCGCATCGATCCGGTAAAACGGAATATCGAAAGACTCTGGAGGAAGGGGATGTGGATTGAGGTCACAACCCTGATTGTCACGAACCATAATGATGATGAAAAGGGGCTCACGGAAATCGCACAATTCCTGGCCGGTATTTCGCCGGATATACCTTGGCACATCTCGCGCTATTTTCCCTGCTGGAAAATGACTGACCCGCCTACGCCATACGATACATTGCTCAAGGCTTATGACATCGGCAAAAAGGCAGGCCTTAAATATGTTTATGTGGGCAATGTGATGTCGGGTGAAAAAGAAAACACTTGGTGCCCCAAATGCGGCGAACTCCTGATTGAGCGTCATGGTTATCAGATCCAGAATAACCTCAGGGGCAACCAATGCCCGAAATGCGGAGAAGTGATTCCCGGACGATTCTGAAAATTAAACACAAATCCCCTTGTCTTCCCCTTTATCAAGGGGAACCCCCCTAAAATCCTATTTTTTAAAATGGATAGTACCCCCTTGATAAAGGGGGGTGGGGGATTTGCGATTTAATTTTCAAGTTTTCAAGTATCTTAGTAATAAAGTAATATAGTCGTATGAAAAGAAGCCCAGCTGTTGCCGGCATGTTTTACCCCGCGAGTCCCAGCGCGATCCGAAAGATGGTCGAGGGTTTCTTGAACGAGGCCAAGCCCGAAGATTTGCCGGAGCTTAAAGCCATCATTGTACCCCACGCAGGTTATATTTATTCCGGCTCTATTGCAGGCTCGGCGTATGCGCAGATCGAAAGGAATGTTCCCGCGGAAAAGCGCAAGAACATCATCCTGATCGGCCCCGCGCATTTTGGTTTATGTGAAGCGGCGGTCGGCAATTACGTTTCCCTGATTTCCCCGTTGGGGGAAGTGCCTGTGAACCGCGAGATGGCGGGTGAACTCGAAAGACTTGGCGTTAAGTTCGATGAAGAGGTCCATCGCCCGGAGCACAGCCTCGAGGTCCAATTGCCTTTTATTCAGACGGTGAGCTCCGATTCTCAGGTAGTACCCATTCTCCTCGGCACCATAACGCCGGACCAAATGGCCGAAATTTTAGATCCGTATTTTATAAGGCCGGATTGTTTTTTTATTATATCCTCCGATCTCTCACACTATTTGCCGTACAACGAGGCGGTGAACACGGATAAAAACAGTTTGACGACGATCAAAAATCTGGATCTCACGGGCGAGCGCCAGGTGGACGCCTGCGGCCGCATTGGCATCCTCACACTCATGCGTTTATGCAAGAAACACGGGTATAAAATGAAAGTGCTCGACTACCGAAACTCCGGCGACACCGCTGGGGATAAATCGGCCGTTGTCGGATACGCGGCTGTCGCGGCTTATAAGAAGGAATAGATCCGATGGGTGACCCGTTGGGGACCCAATTGGGAACCCGATTGGTGTATATACTCCCATTGGGCCACCGATCGGGCCACCGATTGGGTCACCTATTGGATAGTTATGTTTACTCCTCTCGAAAAACAATATCTCCTCAATCTCGCTCGCGAGTCCATTGGCTTTAGCCTCAGGGAACGGCGTTTGTATCAGGTCGAGCCCGCGAATCTGACCCCCACACTCCTAGAAAAACGGGCGACTTTTGTGACCCTGACGGCCGAAGGACTTTTAAGGGGGTGCATTGGTCATCTGGAGGCCATCAACCCCCTTTACAGGGATGTGATCGAAAATGCGGTGGCGGCCGCGTTCCAGGATCCTCGGTTCCCGCCCGTGGTCGCCTTTGAGCTAGAGGAGATCGGCATCGGGATTTCAGTGCTCACCCCTACCCAAAAGCTCCTTTATGAGGGGCATAAGGACTTGATTCAGAAACTTAAGCCTCTCGAACATGGGGTGATCCTTAAAAAAGGCGGCCGGGGCGCCACCTTTCTCCCTCAAGTCTGGGAGCAAATCAAAGACCCCGAAGACTTCCTTTGCCACCTCTGCGCCAAAGCGGGCCTTGAGCCCAAGGAGTGGAAAAAGGGGAATCTCGATGTGCTCACGTACACGGTCGAATCGTTTGAGGAATCGGAAATGAAATCTTGAAAATCATCAAACTTTTGTTATACTAACCACGCTTTGCTCGGGTGCAAAGCCGTAAACAAAGCGATTCGGAGCGAAGTTGGCCGAGCTTAGCGAGGACACGAAGCGGAGAACAAAGACTTGAAAATTTACGAAGAAAATTTTAAAGTCTTTGAGCTTTGCTCGGGTGGTGAAATTGGTAGACACGCCAGCTTGAGGGGCTGGTGGCCATTACGGCCGTGGAGGTTCAACTCCTCTCTCGAGCACCATCAAAAAAATCCCGGAAGACTCCGGATTTTTTTGTTAATACGGAATGTCTTTGCTAGACTAAACTTGTTCATAATTTAAAGCCCGATGGATAAAAAAATCATTCTTAAAAAACTAATGGAAGAAGTTCGGAAACGGATGTCCTCCGATAGCTCGGGCCACGACTGGTGGCATGTCTATCGTGTCTACAAAATGGCAGTCCATTTAGCAAAGGATGAAAGGGTTGATCGCTTTGTGGTCGAGCTGGCTGCTCTACTTCACGATATTGCGGATTACAAGTTTCACGGTGGCGACGACACAGTGGGTCCTCGGGTGGCACGGGAGATATTGGAAAAGCGGAAGATCGAGCCTGAAATTATCAATCACGTGTGCGACATCATCGCCCACCTTTCGTTCAAAGGTGCGGGCGTAAAATCGGAGATGAAAACCATTGAAGGAAAAATCGTCCAGGATGCAGACCGGCTAGACGCACTTGGCGCCATTGGGATCGCCCGAACCTTTGCCTATGGTGGTTCAAAAGGTCGGTTAATGCACGAACCGGGTTTGAAGTCTGTTTTACATCAAACCAAAGAGGCCTACATGAAAAATCAGAGCACCTCCGTAACCCATTTTTATGAAAAGCTATTACTCCTCAAAGAAAGAATGAATACAAAGTCCGCTAAACGAATCGCCAAGTCGCGGCATGAGTATATGGTAAAATTCCTGAAACGGTTTTATAAGGAATGGGAAGGAAAAATCTGATTTAGTTCTTCGCCTCTTCCAGCTTCACCTTCACATCCATCGTCTTGCCGCTGCGCCAGACTTTGAGTTTAACGATGTCGCCGGGCGATTTGCTTGCGATCATGGTTTGGAGCGGGGCGTCGGACGTGACTTTTTTGCCGTCGACCTCAAGAATCACATCCTTGATCTTAAGCCCTGCCTTATCAGCCGGCGAGCCGGGGATCACGGCGAATTCGCCCTGGGCCTCGTTACCCGTAAGAAGCGCGCCGCCCTCAACATCAATTTTGAGTTCCTTGGCCCTGGCTGGATCCAGAAGAATGTATCGCACACCAAGATAAGGACGGACAATTTTTCCATTTTCCTTTACGCTCTTGATCATGGGCTTGAGGTCATCGATGGGGATGGCGAAGCCAATGCCCTGGGCTCCGCTCGCGATGGCCGTATTGACGCCAATGACCTGGCCCATGAGGTTGACCAAAGGTCCGCCGGAATTGCCCGGGTTAATGGCCGCATCGGTCTGAAGCAGATTGATCAGGTTTTCAGGCCCGCTCGCGGAACCGGCCGTGATCTCACGTCCTTTGGCGCTGATGATGCCCGTGGTCACGGAATTGTTGTATTCCGCCAAGGCATTGCCAATGGCGACTACGCGCTGGCCGACCTGCAGATCCGCGGAACTCCCCAGCTCAACGGTGGGCAAATTTTGAGCCTTTTTGGTTTTTCCGTCTTTCATTCGCACAACCGCAATGTCATTCAGGGAGTCGCGGCTTACGACTTCCGCCGGATATTCCGTGCCGTCATTGGTGATCACGGTGAAATCCGCTTCGCCGTCATCAACCACATGACGATTGGTCAAAACCAAACCGTCCGCAGTAACGATAAAGCCGCTTCCGCCACCGATCTTCTGAGACTGCTTCTTAATATTCCCTTTTTCATCGGTGTCATATTGTGGCGCACCAAAACCAAATGGCATACTCCCGAAAGGGTCATTAAAATCAAAAAAGAAGTCATTGGGGTTGAGCCCGCCTTGGCGGTAAAGTGGCAAATCTTTGCTGACCACAATGCTCACCACGGCAGGGCTGACTTTTTTGACGGTTTGGATGATCGACGAATCCTCAACATAGATTTTTTGTTTGAGGGGATTATTCGACGTGAATGGGCAATCGCTGGAGCCCAACCGTCCCGCGAGATCGTTCATGAGGGCTCCGCCCACAAAGCCTCCGACGATCGAAAGGGCGACCATCAGCACCAAAAGTCCATGGGTTTTTTTTGAGTTGAACATAGGTTTTGGGGTTAATTTTTGCAAATTTCATTTTAACGGAAAGAGGTTTTTTTTCAAGTGAAAAAAAAAGGACTATTTTCCCTTGCGACACAGGGTCGTTTTGGATAGACTTTAAGGGTCAATTTTTTAGGACACCCTTAAAATCCAATTTATGCCCGGAAAACGCAACGCTTATTCCGCAGACCAGATCCAGGTTCTCGAGGGGTTAGACCCGGTGCGCAAACGCCCCGGTATGTACATCGGCACCACCGATGTGCGCGGCCTCCATCACCTGATCTGGGAAGTGGTTGATAACTCCATCGACGAGGCCATGGCCGGCCATGCTAACCAGATTCTGGTGACCGTCAACGAAGACAACAGTGTCACGGTGGCCGACAATGGCCGCGGTATTCCGGTCGACAAGCACAAGCAGACCGGTGTCTCAGCGCTCGAAACCGTTTTGACCACACTCCACTCAGGGGGCAAGTTCGGCGGCGAAGATTCAGGCTACAAAGTCTCGGGCGGTCTTCATGGCGTCGGCGTTTCGGTCGTCAACGCGCTTTCCACCAAATTGGCGGTCGAAGTTCGGCGAGACGGGCATATTTATTATCAGGAATTCAAAAATGGAAAAGCGGTGGCTGATGTGAAGGTGATCGGCAAAACCCAGTCAACCGGCACATCCGTGACGTTTTGGCCTGACACAAAAGTATTTGAGTCAACGGTTTTTGACCTGCCCACCATCCAGACCCGCCTGCGCCAGCAAGCGTATCTAACCAAGGGTGTCACCATTTCTCTCGAAGACCGGCGTTTGAAACTGTATGAAGGCAAACTTCCCCAAGGTCATTTCTTTAAGTATCGTTTTTATTTCGAGGGCGGCATCAAATCTTACGTGAAACACCTCGACCAGAACAAAGAGGCCATCGGCAAAATTGTGTATATCGAGAAGCAAGAGGGCCATGTGAATGTTGAAATCGCGCTCCAGTACAACCAGACCTACAACGAAAACATTATCGCGTTCGCCAACAACATCCACACCACCGATGGCGGCATGCATCTCACCGGTTTCAAATCCGCGCTCACGCGCACCGTGAACGCCTATGCCCGCTCAAAAGGATTTTTGAAAGAGAAAGATGAGAATGTGACCAATGAAGATGTGCGCGAAGGGCTTACGTGCGTCATTTCCGTAAAACTGCCCGACCCTCAGTTTGAGGGCCAGACCAAAGGCAAGCTCGGCAACCCCGAGGTCCGCACGATCGTGGAGTCGGTGTTCAACGAGAAGTTTATGGAATTTTTGGAGGAGAACCCCAACGACGCCAAAAATTTTGTGGCAAAGACCATGCTGGCCGCCCGCGCCCGCCTCGCGTCCCGCGCGGCGCGCGATACGGTGCTCCGCAAAGGCGCGCTCGAAGGCGCCGCCCTGCCCGGCAAACTCGCCGACTGTTCCTCTCAGGATCCTTCTGAAAGCGAACTCTACATCGTTGAGGGAGACTCTGCCGGCGGCAGCGCCAAACAAGGCCGCGACCGCTATTTTCAGGCGATCCTTCCGCTTCGCGGCAAGATCCTGAACGTTGAGCAGGCGCGTTTGGACAAGATGCTCGCAAACAACGAAATCAAGAACCTGATCATCGCCTGCGGAACCGGCATCGGTGAGACCTTTGATATTACCAAGGCCCGTTATCACCGCGTCGTGATCATGACCGATGCTGACGTGGACGGCTCGCACATCCGCACCCTGCTTCTTACGTTCTTCTACCGCTACTTCAAACCCATGATCGAGGCCGGCTACATTTACATTGCCCAGCCTCCGCTCTACAAGGTTTCCCGCGGCAAAGAGGCCCATTACGCCTACACCGACGAAGATAAGGCGGCCATCCTCAAAAAGCTCGGCATCAAGGGTGAGATTCAGGAGGAGCCCGAGGAAGGGGAAGAGGTCGCTGAGGCCGAAGGCGAGGAGGCCGCTGAAAAGAAAGGCAAGACTCCCAAGGTTTCCATCCAGCGCTACAAAGGTCTTGGCGAAATGAACCCCGAACAGCTGTGGGAAACCACCATGGATCCGGCTCGCCGGACCATGATGAAAGTGACGATCGATAATGCAGAGGCCGCCGACGCCATTTTCGACTGCCTGATGGGTCCCGAGGTGCCGCCGCGCCGCAAATTCATCCAGACGCATGCGAAAAAGGTGAAGAACCTTGATATCTAACAATTGACATTTGACAACTGACAAATGACAATTGGCCACTAACACCTAAAATCTAATACCTAATATCTCACTATGCGCGAAACTCACTTCCCCTTCATCAAGTACACCAAATGGTGGTTTTTATTTTCCCTTCTGGTTATCCTGATCGGCGTTGGCGCCATGGTGAATAATAAAATCCGCTATGGCTCATTCCTGCAATACGGAATTGATTTCACCGGTGGCACCCTGATAGAACTTCGGTTCAGTGACGGCAATCGCGAACGCTCCGAGATCTTAGGGAGCACGATCAATGAGGCCGTACCGGCTGAAGTGAGCCAAATCACCGTCACCAATGAAGGCAGCTATATCATCCAGGGCCGCACCCTCACCAATGAACAATATGACGAGGTGAAAAAGGCCATTGTACAGAAGATCGGCGCTTTCGAAGAAATCAAGTACAACACCATAGGCCCCAAGGTTGGCGACACCCTTAAACAAAAGGCAATCACCGCCATCTGCCTGGCGCTTGTGGCCATCGTCCTGTATCTCGCCTACGCGTTCCGCAAGATTCCCAAGCGGGTCAGCCCCTGGAGGTTTGGCATCTGCGCCGTTATCGCTTTGCTGCATGACGTATTGGCGACGGTTGGGGTATTTGCACTGATGGGCTACGAGGTCGACGCCTTATTTATCACAGCCATTCTCACGATTATCGGCTTCTCGGTCCACGACACCATCGTGGTGTTTGACCGTATCCGTGAAAACCTCAAATACCAGGGCCGCGAAGAGACTTTCACCCAAATTGCGGATTTAAGCCTGAACCAGACGCTTTCACGCTCCATCAACACCTCCGTTTCAACCTTGATCACACTCGCCGCCCTTTACTTCCTCGGCGCGCCTTCGCTTAAAACCTTCCTCTTTGCTTTGCTTTTCGGTATCACGATTGGAACCTATTCCTCCATCTTCATCGCGAGTCCGCTCCTGGTGCTGTGGCAGGAAAGGAAAGCAGTCCGGTAATATTCATGTGACCCGATATCCAATTTCTGATACTCTTTTGATGTGCCCGCGTAGCTCAGTGGATAGAGCACTGGTCTTTCCCGTCATTCGATCATATCATGTCGATATGACGTGACGGGACCACGTCGTATGACGTGGCGGAACCAGTGCCTAGCAACATTATTTTGTAATCAGATTAAACTTATGTATTACATCTATATATTGCAACTTTCAAATCAAACGCTTTATACAGGTTCAACGGCTGATATCAACCAACGAATCGAAAGACACAATACAGGTCACGTGAAATCCACTAAGGGTCGAAGGCCGCTGAAGTTGATCCATTTTGAGGCCTATACTCTTAAAAGTGATGCCCTTCGTCGGGAAAAATTCCTGAAAACTACAGAGGGAAAAAGGTTGCTGAAACAGCAAATAAGAGATATTTTGGTTAAGAATCAGATCATACCAAGCTGATATTCTGCCCGCGTAGCTCAGTGGATAGAGCACTGGTCTTCGGAATCAGGTGTCGCAGGTTCGATCCCTGCCGCGGGTACCATACCAAAATGCCTAATTCCGAATTTCCAATTTCCAATGAATGAATGACGAATTCGCAATACTGAATGTCGAACTGTGGAAATTATGGATTAGACATTGAAAATTATTTGGAAATTGGCCATTCGACATTAGGAATTGGAAATTTCTTTCAAGCCCGCATAGCTCAGCTGGATAGAGCGTTGGTTTCCGGAGCCAAAGGCCGCAGGTTCGAATCCTGCTGCGGGTACCATATATATTCGTAAAAACCGCTGTCCGATGCTTCGTTCGGACCAGGTCGGTTTTTCCGCCCTGCCTGACGGCAGGCAGGCTTTTCCCGTTCAAGGTCTCGCCCTCGGTCGCTCGCCTAGCTTCGCGAGCTTTTCTCAAAAGGGTGGCGCTCTCCAATTCTAAATCCTCTCCGCGGATTTCTCATCGGAGCCCTGCACTCCAGTCGTCCCGATGCTTCGTGACTCCTTACGCTCCGGTACGCGCCACTCGCTTCTATCCGGGACCCGCAAGACCCACTTCAACTCCTCGCTACCTGCCTGCGCGTAGCCGCTTCGGCGAAGGCAGGCGCCTGCTCGCAACCTCGGGCTCGGTTATATTTGGCCGCAGGTTCGCCGCGAAAAAGGAGCGACCGAGCCCGCCGCGGCGGACGAGGGTAGCGACTATTTGAGCGCTCGACCGCGGAATGAGCGGTAGCGAATGAGCATGCAAGAGTATCCTGTTGCGGGTACTATATATATTGCTTGTCTGTTTGACGGCAGTATTTTATAATAATTCCCAATTTATATTTTTTAGGGATGCCTACCGAATACCCCGATCTTAGCGGCAAAATCGAAAAAGACCTTTCGCTTTTGGAAAAGGCGCTCGATACCACACGTCAGTGCCTGAAAAAGACCTTGGAGATCGTTGATAGCCGGGAAAAGACCATGGAGAAAAAAATGGGATTCTTTGAGCGCCATGTGGAATTGGCCGTTTCCGATCCCAAGGAGGCCGAGGCCCTTTGGACCCAAAAGAAATTGGGGGTCAGCCAGAACCGCATTGAGGCTGCTCGGAAGCAAGCGGTGCAACTCAGGGAGAAAATAGGACGCATGGAGGCTCGTCGCAAAGACCTAGAGGCCGATCAGGTCCGCCTGAGCGACTTTTCCCCCCTCAAACAGCAAATCGAAAATCCGGTGGTAAAGCGCGAGTTCATCCTTGGCCCGGATCGGCAAAGGAAGCCCAATTGCAAATTTTCCACCTTCGAGCACCTGTTCACGCCCTTGGCATACCGGCTGAATCCGAAGGAGGATGGCGTTTCGTGGGACAAATTGTCCGTTGAGCATTGCATCGCCGACCCCCAACTCATTCCTGACGCATTTGTTGAGGAAATGGGCTTGGCGGAGCTCCCTTTGGATCTCACCGAGTTTCAGCGGCTGAGACTCAAGGCCGACGCGATTTCCAAGCTCAAGAGGCTTTTTCGGGAATCGGAACCGATGAAGCGATATTCCAAAGGCGGCGGGCCGATCCCTAATCCTAGGTTGCTGATGGTCCGGCGTTTCGGCCCCGAGCAGGATGGCAAGATCCTGCACACCCATTTCCGAGGGGAGAATGACGATGCGAACGACCGGAAGATCCTTCAGGTTTTCGACAGCGCCTACACCGCCTACCGGAAGACCCTGCATGTGGACCGGCGGTATGACCGCGAGGCCAGCCTCATCCTCCAGACCGAGGAAAGGATCCGCGACCTCAACCGTCGCCTCGCTTCGATCCGCAAGGGCGATCCCGATGCCGAAACCCTGAAGGAGGGGATTCGCCAATCCCTGGCGAAGGAGGCGGAGGCCTTGGCTGCCTCACGTAACCACTTTAAGCATTCCGCCGCTGAAGCATTGGCGTCCGTTGCGGATCTTCGGGATAGCCGCGGTCGCGAAAATCCCGCGGCGGCTTGCGCCCGCCTTCTCAAGGTGATCCGTTTTGTGAAGTCCCGCACGCCGGAGATCTTCAACAAATCCCAGTTCGGGGCGGAGGACAAGCAGTCCCTCAAAGAGGCTATCGATCGGTCCGAGGCTATTTTTGGCCAACTGATCGCCACCCTCTCACGCGTAGGCTCCCACTTGGAGACTCCTAAGCGTATGCCCGCGGATCCTAAGGAAAACCGAGCCCTTATCGCCCGACAACGGGCTTTCGTTTTTGGACAGCTGATGAAACCTTTGGAGACGTTGACGCCCATTCGGCCTTTCAAGCTCTATTCCTCTTTCCTATTTTCCCGATTTCAGAAACTGTTAAGCGCGTCCACGAATCACAACCGCGCACAGATGATGAAGGCGGTGAGGGAGGCCTTGGATGCCTTAAAGGTTTTCGTTCTTCAGGCTCACGTCGAAAGGCTATTGGCGGAGGTATCGGTTCCCAAAGACCTCAACAATGAAGCCCTCAGGCGAATGGCGACCAAGGCCAAGGGTGTTTTGCAGTCGAATTTATCAGCGGCCGAGCCTCTGATTGCGTTGGCAACGGAAAAAATGATTGCTCAGACCTTCGATGAGCTTGTGTCCGCCCTTGATTGCGATTATCCCGATGCCGAGGATCCTGAGGCGGAGAAGCGACGCCAACTTCGGGCTATTTTGGAAAAAATAGATTTTGAGCAGATCCTCAAAACCCTTGGATGACTGAGCCGAGACACGAAGGCTCTAAATCCTATTCCGTGGCAAACCGGACCGCGAGATCCACAATGATCCACGCGAGGAGCGCGACCGCCAAACCGAGCAGCGCGTTGCGGATCGTCTTTTTAGCCGCGTCTTTTTTTTCTTCGCCCATCACGATCATCTGGTAGCCTCCCCACATCACCATGATCACGGCCAAAGTGCCGCCAAGGGCGATCAGGGTTTGGGTAAAGTATTTGACGAAGCAGGGAAGATTTCGCAAATGGATGTTGCCGCTCCGAATCATGTCGGCAAGGCCTATACATACGTCGCCGCGGCCGCCGATGTTCACGTTTTCCGCCGGGAGCGCGGTGGGCGGGGCGAACGTCTGGGCCAGGGCCGCAGGACTAACCGCCAAAAGGCCGAGACCGAGTGCGGAGAGGAGTAGATTTTTTGTTGATGAGATTATTTTCATTTTGTTGGGATTTGTACAAATCCTATTTTATCAATCTATCATCTTGTTTACAATGATGATATTGGATAGACTGGAATCTGCAATTTGTAATCTTAAATCGTTAATCGCCCGCCCGAACGTCCGCCTGGGGCGGGCGGGCGGGTAAATC
>Ga0315285_10003943_pt1 | contig 15411 bp, 24 predicted proteins | sample YL17G09_36_MG_FD_203698 | JGI IMG/M metagenome (GOLD analysis project Ga0315285, IMG submission 203698) | Sediment microbial communities from Yellowstone Lake, YNP, Wyoming, USA - YL17G09_36 | ecosystem: Environmental > Aquatic > Freshwater > Lake > Sediment | place: USA: Wyoming | collected...
TCAGTCAAATGCCTGAGCCTTCTGCTAGAGGGTCTTCAATGGACGAAGGTATAGATGTACCTCTAGCGGAATATCAACGCAGGGCTCTAAATCCAGCAGCCCAGACTGGGGATAGGGGGTACTCAACGGATGACTTTATAAAAGAATATCAACGTAGGGCTTTCAGTCAAATGCCTGAGCCTTCTGCTAGAGGGTCTTCAATGGACGACGCTGTGGATGTAGCCACTCAGGTAAGAAATGGTGCTGGTGGATTACGTACAGCTGACCTAGGAAAGCTTGCTAGTTTAGGTTTGCTGGGAACCCTCGTAGGGGGAGGACTAATTACTCAAATGAATAGACCTTCCGGACCAAGGACTCAAGCTCCCGGACCACAAGATAATCTGGATCTAGAAGAAATAGGTAGACCTGCTCCACAAGGTAATCCCCCTCCCCCCGGAAGAGGCGACGACCCGGTTATTGATTATGGAAGTCTAACTTTACCCGGTCAGATGGGTGCAGGTCCCGTTACAATTCGTAGTTACGGAGCTAGGGACGAAGCTCTAAATGAAGCTCGTCAAAATGCTGGTTTACCTCCTGAGAGGACTAAACCCCAAGCGGATATGCTTGCTTATTACCAGCAAAGAGAAGCTTATGCCGCTGATCAATCAAATAAAAATAAAATAATGAGCGAGCTAGCTAGTCTTGATTCAAGATACTCTTCTCCGGACATTCAAGCGTGGGCAAACGCAAACCCTGAATTAGCTTATGAGCTTATTAACAAAACAAAAAGGAGTCAAAGCTTAGTTAATCAGCAAATGCCTCAGAGAGAAAAGATAGCCACTCCTATAACTCAAATGGGTAGTGATACAAACAAAAATGCTGTAGGTAATGCAAGAATGGCAGGAGTTTTAGCAAGTTTGAACGATCAGGGGGCTTACGATTTGGAGAACGCGACGACACCTTACTACCCTATGGAAATTTCTAATCCCGGCACTTTCTACAGGTAGTCTTATGTCATTCTCTTTTCCTTCTTTTGAAGTTGACTCATCTTCTGCTTACGGGACACCCCTAAATTTTAATGAAGAAAATATTTATACTCTTGAAAATCAACGTGTGTTCCCTTACCCGGGCCAAGCTTCCCTTCCTAAAAAATATTCAACCTTTGACTCTTTCAGCTCAGATCCCTATGAAAGTGTAAGAGATCCTTATGATCCTTATGCTTCAATAAGAAGTCTTCTTTCTTCGTCTAAAAAGTCGCCTGAAAGCTCGATTCGCATGGCGGGACAAACTCCTGAAATGCTTAGTACTTTTGGCCCCCAAGACTTTGCTTCTTTAGTCGCTCCTTTAGTCAAAACTCGTCCTATTCTTCCTGGTTTGTATAGTTAATTTTTCTACTGAGGTTTTTACAAGTAAACCCAGTCTGTACTAGAATTGTTTTAGTTCAATTGCAAACTGACACTCTAAGAGTGTTTAGTTAAGGAGGAAAAATTGGCTAGCACCAGCACAAACAAGCAACCTTGCTTAATAGACCGCCCTTTTCTACGTGGAGCAAGGATTACTAGTGCTACGGGAACAGCCAACCCGATAAGTCCAAATTTAACAGACTTAATACAGCTTGTTCGTGTGGGGGATCTTCCATCAGAAGATGCTGCGTTAGTGGAGGATATTACAATTGTCAGCAACGAAGACTACCCAGATAAAAGTGGGATTCGTACATGCGACATTGGTCTATACGTTTACGCACCTAATCAAGCGTCCCCTTCGACATCAGCCGGGTTAATGGTGGGAAGGGTAGAAGTAGGTTTAAGCGGTAGTACTTTCGGCTACCCTCAACAAATTCAACTGTTTGCCGTCAATGCGCCTGTCCCCGCTGTGGGGGATACAGGATTAACAACTCCGATTCAAATAGGCAAAGGAGAAGGACTTTATCTAGAAAAAGGTTATATTCTTTGCGCAGGTTATTTAGGGAATGGTCCTTCTGCAATTAGTGGAGGTTTGAGTCCTTCCGGTATAACAATATGGGCACAGGGAGGTTTTTATTGATCCATGGCCCGCAAAAAGGGTTCGGATGATTTTTCTTTTAAAGGTCAGAAACCGATAGAGTCTTTTAAACCTCTTTCGCATATCGTTGGTTCTGATAATACAAATCAACTTATAAATTCTTTACCTTTTAAACGTCGCTTTCGTCCTGCAGTTAATACAAAAGATTTTAGTCTTTTAAGTGATTACGATTACGCTTCTTTGTGGGTGCGTTGGAGAAGAGGATATGAGCTTAGTATGTACACACAAGGAGCCTCTAGTGGTTTAGTTTACTCCTCCTTTAAATATTACGTTTCAGGTACAGCTGGAGTAGGAGGTTATATACCAGGTATATTTTTCGTATATCCGACTAAACGCGCAGATACACGAATGCATATTGTAGGCATTCGTCCTAGAGATACATTTAACTTTCTCGACTTTGGTATCTCAATTCAATCTGTAACTCAATATAATGACACAACTTATGCTGTTGTACTGAGTCAAAGGTTCGGCTCTCCTATTTCGTATTTCACAGGAGAAGTACTCTCTAATAGATTTAACGCGGATGGTACTGCAAAAACCTATGGGTATAACAACTACACAGTTGCCGCTGTGGGGCTTAATGGTGTAGTGACCACACCAAGTATTAATCCTGATTTCAACACTTTATTTTTATCTGCTGCTGAAAACCAAAGCTGGTCTGTAGTCGATAGCAATACCATTGTTGTTCCTGCAACTGGGCCTCCTTTAGTAGGGGAGTTTCTAACAACAGAAATTCGAGTTCAGTGCTCCTGTCAAGATTTTTTAAATAGAGAGGGTTTTAACTTTTACAACTTGTCTCTTAAACAACGTTATCCTTACACCAAAATTCAAAACATAGACGCCGGTTATTTTGATGCAGGTCCTAACGCTCCTACACGTTTATCTCCTTCTAGTGATTATCCGGGCTACGTCCGAACTTTTGGTTTTATTTATCTAAATAAAATTTATACAGCGCCCGTATACTCAGACACAGCTCTATATTCGGATCCATTTTTATTTTATTACCAACCTAAATGGTGTAAGCATATTTATGCTGCATTCTGGGATATGCAACGTAAGTTTAATTTATCTGATGTTACTTCTTATCGTTTACCTCAACCAAACGATGAGCCCATGAACGAATATTATCGTGAAAATTTTGAAGTTGATTTAAAAAAACAAATGAGTTTTTTAAAGAGAGACGAAGATTTTATTTGGTGGCAGAGATATAGTCCCTCTCTTAGTGGGTTACCCAAGCATCTCTTATATTCTGATAAGTATAATATGATCGCTAAAACATTAAATTTTGGTCAGATCGATGATGTAACTGAGTTACAAGATACAAACTTTCAGTTGTTTACTATTGACCAATTTAATCCTTTAGATCCAGCAGGTTTGCCTCAAGACATCTACGACGGTGGCACCTACGCTAATGGAGTTACTGTTACAAGCTCGACCAACGTTTTAGATGGGGGTCAGTATACTAACGGTGGATTAGTTCCTCCCAGCTATCCTCCAACATTTATAAACGGAGGTACTTACTAAAATGACTTCAACACCGGTTACTCTGCTCCAAAAAAGATCTGGTAATGCATCAGATCGCCCCAGTGGAATCACTCTTGTCAATGGCGAGCTTGCCTTAACTTTTGGTGCTGCTGATCCGGGAGTTTATTTTGAGGATTCAATCGGCAATATAGTTAAAGTAGGACCTAATTCTTTTGGGACCACTGCCCCGAACGCTGTACCTGTAGGTGTAGCCGGAAACTCTGCGGGGGAGCTGTGGACAGACTCTAGTGGAGGTAATTATTTTTTAAAAGTATGGACAGGGGCAGCTTGGCAAAAAGTATATGCTGGTTTTGCTGACTCTGCTACAAGCGCTACTACTGCAACGACTGCAGCGACCGCCACCAGGGCTCTTTCTTCCTTAGTTGCTTCTGGTGCTTTAGTTGCTTCTGGTTCAATTATTTCTTCAGGCGTGGTTGCCGGATGTTCAATAGTCTTAAGCGGACTACCTCCGGTTAGCACAAGTATCTCTGGGTCTTTGGTATACCAGGTTCAGAGCTCAGGAACTACACCTAGTGGTCTCTTTGTTCGAGTTCTAACCGGTTGGGCGTACACAGGCTAACAACGCAATGTGGCTTTTAAAAACCAAGCCGATTTAAAAGAATCTCCGATGTACTCGGCGAGGTAGTTTTCAACGTCAGGGGCGTCTACTTCTTTTGCCACGTGTAAGACTTCTTTAGCTGTCATTCCCCCGTTATCTAGGTTATTTAAGTAAGTTGTGAGCATATCCCTCATTTCGTATGTTTTTACATTTTTAAAATCATTACAGGATTGCTGTAAGCCTTTTGCGCACATAGGCATAAAATAATCTAAAGATCTAACAAGCTCAGAAAGGGAGTCAAACTGCTTTATGTGGAGCTCATACTGATCCTTTAAAAACTCATGGATCGAGAGAAAAAGAGGACCCTCTACATTTAAATGAATTAAATGAGACTGGATGTACATCTGGTGTGTGTACGAAGCCAAGCCAATCAACTTTGAGGAGAGCTCTTCCACTGTTGGTTTTGGTTCGACCTCGGACTCTTGTTGAACTGTTAACTCAACATTCTCCATTAGAGGGGTTGTGTTTTCCGTGAAAGAGTCCGAATAAGTCATATCAAAAAACGCAAGCTTCAGCGCTGGCTGGTTCAGTTTCACTCTCCACTGTAGCTGACACAGCTGAAGTGCGAAGATACTCTTCGAGTGCAGCTCGATTTACACGAAATAAAGACTTTGCTCCGTTAGGCTGCAAATTTATGTAGACAAGCTTAGGCCAGCCACCGGGCTGACTAGCTTCGGATAAAGCAATCCTTTTGCGGACAAAACCAGAACTGCAATTTAAAAGTTCGGCGGTTTCCGCAATCGTAAGAAGGGGTTTGCTTTCCGACATTGTGTATGCAAGAGAAAAGTTACGGCTCTATATTACATACGTTTCTTGTGTACGCAACAAGAGTCCTTCATGCGTAATAATTTTTTTACTATTTGAATGGTAGTATTAAAATGAAACTCGAGGCGCACATGATCCGCTTAGCAGGTGAAATTTTTAAAAGTTATAACAAACCGAAAACCGATATCCAAGGAGGGAAGCAGTTCTCCGTGGCAGCTAAAGAGGAGGGTAACGTACGCCTAGTTCGCTTTGGGGACCCAAATATGGAAAATAAGAGTGATGACCCGGAGCGCAAAAAAAACTTCAGAGCACGTCATAACTGTGATGAACCTAAGAGCAAACTGACAGCAGGGTACTGGTCTTGCCGAGCTTGGTAAATTTTTTAATCAGATTATTTTTTTAGGAGCTAAAAAACATATGGTATATGTGTAAGAAGTTAGTGTTATTCTATGCAACTAGAAAGATTGCTTAACAAAAAATAAAAGCCTCTAAATTAACGAAAATTTTAGCTAGAGCTAGACTTTAAACGTACCGCGATCTCGCCATGGACTCTCGCAAGTCAGAAGATGTCACAAATGTATCTTGCGGGCTCACGCTTGAAGACGAGTTTGTTTTAACTCGAATAAAAACTAAAGCTCACGAGTTAAAAAATGTAGAGAGAGATCAGTATATGTGGCAAATGGTGTATAAGTTAATTCTTCGGGAACGTGCTTTTAAGGCTGTGATGGACAGGATTGGCATATCTGTAGAAGCAGGCGTGGATTTGTTTGACGATTTAGATCAAACAGAAAGTTAGTCTTTTTTTCCTATACTTAGTAAAGAATTTAGAAAAATATGCCCCCCATTACTCCGCAACAGCAAGCATGGTTAGACGTAATTGCTTACGCAGAGGGTACGGATAGAACTAAAAGTCGAGGAGGATATAATATCTTGTTCGGAGGCGGGCGTTTTTCTGATCTTAGAAAACACCCAGACAAAGTTATAGATAAAACCAGTGCCGCTGCAGGCAGGTATCAATTTATGCCTGATACGTGGAAAGCTGTGTCTACAGCGTTAAAACTTCCTGATTTTGGCCCTGCTGCACAAGATATTGCTGCTCTCGAGTTAATGAGACGCCGTGGTGTTGACCCTAATAGACCTATTACAAAAGAGTTGGTCGCTAAATTAGCTCCTGAGTGGGCTTCCTTACCTACCCTCGCAGGTAAAAGTTTTTATAATCAGCCCGTAAAACAATTTTCAGAATTACAAAAATATGCTGCGTCTCCCTCACGTAATATTCCAGGAAATCAAGCTTTTCCTTCTACTCAACCTAGCGCTTCTCCTACTCAACCTAGCGCTCCCTCTACTACCCAGTTACCAGATTTTAGGCAAAAAGCTTTAGGTTTTCTTTTCAAACAGTTAAGTGAAAATACGGAACAACAGGATCCTTACAGCGCAATTCTTTCTGCTAACACAAAAGCAGATTTACTAGAAGAAGAAGGAGGGTTAGAGGGAGAAATAGCAGCAGATGATATTCGTCGTAGATCCCTACTCAGCTCTTTAGGGCAGAATCAAGGAGGTGAAAAGCTGGAACTTATTGCAGCCTTAGTTGATAATATAAAAAATTCTAGATTAGCTCAAACTAGTTCCGGCGCAGGCGATGTGGGGACTCCGCCGGCATCAAAGCAAGGTTCTTTTCCGGCAACAAGTTTAAGTTCTTCACTCCCTATTGGATCTGGACTTGCGTTGAAGGGAGCTATAATCACTGATCGTAATGATACAGGAGGGAAAGGAATTGATTTTGTACTTCCAGTAAAAGAGCTTGTCTCTCCTTTTAAAGAAGCTCAGGTATTAAAGGTTGTAGTGGACCCCAGAAGAACAGATTTAATAAAAAATCCAGGAGGGCCTCGTTTTTATGGGACGTACGTTGATTTAAGAGTTCCTGGCCCTACTGGTCCTTATGACGTACGTATGGCGCACTTCAATTCTCTTAACCCTAATTTAAAAGCCGGACAAAAAATACCAGCTGGATATAAAATAGGCGTAACGGGTGATACAGGCTCCGCAACAGGGCCTCATAATTCTTTTGATTTTTATGATGTAGGTAAAACAACAGCTAGCGCTAGAGTTTTAGCGATAAAAAATGAAATAGCACGTAGACTGGAGCGAGGGTTACCTTTGTAGTATGGCTTTTTCCGGTGGTTTTGATGTTGCTGCGCCGGGCGCTTATGGAGGAGATTTTAATACCTTTGTGCCAAATCAAAGTAGTTCTGGAGGTTTTGATTTATCAAAAATACTTGGAGGAATTAGTAATAAAGTAGGAGAAGGCCTAGGTGGTCTTGCTGCAGGGCAAGCGGGTAAACTTTTTGGAAACCTACCAACAAGTTATGGGGCTGGTGTATCGCAAGAACAAGTCGACAAAAGCATTTCGCAGATTAAAGATTTAATAAATGAAATTAAAAATCAAACACTGGCTTATAGAGGGCTAGGAGACCAAGAGACTGAAAAACTAGGGGGGCTTAGTGGGTTAGGAATTCCCGATTACAGAGTAAGTAGTATTGATCAATTTAATAAAGGAGTTCAGCGCGAACGAGATTATGGTACAGGTTACCTAACAGATTACGATCCGAATATTTTAAAATCTCCTTCCGTAAGTCGTTTTAACCAAGCAATCGGTTCCGCTTCCTCTCAGTATGCAAATGCACTAAAAGGCTTAGGTGAAAGAGGAAGTCAGCGTATGTTTGAGGCAGCGGTGGCTCCTATACCCGCTTTTAAACAAATTGCAGACGATAAAGATTTTAATAACTTACTTAACCCAGAGTTTATGAATTTAGCTTCTAACCCTATGACTGTAAATATGGACAAAGACAGGTATAAGCCTTATATGCAGTACAATGTCTGATCGATCCGGTAATTTAGCACACGAAAGAAAAGTAAGATCTTTCGAAAGAGCAGGGCTGACAAAATATCAACGTCGTTTTGAATCCAGAAAAGACATACGTTTAGCCGGTAAAATTTGGACTCGCAGCGAGGGGGAGAACAACCGTGTTTCAACTCGAGAAAGAAAAACAGAGGAAATGAAAACCAAACCAGTCGGCGTGGGATTTGGTAAAAGGGACAACATTGAGCCAGATCAACAATACTCCTCTGTTGAGTTCCTCAACAAAAAACTCGACCAAATGAGCTATACAAATCAATAAACTCTCTTATTCGTTTGTCTGTATTTATAGAGGAAGGAAAGTAATAAATAAAGCCAAAACATCTTGTTTTAATAGATTTAGGTAAACCTGGGGAGTCTATAAATAGTTCAGGTCTTTCTTTTGCGACACAAAGAGGAAGATCCAACCCTATCTTTTGTGTTGTGAGTAAAGCTACTTCGGATGAAGTTAAAAAAACTATTGCTTCCTCAAATTCATTTTTTCTGTACTTACTTAAACAAGTTTCTAACCATACTCGCTGGGCAGAACGAGGAAATCTTTTTCTTTTTTTAAATAAATACGGGTCTTTAGGTTGCTCGTCGTTGGACAACATATCTCGCGGTGGATATAAATACAACGACTTAGCTTTCCATTTTTGACGGAGACCATCATCTTCTTTTGTAAAAAATCTTGTAGCACAAACTAAAGTATTAGCTTCCTTGCTTGAAGCGGGGTCCAGCTCTATTTCTCCATTAAAGAAAGCAGTTGTTATCCCTATTAACTCCGGAGGAGAAACAAAATCAACTTGCGCTAGCGGCATTTGCTTTCTTATTAAGAGTTTCTTCTGCTTGATTTACATCGATTACATGAATGCTCATACCTTTTTCGTCCACTAAAACGACAATAGGTTTTTTTACTTTTTCTTGATTTTCAATAACAACCAACAGTTTACGTAAAAATTCAACTAAATTTTTATCCATTATTTCTTCTGCTAAAATTATATCTGTTTTAATAAGAGAGACCGTCATATACCTACTAAAAGAAGGCTGCGTGGGGTTAAAAAACAGAGCCCCAGCCCCTTCTGTTTTTTCGAACTCTTCAAAAAGAGTGACTATATCTCCAACAATAAGCTTTATTGCGCTCAGAGCTACTCTGTTTTGAATTTCACTCGGCCCAAAAAGTTTTTCAGCCATTTTAACTGCTTTTTCCCTAAAACTTTTCATTTTAATAACCTGAAAAAGAAGACCATGCGTCGCTCAGCACTTTAGCCGAATCAAATAGAAAATTAGTGATGTTGTTTTCCGACTTATCTATTTTGCAGTAATGACGACCCTCAATTAAACCAGAAGAACCTCCTGAAGTTATACCTTGATATACTAATTTATCTATCGTTACAGGTTGTACTCCTAGCCGCAGGGCGATTACTTTTCTATTCACAAACACCGGAGTCGGGTTGCCTGCGCTAGAACTTGCAATCGTCTGCAAACTAGCGTCTATACTTCGAAGAATGTCAAAAACGTCTTTGGTGAACATATAAAAAAATAAAAAGGGTTGCTTCGACACCCGATATCAGGCAGCGAGGTTCAGTTACCACGATCAGGAAATGGCGAAAACTGATCGTACCCTTGAGGATACCGGAACAGGGCCATTCTTACAAGTGCCGGCCTTTCAATTTTAAGGTTGTTTAAGCCATTCTGAGTCTGTTAAGTCAGCTATTTTTGTGGGTTTACGAGTAAAACCCGTCCTTATTGTTCTAGTTATATTTGGCTGTTCAAATCTAGACTTTAAATGAGTTGGGTTTACGCAGCCAATTGTGCCACAGATTCGTTTTAAGCAAAAATTACCGATATCAGCTTTATAAAAACCATAATAAATATTTTCTATTTTTAATTTTTTACCTTCTATATTTATATTTTTATAACTAGTACTCCAACATTTGTCAAAATCTGTGTTTTGTTGCGTTAATTGTAAAAAAAGACCTCTTAAATGAGGATTTATTTGATTTAAATCGGGTTTACTTGCGTCTTCATTAATATTTTTATAGCATTCCTTACAAACTGTCTCTGTTTTTATATGATCTTTATTTCTTAAACACATTTTTAAATTGATTTTAAAATTAATTCCAACTGCTGAATAAAATCATCCGGTTCGCGGATTAAAAGCTCAACAACTTTTTTTAATTTATTTTCAGGATTTAACTCTTTTTCTGCTTCATTTAATATAAACCAGTAAGTATATGCGTTTAACATATATGTGTGCGTTTGTTTAGCTTTTAAGGCCTGTGTCTTCCACTTTTCATAATCAAAATTTGATTGATGTCTGCTACTGCCTGTTTTTAATTCCAGTTCCCTTATTTCTATTTGCAGTTCAATATCCCGAATTGTGTAGTTAAGAGCGGAAAGTTTAGCTTTACACTCTTTTAAATTTTTTGGTTCTTCTGAATCTGAATAAATCCAGGGAGGGAGGTTCTCAATAACATATTCTTGAGACCAAAGGCATGCTTTCTGCTCTACGTCGCTGATCATGGATCTAAAAAAGAAAGGAATAGTGGGCTATGTTCACCATTGAGCACATATAGAACGTGCGACTCAAACTTAACCCGGATAACCAAATTGTACTTAATGAGTTGTTTTAAACTCCTTAAAGTATTTTGTTTTGATGTACCTAGTTCATTAAGGATTTCTTTTAGAGCTAAAGGTTGGTCATATAATAACAGATGAATTAAAGCGGAATGATAATTTATGCAAGCACTGATTTTTTTAAATTCGTGATTGTTCTTAGCGAAATTGTGCGGCAATACTTCGTTTCCAACAACAACTGAATGGATTTGTTGGACATCTTTTTGTTCAGCCATAAAAACACGTCATTTTTCATCTGTGGGGTCACTTTGCTCGCGGGACTTAAGGTACGCATCATGTGATATGGGTTTACACAGACAGCACAATCGCAAGTAGGAAGAACTTTATCCTTGGTCTGTAGCTGAACTCCATAGAATTTAGAAAAAACAAATCTTCTTGGCCTCATAATAATCCCATCCGTGTCAACCAGCCGCTGAAACTGCTTAGGTAAAAGTAAGTGTTCCTCCTGGTTGAGACTCGGTTTGTTCTGCGCTAACCAAGCAGCGACTCTCTCAGAAGCGCTCTTAGCTTCACGATCCTCTTTTAAGCAGACAAGGCATGCAAAGCGACCAGCGACCCGATGCGAGCGGGTGAGATCCCTTGTGACGACAAGCGTGGGAGAACTTCTTTGGCAAGAACAAGTAAGTCTGCTAAGGGAGCCAAAGTCTTCGACCCTGTAAGAATCCACTTTATATGTTTTTAGGGGGAGCCCTTGGATTTTTTGGTTGTTTATAGGCGTCTGAACGACTAAGCCGAAGACAGAAAGTAAGGTCGGATCGGACACAGAGTGTTTTTATTTAAATTAGAGCTCACACAAAACTAGCACGGACTGCCTTGCTAGTAAAACTTTTTTTCTGTTTTAAAGGGTTGTTTAACAAGTTTTGCGCGTCTCATGCGTCTAAAACCCACTTAAAAAATTAGAAAAATTTTTGTTTTTATTTATAGTAGTATATAACTTTATTTTTTATATATTTAAAAGATTTAATTTTTAGAATTTTTTGTTAAGTCCTCGAGGCAGTAAGCTTTTTTGTTTAAAAAACGGGAGCTGACCCCTTGTGGATCACTAAAGATATAGAATTTTTTTGTTATGTCTGTTATTATAAGAACATTAAACTCTCTTTTCTTGTGAAATGGTTACTGTACAACCTGTAGCTAAAGAAAAACTAGAGACCGAATACTGGCAAGAATGTCGAAAAAAAGCTGCACTTTTAAATATACCTGCTTGGCAGCTGGCTGAAAATGGGTATAAACACAACGAACTAGACAAACGGGACAACAATTGGTAGTATTCTGGGAAGATAGTTCATTTTATTGTGGGCACCCAAAAAACAAAAGCCGAGTTAAGAGAGAGATTTGCAAATATGTACAAAATGTACTTAGAAGGATACTCGTACGAGCAAATAGGTAGACGTTACGGGGTAACAAGAGAGCGTGTGCGCCAGATTTTTAAAAGTTACAGTTCCCCAGAACAATACTCACAGATACAACAAAAAGTTCTAAGTCGGCGTATTAGTCCTAGGCAAATTGAAAATATTTGCTCCTTGATTAAGCTGGGGGATTCTTGCAGCAAAATAGCAGAAACTTTAGGTTGCAGTGTTGACTGCGTTAAACGTGTTTCTTCGAAGTATAAACTTCAAGAATTAGCGAAAGTGAGCTAGTATTAGAAAAGGAGGGCCGTGTTTAAAAACAGCATATAAATGCCTGCATGCCCGCACTACCCCAGTCGACATAGTCTACATGTCCCTAATTTTAGAGGTGCGATTGAAGCACTTGTAGAATGTATTAACACAATCAGCGGCGTGGGCACAACTTCTTTCACAATCGATCCTTCCGGTTACGCCTCTAATTTTGAAGGCTTAGTCCAGGTAATTGAGGATTTAAACTTTACAATGAGCGGTATAACCGCAGGCGGCGGTGGCGGTGGTGGAGGGACAGTATATACCGCAGGTTCTGGTCTGTACTTAGTCTCAACAACAGGCAGCGGGCAATTTAACGTTAATTTTGACACAATATACCGTCAAGTTATTTCGGGGCACTTTTTTGCTGCAGCGGATCTTGGTGTCGTATTTAGTGGGAATAATGTTGTTTATAGCGGTAGTCAAGGAGGAGGAGGGGGAGGTTCATCGAGCTCGGGCACTGTAACAGTAGGCACAAGTCCTGGATCTGGTTATAGCGCAGGTTCTCTCTGGTTTGATACCAACGAAGGGCGTCTTTTTGTTTATGCTTCTGGGGCTTCTGTTTCAGACCCCGATTGGTACCAAACAAACGCTGAAGCGCTTGCTTATAAAGCTGAGGAACCACCATCAGGAGCAGGGTACAATGCACCTCCTAGGGACGGTTCCCTTTGGTTTAATACCCTTATGGGCTCTTTGTTTGTTTACGATGCGACAAGTTCGGGTTGGTACGAAACTAACTCAGCTCGTAACGCTTCGTATGGAGCTGCTTCTCCTGCTCCGACAGTTGAAGGAGCCTTATGGGTTGATAGCACAGTAAACCAAATCAAAACATGGAACGGCTCAGCGTGGATATCTGTTTGATAATGGTTGACGTGATGTGTATCATTGTTGTGCTCTTTGTTGTTTAGACTAGTCTGATGTCCAAACCTAAAGAAGGAATCAACAAAATTTTTTCAAAACCAAAAAAAACTCGTCAAGGTGAAGGGAAACATTCAAAAGTTTCTCACGGACGAAAAAAAAGCCGAGGCCAGGGAAAATAGATCTATACTAAGTTGAGTGAAAATCTTATAAATGGGCTTTGCCACTTTTTTAGCGGGGGAGACTTTAAGCCCCGGACAACCCGTAGCTTTAACAAGTGGGGGAGTTATTTATAAATGCTGCGCTGTCGACCCAAACACCAGTACTCTTCTTGGAGTTTGTTTGGAGAGTGGTATGCCTTACAGCCAAGTTAGGGTGGGTATCGATAATGCAGGTTATTTGTACTCCAATCTCACCGTGGGAGAGTCTTACTATGTAGGGCTAACGTCTGGAACTCTTATTAGTGGGTATAACAATTTTGTAACTGCTTTGTCTGGGACAGCTTTTTTAAGCGCAGCTCTTAACTATGTAGGTAGGGCAATTACAACTTCACGCATTGGGTTAGAGGTTTCGCCCCCTCTTCAACTACAAAATCCTCCTCTTTAAAAGTTTTTATTTTTGTAGTCTAAATACGTAAAATTTAGTTTTTTTGGCACCAATAAAAACGTTAGGCTGTAGACTTAAAAATATACTCTTGCCGACAGCGATAAATGACAGATCGCGCAATTTTTAACCGGAAATATACGTCCTTTACTTCTGGAGGAACGTCTGTTTTTCTAGTGAATGGCGCAGGGGTGACAACTCAGTTGTCCCCTACCGAAACTTTTACAGCAGGTGAAAATTTAACTCAAGGAAATTTTGTTTATGTTAGTGGAACATATGTGTTTAAAACCAGCGCTTTAAGTGGGTTGGCTGCTGTTAACTACACCGCTATCGGAGCAACTGCTGCAGCCGCAAATAACGGAGCTTCCGTTGATGTTAATTTAGACAGCTTAGTTGTCATACCTTCTGGAAATATAACAGCAGAAAATGCTTTAGTTCCCGGTCAATTTTATTATTTGTCTAAGTTCAAAGGACAAATTACACGTTTTAATACTGCTTCTGGTCAAATTTCTAACTCTGGTACGTTCCAGTACCAAGCTTCTGCCCCCGTGGGACAAGCAGTTAGCACTTCTGAACTAGAAGTTGAAATACAACCTCCAGTTATTTTGTTCGATTAGTTATTTTCTGCTAATAGTTTAATAAATGTTTTTGTTAGTTTTATTTTTTCTTTTTCTTCTTCCTTTATTCGGTTAAGGTCAAACTCTAAAATTGCGTTAAAACTGTAGTGAAGAAAAAGCTGTTTTAACCACTTTTGGGGGCATTTTTCTCTCCAATGGGGGACCTCCATACCCATATAGATAATACCATCACCTATTTGAGGTTTAGCTACATAGGTAATATTTTGTTCTGGGTTTTCAAAAAAAATCCCCCAAGGGTCATATTTATTATGCATGTCTAAACATATAGAGATACTCAACTCGCACTCTGGTCTGTCAGTGTGTCTAGTTAACTCTTGATACTTATAGTATTTTCTGTAAAAACTATAAGTGCTGTAGATATTTTTAAGTTCTAGAAGCGTTTTAATTTTTTCTAGGACTATATTGTTTACTATTTTTGCCGCCGTGGCATCATACAACTCTTCAGAACCAAGGACTTGGTTGGAGTTATGCTTTCCTTCATCAAGAGTGTCGAACTCCATTTGTATACTTAAAAATTTACATAGATCTTTATCTAAGATATTTTTGACTAAAACACACTTATTTGAATTTATGTCGTTTTTATTTTCAGTTATGTCTTTAAGAGTCGTCATTGGGGGTACAATAAACTTATACTGGGTTCACCAAGCAGGCTAGCACTAAAATGGCCCTAAGAAAACCGCTCGTAATAATTAGCGGGCTATCCTCTCAGCTGCCTCCTGGAGACACTATTGAAGGCGCTGCAGTTTCAAGTGTAGCTACAGCAGGAAGCGGCTTAATCGGCGGTGGTCCGGTAGGGTCTAATTTTAGGTTTGATATTCAATTAGCTCCTAACCCTAGCGGACTAATTCTTGTTAGCCCAAGTGGATTAGGTATTGATGGGAGAGCTCAAGCATCTGGTAATGCTGGTATAGTTGCAGCAAACACTGCTTTAGCCAGTGGCAATGCTGGTATAGTCGTAGGTTTATCAAGAGCTACTTTAGGATTAGTTGTCGGCCTATCTTAAATTTGTTATGATATTCGCAGGAGGATTTGGTAATGGCTGAAAATTTCAGGAGAAAATCAGGCACGATCGCTACGGTTACCCCCTCGGGTAACTTGTTTTATACTGTACCTAGTGCTACCAACACTATTGGTCTTAGTCTGCTGGTTAGTTATGTTGGTTCAAGCACGTTA
>Ga0315285_10003946_pt1 | contig 15408 bp, 25 predicted proteins | sample YL17G09_36_MG_FD_203698 | JGI IMG/M metagenome (GOLD analysis project Ga0315285, IMG submission 203698) | Sediment microbial communities from Yellowstone Lake, YNP, Wyoming, USA - YL17G09_36 | ecosystem: Environmental > Aquatic > Freshwater > Lake > Sediment | place: USA: Wyoming | collected...
GTCGGCGGCGAGGTCGGCGTGGTCGTCGGCGGGGTCGTCGGCGTGGTCGGCGGGGTCGGCGGGGTCGGCGGCTATCAAAAAAATACAAAACTATTTCACTAAATTAGTTAAGGAATTAAAGGAAATATGAATTATTATGGTTCATACGATTTCAATGCTGGACGGTCTGTTAAGGACAAAGCGTTCAGTTTCCTTATTGGGTGTTGTACGGTGGCTATTTGTTTTGTTATTGGATTTGAAACAGCCAAGAATGTAGTAGGTTGGGTAAATAAAGAACCGGTAGTATCACCGATAGCAGGTGAATCAGGAAGGATGAGGTAGATATGAAAAAAATAGAACCATTTGAATTACAACATATTAACCGTAGAAAGAAATGTTTAGCTTGTGAAAAGATGTATTTGATTACGATAAAAACTTTAGAAAAGCAAGTAGAAGTTTTAACTGAAATGTTGAGAATGGAGCATTTGAATAAACCAATAATATTTAAGGTTACAAAAGGAATGAAATTTATTAACTCTACCCTAAAATAACATAACTATGTCAATCGCTCATGATAATTTTATCAAACAACAGCAGACAGGGTGCGGATGTAACTGCGGCTGTATTGTCTTTCTGATGATAGTGGTATTTATTTGTGGGGTGATTATAGGGAGGTTTATATGAATGATTTAAGGGAAAAAATAAAGAAAATTATATTTAATGAACTTATCGCTGAAAGCAATTTCAGAAACGGAGTTACTAAAACTATAGACCAAAATAGAGGGGTTGATGCCATTCTCAAAGCAGTTGATAGAGCGTTGCCTAAAAAAAAGAAATATATTGCAGATCCAGAAATTGATTCATTAGTTGGATATACGAATGGTTTTAATGACTGTCTATCTATAATCCATCAACTATTAAGGGGATGAAAATAAAAAGGGGTGATTATAGGGAGATTATGAAAGACGAAAAGTAATCCAAACTATTCCCTCTTGAGGGAGAAAAATATGAAAAAGAATTGGTATTACGAAACACTATGTCATTGTTGCGGAAAAGTTAATGGCTGGTTACTTACCGTAAATCATGAACAAGGTGAAGAAGCTAAAAAAATGGTTAATAATCATAAAGTTTATTCAAGTGAATATCCATTTGATATTAGAAATTGTAATCATTGTCATAAAGAGACTAGGCAGGAACGAGTGTCTTGGTATTCTAAAAAAATTAAAAAGTTAGTTTAACCCCTCTCACAAGAGGAAAGGGAAGGTACTATGAAAAATTTTATATCACCAGAAGAACGAAACAAACCAATAATCATGGCAGACGGAACGAAGATTAAACTTAGTGATTTAAAAGGTAAAGTTAAAACATCAAATAGGATTGCTCCATTTATCGGCAATCGTTGGAAAAATAAAAATTAAATAGTCCCTTACACAATGAGAGTATGAAATTAAAAATTGATATGCACGCAACAAAAGACTTAAAAGATAGAATTATATTATTCTATCCGCATAAAATGAAAATAGATAAATTACCGTTAAATCAACTGGCAATGCTTGACTGGTTTAGGGAATCATTAGGTATTAAACGGAAAAAATGGTGGGAGTTTTGGAAAGTTGGGAGGTAATATGTACATCAAAAAATTTCTTAAACATGCATCCTTTGCTTGGGATACCGATTTGCATCTGTTATCGGTCAGTACATCCGATTTTGATACATGGGTCAGACTTAACCGTAGTCAGATGTTTTCATTGTGTCGTTTTATTATTCGTATCGCGCAACGTGCGGGAAGGAGGAAACATGGCAAAACTATTGCCAGCCAGTAAGTTTGTAGTGATTGAGCCGACCAAGTATGAGGGGAATGGCATCATCGATGTCGTCACCAAAGAACAACCTACTCTCGGTCGGGTATTGGAGATAGGTAAGGGAGTCCGGCCTGTATCTATGAAGATAGGGGATATTATTGCATATCGCCAGTACGGTCAGTCTAAGTTTATTCTTAATCTTAAAGATGTGTATTTCGTTGGTTTTGCCGATATTCTCGGCGTAGTAAAGGAGAATTAATTATGAAAAAAGTTCTGGCTTTCAGAAAAGACGCCCGCGAGAAACTGTTCAAAGGTGTCGAGATGTTGAATGATGCGGTCACCACCACTCTTGGCCCTAAGGGGAGAAATGTGGCGATTGAGCGGACGTGGGGAGTTCCGATTATCGTTCATGACGGTGTTACGGTTTCCCGTGAGGTGGCTCATGATGATCCATTGATCAATATGGGGATTAACCTTGTTAAGATGTCTGCCCAGAAGACCAATGAGGAGGCCGGGGACGGCACCACTACGGCTACGCTTCTGGCCTATGAGATCGTCAAGCGCGGCATGGAGTATTTATCTCTGGATGTTAATCCGATGGTGCTCCGTGATGAGATTTACGCGGCTCTCCCGGTAATTTTGGAGGCTCTTGCTAAGTTGTCTAAACCTGTCAAAAACCGGGAGCAGATTGCCCGGATTGCTTTTATCTCAGCCGCCAATGAGGAGATCGGCCGGTTAGTTGCCGAGGCTCTCGACAAAGTCGGCAAGGATGGCATGGTTACGGTTGAAGAGGGTAAGGGGTTGAATACCGAGGTGGAGTACACCGAGGGCATGGAGTTCCACCGGGGCTATCTCTCTCCGTATTTCATTACCAGTGAACAGCGGATGGAGGCGGTCGTGGTTAATCCGGTGATTGCTGTCGTTAACAAGAAACTATCCCTGATCAATGAGATCGTGCCTTTGCTTGAGGCAATGGCTAAGGTCAGCAAGGACATCGTGGTCATCGGTACGGATATTTCCGGGGATGCTCTGGCAACACTCGCTGCCAACAAAATGAAAGGCAACATCAATTCTCTGGCCGTGGCTGTGCCTCCGGCGCAGAAGGAGGATTATCTGGATGATATTGCTGTTCTTACGGGAGCTAGGGTTATCAGTGATTCGGCCAATATCGATGTAGCTCATGATTCATCTTGGATGGGCCGGGCGGACAAGGTTGTGGCCGACCGTGATTCCACCGTGATTATCAACGGCAAAGGTGACAAGAAAGCGGTCGAGGCTAGGATTGCGGCACTCCGTTCTCAGATTAAGGCCGAGAAGTCCGAGTTCCGGCAGGAACAGCTGGAAGAGCGGCTGGCTAAATTGTCTACCGGTGTGGCCGTGGTTAAGGTCGGGGCCAAGACCGAGCTGGATATGCGGGAGAAGGTTGAGCGGGTCAAGGATGCGGTCGGAGCTGCTGAGGCTGCACGTGAGGAGGGAGTTGTGGCCGGGGGTGGAGTTACTTTCCTCAGGTTGGCTAAGACTCTTACGAGGGATACGATGGGCTCTAAGCTGCTCTACGATGTGTTTCATGCGCCTACCCTGAAGTTACTGGCTAATGCCGGGGAATCGGTCAAGAAAGCGGAGTCGATTGTCGTTCAGCTGGAGAGTGGAGCGGACAATGTAGGCTATGAGGTCAATTCCGGCAGGATTATTGATTTAGTCGAGGCTGGTATTATCGATCCGGCCAAGGTTATCCGCTTGTGCATCGAGAATGCGGTGGCGGTCGGAACTTCAATTCTCACGACAGATGCCCTGATCGGGATCGTGCCTGAGAAGAAGGAGGAAAGATGAAAGTTATTGGCGTGATTGTCTTGGATGATGACGGGCAGTACAAAATGCTGCCCGGCGAGGCTAGTGTAACAGTAAGACCCGGTCCATCCGGCATCATTACTCCTGATTCTCCTGAGGATATCAAAATCAGGAAGGAAGCGGATGCTGCCAAGAATGCTACACTTGATAACGTTCTTAAGAAAGGGAGGGGAAATGAATAAACTAAAATGGTATGACGATTGGGAAAGTGGGTGGAAAGATGATAAAGGTAAAAGAGTATTTTATTTCAAATTGCCTAATTCAAACGGAGATTTTAAGTGTATTAAATTTAGAGAGGGTCAGCATAATTGGAAAATAATGGAAGCATTGCATAGTGTTGCTGATTCAGCTTTAACAGAACTTGGAAATATTAAATAAAATTATATGTATGAAATTAAATGTCCACGATGTAGGCACGAAAAAGCTATTATCAGTCCAACCTACGGTGTTTTGCCGGGACCAAGATGTCAGGCGGATGATGCGCACGTGGTTATCAAGCAAGGCAGGGTCATGCATCTTCGCCGGAGCCATCGAATCCAAGAGCAACGGGATAAACATGCGGCAGACTTATTACAGCCTTGGGATGGTAATCGGGCTAATCCCGATTATTTTAAGAATCATCCTGAGCAAGTTGATGACTATAACGTCAGAAAGGAGCTAGAGCATATATGAAAATCTTTATGATCGTTCCTAAGCTTACGTTTGCTTCAGGTGAAGCCGCTCTCCGGCCTAAATGGTGGTGGAGAAAGGTTTACACCGGGCATACGTCTGATCTGTATGTGTTGGTCGGTTTTCATTTATTTATTAAGTTTATTCTCTGGAGGAAGAATTATGCTCAAAAAAAAGCGCAGGCTAAATAATAAAGAGGTTGATTCATTACGCGCTATCTTGGTGTCTGTTCCCAAAGGTTCGAGGATCGGAGTCCGCGCTCTTGCCCGGCATTTCGGTTGTAGCCGGATTTTCGTCAAGCGTGCCGTTGAGGAGCTGGATCGCCAGCCGTCTGTTATTGAGACTAATTTGGGTTCACCTGTTAAAATAGAACCATTCACTACAGAGGAGGATCATGGCTGAAGAACGACAGATTCCGGTGACCAAGAAACAGAAACAGGCTGTGGAGAATATGCTCTCCGGCAAGTTCAAGAGTAAGTCTGCGGCTCTGCAGGCGGCGGGCTATACCGGCGGTGAGGCTGGTTCTCCGGCTAGATTCATGCAGGCTACCGGCGTGCGTCAGTATCTTAAGCGGATCGGCAAGAAGGCTAAGAAATTGTTTAAGATGAAGCTGGAGGATAAGGTGATGCAGGTTTACATGGAGGGCCTGAATGCCGATAAGCCGTTCGGTAAGGACGCTATCATGGCCGCCGATCATCCTACCCGCAAGATGTTTGCCGATCGTTTTTCCGAGTTCTTTGGCTGGACTACCGAGGCTCCTGCAACTGCGCCTGTCCAGACCCAGAATAATTTCTTTATGGTAGCCAAGGAGGAGCAGAAGGAATTTAACGGCAAGTTTAAGGATTTCCTGCGTGGTTTCTATAGTCCGGAGCAGAAATGAGCACCGGTGCGGTATACAAATGCGTGCCTAGCTTCATCCCACTTCTATGGGATAAGCCTCCAAGCATCGGACAGCAACCGTCGGCTCAGCGTACATTTGCGCGTTGGCTGATACCGGTGCTCCTTTCTGCTTCTTGATTAAAGGTTTTATTTAAGGTTAAATACGGGGTATGGATGATTCTATCAAGGTATTTGGCTGTTGGTTGATTGTAGCTTTATCTGTCTTTTCTATATGGTTAAGCTGGTTTTAAATTCCTGCGTGCGTGCCCTGTGTGCTGTCTGTGATGGTATTCTGACTGTTATCGGTTATACTTTCTGTGCTCTCCTGATGCTCTGGTGTGCCGGGATGGTTCTGGTTGGATTCGGGATCGGCTTCCTTTATTTATTCGGTTGGCCGCTGTTATTTATCCGCTAAATTACTATATCGGGCAATATCCTATCGGACCTTGACTCTATTTTATGGCTATGTTACGCTTCGTTTGCTGTTAGATTGGAGGTGATTTTTTATGTATGAGGATTATTCGTTTGTTCTTGAATGGTCGGATCTCCCTGATGGTTTGCGTGAGGAGAAAATAGATACCTATATTACCCGCGGGTTTGAGGCTCATGATTACGATGAGGGTCGTACTCTGGCTGAGATTCTGGAGGATTCCGATGTCCGGCGTGATGCTGATCGCCAAATATCAGCGCGTTTTCCGATGTATTTCTGATATCGTATTGTCTGTTTGATTGGAGGTATTTATGTTAGCTTTTTCTGGTATTTCTGCGTCTGCTCTGGCTGATCGCATCTGGGAGTATGAGTATTATGGCAACGGGTATTCTTCCTGCTCCGGCGTGGATCTGACCGTCACCAATGTCCGGGTGTTTCAGGAGGCTGGGGTGGCTATGGCTGATGTTGTTGTTGAGAATCGGGATTTCGGCGACGGGCGTGCTGTCGTCGAGCGTTATTCTGATTGCCGTTATCCTATTGATGCTCTGTTGGATCTGGGAGGTGGCATATGAGAGGCGTGCGTTTCCTGTTCTTAGTTGATCTTGCTGGGAGGTTCAGTTTCCTTCCGGCTCATGTTTATCGTGACCGCTATCACCTGAATTCTGAGGATTGGAATAGGCTCGGCGTGTTCCCTGTGGTCATGTCCGTGCGTGTTCCGCGGGGTGTGTGTCCTGATGTCCTGCAGGGTATTTGTTATCGGTGGGCGTTCCGTCATTATGATTGTTAGTCTGGAGGTGATTCTTTATGCGTGCTTTATCGTCTGTGTTGTTGTTCCGTGTGCGTTATGGTTTTCTCAATTTCCGGTTGCTCCGTGTGGCTTGGCGCGGGTTCCGGCCGTTGTTCTGTTCATTTGTCTGGGGTTTTGATTTCGGTGTTCTCGCGGTGTTAGTTATAACGACATCGCTTAGCATGATCCTATAGGACTTGACTTGTGGCTGGTTCAGAGTTATTCTGCGATTGCTGTGTTAGATTGGAGGTGAAAAATTATGATAATTCAAACTTTTGCTGAATCTCAGGTTAAAGAGGTTCCTCGTCTTAAAGACGAGGTTGCTGGTTCCGCTAATGTTCTGGCGTTGTTCGAGAAAGAATATCCAAATCAGGTTGCTGAAATCGCCGAGCTTAAATCGCGCCTGCAGTTTTTTAAGGATATGCTGTTCTGGGTCGAACATTATCGGCGCGTTTAGTTCCTTGGGTGTGCACCCAAAATCCGCTCCTTCTGGCTTTTCCGGGGGAGCGGGTTCTTTTGGGTGGATCGGTTGGTTTCCCGCGATTTCCGGCAGGGTTTGTTTTGATTTCATTGTGTTCTGTTCCTACTTCTCTCTCCTTTATCCCTCTTTCTCTCTCTGTCTGTGTCCGGTTTTTGTGGCTTGGTCTTGGTTGTGGGGTCTGTGGCTTGATTGAGAGGTATGTACGCGCCATCTCGCTCTTTTTGAGCCATCGTAGGGCATCGTAGGGGCTTGTACAAACGCTGTTATAAGGACATTGTGCCTGCGCTCCTTGTTCTGTGGTCGTTTGGGGCGTTGTTGTCAGCTGGACGTCGCACTATCACTGTTGTGCGACCTGTGTGCTTGTGCTCTGCGTTGCTCTTTATGCTGTCTGTACGCTCTATAGCCGGATTGTGCTTGCCCCGGCGGGTATGTTGTTGTTACTAGGGGATACTATATGTTTATCTTATTGGGGTGCTCCGTCTGTGTTGTTCTTCCTGTCCGGGTCGGGGGTGGCAGGGGCGAATGGGTCCCATCCAGAAAAAGGTTCCTACTCCCATCCTCCCAGATACTTTGCGTCAATCTGACACATCCCCTTAAAGTATTGTAATAACGCTCCAAACCCATTACCACCCACAGCCTTTTGTAAATTTTTTCCGGGATTTTGCGTCAAAAAGACGCAGTTTTACTTGACTTTTGATTATACCTGTGTCAAAATGACGCAAGTATGAGATATACTTTACGTATCCCGGATGAGTATTTGGAGCGTATTAAAGATGAAATCAAGAATGAAGGGTATACTTCTGCCACTGATCTGCTTTTAGACCTCTTAAGACATCACTTCGATAAGCTGCGTCAAAATGACACACATCATGAAATTCCGGTTAAGCCGAAAATTATCAAGACGGTTGAGGATCTGAAAGATGTGATGCCGGTGGAGAAAATAGTTACGGAAATACCGACACCTCACCCTAACGGAGTTGTAAAAGATGAGATGACTATCAAGTCTAATTTCAATCTAAGATGTACTATCTGTCAGAACAGGAAACCCGGTGTTCATCCGGTTGAATACTTACATGACGGGGAGAAGACTACGGACATGATGTGTCCTGCGTGTGCTGCCAGAATCCCTGCTGATTTGAGGATTAACCGGAATATTAATATAGACCGGCCCCGATTACAGGAACCCATTGATCTTTCCAAGGAATTCCACCCTGTTCCGATTAAAATGAAACCTAAGGATCAGAAGAAGAAATATGGATTTAGATAGAGCCAGTGCGTTCAATGCTATCGCGTGGATCTTGAATAATAAGATCGTCAACGAGAACGGTTCCCTGATTGAGTTTAAAGACCATATGTTTTTGGTGGACCCTTATATGGACACTACCCCAAGACAAGTGGTGGAGAAGTGTTCCCAGATCGGATGGAGTACCCTTGCTATCCTCAGGTCTTTCCATTTATGCAGATACGCCGGGGCAAATATCATCCACACCTTCCCTTCACGTAATATGGCAAAGGACTTTGTCATCCCCAAGGTTAATCCTCTGATTTCCGGTAATCCGGTCATTTCCAAGATGATCGGGGTGGACTCGGTTTCGCTTAAACAGGTGGGGAAACGCTACATATATTATAGGGGATGTTTTGACACAGATACGAAAATATTGACTTTCAAAGGATGGGAAAATTGTGAGACTATTCATACGGGAGATGAAATTGTGACGGTTAATATTGAGACTGAGGAGTTGGAACTTAAAAAAGTTAAGAAAATTTTTACATACCGCGCTTCAGAAGATTTGATATCTTTTACGAACCGGACTCTTGATATGATGGTGACTGATAATCATCGGTGTCTGGTCAGAAAATCGTTTAACGGGAAGATGAAAATTGAAAGAGCCGATGAAATCAGGGAATTATCAAATGTCAGGATTCCCATTGCTGCCCGTCCATATCAATCGAAAGGAATTACCGAAAGTAATGCGTTCTGTAAGATTTTAGGATGGGTTATCGGTGATGGGACATATTGGACCGAACGGTACAAAAATAGGTTTATAAAGAAAGATGGGACAAAGACGGATAAAACGTGGGAATATCAACGGGTATGTATTATACAGAAGAATCATAAACAACAACTTATTAAAGACTTGAAACGTGCGGGAATAGGATATTATATAAAAGACAATGGTGTATGTGAAGGATTTGAGTTATCGCGTAAGGACTGTAAGAAAATACGTTCCTATATGCCGGATAAGAAATTGACACTTCTGTTAATCTATTCATTCTCCTATACGCAGAGAGTGTCGCTTTATGAAGGATTGATGCTTGCTGAAGCACACAAATTGAATTTTTACCAAAAGGATTACCAGACATCGGACAACTTCCGCATCCTGTGTTTTCTTATAGGAAAAAATAGCGGGATCTATAAACGGCAGATGGTTACTAAGTTTTCTCATGGGAAAATTGCTATAGATTATATGACCCATGTGAAATCTGATCGGAACGCTTTTAAGTTTAAGATTAAGAAAGTTCCGTATACAGGAAAAGTATGGTGTGTTGAAACGGAAAACGGGACAGTTGTTGCTAAAAAGAATGAGAAGATATTTTTGAGTGGAAACAGTTATGAAGAGCAAGAAGCGATAAGTATATCCGCACACATCCTCATCAATGACGAGTTCGACAGAAGTAACCAGAACGTCTTGAAAATCTACCGGAGCCGTCTTGATGATGCCAAGCGGGAGATGCCTGATTTGGGGTGGGAGTGGCAGTTCAGTAATCCTTCCATTCCGGGGGCGGGAGTTGATGTCCTTTGGCAGAAGTCCGATCAGAAGCACTGGTTTGTCAAATGCCCGCATTGTAATTACGACTGGTATCTTACTTTCCCCGAGAACATCGATTTTGACCACCAGTGCCGGATCTGTGCCAAGTGCCACAATATACTGGACCGGGAGAGCTTGAGGGCCGGTAGGTGGGTCAACAAGGTGAAGAGCGACATCTCGGGTTACTGGATTTCACAGTTGTTCGTTCCGTGGATACCGGCTTCCGACATCATCGACGATTCACAGGGGGATCAGGATGTGTTCCATAATTTCACTTTAGGGCTTCCGTATGTTTCCAAGGACATCTCCGTCACCCGCGAGGCGATCATCAAATGCATCTCCCCGGGGTATAATCCGCGGACTGATGTTGCTATCGGAGTGGACAATGGGGTTATCAAGCATTACGTCATCGGTAACAGGTATGGGATTTTCGAGGTAGGCAAGACAGATGATTGGGACTTTATCGAGAATATGCGAAATCGTTATGCCGCTACGATGGTGATTGATTCCATGCCCTACCCCAACACTCCGGGCAAGCTTGCCAGAAAATATCCCGGCAAGGTGTTTGTCCATTATTACCAGCCTGACAAGAAGAATATCGGGGTTATCCGGTGGGAACAGTATGAGGTAAAGAGTGACCGGACCAAGATTATCGACTCCGTAGTTGCCGAGATCAATTCCATGGATCTCACTTTTAATATGACTGAACACGCACTCGAGGAATACATTGCCCATTGGAAGTCCGTGTACCGGGTTATCTTGGATACGCCGCAGGGCATTAAGCGGCCGAGTTGGGAGACCATTGAGGGTAAGGATGACCATTTTGCCCATGCTACCGTCTACTGGCGGATCGCATTGGAACGGACTTTAGGGCAGGGCGGTATTGTTAGGAGTAGACCGCCTTTAAAACCGGCCGGCGGACATAGTTCTGTTTCCCCGGACTCTACCGTTCCTGCCCTGAATCTGGATGAAGTGGCCCGCCGGGCAACTGTTCCCCGAAAGAACTGGAAAACAACATGAATGAATTTCGATCAGTCGCCGTCTTTTTAGGAAGGCGGAATGATAATATACTCAAAAACTTCCGTTGTATCAACTGCGGAAAGATCGTATTCCAGTACCGTGGTTTTGAGGTTACATTGGTTTATGATGACGAGATTTCCGAAGATGAGGGGCCATCGGTTGATCCGATGTGCGCTAGGTGCAAGGTCATCTACAAGATATTCTGATATGGTATAATTTAGATATGCCTAACTTTACCGATACCGGCAGTACGGTCGACTCCATTCAGGAATCCTCGGTCAATCTGGAGGGAATTACTCCCAACCTCGACGATGAGACCCTGCTCCGGGTTATCGGGACAAGGATTGACAACGGTAAGAAATTCTATGATACCAACCTCAATTTAACTTCCAACCGTGAGGACAATGAAAAGAGATGGATGAACCGCAACTTAGAGGTCGGATCTCGGGAGAACCTTTATGACTTCCAAGTTCCTTACAAGGATAACCGGATTTTTGTATCGGTCGAGACTCTGGTTGCCAACACCATCGGCAACATCCCTGTTCCGGTTGTCACCGAGTCGGATGATACTGACGCTTCACGCGAGCTGGCTGACAATTACGGTAAAGTTCTGCGCACTAAAGCCGAAGAACTGATGATCAAATCCAAATTACAGATGGTAGCCCGGCATTTACTCATGGGATATAGGACCGGAGTTATGAAGGCTTGGTGGGATTTCACTTCAGGCAGACTCAAGGATGACGGCACCATGACCGGGGATATCGCGGTCAATTGGGTCCGGCCCCACAAGATTATCATTGACGCTGACGCTACAGATATTTTTGACATTCCTCTTGTTGCCGAGTACCTCTCGGAGAGTGTGGAAGAATTGGGGATAAAGTTTCCCGACAAGAAGGACGCTATCTTGAGGGCCGCCGGGGGGAAGAGTGAACTCGACATCCTCGGAAAGAAGCTTACTTATCCCGAGGTGTGGTATACATATTATAAGGAAGGGCAGAAAAGGGAAGGTGTCTGCTGGAAGTACGAGTCCACTATTTTCGGGACCGGGGACAATCCTTATTATAATTACGAGACTTCCGACGATAAGACCAACTTTTTCCGTCATCCCCGGAAGCCTTATATATTCTTCAACTTTTTATCTATCGGCCGGTGGGTTTATGATGACACATCGCTCACTGAGCAAGCTGCGGAATTGCAGGATGTCTTGGAGAAGAGAGGCCGCCAGATCGTGGAGAATGCCGATCAGGCCAATTCATCCAAGGTCTGGAATACCCAGATGATTTCCGCTACCGAGGTGCAGAAGTATGTCAATGATCCCAGTCAGAATATCATGGTCAATGGTGATGTCAGGATGGCTTTTGCCCGGGTTCAACCTCCGCTTCTCCCTTCCTACGTTCTGGAGGATAAGTTTGACGCTAGGACCGAGATTGACAATATTTTCGGCACACATGCTCCACTCCGCGGCGAGAAGACTACCGCTCCCACATTAGGGCAGGAGGTCATGAGTCAGAGGTCAGACCTCGGACGGATGCAGCAGTTATCCGAGTCCATCGAGGCCGGGGCAGTTGAAGTCTACAAATACATGACACAGTTATATAAGGTATTCGGCACAGAGGAGGATCTAGTCCAGTATACTTCTCCTACGGGGGATACCACTTTCGTGCAGTTTTCGGGGGATAAGATTGAGGACGGGGTTAAGATTACCATTCAGGCGGGATCGATGACGCCGGACAACAAGTCCACTGACAAGACCGAGGCGATAGAGCTGGCCAAACTCGGTTCCCGGATCGATCCCTTAACTTTTGCCGAGAAATGGCACTTGCCTAATCCGAGGGAGTTTGCCAAGAGACTGGTCTATTTCATGTGGATGCCGGACAAATATATGGCCGATATTTTAGGAGAGGGGCCTACGGGTCAGGATCAGAGCGCACAGTCTGACATTCAGAGGGTCAACGCCGGGGAGAGTGTTCCCCCGCCCCAGAGTCCTTCCAAGGAGTATATCGCCACTTACGGGGCATTTGTGAGATCCCCGCAGTTTAAGCAGTTAGATCCTGAGGTACAGAGATTACACGTTGAACACCTCAAGGCAGTATTGGCAGCCGGTAAGACGGCTTTGGGAGTTAAACCTCAGGCAGCACCACCTACTGCTCCGCAACCGGGGCAGGGAGCATCGGGGATGGGATTCATGGATAAACTTAAGGGATTATTCGGCGGCGGGAAATAGACGTTTATTGTACCCATATGATATACTATTAACAGAGGTACATTAGACCCACTAGTTAGAAAGTGGGTTTTTTTTGTATAAAAATATGGTATTTTCAGAAAGGGTTACAGGTATAACCCAAGACAAAATCCTTCCGAAAGCGATAGACACGATTTTGGGGGATAATTTCATTACGTTTCGTATTATGTCTAATGCCCAAAAATGGGTCGGGCATCAGCTCCGCAGACCCATAAAGATCTCCAAAAGTACGCTTGGAGGTTCGTTCTCCGGTTTGGATACTCATAGTACGGCAACCGTGAATACACGGGTGACCGCTTACTTTGATTTGCGTGGTTATGAAGCTCCCATTGCCATTCCCGGCATGGAGAAAGCCGTTAACCGCACCGAAGCGGAAGTCATCAATTTAGTGCGTATTGAAACCGAAAGTGCTCAGGAGGATGCTCTTGACGATCTGGGTACCATGCTTTATGCAGACGGCACCGGAAATTCCGATAAGGATTTCTTGGGACTTGATGCATTGGCAGACGATGGAACAGCAGTCGACACTCTGGGAGGCTTATCCCGGACCACTTACGCCACATGGAAGGGTACACACACTTCCTCAGGCGGAACGTTGGATCTGGACAAGATGGCCACTCTGACTGCAGCCGTATCCGGCGGATCAGCAGTCAGGCAACGCCCGACAGCATTCGTTTCAGATCAGACCGTCTGGGATCTGTATGAGACATTCTTAAGTCCGGCGGTAGTTGCTAACTACAACGCCAACGGATTCCCGGTAGTCACCCGGACATCCAAGGGAGCTATCAGATCAGCTGAACTCGGCGGGAACGCCGGATTCACATCACTCACCTATCGGGGTATCCCGTGGGTAGCTGATGAAAAATCGACCGCCTATACGGTCTGGGCAATCAATGAGAACTACCTGCAATGGTACGGACTCAATGATCCTGACCTGAAGCCGATCAGTTTAGGTGAGGGAGAGATTGATGGAGTCTACAGTGAGATTCCTTCCAAAAACGTAGGATTCCAATGGACTGGGTTTATGCGCCCGATCAACCAATACGGTGAAGTCGCCCACATATACCTATTAGGTAACGCAGTTTCTTGGAACCCGAAACGGCTTGGCCGTTTGGATGCTATTACTGGAGTTTAATATTTCTTAAAAGGAGGAATATATGAAAGCATTTGGAGGAGCACCGGTCATTTACGATCTTGACGCTTTTTCCGAGAGTCAATATCAGCAACACGCGCTTGGTGCACGCGGAGAGACAGGAGACGGACGGGTTTTCCGATATGCCCAGATGGGTGAGGCAGTGTCCATTGGACACTTAACCCAATCACCGGCTATTGATACGGCTACCATTACGATGGCAGTTACAACTGCTGCAGCTATAGGGGCTAAGCAGATCGTATTCACGCACGGAGCTACAACCTCCGCTGCCAATGAATATGCCGAGGGGTATGCTACCATTTCTTACGCCACAGGCGTAGGACAGACTCTTAAAGTCGCATCCCATCTGGCATTTACATCGGCACAGACCGGTTGTATCGTCAAGCTGGAAGATCCGTTGCAGGTCGCAATTGACACCACTTCCAAACTGGATCTGGCTCATAATCCGTGGAATGGAGTCCTGATGGACACATCGCTGGTGACAGTTCCGACCGGGGCAGCCCTGCGGACTTTCACTTCAGCCTATTATGGCTGGCTGCAGACCAGAGGGGTTTGCGGAATCATGTCCGATGCGACTATCGCAGCAGGATATGCGTTTGGATTTGATGCCAGCGCAGCGGGTGAGATAGATGTTCCTGCTAATGACTTGCAGCAATTCGTAGTTGGAAATGCTATCCAAGCCGGAGCACAGAACTACTATCATCAGGTGTATTTGACAATTGACTGAAATTAAAAGTTTTACTATCGCCGTTGACGAGCAAAATTCAGGACGGAATAAGTGCAAAGGGTAGTTTTTGAAAGGCTCTCTTTGCGGGGAGCCTTTCTCGTAGGAGGTGATATACATGGAAAAGTCTAAGGACGCTCCGGTTAAAAAATCAGAACCGGAAGGATTCAGGAAAGGTTATGATGTTAAATGGATGAAGAAAGAAGGTCCTGTCCACCCGGATTACTATAAAGTATTCCCGGATGAGAAAAAGTAATGTTCGGGTTTCCTCTTTGAAGGGAGGTGAAATATATTATGGGGAGAGCAAGTAGTTTTATACCAGCTTTGAAATATGGGCACAAGATTTTCCCGGAGAATTTAGCCGGAATGATCGGACAGCCTGTGGTGGGTAACGTATTTTACGTTGATGCTAATGCCGGAAGCGACACAGCTAACGCGGGTAAATCTTTCAAGGATGCATTCAAAACTTTAGGCGCAGCTTATGCCGCGTGTACCAGTTACAATTATGATGTAATCATAGTTGCTCCTACTGCAAATTCGGTAACGGTTGAAGCGTCTATAGTTTGGGCTAAAAGTTTTATTAC
>Ga0315285_10003947_pt1 | contig 15406 bp, 18 predicted proteins | sample YL17G09_36_MG_FD_203698 | JGI IMG/M metagenome (GOLD analysis project Ga0315285, IMG submission 203698) | Sediment microbial communities from Yellowstone Lake, YNP, Wyoming, USA - YL17G09_36 | ecosystem: Environmental > Aquatic > Freshwater > Lake > Sediment | place: USA: Wyoming | collected...
CGGTGTGCCGACGCGGATCGTGTGGGGAAAAGATGAAATCGTGCTGCCGATGATCCCCGGCAGCCGAGCATCGGAATCTCTTATCTATTCGTCGGGCCTAACAGCTGAGATTCGCGGACCCGTTTACGCCCGCGCCGATGGCAGGAAGGTTCGCCCCACGCTTGTGGTTTGTGACGACCCACAGACGGATGATACCGCCCGCAGCCCATTGCAAACAGAGGAGCGAATGAACCTCCTCCGTGGTGCCGTCATGGGCATGGCGGGGCCTGGAGACAAAGCCGGAATCATCATTCCGTGCACGGTGATTGAACCGGGCGACTTGGCCGATCAACTCCTGGACCAGAAGGCAAATCCGACGTTTCGCGGCGAGCGGACGAAACTACTTGATGCCTTTCCGTCCAACGAGGGGCTGTGGGCGCGGTATGCGGCGTTGCGGGCCGATGATATTCGCCTTGGAGGCGATGCGCACTCAGCCCTGGATTTCTACAAAGAGCACCGGGCGTCGATGGATCAGGGTGCAGAACCGTCCTGGCCGGACAGATTCCGGCACGAGTTGGGCGAAATCTCGGCTGTCCAGCACGCGATGAACCTTCTGGCCGAGCACGGAAAGGCAAAGTTCTTCTCTGAATATCAAAATGAGCCGATGCCAAGCAAAAAGGCTCACGCCCTGCGGCCTGCGCACGTGATGGAGCGGACGACGGGCCGACCGCGCGGCGAGGTGCCTCTAACGGCGACGCGGCTGACGGCATTCGTCGATGTGCATGACAAGTTGCTGTACTGGATGGTGATGGGCTGGGGCGAGGACTTCAGCGGGCACGTGGTGGACTACGGCACGAGTCCCGAGCAGCCGGTGCCGTATTTTTCGATGGACGGCGCGAAAGTGACGATGGCCAAGGACTTTCCTGGCGCCGGGCTGGATGGGGCGATACAGGCGGGGCTTGAGCGGCTGGCGGCGTCCATCCTGAGCCATGAGTTTCCGCGAGGCCAGGGCGTGCTCAGGGTCGAGCGGTTGCTGGTTGACGCGGGGTACAAGCCGGAGATCATTGAGGCGGTCAAGCGTAGGGTCGGCGGCGCGACGATGATGGCTTATCGAGGGCTGGGCATCAAGGCCGGCCGCAAGCCGATGGCCTCGTGGATGCGGAAACCGGGCGAGCGGTACGATCCCGGCGGGCATTGGTATACACCGAACGTCCATAAGACCCGCGAGTATCCGCACGTCGGCGCTGACGTGAACTTCTGGAAGTCGTTTGTGTACCGCGGGCTCTCGGCGGCGCGGGGCGATCCGGGAGCGATAGGGTTGTTTGGCACGGACCCGCACGAGCACGAGTTGCTGGCGGCGCACATCACGCAATCGGAGACGTGGACGGAGACGCAGGGGTACGGCCGGACGGTCCATGAGTGGAAGTTGTTGCCGGCGAAGCCGGACAACCACTGGCTCGACTGTCTGGTAGGGTGTGCCGTGGCAGCGTCGATGCTGGGGTGCGTGGTGCCGGGCAGCGAGCCGGTTAAGGTGGCCAAGAAAACGGCGCGGGTGTGGACGGCGCAGGATTTGAGGAGGCGGGCGTGATGGACGGCAAACTGCGCCTGCGGATTGTTCCGGTTGAACTTGCTCAGGCTAACGCGATAGTTGCGGCTTGGCATCGCCACCACATGCCGGTGCAGGGACACCGATTTAGCATTGGCGTTGTCGATGGGGTAGGCGTACTTCACGGCGTGGCAACAATCGGGCGTCCGGTGGCCCGCAATATGCCGCACGATTCTGTCGTGGATGTTACGCGCTGCTGCACTGACGGGACACCCAATGCTTGTTCTTGTTTGTACGCGGCCGCGGCGAGGATTGCGCAGGTGATGGGGTACGAGCGCATTCAGACATTTACACTAGAAGCCGAGGACGGTACATCGTTGCGAGCGGCGGGATGGACGCTGGTGGGTACATCGCCGGGCGGTATGTGGAGACACACTGACGGAAAGCCGCGGCGCACGGATCAGCCGATGTGCACGAAAAAGCGGTGGACGCGCGCGCTAAACCCTGTGGCGGTGTGGACTATGCCCGTCGTCGCCGCCGCGCCGTCTCTGTTTGAGGAGGCCGTACATGCGTAGTCGCGTGCTGGAGGTGCAGATCGGCGAGGCCGTGGTGCATTGGCTCTCGGATCAACGGTTTGACATCTATCAAGAAGTGCAGGCCCATCGGATGGGAAAGATAGCCGACGTGGTGGGCCGCGTGGGCAGTCGGTTCGCCGTGGTGGAGTGCAAGACCAGTTTCGGCCTGTCCGTACTCGCACAGGCATTGAACTGGCGGGATCAAGCCCACTGGTCCTACGTCGCCAGTCCCGAGCCGCGAGGGCGGTACGCCGTGGCACGCCTGATCTGTCAATCGCTCGGAATCGGCTGGCTCGTCTACGGTGATGCGAGGGTAGAGGAGTTGGTCAGGCCGGTCCTGAATCGCAAGCCTTGGCTGGAATGGACCGCGTGTCTCTCGGAGCAACACAAAACGCACGCCCTGGCGGGCAGTCGGTCGGGCGGGCGCCACACTCCGTTCCGTGGCACCGTGGAGGCCCTGGAGAAGTTTGTCGGCGAGTATCCGGGCTGTACCCTGAAGGATGCTATTGACGGAATTAAGCATCACTATGGCTGCGCCGCAACGGCGAGGAGTTGTATCGCTCACTGGATTCGTAGCGGCGTGATCTCGACTGTGGAGTGGCGGGAGGTCGCCGGCACACGGCGGCGCGTCTTATGGTTGACGCCTGCACCGAGCAGTGCAATGGAGGCCGTACATGCGTAGATTCGATGTGAACTTTCGGGCCATCGATGGCGCCGGCCAGCCCGTTGCGCCAGCGGCCGCTGACGCCGCGGGCCTGGAGTGCCCGACGTGCGGGTGTCGGCACTTCAGGACGCTCAAGACCGGGGGCCGGCCCGGCGGCTTTATCTTGCGCCGCAAGATGTGCCGCCACTGCGGACGCCGCGTGACGACAAGAGAATCGGTTATCGGCGCCAGACAAGACGCCAGCTCAGGGCCTGCCCGCGAATTTGTCCAAGACCCCGCCTTGGAGTCCGCCTAAAGCCCGCCAGGGTATACCTGTATACCCTTTTTGTGTCACTTCCTGCTTTTCCGTACCCAAAACCCGGCCACGGCGCGCGCGTGTGGTAGTATAGAGATAGAAATTATTGGTCTACATTCCGTGGGAGGAATCACGATGACAGGCGAGAGTCAAAAAGCCCGTATAGCCCGATGGCACAGGAAGATTGTGGCCGTTGGCGTGGCACGGCGTCAAGCCGAAAACGAAGCGATGGGTGCAGACGAGGAGCCGGTAAGGGTTTGTCGGCCGAGCAACGGAAGGCTTGACGGGTACGCTATTGCTGGTCGGTATCAGCAGTTTCGGCAGCGGGCGCCGTTCTATCGGCCGGGATGCGGAGGTCGTTCTTGACACAAACGCAGATCAATATACCTACGACGGTGCCCTGTGCCGCGCAGCCGGCGGCGTGTTGTCCAGCCTGTTGCCCGTGCGCGAACTGTCCGTGGCGCCGGCAACCCGCTTCGCCGCCAGGGCATCGGGAGCCGCCTGCGTATCCGTGGCCGACGTGGCCGCCGGCGCCGTACCCGTGGCAACAGCCGGGGCCGATCTGGTGCTCGTACAACGAGAGGTGATGCGTGTCTCTTATTCCTGGCGCGATTGATGCGGCGGCTGTTCAGCCTCGCCGCGTGTCTGTTGACAGTGTGTCTACCGATGAGCACCCGCTTCCAGACCTGATTGAGGCTGATCGCTATGCGAAGCTCCGCACGACCCGGACCTGGACGTTTCGCGGCCTGATGACGGCGTTAACTGGCAAGATACGGAACCCCGGCGCATGAGCATTCCCAAAACGAAGCGGCGGGCCGTACGCGGAGGTGCCGCCGCACAGGGCAAGCGCAGGAGTTCCGATGTCGCGCCGGTACTAGCCAAGAGCCGGACTCGCAAGGGAGCGGCGCCTGTCGCCAACGCGAAACGAAGCGGCGGGGATCAGACATCGCTCGTGACGGGTCGACGTGCCTCGCGTGGCGGCCCGTTGCCGGCCCCGATAAGGCGCGCGTTGGCGTGGCGGCTCAATGGGCCGCAGAACAGTTACGACGCCGCACGTGACCGCGATTCCTCGCTCCGGCACTGGCAATGGGCGGACAGTCTTTCAGCCGACTCTGCGAACAGCGCGGCCGTCCGCCTGAAGTTGCGCAATCGCTCGCGCTACGAGGTGGCGAACAACGGCTGGGCCAAAGGCATCGTCCTGACGTTGGCCAACGACCTCATCGGACCCGGCCCGCGGCTGCAAATGTTGACGGACGATGCGGACCTGAACCGGCTGCTGGAGCGCGAGTTCGCGTCGTGGTCGCGCCGGGTCAATCTGGCTTCGCGGCTGCGGGTACTACACCAAGCCCACGTTGTCGACGGCGAAGGTTTCGGGACGCTCATTGACAATCCAAGATTGGCTCACGCGGTCCACCTGGACTTGCGGCTTGTCGAGGCTGAGCAGGTCGCCGCGCCGGCATCGTCACTTCTGGATGCGACAAACATTGACGGCATCCAGCTGGACGAATTCGGCAATCCGGTCTCCTATTCGGTGCGGCGCCAGCATCCCGGCGACGCGACGGGCCTGGGGGCGTGGCAGTACGATACCGTGCCGGCCGCGTACATGGTGCACTGGTTCCGGCCCGACCGTGCCGGCCAGCATCGCGGCGTGCCGGACCTCACGTCGAGCCTGGAGGGCTTTGCCCAGCTTCGTCGGTATCGCCTGAGCGTACTGGACGCCGCCGAGACGGCGGCGAACCTTGCCGGCGTGATGACGACCAACCTGCCGCCGCCGAACGATGAGGGCACACAAGTCGCCGACGAAGTGCCTCCGCTGGCGGTTTTCGATATCGAGCGCAATACATTCGTGACGGCGCCGATGGGCTGGGACGCCCACCAGATCAAGGCCGAGCAGCCGGCCGCGAACCACACGGAGTTTTGCGACAGCGTCCTGAACGAGATTGCCCGGCCGGTCGGCACTCCGTTCAACCTCGCCAAGTGCAACTCGTCAAGTTACAGCTGGGCGGGCGCCAGTCTCGACCTGCGGATCTACTGGCGGTCCATCGTCGAGGTGAATCGGGCGGCGCTTGAGGAGGCGGTTGTTGATCGCGTCCTTGGCGCGTGGCTGATCGAGGCGGCGACGGCGATTCCGGGGGCGGAATCGCTGGCCGAGATGCTGGTTGCTGCGGCCGATGCAAGCGACGTTCCGCACATGTGGTTCTGGCAGGGATGTGCGGACATCGACGAGGTCAAGGCGGCCGATGCCCAGGCGGTGCGACTTGAGAATCACACAACGACCCTGGCGGCCGAGTACGCGACGCAGCGGAAGGATTGGGAAGTCGAGTTGCGGCAACGGGCGAAGGAAGTCGCGCTGATGAAGGAATTGAATCTCACGCCGGCACAGGCGCGGCCGCGACCGGCGGTAGCGGCGACGGACGAGGAAGGGGTGCCCGAGCGGCCGGGGCGACCAGTGCGGCCGGAGAGGGAAAACTGATGCTCAACAACCTACTTCCGGGCGGCGAGAGCCATCCGTACTTCGAGAAGGATGGATATGTAGTGCATTGCGATGCTCCTATTCCCGATTGCGCCGCGCAGTATTTCGGTGCCTGGATGGTCGATCCGAGTTGGCTGGCTCAGGCCGTTGCCGATGTGAAGGCTGGCGCAATGGTGATCTACCAGCCGAAGGCGGCGGCGCGCGAATCCGAAGGTCCGGCCTACCTGAAAACCGCCGACGGCCTTGCCACGATCTCTTTGGTCGGGCCGATGACCAAGGGCGACTCGTCTTTTTCCGGCGGCACGTCAACCGTGCGGACTCGACGGGCGATTCGCCAGGCCGCGGCGGATCCGAACATCCGCGGCATCATGCTCCTGGTGGATAGCCCCGGCGGCACGGCGGCCGGTACGTCAGAGTTGGGCGCCGACGTGGCGGCGGCGGCGCGGCAAAAGCCCGTGCACGCTCACGCCGAGGACATGATGGCCAGTGCGGCGTACTGGGTGGGCGCCCAGGCGTCTCGCGTGACGGCGACGCCGACGAGTCTGGTGGGGAGCATCGGGACGTACTCCGTGGTGACAGACTCCAGCGGCAGGGCGGCCAAGGACGGCGTTGTGGTGCATGTCCTCTCGACCGGGGCACACAAGGGGGCGGGGGTGCCCGGCGCCCCGGTCACGACCGATCAATTACGCGTGGCTCAGGGGGTTGTAGACGAACTCAACGAGCACTTCCTCGCCGCCGTGGCGTCGGGCCGGCGGATGCCGTTGGAGCGTGTGAAGCAAGCGGCCGACGGCCGGATTTACCTGGCACAGCCGGCGATGGGACTGGGGTTGCTTGATGCTGTCGAAAGCCAGGACGCCGCCTACGCAGCGTTGCGGGCGGCGTGTCAAGGATTACAGGCTGGCTCTCCGCTCGGTGCGGGGATTGCCGGCGTGGCACAGGATGTGCCACAGGACGTTGCGGACACGGAATTGAAGGCCGACGCGAATGCGCCGGCGAACGCGGCCGAGTCGGCCCACAAGGAGTGTGAAGTCATGGCTGAGAACATGGTGCAGGAGCAGGTGGCGCCGGTCGTGCCGGCGCCGGTCGTGTCGGCTCAGGGCGTTCAGGAGCCGAAGTCGGATTTCGGGGACCTGGATCGGTTGATTCTGCGGCAGCAGCGGGCCAAGGCCATCATGGCCAGGGCCATGCACTACGCCACTGGCAACCCCGACCGGGCGGAGGCAATCAAGGCCGCCGCCGAGTCGGCGGTCGAGCATGACCAGGAACTCAGGGACGTGGAGGTTGTGTTAATGGGCTTGGCCCGGCCGGTCTACATCCCGCCGGTCAAGCCGACCGAACTTCCCCTGGCGACGGAGTTGGAGGCTGGCCTGGCGCTGGCCGGCAACCTGCCCAACATCGAGAAGCATTACGGTGCCGAAGTTCTGGATCGGGCCGACCAGAAGTTCCATCGCGGCCTGACGTTGCAGGAGACCATCTTCGTGATGGCTCGCTCGCGCGGCTGGACTGGCCACAGCGTGAAGAGCGATCTGCGCGGCGCCCTTCGGGCGGCCATGCCGGCGCGGTCAGAGATCGGCGGGCCGTCGATGGCCTTCTCGACCCTTGACCTGAGCGGCATTCTCGGGAACGTGGCCAACAAGTTCCTGCTCTCGGGGTTCATGTCGGTTGAGCGGACGTGGCGAAATATCTGCTCGATTAAGAACGTCAGCGACTTCAAGACCGTGACCTCTTACCGCCTGACCGGCAAGGACCAGTACGAACTGGTGGCTCCCGGCGGCGAGATTCACGAGGGTACGCTGACTGAGGACTCGTTCACCAACAAGGCCGACACCTACGGCCTGCGGTTGACCATCGACCGGCGCGACGTGATCAACGACGATCTCGGCGCCATCACGACCGTGCCCCAGAAGCTCGGCCGCGGCTCGGGCCTGAAGATCAATGACATCTTCTGGACCGTGTTCCTGAATAACGGCGCGTTCTTCGTCGATGCCACGTACGGAAATTACATCAGCGGCGCGACGACGCTGCTGGGCATCGAGGGGTTGCGCCAGGGCGTGGTTAAGTTCCTGAAGATGACCGACTCGGACGGCAAGCCGACCGGCATCATGCCGGCCATTCTACTCTCGCCGCCGGACAACCACGCGATGGCCCGCCAACTCTATACGTCGATGGAGATCCGGGCGTACGAGGCGGCCGCGACGACTCAGTTTGCAACGGCCAACCCGTACCAGAGCCAGTTCCGGCCCGAAGTCAGCCGCTACATCTCGAACACCAACTACACCGGCGCCACGACCACGCAGTGGTATCTGTTGGCTGATCCGCGTGAGTTGGCGACGGTTGAGGTGGCGTTCCTGAACGGCCAGGAGTCGCCGACCATCGAGACTTCCGAGGCGGACTTCAACGTCCTCGGCATCCAGATGCGCGGATACCACGACTTCGGCGTGGCCCTGCAAGATCCCAAGGCCGGCATCAAGAGCGCTGGCGCGTAAGCAACCTATCGCGGAATGGGGCCGCCCGGCAAACGCGCCGGGCGGCCCGGCACGCGGCGGGTCGGTACATGGCTCGGCAGGTGGCGAGCACAAAGCAATAGGAGCTTCACATGGCTAACGTTTCTCAGTATCTGCAAGAGGGTGAGATGATCGACCATACGCCGGTCGGTGCCGTGACCGCCGGCAACATCCTCCAGGTCGGCGCCCTCTCAGTGTTTGCGCCGCAAGACATTGCGGCGGGCATCCTTGGCGCCGTGGCGGTCAAGGGTGTGATTCGCGCCCCTTACGTCGGCGGGGCTGTCGGCGGAATTGCCAATATCGGCGACAACGTATGGTGGGATGCCAATGCCTCACCGTACGGCACGGCGACCGCTGACGGCGCGATAGTGGCAAGGGGTTCTCTCGGCGACTGGTGGGTTGGGACGTTGGTCAGGGCCGCCGGTGCCACGTCTAATACCTGCGATGTTGCCCTGAACAAGGTCAATCCGAATCTTCCGGCGTGGACGAATCGCGTGCACTTCACGACGGCAGCCGACTTGACGCTCGTCGAGGCTACACACAGTGGTGGCGTGATCCACGTCACGGCGGATGTGGGCACCGACACGGCGATCACGCTGCCCAATGGCGTCGTCGGCATGGAGTTTATCATTCAGAACGACCAGGCCAACGGCGGCAACGGGCTCCAGGTGATCATGGACGCCGGAGATTCCGTGAGGGGTTGCAACCTGACGCTGGGCGCTGGCGCTACCATCACAAACACGCTTGGCACGAGCGTTCGCGGCGACTATCTGCACCTGGAATGCACGGTTGCCGCCTCGGCATGGCGCTGTGTGGCCAAGCGCGGCACCTGGGCCTAATCGCGGGCCCGGCAAGTAAATGGCAAGGTGCCCGTCCTTGCGGCGGGCCACAACTGACACGCTAGGAGTCACAAATGGCTAACGTTTCTCAGTATCTGCAAGAGGGCACGATGATTGACTACACGCCGACCGGGACAGTGTCGGCGGGCAACATCCTTCAGGTCGGCGCCCTCTCGGCGTTTTCTCCGCTTGACATTGCGGCCGGCATCCTCGGCGCCGTCGCGGTGGACGGCGTGATCCGCGGTCCCTATGTCGGCGGTGTGGCAAACATCGGCGACAATATCTGGTGGGACGCGAACGGCACGCCGTACGGTTCGGGCGTGGCCGGCGGCGCTTTTACCCGCAACGCTGCGGCCGGCGACTGGTGGGTCGGGACGCTGGTGCGGGCGGTCGTTGCCGCGAGCACCACATGTGACATCGCGCTGAACAAGGTCAATGAGAACCTGCCGGCCTGGACGGGCCGTACGCACTTCCAGTACGCCACCGACCAGACGATGGTCGAGGCGACGCATTCGGGTGGCGTCATCCACGTCACCCAAGACGTCGGCTTTGACACCACGATCCTGTTTCCCGTCGGCGTCGTCGGTATGGAGTATATCGTTCAGAGCGACGCTGGCGACGGCATCAACCGGCTCACCATCGACCTCAACGGCAACGAGACGATCATCGGCGCCAACTTCACCTTGACGGCAACGAACACGGCCAAGAACACGCTCTTGACCGCCATTCGCGGCGACTACATGCACCTCGTGTGCGAAGGCACTGCCGGTGCGTGGCGTTGCGTTGCCAAGCGCGGCCAGTGGGCCAACTCGGCGTAAGCGGCAAGTAGATACCTCCCCCGGTGCTGGCGGGTCGCGGGGCGCGAAAGCGCTCCGCGACCTGGCCGGCTGGTGAGTGGCTGGCTGGTGATTGGTCGGCCGGCTGGTGACATCCCCGTGAGGCGTCCATGAGTGATCGCCTGCAAGTCGGCTCGGCATGGTTGGACGCGCGGCGCACCTCGGCGGCGTCACATCTTGTCACATATATGCGCGACGTGGATTCAGTGAGCATCTTGGCGACGGTCGGCCGGTCGGAGTTTCAGGTGATCGACGCCGCCGGGGCGGCGGAGCGGATTGAGTCGCGCGACTACCTGGTGTTGGCGGCGTCGCTCGTGCTGGACAGCGTGACGGTCAAGCCTGAGCCGGGCGACCGGGTTGTCGAGGTCGATGGGGCGACGACGCGGACGTACGAAGTGATGAGGCCGGGGTCCGAGCCGTGCTGGCGTTGGTCGGACCCGTACAACCGGACGCTGCGGATTCACACGAAACTTGTGGAGACGGCATGATGACGACGCCCGAGGTCAGCGATCACGACCTGCTGACGCGAATAGATGAGCGGGTCAGAAAACTCGATAAGTGCATGACAAACCACCTGGCCCACCACTGGGTTGTTTCGGTTGGTGCGCTCGGGGCCATCTTTTCGGCCGCACTGGCGCTCATAGTTGCCTTGCTGACGAAGTAGCCGGCGGCGGGCTGTGTCCCGCCAAAATGGCGGGATTTTTGGCGGGATAGGAGACGAGCCGTGGGCGAACCGACGATTTGCGTTGAGGCCGTACCGGGGCACCGTGGCCGGACGATCACGACCGTACCCATCCTGCAAGTGGGGGCGGGCTACACAATCCTGTCACACGAGGTGGCCGGCAAGACCATTGCGCTGCACAAACTCTATGGGCACATGAGTGCGGCGGGCACCGCTGGCATCTACTCGGACCACGACGGCGCGGGTACGGGTGAGACGGTGATGGTTGGCGACATGGACGTGGCGGCAACGGGTACGGTGAGGATGGACTTCGGCGCGGACGCGGATTTCTGCCCGCAGACTGACGCCGCCCACCACATGACCCTTAAGTCCGCCGTCGGGCTGTTCAAGGGCGTGGCGGTCGTGTCGTACGTGGCATAAGCGGGATAGGGAGTAGACGTGGCGACTTGTACATGGAACGCGACGACCAATACCGACTTCGAGACCGACTCGAATTGGGGTGTAGGCGGGCACGCTCACGCTGGCGACACGATCGTTATTGCTAACGCGACGGCTCCGACGACGACCCGCCCCGCCACCGGTGAGTTTGGCTTCACCATTGAGTCGGCCCTGACCGTTGCGGACCTTGTCGCCTGGCTCGCGGGGGCGACGGTCGGAAACGTGACAGTCAACCACGACAGCGCCGCCGTGACGTGTTCCGCGGATATCTTCGGGGCTGTCTCTGTTCTCAAGGGTAAACTTTCACTTGGAGACAATCTCGACCACGATGGAACTCTCGACATTGCGACCGGAGCCCTCTTGGAAATTCATTACGGTTACAATGTCATCCAGGCCGTCACGATAGCAGGAACCCTGAGGATTCTATACGGCGACATAGAACCCGGCGGTATGGTATGCAATGACACTATAAACCTAACTGGGATGATCGATGCATCATCCATTGGGGCAGTTATTGAATGCTTGGCTATGGGCGGCGTCGGGATTACTGGCGCTGGTGGCACGATCATCTTGGGTGCCACAAGTGCCGGCTTGGGCCAAATCAACCTCACATCTTGCACCTGGATCATCACGCCTGGCGCCAAGTGGACTTTCGGCGAGTGGGCGGCTGGAACACAGAGTCTCGGCGGAAACGCCGCGAACCTTGACCTGGTGTTCAATAAGGCCGGGGCGACGTTCACGCTTGCGGATGCCGTGGTCCGCGATGTGACACTGACGGACGGCACTCTGACCCTGACGAACCTGACCTGTCACGTGCTCACGCTCGCTGCCGGCAAGACCGCGAATCTCGCCGGCCAGATTCGACTCGGCGCCGCGCCGGTTTTCGGCGCCGCTGCCGTGCTGCACCTCGGCGGCTCGGTTATTATTCCGACGGCCACATTTCTCTTTGACGCTGCGGCTCTGGCGACGTGTGACCACACCAGTTGCTGCATGTTCGGCAACGGGGCAGCCGTCCTGACCGTCGACAACCTCCCCGCCCAGGCGACGCCGATCCAGTGTTACTGCGACGCATGTAACGGCGGGAGCAATCATGCCACGGCGGCGGTGTTTCACCCCGGCCCGCCCCAGGACTACTAGGAGTCGCTCGTGTCTCTTCTCGTCAACATCGCCGACGCCGTTGTGGTGGTGCTGAACGGCCATGCGTTCTCCCAGGCATTCACTGCCCGCCGGGCCTGCCGTCTCTCGCTGGACCGCGGCGCCGACCTGGCGACGCTCCAGGTGGTGGCGATACCTGACGGCATGGCGTGGGAGTTGGCGTCGCGGGCAAAGAATCAGCGGGATTACGGAGTTCAATTGGTCTTTCTGAAGGCGATCACGCCGGCCGGCAACATGGAGACGGAAGTGCCGGTACTGTTGACGCTGGTAGAGGAGGTCGCCGACCACATGCGAGCCTATCCCCTGGCGGCCCTGAGCGCGCAGTGCATCAAGGTGGCGATGGCGCCGGCGGCGGAGCGGGGCTACATCGCCGAGCATTTGGACGAGCACCGGCAGTTTGCCAGTGCCCTGGACCTGACCTTCCGCGTGTACGCATAGTTTGGTTTGGGGCCACAACCTTACGTATTGGGTAAGGATGTGGCCGAGGTACAATGATGTATGATATGCGGATAGCACGCGCGGCGACGCGCGGCGACTGACAAGGAGATTCCGATGGCGATCGTGTTCGGCGTGAACTGCAAACTGCATTATTGCGTAGCCGGTGCCGGCGGCGTGCCTGTCTGGTCCGAGTTGACGGCAGCTCGCGACGTGACGGTGACGATGGACCGTAGCGAGATACCGGCCTCCACCCGCGGCGGCGCCGGCTGGATGGCCACGGCGACGGGCCTCAAGAGCGTCACGATCAACTTCGACCTGCTGTACGACTCGGCGGATGCCGGCGTGGCGGCGATTATGACGGCATTTCTGGCCAACGCTTCCATCGGAATGCTCGCTGCCGATGGCGACATCGTGACGACGGGCACTCGGCTATTCGCCGCCGACGTGCGGATCACAAAGTTCGATGAGGGCCAGCCCCTCGAAGGCATCATCACCGTGGCCGTATCGGCGAAGCCGACGTATTCCGCCACGGCGCCGACGTACACGACCGTCTAAACGCTTGGAGGGCTAAGAGTATTAGCCCTTGTGGCATGCAGTGTCAAGTGCAATTAACCTCAACGCAAGGAGATAGCAGATGAGTGTAAGCGTGACCTACGGTTCAACCCTTTCGGTCGTTGAGACGCTGACCGGGAATGCGGTGGCCGCATCCGACAAGAACGTGAGCCACACCCTGTACAACTCGACGGTATCATTGACTGCCGCGACTACGCCGCCAGCGACGCTGGTGGCGTGTTTCGAGAAGGCCCTGGCGGCCGGCGTGGCGACCATCGACTTGACGGCCCTTTCGGGCACGAACGGGATTGTTGTGGACGGCACCGGCCTGCGGGTGCAGATGATGAAGATCCGCAATAAGTCCACCAACGCCAATCCGATTACGATTTCCTTCGGTGCGGCGACTCCGTACGACGGGTTCGGGGCGGCGTTCAACCTGACGCTGGTGCCGGGCGCCGAGGCGTTACTTCGCACGATTGATGCTGGCAGCAACATCGGGGCGGGGTGCAAGCACCTCGATCTCGCCGGCACACTTGCGCAGGTGCTGGAAGTCGAGATCGTCCTCGGGTAGTCGGCGGCCGGGGCTGGCGCCGGACTTACAGGGGAGGGAATCACATGCGAAAGTTCAAAGACGGTAAGGACCGCGAGTGGTCGATCACGATTGATGTCGGTGCCGTCCGCCGCGTGCGGACGGCTCTCGGCATCGACCTGATGGACCTCGCCGGCGGCGACTTGGCGGAGAAGCTGCTGAACGATCCAGTGACGCTCGCCGACGTGTTGGCGGTTCTGTGTGAGGGCGTGGACCCAGCTGCACTCGTCGGTCAGGTGCTCGACGACGCCGCGACGGCGCTGTTGCGGGAGTTGCTGGATTTTTTCCCGAGCGGCCCGCGGGCGCGGGCGATAGTCAAGCTCAGGGCAGCGATGGACGCCCAGGCGGCGGCTCTCGACGCGGCCAGCAGGGAAGCCCCGGTAGCCGACCTATCAAGCCTGGCGACGCCTGGCGGCTTGTCTGGGAACTCGCCGGCGTTGTCGGCGTCGACCCCAACCACCTGACTCTGCGCGAGCTCCTATGGATGGCTGAGGCGCAGTGGGTGCCGATGGCTACACTCCTCGCCTTGACGGCGAACATCAATCGAGACCCGCGGCGCGGGCGGCTGTTGACCCCGGCAGACTTCAACCCCTACGCCAAGCACGCCCCCGCCAAGGTTATTAAGGCAGATTTCTCGATATTTCAACTACTGGTCAAGAAACCGGAGGTGTGATGTGAGAGACGAGAAGCCGTGGTTGACAGTTGTGGGTGTGATGGCTGCTGCCGCCGCCGTGGCGGTGATCTGTATGTTGCTGGCGACGGGTTGCCAGTGGGCGGAAGTGCGCGAGTCGTATTCACAGACTCCCGCCGCGGCCACGTCGGTCGGGGAAGGATCAACTGATCGCTGGGAGTGGCGGCGCGGCCAGTGGGTACGGCTCGATCCGCCGATGCAGTTGTGGAGGTGGCAGGGGGATAAATGGGTGATGGTGGACCGGGCCACGATGAAGCCGGTGCCGAAGATTGAGCGGAGCGTAACCGAGCAGTACGACGGCGGTTATGAGCGCTACGAAAAGACGGAGAAGCATACCCGGTAGTCGTCGGCCGGGCACAATGCTGGCGACTTCAGACACTTTCTCGTAAACGATCTTTTTTTCCGAGGAGGAAAACCGTGAGAATCCTGATGCTGTTCCTGGCCATACTATTGTCGCTCGTTAGTTTGGTCGGCTGCGAGGACGCCGCCACGATGGACCAGGCGCTTGTTGGTCCCGTCGTTCAGGCTCCCATCCCGCCGGCGACGCCGACGCAACCCTTCCCCGAGGGCTATGTCATTGCCGTGCCGGGCCCCGAGTCTCAGTCAAGTCTTGCCGTGCAGACGCCAGCCCGGACGACGTACACCGGCGAGGGCCGTACCGTTACCCGCGACGTGAAGGCTGTACGTATAGTGACACCATTTGGCGTCTCGCCTGGCGAAGTGATCTCGAAGCAGACCCCCATGTCGGTTGCTCAGGGCACCAGTCCTGGCATTGCAATCAATCCTACGGGCGTCAACTCGACCGAAGCTGGTCCGACTACGTTTACCGGCGGCGGCGGGCGTTGGACCTGGTGGGATACGATTAAGACGCGGCTACATGATTGGGCGCTGGGCTTCGGTGGGATACTGATTCTGGTGGTGGTGGGCGGCGCTGTGTTATGGTTCCTCGTGCCGGCGGCCAAGCCGATTATTTCTGGCATCTTGCGGGCCGTCGCGTCGGTGTTTCCGATCCTCGGCAGTCTCGTCGAGAGCGGCATCGGCCGGATGAAAGAGGCCGCCGTCGTCAAGCCGCTGGTGGAGACCGTGAGCGGCGGCCAGCGATTCAAGGATGCCGTCGACGCGCGGGCGGATCTGTCGGCTGAGCAGAAGG
>Ga0315285_10003948_pt1 | contig 15402 bp, 14 predicted proteins | sample YL17G09_36_MG_FD_203698 | JGI IMG/M metagenome (GOLD analysis project Ga0315285, IMG submission 203698) | Sediment microbial communities from Yellowstone Lake, YNP, Wyoming, USA - YL17G09_36 | ecosystem: Environmental > Aquatic > Freshwater > Lake > Sediment | place: USA: Wyoming | collected...
GTCCGCCAATCCCACGCTCACGTTTCTGCGCCTCTCGCTCTGGAACGATTTGTTGACCAGGCGGCGCGACGCGCAGCAAAATCCCACCAACGCGAATGCGCGCCTCGCGCTCGGCAATCTCTTCCGCCAACTCGCACAGCTGGATTCGCCGCGCCGCGACAGTTTCTATGGGCAAGCCGTCGCCGAACTGGAAACCGCCACCCGCCTCGATCCGAACAATCGCGCGGCGCGGCAGTCGCTTGCCGCGCTGTACGAAGCGCGCGCGGGCGCGGCGACCGGTCCGCGCAACGCCGCGTACGTGCAACTCGCCATCGCGCAGTGGGAAGCACTGCAGAACGACGCGAACGCGCGCAAACAACTCGCGGAAGACTACTTTTATCTCGGACTCGACGCGCAGACGCGCAGCGCATACGGCGACGCCGCCGCGTACTACGACAAAGCGAGCGCGCTCGCGCCGAACGGCGCGGGTCCGCTATTCACGCCGGAGCGATTGACCGCGCAGCGGCGCACGCTCAACCTGGCGTGGGCAAGCGCATTGCTCGATCAAAACGATACGAGCATGGCGATGCCCAAAGCGCGCGCCGCGCTCGGCGACAAGTTTATGGGGACGTTCACGCCGCCGCTGTTCCACGTCACGCGCGCCCAGGTCACCACCGCCGCGCCAGCGCGCACGATGGTGTTCACACTCGCACCACTCTTGCGTGACGAGACCCAGAATGAATTGAGCGGCGTCGTTTCGACTCTGCGCGCGGCACACGCGGACGCGAACATTGCTAGCGACGACGCGAATATCTTGCTCACGATTGCGGTGCCGTACCAAACGCCGCTCCAATTGCGCGATCAAATGCGCGCGTTCGCCCAGACCCTGCCCGACCGCGCCGAGTGGTCGCTCGTGCGCGCGGCGCTTTCGCCGGACGACATTGACTTCGAGGAAACGGATGAACTACTCACGCACGTGACGCGCTATCGCGAGGGAGTTGACCTTTCTCCGGCGTGCCGCGCATTCACGGCGCAACTCGATCCACTCGCGCAAAATCTGAAACCATTGGAAAGCGCCTCGACGAACGACGCCGAGGCGCAACTCAAGCGCGCGTTGCTAAGATACGCGCAGCGCGGTTGGCAATCGGCACTCGCGAATGGACGCGCAACCTATCGCGCCGGCGCAGCAGAAGATCGCATCGAACCGTGCGCGGCGAAAACGCTCGCGTGGTCGTCGTCCGTCTGGCGACCGGAACGCGTGGCGCTGATCGTCGGCGTGGTGGAGGTGGTGGGAATCGCGATCTTGATTTTTCGGTGGAGAGGGAAAAAACGAGCAGGTGAGCGAGAGAGTGGGAGTTGGGCGGCATAAGCCACCAGCCTAAATTGTTTCTCATGATGATGGAAAACTCACATACCCATGCTTGAAAAACCTGATCTCCAAGACGAAAAATAATCGCTTGTCTGCAGGATGAATATGGGTTGCGTGTCGTCCACGTCGCTTTTCTTCCTCTCGGAGCCGATCTGAATACGGCTGTCTATCGCGCCGTCGCAGACGATGAAACGCCGTACTTTGTGAAGTTGAGACGAGGTGTCTTTGACGAGACTGCCGTGGCGTTACCCAAATTTCTCAGCGACCAAGGCATCGTGCCAATCATAGCCCCCATGACAACCAAATCAGGGCAACTCTGGGCAAACCTGGACGCCTTCAAGTTGATTCTTTACCCTTTTGTTGAGGGTCGTGATGGTTATAAGGTTGATTTGTCGGATCACCACTGGGGCGATTTTGGCACAGCCTTCAAAAAGATTCACACCGCGGCAGTGCCTCCAGCGCTCATCAGCCGCATCCAGCGGGAGACATATTCTCCACAGTGGCGCGAAAGCGTCCAGACGTTCCTGGCGCGTGTTGAGGATGACGTTTTTGATGATCCCGTTGCAGTAAAACTAGCCGCGTTCTTGAAGGCGAAACGCGATGAGATTCTCGATCTCGTCGGGTGCGCTGAACGGCTCGCTCTGGCACTTCACGCTCGATCTCCGGAACTTGTCTTGTGTCATTCTGACATCCACGCAGGCAATATCCTGATTGATGCAAACGGCGCTCTTTACATTGTCGATTGGGACAATCCAATCCTAGCACCCAAAGAGCGTGATTTGATGTTCATCGGTGGTGGTCAGGGGTTTGCCGGGCATACCGCACAAGAAGAAGAAACCCTGTTCTACCGGGGTTATGGTCAAACGCAGATCGATCCAATCGCGTTGGCGTATTATCGCTATGAACGAATCATTCAAGACATTGCGATCTACTGCGAGCAAATATTTTTGACAAATGAAGGTGGTGAAGATCGAGAACAATCGCTTCGCTATTTGACCTCGAATTTTCTGCCCAACAACACTATAGAGATTGCCTACAAGTCAGACAAGACAGACTTTCTCCCAATCTCTTTGTCTCCCCTTCGCCCACTCGCTATGCGCGGCACACCAGCCCCTTGAGGTATTCTGATTCCGGAAAGGCGAGCAAAATTGGATGATCCGGCGATTGCGAAAGTTTGGCAACGATTTGCGCGTCGCGTTTCGCATCGGTCGCGGCTTCGAAGACAACCTTTTGAAACAACGCCGCACTCACTTGCCCCGAACAGGAAAATGTGACGAGCGTTCCACCGGGTTTCAGCAATTTGAATGCGAGCAAGTTGATGTCCTTGTAGCCGCGCAAACCGGATTGCAGTTGCGACTGCGCGTACACGAACTTGGGCGGATCGAGAATGATCGCGTCGAATAGTTTGCCGCTATCGCGATAGCGCCGCAAGATTTGAAACGCATCCCCTTCGACAAACTCACCGCGATCTTCGCAATCGTTCAGCCGCATGTTTTCGCGCGCGAGATTCAGCGCGTCGCGCGACGCGTCGAGATTGACGACGCGCGCGTTTTCGTTTGCCGCGCACGCGTACACCGCAAAGCCGCCGGTGTACGCAAACCCGTTCAGAATTTCTGGCGCAGCCGACTGCGGCTCCCCTGCTCCCGCGCTCCCCTGCTGCCCTGCCGCGAGCAGTTCGGCAACACGCCGCCGATTCTCCCTCTGGTCGAGGTAAAACCCCGTCTTGTGTCCGCGCTTCACGTCCACCAAAAATCGGAAATCGTTTTCGCGCATTTCAATCAGGTCGGGCGGTTCCTCGCCGCGCAAAACGCCGACCGCTGGAACGAGTCCCTCTTTCTCGCGCACATCCACGTCGCTTCGTTCGTAAACACCGCGCGGTTCGAGCAATTCTTCTACCAGTTTCGCGAGTTCCGCTTTGCGCTTTTCGACGCCCAGCGTCAAAAACTGCATGATGACAAAATCGGCGTAGCGATCCACGATCAAGCCCGGCAGGAAATCGCTCTCCGCGTTGACGAGGCGGTACGCGTTCGTCGTCGCAGGATCGATCAATGTAGTGCGCGTTGCCACCACGCGCTCCAATCGTGCGCGCAAAAATGCGCGATCAATCGGCTCATCGTTAAACGTCCAGACGCGCGCGGTGATTTGCGACTTCGAATTGTAATAGCCGCGCGCGAGGAATCGTCCCGTCGAATCGAAAATGTCAACCGTATCGCCGTCGCGCGCGTCTTCGACGCGTGCTATCGCGCCGGAGAAAATCCAGGGGTGGCGCGCGCGGAGCGGCTTGTCTTTGCCGGGCTTGAGGTGGATTCGCGGATTCATTCCAATCCTTGGAGGAGCAGAGGAGCAGGAGGGCAGAGGTGCAAGGGTGAAAAAGCAAATCTCTCCCCTGCTCCCTTGCTCCTCTGCTCCCCTGCACGCAGTTGCAGAATTCTACCCACGCAGGCGCAACGCCGACGGCAAAATGCGAAACGTCGCGGGACCGGGTCCGATGAATTCGCCGTCCGCTTCGATCAACATCCGCTGCTTGGGTTCGACGACGACGGTGCGCGCGCGATATTCGGAAACTTTGGGATGTTCGAGGATCGTGCCATTGTACAGGCGCGGCGTGTTCAGCAGCACTTCGAGGCGTCCCAGATCGCCGAGAATGATCACGTCGAACATTCCATCGGCGAGATTTGAATTCGGACTGATCTGCATCCCGCCGCCGAAAAATTTGCCATTGCAGATGACGACGGCGTTCATGCGCGCTTCGAAGCGCTGATCGTCTATTTGTACCGCGACTTGTTTGTTCTGATATTTCCAAATTGTCGTGACGAGCGCGCTGTAGTACGGAATTGTGCCGCCGCCGTGCTTGCCGCCGCTTTCGGTCCGCTCGATCACTTCAGCGTCGAAGCCCACGCCCGCGATGTTCGCAAAGAATCGCCGCGTTGTTTTGCCGTCGCGTTCGTACACCATCTCACCGATGTCGAGCGGGCGCGTTTGCGTCGCGCGCGCGAGGTGCCGCGCCGCCGCGAGCGGATCGTGCGGGATGCCCGCCGTGCGCGCGAAATCGCCGCCGGTGCCGCTCGTGATGACGCCGAGCGCGGCGTTCGGATTGACCGCGTTGCCGTCTTGTGTAACCATTCCGTTGACGACTTCGTTCAGCGTCCCGTCCCCGCCAACCGCAACGACGAGATCGCATCCCGCATCGAGCGCAGCGCGCGCCAGTTTGGTTGCGTGGAGGGGGCGTTCGGTGAAGACAAAATCAAACGCGAAATTTTCCGCGCGCAAGGTCGCTTCAATCGCGTGCCAGCGCTCGCGCATTTTGCCGCGCGCGGAGGCGGGGTTGATGATGAGGTGCGGTTTCATAATGGATCCATCCAATCTGGATAGCTTTAAATGAGGTATTCCTGCTTTGATTCCCCAAGTCGTCGTGACACCTGAATGTTTTTTGCTTCAATGAATTTTTCTAGAGGCATCGCGTTCAGCTTGCGCTTGAGATAACTCTCGATGGCGCCGTGTTCTATGTCCAGTAATTCGTGCTTGAAGCCGAGCGTGCGATTCAGTTCACGAACAACCTGTTGGGGCCAATAGCCCGCGCTCATTTGAATGATAGTGCCATTCACGTCACGCGCCAATCGCTCAATTCGACTATTTGCTCCAATTCGATCTACGATGATGATTGTTGCCATAAACCAGTGCGAGCGTCCCATTGAAATTTCGCGCTCAAATCTTGTTACCTTATCCAGTGAGATTTCGGGATTACCTCTACCAATGAAACCAATATCAAATCGCACACCTTTGCCTGCTTCGTACAACAAGGTTGCGTCACTTTCGCGTTTCTCATTGCGCGAGGCAAGCCAGAAAACGCGATTCGGTTGTTCCGGTTGCTCGGACGATACATACTTGAATCCCAAGATATGCAACAATGAGCCGAGAATCAATTTCTCGAACAATTTTCCGTATGCTGATTTTTCCGAGCCGCGTACCGCAAGTGTTTGTGCACCGACCGTGTTGAGCAAGTAGGTCATAAACAACCAATTGATTTCTGCTTTGACACCGGAATCTATCTTCAATGTGCCGGTCAACTGACCAAATTCACGCGCGTGCTCAGCGATAACGCCGCGACATGCTTCAACATATCGGTCACGGTATTCAGCGAGCGCGTTTGGATTGTCCCGTAGCACGTTCTGAAATCCTTTGTCGGTCAAGCCCAGTGCCCATTGTGCCACCCAGCGTTCTGTTTTAGTCAAGCGTTTGCGTGTCAGGATTTCTGTTGCCAAACTCGGCAACCGATTCACAAAATCGGCAGAGACGGACGAACCTTGCAGAAACAGATTGACCAACGCAAGATTGAGGGCGGCAATGCGACGCCGGGTCAGAACTTCCGTCGAGTCACGGAGGTTTCTGCCGGTCAGTACATCCAACACAACACTCCGCACGACATCCATTCCAATTTGCTGCACAAACTCACTGTCGCTGGCGGACAGCAACTTCATTGCCGCAGGTGACATCAATTGGCTAAGACTCGTGACTTGAGACAGCTTTGTCTTCTTTGGCATTATTTCTCCTTGTTCAGAATAGAATGCCTCTTATTTCGACAGGTGCACAGCCGATTGTGAATACTTGGGCGGCATCTTTGCCGAGCCATGTTTTTGCTTCCGCTCGAATAATCTCTACGTAGTTGGGGTCTTGCTCTATAAGGACAAACCGACGGTTGAGTCTTGCTGCTGCCTTTCCGACAGTCCCTATGCCTGCAAACGGATCCAGGATCACATCATTCTCAAAGGAATAGTACGCAATCACCTTCTCTGCCAACGCGAGGGGAAAAATCGCCGGATGACGTTTGTCGTGAGCGGGTTTGATCCGCCAAACGTTTGTGCGCTCGTAGTCATCAGCGATCCGTGAGGATTTGACTAATTCTGGCTTGGGATGCGCGCGAATATTCCAGTCAATCAACTTGTCGGTATGTTTGCGATAAACGAGTACATATTCAGTCACGGGCACAGGCTTGTATTGTAGTGGGTTTCTATCGGCAGCGAATCGCCGACCGCGTCCAGTCGCCCATCCTGCACCTTCGGGTTTAACCCAAATGATGTCATCAATAAAATCGTATCCCTCTTCAATAAAGAGACGGTGTACGTCAAATGGGACAGCGATTCTCTGTGATGCTTCGTTGCGGTTCGCACGTCGCACGAGGATAGGTGAAACATTTATCACAAAGAACCGCCCTTCAGCAAGAACGCGGTGAACATTCTGAATGATTTTACGGAGTTTGAGCAGGTATTCTTCGTAGGTCACGTAATCCGTGTACTCGGGGCGTGCATTATAGTACGGCGGAGAAGTAAAAACCAGGTCAACATTTCCAGCAGGGAATTCTTGTAGAATTTCTTCAGAATCTCCCAGCGCAATCGTATTGCGTATTGTCGATAGTGCATAACTCCCGTTGCGCGGCGAAGATTTTTTTTCAGTTGCTCCTTTACGTCCCAACAAGCGTGCCTCAAGTACTCTTGGGTTAGTGGATTTGTTCTCAGAAATGAGTGATGTGCGCGCTTCAATTACGACTTCGCCAATTCGTTCGCGATTGGAGCGATTCAACAAAGGCACGCGCCAAACATGATAGCGGTCATCCACTTCAGGCAAGCCAAAGTCTACTGCCTTTTGCAGTTGTGCTTGCTCAAGCCAAGCCAATGCTGCCCGTTTTGCCGATTTTACATCGAGAACGGCATAATTCCGTTGCTTGGCTACAGTTAGTACTTTATGTGACATAAGTGCCTCGTGAATTCATTTGATAAATCATCTTGATCCCCTTCAACGTCAATTCCTCATCCACCCGCGCGGCATCGGATAGAATCCGACGCCTGTCATACGGAAAACCCGCTTTGCGGGTTTCGCTGAATTTGCAGACGTCGGTTTCGATGGCCGATGCCTATTTGGCAAATGCGCTGCGGATCTTCTCAATCAACCCGCTGACCTGACCCAATGAACCGCGAACATCTTCCTCAGTCAAGTCGGCTTCCGTGATGAATGGATAGCGCTCCACCGAGTAGAACGCCGTTATTTTCTGACAGCCCGCGCGATACGATTCCAAAGATGTATCATATTTCAATGCCGCGTTCAAAAGCGTCTCCAAATCATGGATGCGTTTCAACTGCCAACCTTTGGACAGCAAAAACGCCTTCAAGAACTTTTCGATGGCTTGTTGGAGAAAGAAACCTGCGGCTTCCGCGTCTTGGTCGCTCAGGAGACGTTCCACGCGCGCAAGGTCTTTTTCAGCGATGCGCAACCAATCAGCAGGATAGAGCGATTCATCAGTTGGCATACAGCACCTCGCCCTTCTCCAGAATTTCTTTTAGGAACTGATCGCCGCGGGCTAGCCGATGCGACACCTCTTGCGGGGTTAGGACAAAAGTTTCCAACGGGACTGCGCGTTGTGGGTCGGACAAAATTCGCCGCACCGTCACCCAGCGGTCAATGTGCCGCTCGGAGGTTTCTTTGATGATGAGCAAATCTATGTCGCTATCCGCTTGCGGGGTACCGTAAGCATACGAGCCAAAAAGGATTACCTTCTGCGGCGCGTAAGCCGCGAGGAGTTTTGCCATGATGTTTTGGATGATCCCTTGGAATTCTCTGGTCTTGACCATTTTACCCTCCATTTCCACGTGCGCATTTGCGGATCATCTTTTCACTTTTGACTTGCCCACTTGCCATACACATCCGCGCGCCGATCCCGAAACACCGGCACTTGCGCTCGCGCGTCGTCAACGAGATCGAGATCAATCTGCGCGATGAGCAGCGCTTCGCGCTCGTCCCCTTGCGCGAGAACTTCGCCCCAGGGGTTGACGATCATCGAATTGCCGCCGAACGTTTCGCCTTTCGACGCGCCGACGCGATTGCACCCCGCGATGAAGATTTGGTTTTCGATAGCGCGCGCGGGCAAAAGCGTGCGCCAATGCGCGATCCGTTTCTGGGGCCATTCCGCCGGAATGAAGACAAGGCGCGCTCCTGCGAGCGCGTAATGCCGCCACAATTCGGGAAAGCGCAAATCGTAGCAGACCGCGAGCGCGCATTTGCCAAACGGCGCGTCGAACACGCGCGCGTCGTCGCCACCCGCGAGAAACTTGTCTTCGTCAAGCATCGGTACCAGGTGCAGTTTGCGGTACGCGCCAACGCGATTGCCGCGCGCGTCGTGGAGCGTCGCGGTGTTGTAAGTCTTGCCGCCGCGCGCTTCGAGCAACGAGCCGACAATCGCGATCTGATTTTCGCGCGCAACATTTGCAATTGTCGCGAACATCCCCGCGTCGAGTGCGGACGCGTGCGCGGCGGCGTGTTCCAGATCGTACGCGCTGCTCCACAGTTCGGGCAGGACGACGATGTCCACGCCGCGCGCTTTCGCTTCGACAATTTTCGCGCGCGCATTTTTCAGATTGCGCGCCGGGTCACCGAGTGCGAGATCCATCTGCACGAGTGCGAGAGTGAGAGTGTGTGACATTTCATTCAGACTGTACCATACAATCGGCGCGGTGTCAATCAGAAGAAATTCGTTAGACTTCGCGTCGAGCTATTGCCAGACGCAACACGCGCGCATACAATCCATTTAAGGAGTACTTCGCAGCATTTGCGCGACCGCAAGGATTCTCCGGTCATAAATCTGCCAAATGCGCCAAACGGTCAAAGGTCTGGTTTGGCATCCTTGGCAGGTTTGGCATATTTGCTTCACGGGAGTTCCAATGTCCACCTTTCACTTTTCCCCGCGTCCCAACCGCGCGCACGAAATCAACTGGCGCGAATGGAACGATGCCGCGTTCGCGGACGCGCACGCGCAAGATAAACCGATTCTGCTTGGTATCTCCGCCGTGTGGTGCCATTGGTGCCACGTGATGGACGAAACGTCGTACTCCGATCCCGATGTGATTCGGTTGATCAATGAACGCTTTATCGCGATTCGCGTGGACAATGATCAGCGCCCCGATGTGAATCGCCGCTACAATCTTGGCGGGTGGCCCACGACTGCTTTCCTCACGCCGACCGGCGAATTGCTAACCGGCGGCACGTACATTCCACCCGCGCAGATGCGAAGTTTGCTCACGCAAATCAGCGACCTCTACCAAAATTCCAAGCAGGACATTTCGCAAAAGATTGCGGAACGCGAAAGGGCGCGAAAGAACGCGAGAGAGCGCGAAAAACACGCGAAACTATCGCCGCAAATCGTGGAGAATGTTCTGCGCGATGTGCTTGATAATTTCGATACGGTGTATGGCGGCTTTGGCGACGCACCGAAATTTCCGCACACCGACGCCATCGCACTCGCGCTCGAAAGATATTTCGCGACGCGCGATGAACGACTGTCAACAGTGGTCACGACTACGTTAACGAAAATGGCAAGTGGCGGGATGTACGATCAGGAAGCGGGCGGATTCTTTCGCTACTCGACGACGCGCGATTGGAGCGTGCCGCATTTTGAAAAGATGCTGGAAGACAACGCCAAGTTGTTGCGCACGCTTGCCCACGCTTATCAAGTCACGCGCCAAGAAAAATTCCTCAAGACGATTCAAACGCTCGCCGCGTACGTTGATGCGACGCTGAGCGATCACGCGCGCGGCGGCTTTTTCGGCTCGCAGGATGCGGATGAACACTATTACGCGTTGTCACTCGCGGAGCGCGCGACACTGGCCGCGCCATACGTGGATTGCACGTTTTACGCGGATTGGAACGCGCTGATGGTTTCGGCGTATCTTGATGCCGGAATATTGTTGCAGGATGAACGGTTACGCGCGTTTGCGCTGAAGACGCTGAATCGCGTGTGGAACGAAATGTACTGCGCCGAGACCGGCCTGTTCCACTCTTGCCGCGCAAATGAAACGCCGCAACTCGCGAATCAACTTTCCGATTTGGCGCACACGACGCGCGCGTTCCTCGACGCGTATCAGGCGACCGGCGACACGGCACATTTGCAGCGTGCACAAACGCTTGCCGATCTCGCGCTCAGCAAGTTGTACGACGCGGAGGCGGGCTCGTTCTGGAGCGAACCGCAGGTGAACGAGTCGCTGGGGTTATTGCGCCTGCCGGACAAATCGCTGAACGAAAACGCGGTGATAGCAGACGCGCTCATCGTGTTGTCACGCTTGACAGGCGAGGCGAAATATCGCGCGGCGGCGGAGCAAGCGCTGGAATTCTTCGCGGCAGAGTACGAACGCTATGGCTTTATGGCGGCACAATATGCGCTCGCAGTGGATCACATTTCGAACGAACCGGTGACCGTGCACATTATCGGCGCAGCAGATGACGCGCGCACGCGCGCGTTGCACGCCGCCGCGCTCGGTGAGTACGCGCCGGGAAAAATCGTGCAACTGCTAGACCCGGCGCGTGACGCGGCGCGGATCGCGCAACTCGGCTATCCGATGGGTGATGCGCCGCGCGCGTACGTGTGTGTCAGGCAAAAATGTCTTGCGCCGGTGAGTGAGGTGTGCGGAGTGGTGGAGGGAATGAAAGAGGCTGCAAAATAAAATCGGCGGACTGGGGAAAATGCCAGTCCGCCGATTTCGTTCTGTTGACTGTCTACTGTTGACTGGATTTACTTGCCGTACGCGTCCAGTTGTTTTTGAACACGCTGCACGCCTTCCTTCGCGGCGGCTTCCGGATCGGTCACGGTGAAATCAGGCGAGGTCTTGCCGGTGTACACTGCGGTCAACATGTTCGCGACGATGCTGCGGACACCTTGCCACGCGGGCGCAATCGGTTCACGCACCCCTAGCGGGATCAAGGTGAGTCCCTTCTTGAACTGTGGCAGCACAAACTCCAAGCGGGGGTTGATCGCTTTGACTTTGGCGGCATCCATTGCCGCGACCTGATCGCGGGCGGACTTGCTCGGCGGGAAGTATGAGAGGCGCAGACCAAATTCAACCAGGTTTTGTGGCTGGAACAGGTACTTGATGAACAGCCACGCGCCGCGCTGTCTGTCCGTGGTCGTCTTGAACATTGCCATGCTAGGACCGAAAAAGTCAACGATCTGCTTGCCTTTCGGTCCGGCGGGGAATGCCGCGATGCTCCACTGGAACGGTTGCTTGAGGGCGCCCACGATATCTTGGTAGAATGGCATCCCAGCCGACGTGCCGAACGTGAAGGCAAGTTTGCCATTCCCAAAATCGGTCTGGTCGCCGCGCGAGGTGGTCGAGGGATTCTTAGCCCAACCCTTATCTACTGCGTTTTTGAGCCACTTGAGCGAATCCACACCTGCGGCTTCGTCGAACGTCGCTTTCTTTTCGTCTTGGCTGGCATAAGTCCCACCCCGGCTGAACACCCAGGAAGCGAAAGCCGATGTGTCTATGCTAGGTGAATTGAGCGCGACGCAGTAGTTATCGCCTTTGGTGATCGCCGCGCAAATTTTGTCCAAATCGTCCCAAGTTGCGGGCGGGTCATTGAACCCGGCGGCTTTGAGCATGTCAATGTTGTAGTACACCACGTTCGTTGAGCGTCCCGGTGAGATACCCATCGTCTTGCCATCTGGAGCAATGTCGAAGAACAGTTCCTGACCATTGGGTAATTTGTACGACATTTCGGCAAGTTGATCGGCGGTCAAGCCGTCTTTCGGGTCTTTGAGGTACGAATCCAGCGCGACAATCGCACCCGAGGTATTCCAATCGAACAAGTCACCTGGGTTGCCGGTGGCAATGTCTGGAACTGCGCCGGCGGTGATCGCGGCGTTGACCTTTCGACCGATGTCGGCGGTCGTGCCCTGGAACGTTACGACCGCGTAGTACTGCGGATTCTTGGCGTTGAATTCATCGGCGATCCGCTGAATCATTTCGACCTGTTCAGGGGCGCTGAAATGATGCCACACGTTGATTTTGAGTGCGCCCGGCGCAGCAGTCACAGCCGGTGGACGCAAGGTTGCCGTGGGTGCCGGTGTGTTGGTGGCGGCGGCAGGTGGTTTAGTTGCTGCGGTGGTCGCCGCAGTCGTGGGCGCAGTGGTCGGTTTGGGTACGTCGGTGGGTTTAGGTGCGTCGGTTGGTTTGGGTGCGTCCGTAGGTTTGGGCGCGGCGGTTGGTGGTGCGGCCGTCGGCGCGGGTGTGGGCGCCGGGGCGCACGCTGCTAAAGCGACGAGCACGACCAAGGTCAGCAAGAACATCAATTTGGTTTTCATTTGTTTTTTCTCCTCCTCAAGAGAATGGGTTTGTTTGAATAAGCGCACGAATTTGATTTGCGAAATCACCTCCTATCAGGATAGATTGACCAATCTGTCCTACCCACGAATGCCCACGGTTGAAATGCCTTCGACGAACCAGCGTTGGAAGAACAAGTACAGAATGATGATCGGAATGATCGTCATCGTCGCGCCGGCAAGCAGCAACTGCGTCTGCGTTCCGGCTTCGGTGATCAGCGAACGTAAGCCGACTTGGATCGGACGCATCTCCGGCGAATTTGTCACGAGCATGGGCCACATCAGCGCGTTCCACGATCCCAGGAAGGTGAGCAGACCGCTCGTGATGAGTACTGGTCTGGAAAGTGGCAGGACGATGCTGACAAGAAAACGCGAATGGCTCGCGCCATCCAACACTGCCGCGTCGAACAGTTCGTTCGGAATGCCGCGGAAGAATTGGCGAAACAAAAAGATGCTGAACACGGTCGCGATCCAGGGAATGATCATCGCATAGTACGTGTCGATCCAGTTGTGCGCTTCCGCACCCGGCAAGCCGAGTGTCGTCGCGAGCAACGATTCGGGCGTGGGGAACCATACCATAAACACGTAGTTGGGAATCAGGGTCAGTTCGCCGGGAATCATCATCGTCGCGAGCAGAATCTTGAACAGCGTCTCGCGTCCCGGAAAACGGAGCCGCGCAAACGCGTAGCCCGCGAGCGTGCCTGTCGTCAGCACGCCCAGCACTGTGCCAAAGCCGATGAAAATCGTGTTCGCGAAATAACGGACGATGATGCAGCCGCGTTCGCGTTCCAAGATCGCCAACGGATTTAGCGGATCGAACACGCAGGGCTTACTCCCATTCATCGCGCGAATGGATGCCTCATAGTTCGACCACTGGGGCGATGCCGGCAGAAGCGTGGCAGTGGTTGTCTCGGCAAAGGTTTGCAGTGAGCCGAGGATCATCCACACGAAGGGAAAGATCACAAACAGCGCGCCGGAAAGCAGGACGAAGTGAATGCCCAGGTTGGTCAATTGATGCAGGATACGGTCGCGATTCATCATGCCCCCTCTCCACCGCGCTCGAAAAAGCGGAATTGAAAGAGCGTCAGCGCGAAGATGATGAGCGACAAGAGGATGGCAATCGAAGTCGCATAGCCCGCGCGGTTCTGGTTGTACAGTTGGTCAAACATGAAAATGCTGACGGTGCGCGTCGTGCCGAGTGGACCACCGAGCGATTGGGACGCGGCGATGTTCATCGTGTAGATGTGATTGAACGCCTGGAACGAGCCGATGATCGAGATGACAAGCAAAAAGAAAATCGTCGGCGCAAGCAAGGGAATCGTGATGTGACGGAACAATTGCCAGCCATTCGCGCCGTCAATCTTGCCCGCTTCGTACAGTTCGGCATTGATGTTCGTCAGCCCGGCGAGAAAAATGATCACATCGAAACCGAGGGCTTGCCAGACCGCAAAGATCATCACCGACACGAGCGCGAGACTGGGACCTTGGAGGAAACCAGGAACTTGGATGCTTAACCCCGCGCCGATGATTTTAAACACACCGTCCGATTCGAGCAACCAGGCTTGCTGGGGCAACCCGAGCAACTGCAGCAAGCGATTCGCGACGCCGCCGGTCGGATTGAACACCCATGCCCACACGATGGCGGACGCGACGGCGGAGATGACGTGCGGCAGGAAATAGATCGCGCGATAGATGCCGCGTCCGCGGATTTTTTGGAAGAGCAAGTACGCGACGATCAAGCCGAGCCCGATTGTGAATGGCACGGTGCCGAGGACGTAGAAAACCGTATTCTGCAGCGCGCCCCAGAACTCCGGCGCTTGCAGCGCGTTGATATAGTTGTCTAGCCCAATAAAGCGAAAGGCGCGAATGCGTCCGCCTTGCGTACTAATCCAAAACGCGTAAAACGCCGGCAGAATATGAAAAACGGTAAGAATAATAATGGCGGGCGCGAGATAAATGTACGCAATCCAATCGTACTTGACGCGTTCTTTACACGCGCGGGTCTTGGCCGATGATGCTGCGATGGCAGATTCAGTCACTTGGCGACTCTCCTTGATCGGTAGGGGCGGGGTGACCCCGCCCCTACGTGAATTTACTTGGGCGCGTTCTCTTTCAAAATCGTGTTGGCATTGGCGACGCTGTCGTCAAGCCGAAGGTCAAGACGAGAAAAAATGGGGAAGAATTCAAACCCAAGGAGAATGATCAGGGCAAACACAAGCAAAACGTAGTCCAGCGAAACTACGTGCCAACGTTGGAGCTGACGAGAAGAAAACCGACACACTTGAGGAATTGCCAACCCTGCCGTCTGAGTCGTCATGCCGTCTCCTTGTCACTGGGGAAAGAAGAAGTGCTTCGCGTGCACTGCCGCGCTAAGCACACTATGCACCTCACCTTTCAGCGCATACCATGACTCTTTCATTACCTATTATGACTCCTCTGAAAAAAGCCTTTGTTCCCACTTCTTCGACGCAAATTTGAGCGTAAAAGTACTACTGAAAACGCTCGTCAGAGACCTTTTTTCAGTAGAGTCCTATTATACTCAAAACGGCGCGGTTTGACAATTCCCGATTGACAATGCCCAGAATTATTGTTACAATCGCAAACTGTAACGCGGCATTGCCGCGAGCACAGAAGAAACGTTAGGTTGGGTTGAATGAAGGAAAAAGGGAAACGCGGCTTCGTCATCGTCTACACGGGCGATGGCAAAGGCAAAACGACTGCCGCGCTGGGAATGGCAATGCGCGCGATTGGACGCGGCTGGCGCGTGCTGATGGTGCAATTTATGAAAGGCACCTGGCACTACGCGGAACTGGACGCGGCGAAACGCCTCGCGCCCGATCTCGAAATCGTCCCGATGGGCATCGGCTTTTACAAAATTCTCGACGACCACCACAGCGCAGAAGAACATCGCGCC
>Ga0315285_10003950_pt1 | contig 15399 bp, 12 predicted proteins | sample YL17G09_36_MG_FD_203698 | JGI IMG/M metagenome (GOLD analysis project Ga0315285, IMG submission 203698) | Sediment microbial communities from Yellowstone Lake, YNP, Wyoming, USA - YL17G09_36 | ecosystem: Environmental > Aquatic > Freshwater > Lake > Sediment | place: USA: Wyoming | collected...
TTCTCCTTCCCGCTTTCTGCAACGCTCAGGAACTGCCGCTCCTGGGGTTGGCACACGTGGGCTTCAAGGTAACCGACATGGAAAAGGCGCGCGGCTTTTACACCGGCGTGCTCGGCTATCCGGAAGCTTACAATCTCAAGGTCAACCTGGACGCGCCCACCACCGTCTACCTGAAGATCAACGACGAGCAGTACATCCTGCTGACCGCGGATCTGAAGGACTCTGAGAATCAGCGCGTCAGCCACGTAGCGATGCTGACCTCCGACATCCGCAAAGCGCATTCGATGCTCTCCGGGCGCGGGGTGGTCGTGGAGCCGGTTTTGACCGGCACGGGCGGCAGCCTGTCCTTCATGTTCAAGGACCCCGACGGCAACGACCTGGAGATGGTCGAATACCGGCCAGGCTCGTCGGCGGCGAATGCGCGAGGGAAGTCCATTGGGCAGAATCGGATTTCCCAGCGACTGAGGCACGCGGGCGTCATGGTAGCCAAAGAGCAGGCGGCACTGAGCTTCTACCGGGACAAGCTGGGCTTCCGCGAGACCTGGCGCGGGGGACCCAAGGAGGGCGAGACCCGGTGGATCAACCTTGGCATGCCGGGTCCGAGCGGAGATTACATCGAGCTGATGCTCTACTCCCAGCCGCCCAGCCGGCAGTCGCTGGGCTCGATGCAGCACATCTGCCTGGAGGTCCCGGACATAGACGCGGCGTATCGCGCCGTGCTGGCGCGCTCAACGCCCGATTCCATACGTCAGAAGCCGACAGTGGGCCTCAATCGGCGGCGGTTGCTGAACCTGTTCGACCCCGACGGCAGCCGGACGGAATTGATGGAGTCGCGCACCGTGGATCAGTAACGAAGTGAGACACATGCGACGGACCGGCGGCGGGCGGCGGATTGCCAAGCGCGCTGCCGCGCCACCGTGCATTCAATCCGCAATCCGAACTCCGCACTCCGCAATCGGGTGGTCCGCCCCCCGCACCATTCCGGCCCGTACCGCATTGCGCTCCACGTGTGATGTGGCAAGCAACCCCGGGCGGCACACATCGCTTTCGTCGCGGCATCATGCTTAGCATAGGGCCGAACCGTATGCGGAGCTCCCTGGAAAAACTGCGCAGTTCAGTCGCGGTAGGGACGGCCATCACTGGCCGCCCCCCGCACAGATCCGTACGGGCGGCATTACCGCATACGGCTCCTACCTTGGATGGGTAGCGTCAAATCGCACGTCCGGGTAGGGATGCACGATCCGAGGCCGAGGAATCCACCGTTCGAAGTTTGGCCGGAGTTGATCCCAATCCGGCCGCCGTCGCTGGCTACGACGGCGTAACACCTGCCGCCACAGTCTGCACAGACGATCGCGGAATCGCCCCAGCACCATGATGTTTCCCGGCACCGCGTGGTAGCGGTAGTACCCTTCCACGACCCGTTTCAGCCACTCACCGACGACGCTGACCGACTCATGCATCTTCCGGCGCAGCTCCTGCTTGATCGCCTGGAGCTTCGCCCTCATCCGCTTGGCCGCAGTCCGCCGCCATACGACAAAGTGACCTTTGGAGTTCGTCCCACAGTAGTGGGTAAACCCCAGAAACGTGAACGTCTCCGGTTTCCCCGCCGCACGCTGCTTCCGGTTCACCACCGCAAATCGACCAAACTCGATCAACCGCGTCTTCTCCGGATGAATCTCCAGTCCGAACTTCGCCAGCCGCTCCTGAAACTGTCTCAGAAACCGCTCTGCTTCCGCCCGGTGCTGGAACCCGACGACGAGATCGTCGGCGTACCGGACGACGATCATGTGCCCGGTTGCCACTTTCTCGCGCCAGGCCTCTGCCCAGAGATCGAAAACGTAATGCAGGTAGGCGTTTGCCAGCAGCGGCGATATCACCGCCCCCTGCGGCGTGCCCACCTTCGTCTCCGACCATTCGCCGTCCTCCGATACCCCCGCCTTTAGCCACTTTCTGATCAGCCGGAGCACCCGATTGTCGGCCACCCGATGCGCGATAAACTTCATCGTCCACTCGTGGTCCATGTTATCGAAGAACCCCCGAATGTCCGCATCGAGTATCCAGTTCACGCGCTTCCGCTGGATGCCCGCATTGAGCGCGTCCAGCGCCTGGTGCGGGCTGCGCCCCGGACGGAACCCATACGAAAAGCCACGAAAGTCCACCTCGTATATAGCATTGAGAATGGTGACCACCGCTTGCTGAACGATTTTGTCTTCCAGCGCAGCGATGCCCAACGGGCGCTGGCGCCCGTCGGTCTTCGCGATGTATGCCCTCCGTGATGGCTGCGCCCGATACGCTCCGCGGTGCACGCGGTCGTGGAGATCTTTCAGCCGATCTTCCAGGCCGCGCTCATAGTCGCCCCACGTCACACCGTCCACCCCGGGTGCGGCATTTCGCTTTAGCGCGTAAAAGCCATCCCGCAGGCGACGCACCGTTAGATGGTGCAGCAAAGCCGTGAACCGTTCCTGCTTCCTGGTCCGCGCCACATGGCGCACGGCGCCTAACCCGCTGTACAGTCGTTCCCCGCTCTGTGTCGGGCTCGTGTTGGGTTCTGCGTCGTTCTCCTTGGTCAGCGCCCTTCCCTCCACCGCCTCCGCCGAGCCTTTGGCCTCTTTGTTCGGCGGCTTCATTGGTACTACGGCGCAGTCCGACTCCTCCCTAGCGCACATGTCCGGCTTATGATTATTGGCGTTCCCGGACCGGTCCGCCGTGGCGGACGCCAAGGAGGTCTCCCGGTTCTCGTGCATGTTGTTTCTCGACGTGCTGGGGTCTCTGACTACGCCGGGCCTGACGTCAGCTTCGCGATTAACGCTGTTCGTCAGTGTTGCCTTCCCACGACAGCCACAGGGTCGGTGCCCGGTTCTTGGTTTTCGGAGCTCAATAGCCCAGCCCACCGATGCCTCTGTCTACGCTTCACCTGTCGCCTCGCGACGACCGATGCAAGACTCGAGGTCAGGATGGAGTCGCTTCTCCTTTCCTGTAGGGCTCTTTCATCCCCTACAACATGCCGGTTGATCCCGGCGCACGGCTGTCCCCTTTCCCCCCACCTGCAACCTTTCGTCTGTCACCCGGCACCTGACTGCGGGCGACGCCCCAAGTGGGCCTACCTGCAATCGCCACCTGCCACTTGAGTTAGAAACACCGGGGCGCTGCTCACGCGGGGCAATCGGCGTCGGAAAAGCAGCGACACCAACCGAACGAACCCGGATGGCCGGTGCTCCTGGCGTTCGAAGACGCGGGATAACAGCAGAAGGTCCAAAGAGCGCAAAAAGCACCACCCATAGAACGACATCGAACACGCCAAGAATCATCCCGGCGGTTGCGAGTTTTTGCCCGAGCAGGCCATCCGTGCGGGCTATCTCCCGCCGCGCCATCTCTCCGAAGAGGATTGCGAACCAACCGACGAGAAGGCCCAGCACCGGAATGCCGGCGATTCCAAAGACAAGGGACACGATGGCCTTGCCGCTCGTTCTTGGAGACGCTTTGGGGCTGAGACGCAGTTCTCGCGGAGGGGGAGCCAGCGCTGAGTCAGGCACGGAGCGAACGTCTGCTTTAGTGATCACGATGCGACGTTTGGGTTCCTGCTCTCCATCGCTGCTATCCGGCGGCGGAAGCAGGGGGCGAAGCGCGGGGGACGGCGGAGATCCGGTGCTCTCCGACTCGGGACTCGGCTCTTCGGCGATCTCTTCGGGAGGCGGGACCGCCGCCAGCTCCGGACCGAAGCCGCCCTCTTGGCTCGCGAGAACGGTAGAAGCGCCGGGATCTGACGCCGGTTCGTGGTCTCCGAATTCGCTGTCTTGGGGGAGCGGTGGAGGGCACTCCACCGGAGTGCCACAACCGGGGCAACAGCCTGCTGGGTCGGTATGTTCCTTGCAGAAAGGGCCTCCGCACCGTCGGCACGAACCGGAACAAGCGGCACACTGAAGGCGCCCACAGGCCCGGCACCGCGAGACGTGCGAGCGACAAAAGCTGCGTCTGCAATCCGGGCAGCAGACAAGGCAGTCGGCGCAGAGCATTTCGCCGCAGTCGGCACAATAGCCAGGTTCACAAAGGACACAAACCGCCTTTCGGCAGTTCCCACAGTCGAGGACGCAGTCACAACAGACCAAGTGACCGCCGGAACATCGCTGGAGCTCCGGAATGGGTTTTGGAAGTCCGCAATGGGCGCACTGCTGAGTAGGCTGTTCAGACGCAGCCTCGGGTTTGGGCGCTACGGCTCCGTACATGGCCTCAAGGCGCGGCGCAATCTCAGGCGGCTTGGTGACAATGCCCGGGCTTGGCGTGAAAAACGTGCCCTGGTCGCTTTGGTGTTCCGACGGCGCCAGATCGACCGTTTCCAAGGGCAGCCGAGCGCGGTTCTCCAGCGCCCACCGAGCAGCGTCGCCGTTTCGTGGGCTCTGGACGTTGTAGGCTTGGTAGGCGATCATCTCGCCGATGAAGATGACGGTCTCTTCCAGTGTCTGGCCTGCCGAGCCGATGTCTTCCGTGCAAATCGCTAGGTGGTCGATGTTCGGGTGAAAAACCGGCGTCAGCATCTCGCACCGCGGCCGCTCCTTTGGATAATTCGGTCCCAGCGTGATTTGCGCCCGGTGCACCGTTTGCTCGTGAATCCCGTCCCTGTCCTCGACCAACCCCTTGAGGCGATACTCGATGATGTACCGTTCGGGAGGGTCGCCAATAGCTCCCACGATTCGGATGCGTTCGTGGTCCGAGAAGAGCCTGGTTAAACGGGCGTGCTCATTCTTCAGCCTGCGAAGCCTGACGCTCATGGGAAACGCCTCCTTGCCCGGACAATGGCCTGATCCCGCTTGGAGTGCGGCAGCTTGCCGCCGCACTCCAAGCAGCACATAACTCAGGGCGCCCCGCCGCGAAGAGAAATCTGGCAAGTGGCCGTGCCGCCTTATTCGGTGGCGCTCATAGATTACTGAATCTTCCGATTAGAACGAGGACAAACAACGCTAGTGCAATCCACCCGATTATGACTCCCGCCGTGGCCTTGCCCCGCGCCGACGACCGGCCCTCGTAGGCCGGGTGCTGCCGCAGCAGCCGGAGGGCCGCGTTGCCCCTGGAGATGGCCGTTGGACCCAGGATAGGGGCGCAGATGAAGATGCTGATAATGCTGTAAGTCAGTGCTTGCCCGGCGTTCGTGTCGATATCGTTGGCGATGTAGGCCGGTACATCCTGGCTCGCCAACTGGGCGTCAAGAACCGCGCCGCAAAAGCGGCACTTGAGGGCCGCCTGCTTGATAACTTGGGCGCAAGCCGGACACGTCCGCTCGTCGGGCGCCAGCGCTGGCGCCGCAGTCCCGCTTGACACCCCGTCAACACTGCCCAGACGCGCCACGCGTGGTTTCGTCAGCGAGTCCGGGGCGCCCAACCGGACGGCGCGCTCTACGATCTCCAGAGCCCGCTTGGAATCTCCGGTGTTCTCATAGTGATCGCTGACCGCCAGGAGGTCTTCCGGGGAGTTGGCGTAGTCGAAGGCTTGCACAGCCAGCGCCGTTCTTGGCTTTTCTTCCGCCAGGCACCTGTGGCCAAACGAGATCAACCTCTGCCGGTCGAGGGCCTGCCCAAGTGCCGCTTCGGCACGCTGGAATTTGCCAGCCTCCAAGAAGGCCTCCGCGATGCCCGCCAAACCCTTCGGGTACTCGGCCCGCTCGTAGGCCGTTTGCGCGGTGTCCATGGCGCCGCGCTGAAACGCCCTGTCGCCTATTTCCCTGTACTGTTCGAGCGAGATGGCAGATCCGGCCTTGGCCATGGCTTCCTCGGCGTCCAGCAGATCGCCGCGGTGAACGGCGTCGTCAACGAGCTGCAGCAATCCCGCTTTATACTCGGCCGTGTCCCAGGCCTGCAAGGCCCCGGCGAAATCGCCCCTTCGAAGCAACCTTGCTCCCTTTGCTTTTTGCCATGCTCGCAACATCTCCAATACCTCCCCCGCGGCGCCGCAGCAGAAATCAGGACGCCCCGCTACGAAGGGAAAAAACCAGCAATGACAAGCCAATGGCCAGCAGGTACGCCAGGCAGATCCCCAGGGCGATGAGCGTGAGGGCCTGAACCGTCGAACCGGCCCGCCGGATTTGCTCGCGGTTAGACCAATACCAGAGGCCGCCCACCACTAGCGCCACTGGGCTGGTAAAACCGAACGCGCTAAAAGCCAGCAACCAGATTGCGCTCTTGCGGTACTTCGCCTGGACCGGGTCGGCGGCCTTGGGAATAACGTCGTCGCGGGTCATCGGCCGAATGTCCTGGAACTTCGTTTTACAGAACGGGCACTCCAGCACCCCGACCCCGATGGTCTCGGCGCAGACGGGGCAGACTTTTTCAGTTTTCCCCCAAAACGCGGGCGACTCGTCTGCCGCCTTCTTCACCTCCACCATGTTGGGGCAGCCGTAGACCGCGCAGCCGCCCAATTCCGTCCAGCATGTTTGGTGATACGGAGCCTGGCAACGAGGGCAAGATTGGACGGCGCCGTGGGATCCGATCGGATCCAGGCAAATCTGGCAAGTGGCCGTGCGGTCTTCTTCGGTGGCGCTCATAGATTACTGAATCTTCCGATTAGAACGAGGACAAACAACGCTAGTGCAATCCACCCGATTATGACTCCCGCCGTGGCCTTGCCCCGCGCCGACGACCGGCCCTCGTAGGCGGCGTGCTGCCGCAGCAATCGGAGGGCCGTGTTGCCCCTGGAGATGGCCGTTGGGCCCAGGATAGGGGCGCAGATGAAAATGCTGATAACGCCGTAAGTCAGTGCTTGCCTGGCATTCGTGTCGATATCCTTGGCGATGTGGGCCGGTACATCCTGGCTCGCCAACTGGGCGTCAAGAACCGCGCCGCAAAAGCGGCACTTGAGGGCCGCCTGCTTGATAACTTCGGCGCAAGCCGGACACGCTCGCTCGTCGGCGGCTACCGTGACGGAAGCGGCGACCGGGACGGCGGCCGGCGCCTGGAAGTTATGGCCGCAGTCGCAGCGTGCGGCCCCAGCCGGATTCAGCAGGCCGCATCTCGGGCAGGGCACTGGCGGCGCCGGCATTCCCACCGGCGGCTGCATGCTGGGAGCCGTCGCCATGGAGAGTCCTTCAGAAGCCAGTGCATCCCTTTCGGCCAGGATCTGGCGAATGGCCTCAAAGGCTTCATCCGACCACTCAGACCGGTCGTTCTGGCTGTAGATGGCGCGGAGCTCTTCCGTAGGCTTCTGCTCCATTCGCCTGCGAATCTGGGAAACAAGATTGGCGTTCACTTCTTATCTCCTCTCCAATGCCGCCCGCTTCGCGGGGCGAGTTCCGATGCGGTGGCCCCAGCCTGCCGGTTGCGGGCCTCTATCCTCGTTCATCGAGCCTTTGTCTGGCCGCGCTCCTCTGAGGCTCCTGATTTACCGCCGCGCTTTCTCCCGGGTCGAGTACACCAACTCGTAATCGCCGATGCGGATCAGATCGCCATCCGCCAGGCGATGTCGCCTGATTCGCAGCCCGTTGACAAACGTGCCCGCGGAAGAGTCGAGGTCCGCCAGGTCGAACGTGTCGCGAAGCTTGTTGATTTCGGCGTGAACGGGTTCGATCTTGATGTCCTTGAACAGGTAGATCTCGTTTTTCGGGGAGCTTCCCATGCGGATCGGCGTCCGGTTGAAGCTGAATTCCTTGCCGCGCAGGGGCCCCTTGGTGACCTTCAACCAAGCGTCCCTGGTCAGCAAATCGGTCAGGCCGATCATCAGCCCGACCGTCGCGCCTATGATGGTCAGGCCGACGGCGCGGCTGAGCTCGGCTCCCTGCATCAGCTCGTGATTGGAAAGCAACAAGTCCAGCGGATCGAACAGCAGCCCACCCAGGAGTCCGCCCACCATGCCGCCGACGAAGCCGTTGAACTTGAGCTTCGAGGACTTCAAGGCGAAGCCCTGTCCCAGTCCCATGGCCATGCCGGCGATCGTCCAGGCCAGGCTGCGGCGAAACATGAGGAGAAGGAAAGCGGGGCCGCTGGAGGTGGGGTCGATGGTGTCACCGCCCAGCACGCCGATCAGTCCAAAAACCAGGCCGGCGCCGAGCGCGGATAAGGCCCCGCCGAGCAAGCCGGCAATCAGGCCGATGGCGCCGCACCAGGCGGCCCGGGCAAACGTGCGGCAGATAATTCCTTCCACCGCTCCCACCATGAGCCCGACCAAGGCGGCCACACAGGGGAGCAGCAGGAAACCGAAGAAGATCTGGCGGGCGTTCAGCGCCCAGACGCTGGCATTCGTGGTCGAAGGCGCCGCGCCGTCTTCCTGCCGGATCACCAGCGCGATCAGGGAACTGGAGTCGGGCGCGGCAACTCCCATGACCTTCACCACCTGCCCGGGCTTCAATTCGCCCAGCGATAAGTGGCGGCGGCCGGAAGGCTCCTGCGGCGCAATAATCTTCGTCCGTTCCGGAATGGTATACGTAGTGATGCCGGCGACGCGAATGGCCCCGCGAATCTCGTGGACGGTCCCGCGGAACGTAAGCGGAACGGCATCCGGCCGGACCTCCTCGACGCGGCCGGTGACGAAGATGGCGTCCTCGAAACTCGGTTCGATCAAGGCCCAGGCGGCAAACGCGCCTACGGCCCCAGCCAGCGCCAAGTAGAACCAGGTGGCATAGATCAGGCGGAAAGCGGACTTCTTCTCGGTTGGCTGGATCGCTCCCGGATCGTAGCTTCGTTGCCGGTCGATGGCTTCATCGATCTTGGGATCCCGCAGTTCCTCTTTGGTGATGACAATCTTCGTTTTCGTGCCGTCGCTCATGGCGCTTTCTTCGCCTCCGGTTTCCCGGTCTGCGGCCCGGGCGGTTGCTGTTCCTGTTGAGGAACCGGGACCGCCAGGGGTATCCGCTCCAGCAGCAATTGCTGGCTGCTGACGCGCTGCTGAAGAACCACCGCGATCTCGGCGACGCGGTTCAGCCCCAGGTCCAGCCGCCGGATCTTCTCCCGGATCTGTGTTTCCGCACCCGCGGTTTGTTTTCGGGACTGGTCGAAATCCGCCTGTAAAGTGTGGAGGGTATAGTAAGTCGCTTTCAGTTCCGCTTTCTGCGCCTCGATCGCCCGGAGCACGAACTTCTCGGTTTCCGCGTGTCCGACCTCGCGCAGATAGACGTAGGCGGACAGAAACAGCAAAGCCAGGAACCCGCAGGCGACCGCCAGCGCAAAACTGGCCCGCGAAACAGCAGAGGAGGGCTCGGGCCCAGCGGCGGCCGCGAGCGGAGCCGGCGAAGAGGATTCGTCTTCCCATCCGCCGCGCCGGGCAAAGGACCGATCCCGCCGTTCCTGACCGATCCAGTATTCCGGCGCCAAGCGCGTCTCCCCATCGCTCCAAACGAAGAATCCCTCGGTCTGCTGGATCGGATCGAGAACGAAAGCGGCGGCCCACGGCTGAGAGAAGGAGTGCCTGTGAATGAAGCGATCACGTTCGGAAAGGAAAACCCCGAAACGCGGATGGGTGTGATACCAGCCGACGATCCTGACATCCGGGTACCGCTCGTCCTTCGTTTGGTTGATGTCTGCCCATGTCTCCGGGGTGAAAGTAACCTGGGCGTGTTCGGTCCGGGTGTGCTTGGCCGCGATGGCCGCTCTTACCTCCAGGAACGGCCCCTCCTCATCGCCGTAAATGTCGCCGATCAGCACGCCGCCGACCTCGTTGATCGGCCGGTTCGCTTGATGGTCGGCGGGCAGCGTCTCCCGTGCGTGCTTCCAGATGGCGTCGTGAGCTTGCCTGGAGATAAAGATGCGAAATCGGTGAGCAGCCGGAAAGACTTTTCTGGGCAGGCGAGCGGCGTCGATTTGGCTAACATCGATTCCATCCTGTTTCAAGAGGCGCCTCCTTTACCGAGCTCCGCCGGCTGGTAGGCCGGCCCCAAGACCGCCGAGGCATCGCCCTCGAATTCAAACGCGAGCCGCGCCAGCCCCCGGCGCGCCACGACAATGTCGTAGGGCGGAATTCCCAGCGCGGCAAAGGAACGATCCAGGAACGGCTCGGAACCCTGGACCGACTGCGTGCTCTCGACCCGGCGGTCCTGGCCACAGCGGGGGCAGCGCGCTGCCCACTCAGAAACCGCTCCGCGCGGCCGAAAGACATCCTCGGAAACATCGCAGCGCGGGCAGTGGAATGCGGTCAAGATGTCCTGGCTTAACTCGAGGATGGTTCCCTTTCCCAGCCGCGCCTCGGCCATCTGCAAAAGTGTGCGGACGGTCACTTGCCCGGCCCCTTCCTCCAGCGGCACGATTTGCTCCCATGTGTCGTGACTGTTGCAGTCCTGCTGGGCATTGTAGCGGACCACGTAGAAGTCGTTGGTCAGCCCATCCAAGACCAGTCCCCTTCCCGCCAACACCTCGAGCCCGTGCAGGAACTTGAGCGCCTCCTGGCATTCCAGAGCGGCGACCACGGAGGCGGTGACGGGCGTCGTCGGCACCCGCCCCTGCTCGGCCTGCGCGGGGCGCAACCCGGCACAGCTGCGGCGCTCGTTTTTGAGCACCTTCCAGTCGGCGGCCGACATGGTGCACTCGTAGCACGGACCGTCCGGCGGAACGAAGACACGGACCACGCCTTGAAGGATCTCGGTGGCGCCGTCGACCCAAGGCGTGTTCGTTTTCCAGCAGCAGCGGTTGATCCACAACCGGGCTTCGCGATTGTCGAGGCCGGCGATCACCAGGTCGGCCCAGTGGTAAACGCCCAGGCCCAACTCGTGGACCACATCGCCGTGGAACCACTGGGCCCGGGCGTCGGGATTGATATCTTTCACCGCCTCGGCAGCCGCCTGCGCCTTGGCGCGCCCCTCATCGCGTTGCCGGAATAGAATCGAACGGGAGAGGTTGGAGGTCTCGATCCGGTCCAGGTCGGCGACGAAGAGCTTCCCCACCCCGAGCAAAGCGAGGTTCTTGAGGATTTCATTGCCAAGCGCGCCGGCGCCAATGACGACGATTTTCGCTTTCGCCAGCTTGTCCTGGTCCCACCACGAAATCCGCCGAAAACGGTCGAACCGGTCGTCGTCGGTCAAGCTGAGGGAGGGCTGCTGTTGCATGGTTGCCCGCCTCCGGCGATCATTTCGTGGTAAATGCGCAGGATGTCGTGGTTCTTGACGCCAGCCGCGCTCAGCGTCTGTTCGTCGTGAAGCTGTCCGGCGGTGCCGTGATGAAACTTGTAAACCAACAGCCGGCCATCGGGGTGCCTCGACGGCAATGCCATTTTTTCTGCAAGCTTGATCAGAATGCGGTCCACCGGCTCGTCATCGGGAAGTTCAACCGATTCGCGCCGGTTGCCGGTGGCATCCCACACCTCAACACTAATCATGCCCATAGCGCCCTCGCACAATTCGCTTTAGCCTGGCCCGCTTCGCTGCTGTCCTGGCCGCTTGTCCGCGCGGATTTTGCCGATCCAAGCGGCCTCACGCCGCCCTTCAACAGCAGCCGGAGAATCAGAGCCCAGTCCCGAATGACGATAGAGCAGAATACCGGGAAGACGACCACCACCGCCTTGTTGTACTCGAGAGCTCCACGAAGGTTGTTGTGCAGCAGACAGGAGAAAGCCCTGGTCAGCCCGCACCCCCAACATTCAATCCCGAACAGATTACGGAAGACGCAGATCGTCGGCCCGTTCTCAATCAGTTGGGTTGGGGTCACGAGCAGGAAGACAAAAAGCGCGGAAAGCACCAGGGCCCTTCCCGCGCTAGCCACTCGCAACGACATTTCGGCGACAAGTATACACTTCTCCCCATGCTGCGCGCAGCGGAATTCTGCGGCGGTTGTCAAACCTCCTTAGAAATGTCCCCTTAGCTGCTTGCCCGAGGATTGCGCGCTTCGCCGGCCGGCCCCTCGTCTCATCGGGCCGCCCAGACACGCTGCTCGGGCATGCCCAGGTAGCGGCGCTTCCACGGGTGATTAGCTGCCGGCGGCGGCGCCTTCTTGCGGATCTCGATCGGCTCCGGTCGGGCGACCGCCGCCAACTTCCTTGGCAGCGGCGCCTGGATCTCCTCCCACGCCACTTCCCGGCCGCGATAGTGGATCTTCAAGCTTCCGTCGCGACCCTCCGATACCGTCACCCTGCCTCCCGCCGGGGCCAAGAATGGGGACAACCTAAACTGCGCGATTTCCGCTTGGTGGAGCATGTTTTAAAAAAGCCTGAACTGATCGGTCTGCTGTTGAGCGGGGCGGGCCGAGAGCCGAGGCTGCAGGCCGGAGGCTGCAGGCTTCAGGCTGCAGCTCGTCGCGCTGCGTTTTCATTGTTTCCCCCGGCCTCCTACAGTCTACAGCCTACAGTCTACAGCCTCTTTCTTGGGACCTCCGCGAGTCCAATAGCGACCGAATCGTTCCGCCATCTCGCTGAGAAAATCCTCGTTCCCAAACGGTCGCCCTGGGAGCATGGTTCACCTCCGCAGGGAGAACTGGCAAATGATGCGCACAGGCCCAGTAAGCTGTCAAGGGAAAACTGAAAACCGCAGGTAACCAAAGGCTGTCGCGTCTGTCAGCGTGTCGCAAACACAGTTCTCGCTCATATCAACAGCGTCCTTTGCTTTCAGGGATTTATGCTGGGCGGCTTGGCGGTCGCCGGTACAGGCTCGAAGGGGCGCAGCAAGCAGCGCCCCTACCGCTCCGCCGCTGGCGGCAGGCAGGTGCTTTGCGGACACAGGCTGGAAGCCTGTGCCACTGGATCCGCTGTCCGAACTTTATTTGCTTTGTTTTCAATGGACGGCTGCCATGAAAACGTTTGCAGACTTGACAGCTATGCTATACTGAAATTATAGAAGCAGAATAGTAATCTCAGAGTTTTTCGGCTCCGGCCAGTATATAGCCAGTAAAATACTGGCTCCGGTTAGGTAAGCATAACAAAATAAAGGAAGTAGAAATGGATGGGACCGTCCTATAATCCAGTAAAACGGCCAGTTAAACAACGGAAAATGGGCGGCCGGCGCCGGGCGCCCCTGACACCTGGAACCTGGAACCTGGAACCTGAGACCCGGCTTTGGCGTATGATGGAGATGCGGGAGGTACTATGGCCAAGCCCTTGCTCCTCGGATTCCTCCTGTTTCCTCTCCTATTGCAAGCCCAGGGAACGGCCATGCCGGTGTTCATCGGCCGCTCGGTTGGGTTGCTGGCGCCGGCGGTGGACGGCGCAGGCCGGAGCATCGTCTTCGGTTCCAGCGTGAAGCCCGATGGCACGGTGGCGGCCGTCACCGATGTCTATTCGGTGGCGACCGACGGCAGCGCGCTACGGCCACTGACCCGCCTGGCGGCCACCAGCCAGTATCCGCCGCAGGGCGCGAATTCGCTCACGCTGGCGGCGAACGCGCCGCGCGCCGCCTACACCATCCTGGTTGCCGACAGCGCCGGCCAAACCGAGCAGGTGCGCGTGCTGGACACGGCGTCGGGCAGCGAGCGCACGGTGGCGGTCGATAAGGAAGGCTGCATCCAGCCGCTGCGGGCCGACGTAGCCTTGTGCCCCAATTGCTTCTTCTATTGCGTCAGCACCCCGCACCTGACCTCCGACGGCGGCAAGGTGCTGTACTCGGCGCGCCGGCAGCAGCCTTTCTACACGGTAAACAGCGACGGCAGCGGGCCGGCGCGCCTGCCGGTGTACAGCGGCGCGCTGGCGCCCGCGCCCCAGCGCGTGATCAGCGGCAACGGGCTGGCGGTATTCACCAGCTCGGCGCCGTTCGGGCCCACCTTCGCCGCCTCCGCCACCGACGTCTACGTCATGAACCTGGACGGCAGCAACATTCGCACGGTGACCAAGTTCGGCAACGACGCCTCGCTCTACGCCGTGAACGCCACCATCAGCGCCGACGGGACGATGATCGCGCTGGAAAGCAACCGCGACCCGGATACGGGCAAGGCGGGCGACAAAACCCATATCTACGTGGTGCGCAGCGACGGCTCCGGCCTACGCCCGCTGACGTTCAACGTGACGTGCCTGGCTTTGAACTGCCCGCAGCCGGGCGGCCGCTCGCCTTCCATCTCCGGCAACGGCTCGCTGGTGGCGTTCCTGAACGGAGGGCGGGTTTTCCTGGCGCGCAGCGATGGCAGCGACGCCAGGCCGCTGGCGACTTTCACCTCCTCGGAGGCGCAGGACCCGGTGATCAGCGACGACGGGTCACGGGTGGTGTTCACCGTGGGGCCGGCCAATGGCAGCGCCGGCGGCGCAATCTACGCGGTGAAAACCGATGGTACGGGCCTGCAAGCGGTGTATGCGCCGCGGTCCTTGAACCCCAACGGCGTGGTGGCGGCCATCGCCGGCGCACAACCCTCGCCCGGTTCTCTGATCAGCGCCTACGGGCTGAATCTGGCGCCGGATGGCCTGCTGGCGGCCTCCGGGTTCCCGCTGCCGGCCACCCTGGGCGGCGTGTCGTTGCTGGTCAACGGCACGCCTGCGCCGCTGCTGGCCGTGACACCCTGGCAGGTGAACGCCCAGCTTCCGCCCGAGACCACGGAAGGGCCGGCCGCCTTCCAGCTTCGCTTTGCCGACGGAACGCTGGGCCCGGCCATTGCCGCCAGCGTGCAGACGTATTCGCCGGCGATCTTCGTGCTGCCGTCGGGCATCACCAGCGTGGCGGCCGCGTTCCACGGCAATACCAACGTGCCGGCCGATTCCGCGCATCCGGCCAAAGCGGGGGAGACGCTCGCGATCTATGGGATGGGCTTGGGGCCGACAACTCCGTTCGTGGCCGCGGGTCAGCCGGCGCCTTCCTCGCCGCCCGCACAAACCCTGTCCCAGCCCGAGGTCTTGATCGGCAACGCCAGGGCCCAGGTAGCGTTCTCCGGGCTGACCCCGGGCTTGGCCGGCGTCTACCAGGTCAACGCCGTGGTGCCGTCCGGTCTGAAGCCGGGCTCGTACGTGATCGTTTGGCGAATCGGGGGGGTGAGCAGCTCGAGCTTCGCCGGGATCACCATCCAGTAGCACTCACGCTTTGTGGACCTCGGTGAGTGAGTCTCAACGCAGAGACGCTGAGGACGCCGAGGACAGCAGAGAAGTCCTCTGCGTTTCCTCTGCGCTCTCCGCGCCTCTGCGTTGAACCTCCGGTTGGGCCACGTGTGTCAGGTGTCCTGCTTCGCGTTACCGACGCGGTGGCGCAGGTGGGTCCACAGGAACCAGGCGGCGCCGGCCAGCAGCAGGGCGCCAATGACGAAATCGAACTTGTGGAAATATCCGCGCAGGCCATCCCAATGCTCGCCCAGCTTCATCCCGGCATAAGCCAGGGCCAGGCACCAGGGGAGCGAGCCTAGAAAGGTGTAAAGGTTGAACCTCCAGAACTCCATGCGCATCACGCCGGCCGGCAGGGCGATGAAGGTGCGGATGACCGGCAGAAGGCGGCTGAAGAATACCGTGGCCTGGCCGTAGCGGGCGAACCAGCGGTCGGCCAGCTCCAGGTCGTGCCGCGAGATCAGCAGGTAGCGGCCATAGCGCTCCACCAGC
>Ga0315285_10003951_pt1 | contig 15398 bp, 16 predicted proteins | sample YL17G09_36_MG_FD_203698 | JGI IMG/M metagenome (GOLD analysis project Ga0315285, IMG submission 203698) | Sediment microbial communities from Yellowstone Lake, YNP, Wyoming, USA - YL17G09_36 | ecosystem: Environmental > Aquatic > Freshwater > Lake > Sediment | place: USA: Wyoming | collected...
TGTCGCCGAGATTATGTGCAGTGTTTTGCCATCAAATGCCCGCCATTCCGATGAATCCCTCGTCAACTGCGCATAATCACCTACTGCGCATAATGGACCTTATGTGCAGCTGCACATAAGGTCCACGTCCACGTAGGTTGGAAGCGCGACTGGCCGGCCGAGGCGCTGGCGCGGCTGGTGACCATCGTGTCCTACTGCGAACGCGGCCTCTACGCCATCACCGGAACCAAGAGCCGCGAGCGCGGAACCTACTGCGGCGGCGTCCGCAAGTACGGCAACGACAAGGACGCCAAGCCGGCGCTGGACCGCAATCGCTACCACGCCCTGAACCTGACCAACCTGGCCAACGGCACCCGCGAGACGGTCGAGTTCCGGGTCTTCTCCGGGTCGCTGAACGCCACGAAGGTCGTCGGATGGGTTCAGGTCTGCCTGGGCCTGGTCGACCGGGCCATCAACGGCAAACGCTCGGCGAAATGGAATCCCGCCCCGCTGAAGGGCGGCTGGAAGAAGGCCGGCGAGGGCGCGAGCGAAGCAGAACGCCTGATTGGCTACCTGGCGTGGGGCGCCGGGTACGCCCGCATCCACGGCGGACACCAATACGGATGGATCAGCGACGTGGTCCCGCAGGACCAGGTCAAGAGCGAGTTCCGCCGCCTGGCAACCAAGTACGACTCGCAGATGTGAACCGGAGAAAGAACCATGTGCGGCATATTCGGATTCATCACCAGCGAAGGAAGAGGGCCGGAGATTGCCCGGCTGCGGCGGCTGGCCTTGATCACGCAGAGTCGGGGCGACCACGCATTCGGCATGGCGTGGCTTGACGAGGACGGACGGCTCCAGACGTTCAAGCGGCCGGGCCCGGCGAAGGCTTACCTTGACGAGCTGGACCGCTGTCGAAACGCCGTGGTGGTGGTCGGCCACTGCCGCTTTGCCACGCACGGGTCGCCGCTGGACAACCGCAACAACCATCCGCACGCCGCGGGCGCTGGGTTCCTCGTCCACAACGGCGTCATCCACAACCACCAGCAGCTCATCAGGCGCTATGGCCTCGACCAGCAGAGCCAGTGCGACAGCGAAGTCCTGGGCCTGCTCATGGCCCGCTGCGCCGGGTCCATCGTCCAGCGTTCGGCCTGGGCGGCCAACCAGATTCAGGGCGACCTGGCGATGCTGGGCGTGTGGCGCGCGCCCGCTCGCATCTTGCTGACCCGCCGCGGCAGGCCGCTGCATTTCGGGCAGGGGCGCGACGGGTTCTACTTCGGGAGCCTGCCGGATGGCCTGCCCGGCAAGGCGAAGTCCGTGGCCGACCACAGCACCCGCGTCCTGGTCTACGACGATGGCGTGTTGCGGCTGGACGATGATGCGATCCGCCTGGCCGCCGGCGGCGCGTAGGCCGTTCCTGTGGGTTCCCAATAGCGTCACGCCGTCACCTCCGCAATCTTTGCCGCTTCGACTCGCTCGGCCTTCTTGCCGGTGAATGCCTCCCAGCGCTGGACGATCACGTCCGCATACAGCGGGTCGATCTCCATCAAGTGGGCCTTGCGCCCCGTCTGCTCGCAGGCGATCAGCGTCGAGCCCGAGCCCCCGAACAGGTCCAAGACGTTCTCGCCGACCAGCGACGAGTACTGGATGGCGCGGACGGCCAGTTCGACGGGCTTCTCGGTCAAGTGAACCATCGACTGCGGGTTGACCTTCTTGACCGACCAGACGTCCGTGATGTTGGCCGGGCCGTAGAACTTGTGCGCCGCGCCTTCTTTCCACCCGTAGAAGCACCACTCGTGGTTACCCATGAAGTCCTTGCGGGTCAGCACCGGATGCTCCTTGACCCAGATGATCATCTGGCTGAAGTACAACTCGCTTTCTTTCAGCGCGTTGGGATAGTTCCAGATGTTGCTGTAGCCGCCCCAGATGTAGAAGCCGCGCCCAGGCTCCAGCACCCGCGTGATGTTGCCGAACCACGCCCGAAGCAGCCGGGCGAACTCCTCGTCCGAGATGAAGTCGTTGACGAGCGACCTGTCCTTGGCCCGGAGCTTCTTATCCGTCGCGTGCGTCTTGCCCCGGATGGCCTTGTCCATGCCCTGCTGGCCGATGGGCCGGTCGCCGGTGGCGGCGATGGCGTTGTTGCTCCTGGATGCGACACCGACGTTGTAAGGCGGATCTGTGTTCACCAGGTGGATGGTGGCCCCGTCCAGGAGACGGTCCACGTCCTCGGCCTTGCTGCTGTCGCCGCAGAGCAGTCGGTGGTTACCCAGGAGCCACAGGTCGCCCGGCTTGGTAATGGCCTCGTCCGGCGGCGCTGGCACATCGTCGGGGTCCGTCAGACCCTGCGTGCCGTCCGGGTCAAGAATCTTGGCCAAGTCGTCGGCGCTGAAGCCCAACAAGTCCAGGTTGTATCCGTCCGCCTGGAGATCCTTGAGCTCCAGCGGCAACAACTCGTAGTCCCAGTCGGCCAGCGTGTTCGTCTGGTTGTCGGCGATCCTGTACGCCTTCACCTTCTCGGGCGACAGGTCCGTAGCGACGTGGACCGGCACCTTCTTGAGACCGAGCTTCTTCGCCGCCTTCCAGCGGGTATGGCCGACGATGATCACGCCATCGGTGTCGACCACGATGGGCTGGCGGAAGCCGAATTCCTTGAGGCTGGCCGCCACGGCCTCGACCGCCGCGTCGTTGATGCGGGGGTTCTTCTCGTAGGGCCGGATGTCATCGATGCTACGCAGTTTGATGTCCATATCACGTTCTCCTGGTATTGCTCATGTAGTGGCGGGCAGCGTCCGTCGCTGCTCGCTGTATGTCGTTATTCATGCGGCATTTGCGGCGTGTGCGCCGCGAAAACAAACTAAAAGAATACGTCCGACTATTCCCGTCGCGGTCTTCCGCGTAAGTCGTGGCGAAGGAACCATTTACAGAAGCCGCCAAATCATACCCATCTTGTCCATGTTGACGCCCGTCGCGCCCCGGCGCCCGGTCGCATACTTGCTTGGCCTTGCAGGAGATGTTCGAACCTGCGCCAACGTGGCGCGTTGGGTGCGCTACCCCTTGGCTTATTCCCTCGCACGGATTGTTTGCCCTCCCTCCGTTCGGAATCGTATGGTTCCCTGTGTCCCGACCTGCCCGGTCGGTTGCCGCATTGCCCGTCGTTGGGTCTGTGCTTGCCCCGCACGGGCCTTTTTTTGCGCCGATATCACCAAGCGGCCATGCCCTTGCGTCGGTCCGCGCGTAGCGCGAGATCCCACGACCTGCGCAAACGTGGTGCGACGATGCTGGCGCGTGTTGACACGCCGACAACGCCGGGACGCATGAACGCGCTAACGACGCTGACGTGTTTGGACACGCCGACGACGCGGGCACGCCTGGACGCGCAAACGACGCGGGGACGTGTAACGACGCCAGCGACGCTGACGTGTTTGGACACGCTAACAACGCGGGCACGGGCAACGACGTGGGCACGGGCGACAACGCAGGCACGGGTGACGACGCTGACGTGTCCGGGCACGCCGACAACGCAGGCACGCGTGACGACGCTGACGACGCCGGGACGCTGGGACACGTTGACGACGCCGGCGACGACTGGACGCGTGACGACACTGGGACGCCTGTGGACGCTAACGACGCCGGCACGCCTGTGGACGCTAACGACGCAGGCACGCCGGGACACGCCGACGATACCGGCACGCTGGGACACGCTGACGACGCCGGGACGTGTGCGATATGTCCGGGTAGATACCGCCGCGCCGATTCCCGCTGCCATACGCGCGTACGCGCGCTTGCGAGCGTCGCGCGGGGGGGTGGGGGCGGTATAGACGTTAATATAAGAGAGAGAGTTGTTATTATATTATATATCATATCTTGCGCCCATTTCAGTTCCCGACTTCCGACCGTCGGCAACCCGGCGGTTAGGTCGGCAACCACCCTCGACACCATGCCAGTTACCGACTTTTGAGGCGGTAACTGGTTTTCAGGCCAGAATGCGATAGCGGTGACCAATTCGCCCTCCCTCCATCGTGGACCCGAGTTCGTGAGCTATGCGTTGCTGGCCCTTGAGGCTGTTGCTGACCTCCTCGATATCGCGGTCGCTCCAGCCCAGCCGGCGGGAGAGATACCAGTGCGGCATCCAGTCGTCGTTATGACGCGCCCGCCAGTTGCCCAGCACCTCGAGCATCCGCTTGCACTTGGCGTCGAACTCGCCGGCTGCGACGTGCTGGGCGGCCATGTAGAGCATGCGGCGGGTCTGGTACTCGACGAATCGCCATGCCCAGCGGACGGCGGGCTCGCCGATGGACGGCGTGGTGTGGGATTCGCTGACGGCGTAGATCAGCGACAGCTTGCGGGTCTTCTCGTAAGCCCTGGCCCAGATGGCCATGGCGGCAGGGTCGTCCTTGTCCTCGGCCTCGGTGTAGCGGTCGTCGGCGAATGTGCGGCATTCCTCGAGGGCCGAATCCGCCGCCGGCGTGGCCGGCACGAGCGCGGGCTGCGGGTGCTGCTCCTGAAGGTTGCTCGTTCCGCCCGGCCGGAAGTCAGCCCACCAGCGTGCGGTGTCCACGATGGCCGCCGGCAGCGGCAAGGCGACCGGCGCCTGACCACGACCGCGTTTCGATGCCTCCAGGATCAACAGCCGTGCGACGAAGCCGTTATTGAGCATGCGGATGGACAGGGCTTCGTAGTAGTACTTGGGCACGGCCGTGCCGAACATGCACAGCGATGGCTGGTCGATCAGTCCGGGCGACCGCTTGCCGGCCTTCACCCGCATCGGGTATACGCCGTTGGACGACGTGTACATCTTCAGCAGCACGTTCATGATGCTCTCGTGCCTCGCGTCGCCCGCCCTGTTGATGGCGTTCATCAGGCCGTCGATCTCGTCGGTCTGGAACAGCAGCGAAGGCGTGACGAACATCCTGTCCTCGATGCCTTCCCCGCTGGCGAACGCATCGCCCAGGCAGTCCTGGAGGCCGGCCTCGACGACGATGCGCTGGTTGACCTTCCGCGGGTGGTCCTTGCCCGCGCCCGAGTTGGCCAGGGCTAGGACGTAGAGGTTGGTGCGGTTCTCGGCTAGGTCCTTGACTTTCCGCCCGGCCAGAAAGGCTTGGAGCGTCAGCGCCGCAGCGAACGCCAGGGTTGGCTGCGGGTATGGGGCGGTCGCCAGCATGTAGTCGGCGACCTGGCTGATGAAGCCCGGAACCTGGAGCAGATCGGCGGGCATCGGACCTGGATCGAGGCTCTGCGGGTCGGGATCGGCCGCGTGCTGTGGCCCGGCGATGCCGCTGATGTCCACGTCGTCTGCCGGCTCGGGTGTCGCGGCGCGGGCCTTGGCGATGGTCCGTGCGATGTAGCTCTTGCGAAGCGCCTTTTCCGGGGTCTGTGCGTGCCTGCGCCGGGCGGCGATGATCAGGTCGGCGATCTCCTGGTCGCCCCAGCCACGCATTGCCGCCATGGTCGCCAGGGCCATGTCGTATGCGCTCTGCGACTGGTCGGCCAGGTCCTCGCGGTCGCGGTTCCACGTCTTCTCGAACAGCGGGCTGGTGGCCAGCGCGACCGACATCTTCTCGGCCGGCGGCTCGGCGTCGGCCCGCAGGACGAGGCCTTCCACCGGGACCTCGGCAGGCGCCTCGGCATGCTGTGGCAGTGGAAAGTCCTCGGGCCTGTACCGCACGGACGCATCCCGGCGCAGAATACGCACCTCGACGGGCTGCCCGCCCCCGTTGTGGTTCCACGTCCCCGGCAGGCGCAGGACGCGCGCCAGGTCGCCCAGGTTCTCCAGCTTCCAGCCCAGCGCCTCAGCGGCCAAGCAGACCGCCCCGTGCCAGCCACGTGCAAGCGTGGCGGCCCTGGCGCGGTCCTGGGCGTCGGCGAAGACCCAAGGGCGGTCGAGTAACCAGTAGGCGTGGAGCCCGTGCCCGCTGTGGACCACCATCGAAGGCGCCAGCGGCATGCGGGCCAGAATGCTTTCGGCCTCCTCGACCGTCGCAGGCAGCTTCTTTCCAGGGTGGGCGTCGCTGGCCAGGTCGATGTCCGCCCACAGCGTGCCGATGGCGGCGACCTCCTCGGCCTTGCCCCGACCCGCGGGCCGGCCTGCGATCAGGCCGAGGCCGAAGTAGACGTTCTGCCGGGTCGCCAGGTCCTTGGCATACGAAACGGCCTTGCCGACTTCGGAGAACAGTTCGGACCGCAGGCTCGGCACGGAGAAGATGGACAAACGGCGCCGCTCGCCGAGTGAGTCGCCGAAGATGTCGTGGACGAATTGCTCGATCATCGTGCCCCAAGCCTCCGCCCGAAGTTGGTTTTGCCGAAGTCGACGAGCCCGTCCTGGCCGAGAGTCAGGACGCGGCTCTCGCCGCAGAACAGGTTGAGCGAGCCGTGCTGGATGACGGCCGTGCCGAGGTGCTGGTGGGCCATGACGCTGGCCAGCGGCCCATGCTGCTTGAGGGCCGGGAAGAGGAAGCCAAAGGTGGGCACGACCGCCACGCCGCTGGGCAGGAAGAAGACGCTGTTCGTGTAGTCGATGAGCTGGTTGCAGCCGGGGCCGATCTTCTCCCCTGAGCGCTTGATTTCGACGACGATCGCGCCTGATCGCCAGCCGGCGTTGAATAGCTTTTCGTTGGGAAGAATCAGGACGTCGGCCTTGACGGCCTGATGCTCCTGGAAGAAATGCTTCCAGAGCGGCTCGCCGAAGACCTGCCGGTAGGCGCGGAACATGCCCGTAGCGGTCAGGAACTGGACGAGGAAGTCCTCCGCGTCGGACTCCACCGTCCAGTCGCCGCAGGTCACGTCGAGCCTGCCGTCGGGTTGCCAGGTTTCCGTCAAATCGGTCATCCGTGACGCCATGTCTCCGTCAGATCAGAAAGGCACCTCATCACCGGCCCACTCATACTCTGGTACTGGAATTCGTTCATCCGCGCCGGACAGCAGCGGCGGTTTGGGTCCGAGTTCGTGCTTGGCGATCCGGTCGTACTTCTCCCCCGCGACGGTGCGGACGGTGATCGCGTGCGTTTCGCATATGCCGCCGGCCTCGCAGACATCCACCGCATCCTCCGCCGTGGCGGGCACCGGCTCGTTGGACCGCTGACGCCACCAGCCTTCCGCCTTGTTGTGGGCGTAACCTGTGTGTTCGAAGCAGATCCACTCCGACTGCCAGCGGTTCAGGCCGATCTGGTACTCGACCCGCATGGTGCGGGGCGAATCCGCCGGGGCATCGCGCTTGATGTGGACGCTGTATGAGATGCCCAGCACCTTGTACTCCGTCGTCGTGACCTCGCCTGAAAGAACCCCCGCCGTCGTCGCCTCAGCATCGTGGCTTGACCGCTGGCGCTCGGGGAACATGAAACCGCAGTCCGGGCATCGGCCGTAGCCTGCGGCAATGACCGCGTGGCATTCCGGGCATTCCTTCGCCGGCGCCTCACCCCCGCGTCCGGGCGCATCCCGCGGCTTGACCTGGTCAACCGGACCGTGGCGCATGACGTTGCCGCCGAAGTCCAGCACCAGGCAGTCGTCCTTGCCTGGGTCTGTCCGGAAGCCCCGGCCGACCATCTGGTAATAGAGGCCCGGCGAGTTGGTCGGCCGCAACAGGGCCACGCAGTCGACGTTGGTGGCGTCGAAGCCGGTGGTCAGGACGTTGACGTTGCACAGGAACTTGAGGTCGCCGGAGCGGAACAGCTCTATCAACTCCTCGCGCTTGCCGTCGGGCGTGTCGCCGCAGATGAACCCGCACTCCTGACCATGGCCGTCCTGCAGGGCTTGCTGGATGTGCAGCCCGTGCTGGATGCCCGAGGCGAAGACCAGGACGGAGTGTCTGTCGCCGGTCTGCTCGACCAGCTCGGCGCAGGCGCTGCGCACCAGATCCTGGTCATCCATGAGCCTCTCCACCTCGTCGGCAATGAACTCCCCGCCACGGATGTGCAGGCCTGACGTGTCGGCCTTTGCTCTGCCAGCCTTGCTGCGAAGCCGGCACAGGTAGCCCTGGACGATCAGCTCCTTGACGCCGATCTCATAGCAGATCGCGTTCAGGAAGTTCTCCGGCGCGCAGATGGAGCCGGTGGTCATGCGGAATGGCGTCGCCGTCAAGCCGATGGTTCGGACGTTCGGGTTGACGACCTTCGCGTCCGCGAGGAACTGGCGGTACATCCCATCGCCCTCCGGCGTGATCAGGTGGGCCTCATCGGCCAGAACCAGGTCAAAGGCGTCCAGTTCCGCGGCCCGCTTGTACACGGACTGGATGCCGGCCACGATCACAGAATGCTCCGTATCCCGGCGCCTCAGTCCTGCCGAGTAGATGCCCACGTCCAGGTCCGGCGCCATCCGCGACAGCGTTCCAGCCGTCTGCTCGAGCAACTCCTTGACATGAGCGAGGATCAGCACGCGCCCATCCCAGCGCGAGATGACATCCCGGCAGACCGCCGCCATCACCGGCGTCTTGCCGCCGCCCGTTGGGATCACCACGACGGGGCTGTCGTCCCGTTCCCGCAGGTGGCGATAGACCGCCTCTACAGCCTCTACCTGATAGGGCCGAAGTTGGATCGCCGGCCGCGATGTTGGTTTCTGTACCATTCAATCACCTGTTCCCGGTCATGGATGGGCCTGGCCGACGCCAGCAAGGCCTTGACGAAGCGTTTCAGGAGGTCCGGCTCGTTGGCGTAGGCCTTCTGGTAGAAGACGCCGAACGACCAGACCCGGAATCGGTCCTCGATCTTCTCCCACTCGTCGTGGTCCAAGGGATTCTCGTGCGAACCGGCTACTTCCGAGCCCAGGGCGGCGTGTCACCGGCCGTGCGTGCCGGCGCGGCCGCGGCGCCCTTCTTGGCGAAGCCCGCGATCTCGTTTGAGAGGTCGCCGGTGTCCTTGCGGGGCTTGAGCTTGACGGTGATCTCCAGGGGCAGGTCGTGCAGCTCCGTGCTGTCCTTCGGCGTCGTGACGCCGACCGCGCGGCAGATTGCGGAAAGTTGCCCCCGGGCGATCTGGACCGCCGTGGCGTTGGCGTTGTCGAGGTTCAGCCGCGTCCAGAGCTTGCGGTTGCGATACTCGCCGTCGAGGATCTGGAAAGTCAGTTCCAGGAAGCTTCCGGACTTGTCCTTTGTCGGCTTCATCGCCGACGCCACGATGGCGGCGGTGTATTTCCCACTCGGGACAGGGTCCAGCGGCGTGCTGGGGTCAACAGTGTTGGCGTCAAATCCATGCAGATCAGCCATTTTGGGTGTCCTTTCCGTTTTCGGAAGCGTTGGTAATGGGGGCGCCGTCGAAGTACTTGGCGTACTCGTTCCAGTCGAGGGGCAACTCGTCGGGCAGGTTCAGGCGGTTCTTGGCCACGTGCGATGGCCGTTCCGTGGTACGCAGAATGCGTTCGCCCGTCCCGAGCCCCCGTGTCTTGGTGCGGTTGAAGCCTTCATCCGTCTGCTTGATGTGGACCTTGTACGAGGCGAAGAGGACCTCGTCGGACCATTCCTGCACCAGGGCCGACGCGAGCTTGTGGAGCCGGGGGCAGTATCTGTCGTAACTGTCCTGAGCCGGATCCTCGAAGCGGGCGATCTGCGAATGGGCGATCATGACGATGGTCATGCCCCTGTCGTTGCGCAGAGCGTCCAGGCCATCGAGGAATTTGCGCCAGTGAGCCACCGCGAAGACATAGGCCTTGCCGTAAGGCACATCCTCCATGCTGGCGACGGTGCGCTCTGTGCAGACGGTCTGCCAGATAAGCTGCTCCAACCAGTCGAGGCTGTCGACCACAACAGTCCGGTAGTTGTGGTCCTCGGTGTACAGCGCAGCCAGCGCCGCGATGACGTCGTCGAACGAGGCGGCCAATGGGAACTTCTCGCAGGCGATGCCGGCCAGGCCGTCCTCGGTCTGGACGAAAACCGGCCGGTCGCTGCAGGCGGCGAATGAGGATTTCCCAACACCGTGAACGCCGTAAATCATTGCCCGCCGCGGGGCGGGCTGTTTACCGACAATGATCTGCGATAGCATGCTCATGCGGTTTTCTCCTTGGTTTGGGGGAACTCGTCTATGCGCCGGACCCGAAACGAGGCGGGGCCGAACTCCCGGCTGATGAAGCCGGCGAAGATTCGATTGAGGTCGCGACCGACGGGCGTGCCGGCATCGATGGTGCACTCGCGGTCCTTGGCGCGCAGGCAGAACCGGCCGTCCAGGCGGACGCGGGTTTCGCCGTGCAGCGACTCGACGGCCAGGACGCTGAGCAGAAGCGTCTGCTCGAGTTCGTCGCCCGGCACGGCTTCGTCGAACTTGTAGTGGTGAATGTCGGTGCTCATTTCTGTGGCCTTTCCGGCCCGTTTGTCGGGCCTATCGTTCAAGTACCGGAATCTGCGGAAGAGCGCCGGAGACGAGGCGCAAATTCCTGTAAGTCGACATCTGTGGCTGGCTTACGCATCTTCGCGATCCGGTCGAAGAGCGTCCCCCATGGTATTCCGGCCTCTTCGGCGACGTGCGTGGGCAGGTCTTCCAGGAGCTTCTCGGCAAGGGCCCTCAGCTTCGGCGGAAGCTTCGACAGGAACTCCTCGACAGCCATCCGCAGATCGGCCTCGTCCACGAAGCTTCGCCGCGCCCGGCCGAGGCGGCGAAGGGCCGCATCCTGATCGAGTAGGTCGCCCCGCTCGATAGGCCGCTTCTCCTCGTACCCGACCTCCTGATTAAGCGAGAGATGACGCTCGTCGCCACCACGCTTCATCGCTTGCCTGTGCTCGATCAGCGACGCGAACTTGTTCCTGATGATTGCACGCTCCAAGGCGTTCACATGCCCGCGGCCAGGCACGTAGGACGAGGACCGCGCCCAAAGATGGACGAGCAGTTCTTGTGCTGCATCCTCTCGGTCCTCGTCGGTGTAGGACTGCCCCATGTGCTTCCTTACCCAGAATCTGATGAACTTGACGGCGCACTCTGACGGCTTCCACTCGGCGGGCTCGGCCATGCTTCGTTCCTTCTCGCGATGTGCGAGGAGGCCGTGCAGATGTCGCCCAAGTGAGGCCTATCAGGAACAGATGGAGGCTGTTGCGAAATCGCCCAAATTGGCGACATCCGCAGCAGCCTCCAGTTTTTGGTCAGTCTGCTACCTGATGCTTTCGTATTCGGTTGTCGCTCGGCCTGTCAGGCCGGGCAGTCACATGCGCGCGCAAAATAGAGATCAGTTCCGTCCAACGACCAATGAACTGGCAGGCCATTAGCAACGTCGATGAAGACTTCCGCTTCCTCCGCCTCGAGCTCCCGGACCCACTCCATGAGGTCAAGCACGTGTTTCTTGAGCGCGAAATCGTTAGGTGCATGTGGCTCCTCGACAGATGGAGCCTTGATCGGTCTTCCATGCTTCCATAGACGGGGGAGGCGAGTGAACTGAGGCTCATTGCCGCAGATGTGCAGTCCGCCTACTTGGCCATGCCCGAGCCATTTGCAGATGTTCACCACCTGCTGCCACCCAGCCGAGAGCTGCGTGTTCCTAACCTCGGGGCGAAGTGCTTCGCGGGTAAAGCCGCTGCTACAGGCTTCAGGATCAGTACGCACCATGCACCATACTCCATCTGACTTTCATTAGTGGGCACGCGCCACCGTCAGACTGAGTATGACGTGATTTTCTCAAGTGTCAGTCCTGACGCGCGTCACTGACCTTGCCTGACAAGTCGGTAACCTTCTCTTGAGTTCACAAGTATGCCTCGCTTGCAGAGATTGGAGAGAATCGCTCGGTAATGAGAGCTGTTGTCATACCCCGCAATGCGCAGGAGCTGGCGTGCTTGCAGCACTTGCGAGCCAAGTGCTTCCAGGATCATCTCTTCGGTAGTCGTTAGCTGGGAATGCCTGGGATAATCCTCGGTATCTGGAAGACGGATACCGTAGAATTCTCCAATGACCTTGCACAAGTTAGCCGTATCTCGTGCGTTCTTGTGAATCCAGCTACGGAGTACAGCCAGCCGCTGCCGATTCGACATCTTTAGCAAGACCGCTCGTTCCCACTGTTGCAGTGTCATGTTGACCTGAGCCGTCGCCGGATCGTCAATATCTCGCCATACAGCTTCGAAGATCGCGGCGTCACCAGAAGGTTTTGCGGCTCTTGGCCCCAGCATACGAACGAGACCATCTATCTGGTGCGCGTAGTCATGCAGCGTGCGGTGGAGGGCCTCCAGCCGCGAGGCCGTCGCGATGTGACCATCAAATTCAAGCCAAAGTACGAAGCACGGTGTCAGCCCTACGTTATCCACTAACAGTACTGCGCTCTCGCGTCTTGCCAGGTTCTCGGAAAAACGGAAGTCAACATCATCGCCCTCTATGGCTTCGCGGCAATCGTTGTTCCAAGCCCATATCTGTTCGTAAAGTACGCCGAACGTGGCGCCCCAGAAGCAATACGGCTCTGGCGAGGGTGCGTCTGCGTCGCTTCCTTGTAATAGGACCTCAATATCTGCGATAATGGATTTGAAGTCCTGGGGAAATGGGCGCCACTCGGGCACACATCGGAAGAGTTGCCCATTCGCCCTGTACCCCATTGACTCTCGGCGATAACGCAGCAGTTCTTTTTTGGCCAGACGGATTCGTGTCTCCAGTCGTACCTGATCCATCCAGTTGCTCAGATATAGCTCCTTCGGAGGGAAGTGCGTCTCTATTGCGACCGGCGCCGCATAATCAGGTATGGCATCGATTGCAACAATAACTGCATGCGTCGTGCCACGCTTCTTGATCTTCTGGGCGTGATACCGACGTATCTTGGTGCTCAACTCCACGGAGAAGACGCTGAGTTCCAGTAGAGCTTGGTGGAGTCGCTGAAGCGTGCTTTTGTTCATTTGCAGGAACCTCTCCTTCGGCAAGCCAGTTCCGCGTGCAGGCATTCTACCGTCTGCGGCCAAACCCGATTCTACCGCGTGACACCTCTTTGCGGTAGGCGGCTCTACCGCAGTTTTCCCTCTGGCCATCCGGCGCTTTCTCGCTCCTTCCGGTACATGACCAATAGTGGCACATGCGAAACAGCGGATGGAGCAACCATGGCTGACGAACACGATACAGACCGGATGATCGACGCCCAACGCCTTGACGAGGTGGCCCACATCCTAGCCACAGGCCTTTGGCGCCTGCGGGCCAAGCATGCCGCCGGCCTGAAAAAGAGAGAGATTTCGCGGGACAATTCACTTGGCTGTCCCGCCGAAACTCGGCCCCCTGCGGTCAACCTTTAACGCGAAGGAGATCGCATGGAACCAACGGTGCTAAGGCAACTTACGGAACTTCAAGCAATGCCGTACCCGGCGCTGAAAGACAAGTGGCGCGGCCTGTACGGCACGGAGCCGCCGGCGTACAAGCGGGAGCACATGGTCCGCCGCCTGGCCTACCGCATCCAGGAGTTGGCCTACGGCGGCCTGGCCGACGAAACGAAGGCAGAGCTGGAGCGGATCGCCGAGGAGGATGAGCAGCGGCGGCAGGGCGCCCGGGCCAACCGCCGCAAGCCCAAGGATACCCACCCGACGCCCGGCACGCGGCTGGTGCGGGAGTGGAACGGCCAGCGGCACGAGGTGACGGCCGTCGAGGGCGGGTTCGAGCATAACGGGCGCAAGCACCGTTCCCTGTCGGCCATCGCCAAGTCTATAACCGGTGCCCACTGGAGCGGGCCGCAGTTCTTCGGGCTCCGCACGTCAAAGGAGGCAGGCAAATGATCCAGGCAGCGATAGAGAAGAAGACCATCCGCTGCGCCATCTACACCCGCAAGAGCCACGAGGAGGGCCTGGAGCAGGAGTTCAACAGCCTGCACGCCCAGCGCGAGTCTGGCGAGGCATACATCGCCAGCCAGCGCCACGCGGGCTGGGTCGCCCTGCCGACGGACTACAGCGACGGCGGTTTCACCGGCGGCAACATGGAGCGGCCGGGCCTGGAGAAACTCCTGGCCGACATCCGGCGAGATCGGGTCGACTGCGTGGTGGTCTACAAGGTGGACCGCCTGAGCCGTTCGCTGATGGACTTCGCCCAGATGATCGCGCTGTTCGATCAGCACGATGTGGCGTTCGTCTCGGTAACCCAGCACTTCGACACCAGCACGTCGATGGGCAGGCTCATCCTGAACGTCCTGCTGTCCTTTGCCCAGTTCGAGCGGGAGATTATCGGCGAACGCATCCGCGACAAGAAGCTGGCCACCGCCAAGCAGGGCAAGTACGTCGGCGGCCAGCCGTTCCTGGGCTACGATATCGACCGGGAGAGGAAGCGGCTTATCGTCAACCCGGCCGAGGCTCAAATCGTCCGGCAGATATTCGAGTCGTTCATTCGGACCCGGTCCACCTTGGCTGTCGCCCGCGAGCTGAACGCCAAGGGCTACCGCACGAAGCAGTACAAGGCCATCAAGAACGGCAAGGTCGTCGGCGGGAAACGTTGGAACAAGGTCTACGTCTACCGCGTGGTGACCAATCGCAAGTACCTCGGCGAGGTCGTCCACAAGGGCCAGAGCTATCCGGGCGAGCACGAGGCCATCCTGGACCGGCGGCAGTGGGATGAAGCCCAGCGCATCATGGTTGACAACTACCACGCCCGAGCCGACAAGACCCGCCAGAAGGCGCCGGCGCTTCTGACGGGCATCGTCCGATGCGGGCACTGCGGCAAGGCTATGGGCGCCAGCCATACCAAACGCCGCGGCCGGCGATACCGGTATTACGTCTGCAACCATGCCGAGAAGAACGGCTACGACGCCTGCCCGGTGAAGTCCGTCGCGGCCGGGCAAATCGAGGGCGCGATCAAGGACCGCATCCGCGTCATCCTCCGCAGCCCGGACCTGGTCGCCCGGACATTCCGCGAGGTGCAGGCCCATGCGGAAGGCCAGCGCGCGGACCTGGCCGGGCAGAAGGAGCGGCTGGAGGCGAAACTGGCGGAACTGAAGAGGAACATCGGCCGGCTGGCGCGGTCGGGCAAAGACGGTTCACTGGTGGCGGAACTGACCAAGCTGAACGAGGAGTACGGCCAGACGCAGAACCAGTTGGAGGAAATTGGGCATACGCTGGAGGCCTTGGGCGCGGGCGGCCCGACCGAGGACGAGGTGCGGGAGGCCCTCCAGAAGCTCGATCCGCTGTGGGATGAACTCTTCCCGGCCGAGAAAGAGCGGATCGTCAAGCTGCTGGTCCAGGAGGTCGTCGTCGGCCGGGACAGCCTGCTCATCCGCCTGCGGCTGCACGGGCTGAACTCGCTGGTGGCGGAACTGGTCGGCGATGGCCCGGCCGAGGGCGCCGGTGGCCGCGTGGCGCCGGGCACGGACGGCCAGACTGTGGACATCCGCGTGCCGATGGAGTTCAAGACCCGCAGCGGGCGGAAGGAGATCATCTCCGTAAGGAGCCCTTCGGGCCTGCCGCCGGACGCCGCCACGACCGCCGACGTTGGCCCACGTTCGGCGCTGGTCGTCGCCTTGGCCCGAGCGTACCGCTGGCAGCGGATGATCGACACGGGCGAAGTGGCCTC
>Ga0315285_10003960_pt1 | contig 15384 bp, 17 predicted proteins | sample YL17G09_36_MG_FD_203698 | JGI IMG/M metagenome (GOLD analysis project Ga0315285, IMG submission 203698) | Sediment microbial communities from Yellowstone Lake, YNP, Wyoming, USA - YL17G09_36 | ecosystem: Environmental > Aquatic > Freshwater > Lake > Sediment | place: USA: Wyoming | collected...
TTTGCATCACAACCGAACATATCCTCGGTCATCTCCAAAAGTTCAATCAATTGTTGATTTTGATTGTTGCTGCCAATTGAATTCTCCATTCGGAAACTCAATTGCCCAAGAGCATCTTTGATTTGTTTTTCAGCAATCTCAAAGGCTTTTTGCATTTGTTCGGTGAACATTATTTATGACCTTATTTTTTAGTTCTAGTGAAATCTTTATCTCAACCGGAATTTTAATTCGTCTGCGAATTGAATACCAAACTGGGTATACAAGATGGAGTTCATCCTTGCTATACTTAACTTTGTCGCAAAATACTGAAAACTTAAAGATTTTGAGGTTCATCACACAACCTCTAGTGTACAACTAAACTTTGATCCAGGGAAAGTGATCGACCAAATCCCACCTATCAGTGCCGATTTCCATGTTTGCATTATCATCGCAAATGGACTCAGCAGCATTCCAAACATCGTAATTCGCTTTGTTTTCCTCAAGCACATCTAAAGCTTGATGGCCGATCTGCGGATTGAAAATTCTATAAATCATGAGTCTGCTCGCATATTAGGCACACGACCATTCGATCCACGCCAACCACAAACAGTTGTCAACTCAAGTTCATGAATAGAACCCTGCATGATCTGGGATACTTCCCGTGGCGAAAAACCACGAACATGCACCCATTCATCAAACAAGGCTTCAACCAACTTGCGAGTATTATCATCCAATTGAGTGCCAGATTCATTAATTCGATAATTGTTTTCGTTATCGTAAAGACTGTTCATAAAAAGTTCCTTTCGACCCCACAGTGTACAACTTAACTAAGCCGTTGTTGCGATCCTTCAACTTTGGCACGCCGATTCACTGTTGGATTCAAATTATTTCCATCAGCAATACCATTCTTATAGGCATCGGAATTGAAGGTTCCCTTTTTCTTTTCACCCCCCTTTTTGAGCTTGCCATTTTGTTCTTCAAACCAACGCACCGCTCGTTCCCGAGTGGCTTTAGCAATCGCAGTTGATTGAACAATCAAAGATCTGCTTTCAGACGAAATTAGATCTTTTTCTTTTGCTTCATTCAACTTTTGATTCAATCCAACCACAAACCCTTCACAATAATTGCGTCCTGGTCCTCGCATGGTTCCGCCATATTTCAGGCGTGCTAAAGTAGCAATGGTTTGATGCAAGGAGTCAAAAAGCTCACAAGCCAAAGCAATATCTTCTTGCGGACCAAAATATACTAGTCCACAACGAACATCAGGATCGCCATTTGCATCAAACTGCACAATATTGTTCTTTTTAACAATTTGTTTTCGTGTTCTATAAATCCCTACTGAACCAACCAACTTTTCAACAAAAACAGATAAAGTACGAACAAAGCCATAGGTTGCTTGCTCGCCCATAATTTCTTTTTTGGCAGCAAAAGCATGTGGGTCTTTACGACACTCTTCTTCGCTTAGATGATGTGCATCCATCAATCTACGAGCAAAACGAATAGCGTTTTCCACTTCTCCTTCGGTAGCGGCATTGTTTTCAGCCAATCGCAACAAATCGGCAACTGTCTTTTTGATTTGATCTGTGTTAGTCGTCATGGTTTTCTCCTGTTTTGAATTTGTTCAACGGCCCCACAGTGTACAACTTAACTTCCCCAAATGCCCTTGAAAAAGTCAAATGGATGTTGATCGTAGTGGCGTCGATCTTGAAACGGTAAACCCCACACCTTACCACCGGGCCAATCACCAAAATTCTCATTGTAGGTGATCCGCCAATACTTGCCACGAAAAAAGGCAAAATCATTCCAATTCTTCTGTGCTGCCCATGATTCATGGAAAATTGAACAGCTTGTGGAAAGTAGGCGAAGACGTTCTCCCCAAGGATTGCCATGCCCGCTCTCTACCAGCATGCGTAATGTCGGAGCTTCATGCGGTGTAGGATCTATCCCACACACATCAAATATCACAGACCAATCATCGCACACATAAAAGCATTCCTGAGCATCGTAATTATTGAAATGATGCGGATTAAATTCGATAGGAACTTGCGACAATAGATCTCTTGGATAACTTAATTCAATATCTAATCTTAAATGCTTTTTAACATCAGGTGTAGGATATATCCCAAACCAGTTATTTCTTTGTTCTAACCATTCATCATAATTCATTCGACCCTTTCCAATTCATAACGATAAATATGTACTTCATCCCCAACTTGCCAAGCCCCTCTAGAGTCAAGCAGTTTAACTGTTAAGTAAGAAGGAGTTTCAGATTCATCATCTGTAACATTGAGAACAACACATCTATTTCAATTCACAACCTGATTTTATTCAGGCGAAGTCCAGTCGTACCACAAATCCGAGCCATTTCAATTCACACCTGATTTCTCAGGCGAAGTTACCCAAACTATTATACCACAAAAATTTTGCTTGTAAACCATTTATTTCAGCCTCCTATATACACGTAGGATATATCCTGCAAGATTTTGCTCTTGATTTAAATTTAATATATTGTAGGATTTAAATAAGAAAGGGAAACAAATGGAAAGAGTAAGCACATATAGAGGCAGCATTCCTGTACTTGTTGTTGTTCCTCATGGTTACGACGATACAAATACTGCAATTATTGCCGAAGAAATCGTTGAAGAAATTGATGCCTATGCCGTCATTAATCGAGGCTGGAGGCGTTCTGATGTCCATGACTACGATAAAAGCTTTGCCAATTGCAACAACATCAATCATATTCATGAAGATGTTGTAAAAGAAGAATTTCTTGATCCAATCATAAAATATACAAATATCATTTATGATAAATTAGGCCCGCCAAATGTGTTTATCATTCATGGCGTCGGCAGTTCCATCCGAAAAGAATTGGGCGGAAATACATTAGATGTAATTGTTGGCTATGGCGAAGGCAAAACCCCTTCCTACACCTGTCCAGTTGATTACAAACATACATTTATGTCTTTAATGCACAAAGCTGGCATTTGTGCTTATCAAGGCAAAGCAGGCGGCAATTATTCCGGTCGTAGTCCTTCTAATTTGTGTCAATTGTTCAGATCTAAATATTACGATGAAGACACTTACACAATGCAATTAGAAATTATTCGTGAATTAAGATCAGATGAATTCACTGCCAGAGAAACAGGAAGAGTCTTAGGCAATCTAATGCAAGACTTACTCTTGTTAAGAGATTACGACAAAAATTATGACGCTAATGTCGATTTTCCATGTATCTAACAAAAAAGGCCGCTTAATGCGGCCTTTTTTTATTTTCTTACAAATTGTTGTATGAACGCTTGATCTACAGGATCTAATTGAATTCTATTTGGGAGCCTATCAATGGTCCAGTCATCATTCAAATAAATCAATTCTGATTTTGGATAATTTTGTTGAGTAACGACCAAATTGTGATTGTTGATTGTTGCCAACAATGTCATGCGATCACTATTCCATTTGGTGCGATCCCAAATTTTGTGAGCAATAGCATCCAACTTGTCATATTGAGCTTTTAAAGCATCAACTCTCTGATCAGTGGTGGTTGGACCTGGACCAACTGGGCCAGATTGTTGCCATTGAGGTGTTTGAGCGGTTTGTTGATTTTGCAACCATTGCGATTGTGTTGGCTGCCAGATGTTGCCTGTTGATTTGTATTTCATCAAACCAAGAACACCAAAAGACAACAACAAAATAATTCCAAACAAAAAGACGGTATTAGATTGTTGAGGAACACTTTGTTTTTTTAATTTACTGATGCTAGATTCTAAATCTTCTACCCAGGTGGTTGCCATATTAATTCTCCCTAATTAGTTATGAAATATATATCATGAAGATAATAGTTTTATGCTAGCATTGAAAAACTATTTGCTAATAACATTCTAACCCATTGCCATACTTGCCTTTATGGCTTTTTCTTTAGAGGAGCCAATGAGAATAAAAAGTTCATCTGGGCTAAATCCTGGCTCGGATTCACTAGTCTGATGGCTTCACGAAATTCTTTGCGAATTTGCTTTTTTAGCGACATTGCCATCTTGCTCTATGAAGATTCAATAAAACATATTTATCATCATCAGCGGGAACGGTACGAAGCAAATATACGACATCGCCTTTTTCCAAGGCACCTAGACCACCAGGACGAAATATTTTGTTTAAACATTTGCCGAGAGGATCTTCGGGATCTTCGATAAACTTACCATCATCGTTTTTATAATCTTGAGCAATTTCTAAAGCATCTTTTGTGTGATAGATCCGATGAGAAACAGGATGGACCCAATACAAATATTCATATTGGTATTTTTTTGGCTTTTTAAAGTAGTCATGATGCATGAATTTAGGATTTTCAATATAAGCATTAATGATCACCCATCCCAATGATTCCAACCACCGATCATGAGATTTCATGATGGCATCTTCTTCATTATAGCTACAACCACTAGGATCACGCCAATGAGTCTTGCCATCTTTCTCATAGATATATGGTATCCAGCCAATTGACTTCATGAAGTCATAGACCTTCTCCATACGAATGGCATCTTCTTTTTCAGCAATCGCCATTGCCTCTGGGCCAAATTGCTTTTCGAATTCTTCCGGTGATAAACCTGTCATTCGTAATTCCTTGAAACAGTAAAGCTTTCATCGGCCATATAACCAACAAAAGAATTATAATCGCCCATCCACTTCCACAATGTGTCTCTTTCTCTGTCAACAGCCACAAGCTTTCCAGAATTCTTAAATCGATCTATTTTATCTGAATACATTTGCACCGTGTGATTCGATATGGTAGAAGCTTTGCAATTTTCAACATCAAGCTCTTCAATAGAAAGCCCCGCTGCTTCCAAGGAATCTTTGATTAAAACCGTCTCTTTGCTTTCTTCAATGACCTTGCAATCTCTGGCAATCTTTCCCATTTCTTGCCATTTTTCCCACTTCAAAACATTCTCTGTGAAATCTGGAATCTTAGATCCCTTAGAAGCAATCTCTAATCTACAAGCCTCCAAACAATCATCTGGTCCTATTTCACCACCCTTTTCCGCATACATCTGTCTGAAAATTTGTCTACTGCTTTCATAATCGCTATGTTTGCTGAACACAGATCTATCGGAAACATCCAATTCAAAAACCCACAAATCAGCGTTATCTACTTCGTGTTCTCGATTCACACGACCAGCTAATTGCAAAACGCTCATTAAATTAGAATTTTCTCGAAACCCATGTTTAAACGATATGTCAACACCAGATTCAACACATGATGTTGCCACCAATGTCCAATTTTTATCCGGCTCGTTTTCTAAAGTTCTTCTGACTTCTTCTAAAATTAAATTTCTATCATACGGCGTTTGTGCTGTCGATAGATGTAACACATGTTGATGCTCACGTAATGCATGAGCAATCAACGCAGCATTTAAAATTGTATTGCACACCACAATTTTAGAACCATGAACTTCTGAGATCCAATCGCAAATTCCTGGCAAGTTTTGGATTTTTTTGTTATATCTTATTTTAACCCTATTTCGCTCTCTGACCCTTGTTCTTTCAGATATTTCAGCAGGAAGAATTGAAGGTACATGGCCCCAAGTTTCATCAACATCAAACACTTCCCAAGGCTTAATCATGGTGCCAGATGCGAACAAAACCCTACAACCCAATTCTTCTGTCAAAAATTTAAGCCAATAGGTGGCAATCGACCATAGCTTCAAAGGCATGCAATTTTGAGATTCATCGATAATGATAAATGAACCAGCAATTTCGTGCAATTTAGCCAGTCGTCCCGTTTTGCAAGAGGCTAAAGTTTCAAAAAACTGCACAGCCGTGGTAGCCACAATCGGCGAATCCCAATTTGTTGTATTCTTTTTGCCAATGTGATTATCACCCCACTCAATTTGATGATGATGCTCAGCAATGGTTTCTTGGGATTCCTCTGGTAAAAGCAATGCTTCTCTAAAGGTATTTACCGTTTGTGATATAATAGAAATAAACGGAGCGACATAGATCAACTTCTTCAACTTACGTTTTTCACAGATCTTCAGCCCATAAGCTAATGCCGCTGTTGTTTTGCCAGTTCCCACTTCGGATGGACAAATTGTGTAATTCGCCTCTACATCGGAATCAAGACAGGCTTGAAATACGAGTTGCTTATCTCGATTTCTTTCTAATACAAGTTTATTTTTAGCTTTTGCTTCTGCTGCTTTATTTTTATCTCCCACATATTGAACCAGACTATTCAATCTAGTTCTTGGTTGAAGATCCGTGTAGTTTTCAATTACATAGCTACCATAGTTCCTAGCAGTGTCGTGATGATCTGCTCCCACCAACACCGACAATGCGATTCTCATCCAAGAACTCAGCGTCATACCATTACAACTAAATTCAGGATGATCTGTAATGGCAATATCAGTAGATTCTAAATGTCTTCTTTCTATTTTTTCTAACAATCTATTTGTATATTCGAACATTCTTTCATTTGGTTCAGCACCTTTATCATCAATAACCCATTGGTATTTGTTCTTAATGGGGGTGATATCTCTGAATGATTTCGATAATTGATTGTTAGCATAAGTTTCTTTATCGGTATCAACTCCCTCATCGGTTTTAACTAGTCGCCAACCCCAATGATGAGCTTTAACTAATCTGGCAGCTAGCATTCTGCCTTTTCGTCTCAAATATTCGGTGCCCGCATCGGTATGATTAGGCATTTTCCGATTAATTACTTCTTTTTTGAGAACTTTTTGACAATAATCACATAGTTTCCCCATATCATGAAAAATGCCAGCGTTAAAAACGACCGATCTTAATTCATCAAACCTAGTTGGTTCAATAAATGGTCGCATTCTTTCTAAAATAGAATCAATTCCAGAACAAACCCCAAAGATGTGATCTCTGTAGGACTGTTCTGGAATTATAATTCCATTTTTTTCTTCATATGAATGGGCAATATTCATTTTGCTATGGCTGGCAAAGGGGCAGAGTCGTCACACTTATTTCAATTCACAACCCAATTTTACTTTGGGCGAACCCCAGGAGGTCTAAAAGGCTGGTATAGTTTTCAATTCACAACCTGATTTCATTCAGGCGAAGTCACCATCAACATGGGAATCTCGCTGACAAAGACCTTGGCATTTCAATTCACAACCTGATTTTACTCAGGCGAAGTATAGGCTGATGTCATGTGCATCAATCATTTCAATTCACAACCTGATACTTAGGCGAAGTCATGTTTTGCCATCCGAATTCTCGGGCGGGTCGAAATTCGACAAATAAATTTCAATTCACAACCTGATTTTATTCAGGCGAAGTCACCTCTAAAATTTGAGAAACCGTTGTTTTCCTCAATTTCAATTCACAACCTGATTTTACTCAGGCGAAGTCGCAGCCTCTTGACCACGAATTTCCTTAGCATTTCAATTCACAACCTGATTTAACTCAGGCGAGTCCACGTAACGAGCTATATTGAGGTTATTTCAATTCACAACCTGATTACTCAGGCGAAGTCACGGTAAATGAGCTTGCGAAAGCGTGCGGTTGTACCCGATTTCAATTCACAACCTAATTTTACTCAGGCGACCGTCGAATTCCATGTCAAGCTCCGTAATATTTCAATTCACAACCTGATTTTACTCAGGCGAAGTCACGGCAAATGAGCTTGCGAAAGCGTGCGGTTGGCGTGCGGTTGTACCCGATTTCAATTCACAACCTGATACTCAGGCGAACGCAGTTCGTGCATAAATTGCGATCATTTCAATTCACAACCTGATTGCTCAGGCGAAGTCACCGATAAGCCCCAGTGATCTCAACTTTTTATTTCAATTCACAACCCGATACTCAGGCGAAGTCACAACCGAAGCAGCATTAGTTAATTTCAATTCACAACCTGATACTCAGGCGAAGTCACGATTGCATGGGTGTCTTGTGCTTGTGATTATTTCAATTCACGACCTGATTTTACTCAGGCGGTACAAAGCGACTGCTTTGCTATAACTGCGTCATTTCAATTCACAACCTGATGCTCAGGCGAAGTCACTTTTGATCGATTTGGGCCGTTTAAAGGCCATTCTCAATTTCAATTCACAACCTGATTTTACTCAGGCGAACTACCACCTTAAGGTTCGATATAGTGATTTATTTCAATTCACAACCTGATACTCAGGCGAAGTCACTCGGTTTGCAGTCCGATTCCCGTGGTTGGCCATTTCAATTCACAACCTGATGCTCAGGCGAAGTCACTGTCGTGTTGGTCGCAACATTTGTTGTCAACGTATCATTTCAATTCACAACCTGATGCTCAGGCGAAGTCACAATTATGCCCCAATCTATAATAGTGTAGGTATAACAAATTTCAATTCACAACCTGATGCTCAGGCGAAGTCACAGCGGAATTTTAAGTCCTTACTGTGACAAGATTTAAAACTGGCTTTGCGAACACCCCATGATAAACAATCAGCCATAACAATTCTAGCTCATTACCTTAAGTCGCAAAGCCTTATCTCACAACCACTTAAAATTTGCGAGCGGTTACGGCAATTTTGAACGCACATAACCGCTCGCAAATCAATTAAGCAGCACACAGATCAACTACTTCAGCACCACGAACCTCATTCGGAAATTCGTACTGTTCAGCCGAAATAGATTCTTCGTCTCCACCCAAAAACTTGGGAGTCAAAGAACTATAAAATTCACTTTCGTCAAACGAACCCAAAGGATTCTTGTGGTCCGCCCAGTAACATCGCAACACATTCATCGAACCAGCAGGACGTGTGCAAGATACCGAATTCATAAACATCTTGGGCAACAAGAACTTCAACAAATCAATGTCCGCCTGCGTCGTTCCAGTCTTCTTGGAAAAATTCGGACAAACACCAATTCGCACAACATAAATACCGTGACGAACAAAAGTCAAACCACCCGGTGCCATGCTATCAGTGCGATCCTCAGAAACAGGAGACTTCTTGGTGGTCGTCGTCGATTCAATGTGAATCGGTGAAACCGACTCGCCAATAGTAAAAGTCACCATGCCCGTCTTAACAAGACGGAAAGAATCGTACTCACCTTCAACTTCAGGCCCCTTCTTATTCTTCTTCGTACCCTTCTGCAACAAAGTTGTGCCAAAAATGCGAACATCATAATAACGTCGCAGAAAAGCAATGGGGTCCGATTCAGCCAAAGCTATCGCCAACTTGACCGCCTTCGCCGGATCAACGTCTTCATAACCACGATCATCCGACTCATAAATGAAATGAGCCTCAGGATCAAGATTCATCCGCTTGACAATTTCCTCGAAAACAGGGGAATGATGGTCAACCAACATATCCCGCACCTTACGCTTGATCGATTGAGGCGAAATATAACCACGACCATCCGAAATGAAATGACGTGGCATGTTGGCGTCAACATCCCCATTGGGATTGGCATTCTTGACTTCCAACACCAAAAGACCAGCACTACGTCGCTCTAGCAAACTCATAAATAAACCCTTTCTTTTTATACCACCGCTTCTTCTTCAGAAGGAGCATCCGAATTCTTCACATAATCATTGTAAACAAACCCATGTCCCAACAATGTCACATCAATCGCACTCATGCGTGTTGGCAAAATTGGCATCAAACCCAACAATTGGTTCCTGATTTCTTTATATTTAGCATAATTCCAAGTTCTAGCCCCTGTGAACTTCGTCTGAACAATTACAGGTGAACCCGCCCAATTAAAAAGAAAATCAGCAGATTTATCAAGAATCTCAAGAGCATGCAAAGGATTCCTGCGTGCCATGCTAAGTGCCGCAGCACCCAACAATTGTGACGGCGGCGTTTTACCCCGTTCAGTGTGATACACCTTATGAAGATAATTCACCTTCTGAAGCATGTATCCCAATAAAAATGGCCATCGGTCCATAAATGTTTCCTTTTCAACACCTAAAATGTGAAGCAATAAACCTGCAACAGGCCAACAATACCTGCCCAAATAAGGTCTTTTCTTTTCCTCTACCTCGGATGCGGTCATTAACATCGGAATGTGACCGGCTGCAAAAACCTGAATTGCCTTTCTAGCAACCGATTTATTGCCAAAAAACAACTCATAACTCTCTTGAATGGAAAAGATTTCCAATTCCTTGCCATCCACCTTTTTCCGTTTGGCTTCTTTTAAATTAGAATTCCAAGAACCATTCAAAACTTTTTGAAGCTGCCTGAAACCACAAGGTCTAGGACTGAAAGCTTTGACTTTCCAAATGTTGTCCATACCCACATAATAATTGTCAATACTGCTGCCAACCTGCTTAGAACTTACCGTGCGTGTGTATTGCAAATTAGGGGCACACTTACCCTTAAGTCCAATAATGGATATAACTGCATCGTAACCTTCAAGATCCCCCTGGATTCCATCCAAACTACCTTTCAAGCTTTCGCAAAGCGATTTGAAAGCGGGATAATCTAAGGTTTCTTCGACTGAAGACCCCAACGTTTCCAAGCCATCTTGACCATTTGTCAAGGTGGTCAAAACAACATTGCTGCCAACCCGATAAGTGAGATTGTCTTTTCGCAAACCTTCATAAATATTAGCAATCTTTGTTCTGGTTTCCTTGCCTATTTTACAACAAATAGCATTGCCATACTTCTGATATGTCGGATTCTCATCATTGTTCGAATAAAACGGGAGGGTGGCAGATTTGAAATTCTTCTCTTTAAATCCATCAATCGAATTACCAAAAAAATCCACACCATCTGATGTTCTTGGTTTTGACATAATTAATTCGTTAAAAGCCTTCAAAACAGATATCACATGAACTTTGGTGCCTTTAACGTCAAACAAAACATACGTCTTGTCCATTTTAAGTTCATTTTTCACAATGAACTGCTTGATCTCTTTCGATGCTTCAACCACATCAATTTTGGGTAAAATCAATAGCAATTCATCTAACTCTGGAATGCCCTTATTTTCCTCAAGCAATTTTGTGGTGAACTTTATAGAGGCGGCAAATTGCCTACCTGGGCCGTATTTGAAGGCCAAGCCTTTTTCCTGATTACTCTGAGTGTACCATCTAATACCTTCATCCCAACGAGTGATCGATGCGATTTTACCCTCTTCATCAAAACACACTGAGATCTTGTCGCCCTGTGGCAAAGGTTGCATACAATCAGCCCATTGGGTCCGATCTTCTAAAGCCCCTCTGATTTGAGCAATATGTAAAAGTTCGTTTAACATTTATTTCCAATCACATGTTATATTGAGCGGGATCAGCAAATTGAAGAACATTATCAACTTTGACTTCATCGTTGGTGAAACAAAATACACCATTCGAAATTTTGGCATTCTGAATAGGTTGAACGTCTAAACCCTGATAATAGGAGTCAGAATGGTAGTCCCCATGTGTAAACGTACCAATATAATTATGATAGTTCTTCAACACGGGAGATTTCGGAACGCCAACATAGCTGGCAATGAATTCTTTCCATCCCAAACAAACGGGAGTGAAATTTTGCCCATCTTTTAATCGACGATTAAATTGCTCTTGAAGAGAATGAGCATGATTAATATGAGTATACCTCTCATGTCCTTTTGAGGCATCAGTGACAACATAAGCCAAAATCTGAAATGTTGGATTTTCCAACACTGTCACTCTCTTTTGACACATGTCACCACTATTGATTGTGTCTTGCTTTCGAATCGCACTATTGGAATTCAAGCTATAAGGCACCAGTCGAGGCTCAGAACACACCCCAACTGCGACAACAGTGATTTCTGCCCCACGAACTCGACAGACAGATTGAATTATGCCCAAGCAAGCACTGGCAGGAGGAATTGGATAGCTACAGCCATCACTACCAGTCTCCGGTCTAGCAAACATGCCAAGCTTACCAGATACCTCTAAAGCGATCCCATATTTTTTTCTCAAAGTTAGCTCCTTTATTGACATCGGGTCGATAAAGAAAGTATACCCCAAAAAAATGGCTTGTAAACCAAATTTATTCGTTCATCCAAATTCGGACAACTTTAGCCTGCCAATCCACATTTTGGTCTAAAATGTAGTCTTGCAGCACCTGTGATACTTCTCTCCACCAATGCTGTTGCATTTCTGGAGAAGCGACAATCACACTGCTTTGAACGTCTTTTAGCTCAAAGACCATTTGTGTTTGATCTTCTGGAATTGCAACCAGCATTTGATCAATCACATCTTGTAGTTTTCTATTAACACTCATGATATTCCTCCCATTCTTCAATGGCAGCCGCCGAAACAGCTTCCACAAATTTCATTTTGTCACAAGCATACAAGCCAGAACAACTCAAAGAATTGATTTCCACTAATTTCAATTCATCTTTGGTTCGACAAATATCAATCACAAAACATCGATCTGGTTGCCAAACGGCTGCAATCTCATTGCCTAAATCCAACACTTCTTGAGGACAACCTTCCCGCACACAAACCTTACCAGAATCCTTATATTGGCTAGAAGTGATTACTTGTTGATTAACAACAACCAATCTCCACTCTTCTTTGATTTGTTTGGGTTCGGCCACAATCACTAATGCTTCAGGCTCGACATCATAAAAGCCAAAGAATTCAATATCTTTACGATATTCTTCTTCATTCCTTTCGATGACTTTACCAGTGAAGGTTTTGTAGCCGCTATCAGGCCGCATGAACAATTCAAGTCCATCGGGATTCAAAGCTCGAAATAGATTTTCTTTCTGCCGCAATAATTCACCATACGGCAACATGAAATATCGATCATTGAGCAAATATTTGGCTAGACGTGGATAGTAATAAGAACACTTAAAGTGATCTAGATTGCACCACGCACCGGGAACCCAACAAGTCTTTTTCGTGACCTGTTTGATCATGCCCAGCGAACCGTAAGAAATAATACAGTCTTCCAAAGAAGCAAGATAAGTTTTAGAAAAGCTCATGCCGTCAAATGGCACATACTTGGCCATTTTACATTCCATGCCTTGAGCCGTAATAGCCTTTTGCAAATCTTCTAAATTTTCTTCAAAGGTATCTTCTTCCAACAGCCATCTAGCCTTCATTTTATTCCTCTAGCTTCCAACTCTCTAATTTGCAATTCCCATTTCTGACGACCTTCGTCAGTAATATCAGGATTTGGCAATAGCGATCTACGTGTGCAATTCGCCAAAGCTTGCAAGGTTTGATATTTTCTAGTTTGACTGATAGCCGGTTGAATAAAATCATTGATTTCTTCCAACAAGTAATCTTTATTTCTAAACGTTTTTTTATACGCCAAATTGCTTTTCAACGAAGCAAACGAAGCTGAGGAATAATCCTCTGGCAATTTAGGAAGGATATATTCTACCAGCCAATCTAGTTGCTTGTCAATATCCACAGGCCCATCTTGAATTTGAACCTTAACATCTTTCAAAGCCCACTTTAGAAAGGCTTTACGATCATCCCCTTGAGGATCAAGCACAGGAACAATTAAATCTCCCACACGACCAGGACGACGAATATCAGGACTCAATAAATGAATACGAGCCGTCATGAGCAACCAATACACTTTACCTTTAAATTTAGGATCGCTCATCAAACCCTGAATCTTGCCGGTCAAACGACGCTCCGTTTCATGCGTGCCTTCACCCAAAGATCCAAATTGGGTATCGGCTTCATCGACAAAAATCAACACGCTATCCAGAGCTTCCAACACTCTTTTTAAACGCTCAAAAATAACATCAGTTTGACCAAACCATTGACTGCGGATGCCCTTCAACACCAAAACAGGCATGTTTAATTCACTGGCCACTGCTTCAAAAATATGAGTCTTTCCACCACCGATAGGGCCAGCAACGGCTGCCCCTGATAAGATCCCCTCGCCCTTCAATTGCATACGAGGAATCAAAGTATCTCTCAAAAAAGCTTTTAATTTAGTAAAGCCGATACAATCATCCAAAGTATGAGTGGGTTTTTTAAATTCGATTACATCTTCACCAAGTTGAGCTTGGATGAAATCTTCAACTTTGTCAACGATATCTTCATTGCTTAGCTTGCCATCAACAGCACCCTTAACCAATTGCTGCAAAGCACAAATAGATAGCGATGCTGTTAACTCAGCAATTTTATCTAATTCTTTTTGTTGGTTATCATCCAAGTTTTCTCTTGGACCCAATAGACCACTGCTAAGTAGAAATTCTTTTCTATCAGCGGTATCAGGCGCATGAATTTCCACTGACAAAATCTGTGGCAGCTTGGCAACACGAGGATGAATTAGGCTGCGGCTTTCGGCAATAAATAAAACCGTGTCATGCCCATTGTTGAATTCTGGATCGCCCAGCCAATCGCTGACAATGGAGATTCTTTGTAATTGTCGATCATTAAGTGTGGCAATATCACCAGAACCGCAGGGCAGCAACATATCGGCTGCTTCGATAATGATGAGAAGATTTTCATTCATTACCTTGCGTGAACAAATGGTAAGCTGTCGCAGAAATTCCAAAGCCAAGTTTGGATTCCCAATTGATTCTGTGACATTCTCTTCGAAATCTTCGCTAATTTTTTCAACGGTGCTTTTCTCACCATTTTTGGTGGGCTTTCGCAATTCTCTCAATAAAAGAGAACAAGAGTCTTCCCCTGTTCTCCATTTAATCCAAGCTTCTTTAAGTTTAGATTTATTCTCTGGAGACATGCGGACAGGCCCATTCAGTTCATAAACGATTTGAATGAGACCTTTGCTATTTGTTTTATTGCACAAATAGGGAATGAGAGGCACGAACTTGCCTTCATCCAAAAAAACATCATATACATTGCCACAGAGGATAATGCTACGAGATTGACCGCTATTGTAGATTTTAGCTAATTTTTGATAAAACATTATCTTGCCTTTTTATTAAAGACGACACTATGATTTTCATCCATTTCTTCACAAAACTCTTCAGGGGACATTTCAATTAGATCTAACTCACCAGTGGATACCGGCAAACAGCCCAACCATTCATTTGGGACATCTTCTAAAGAAGTAATTTTGGTCAATTTGCCATGCTGCCAGACTCTATGAAAAGCCTCATAATCCATGCCACCATGATCGTGATCGCTTTCTTCGGCTCTCAAATCACGTTCATCGGTGAGACTACTGATGATCAAAATGGCATTTGTCTTGCCTTCTTCATCCACCGAGCCATCATCGAATTTATAAAGAAAAGCTTGTTTCATCATTCCTCCAATGTAAAGACGTTAGACCACACCCTGTCTAACTGTACAGCCACACGCAAAAATAATTTATTACTGTATTCTACTCGCTGAGTAATCCTGCGCAGTACAGCGGGAAGCACTACTTCAAATGCATGGGGGCGGGCATGAAGTATTTTTGACCTATCATCCGGTAAGTTGATTACAGTTAAATTCATTCTATGAACGACCGTAAAGTTCTTTCCACAACAAAATGTGGAAAGCATGAGCCGCTTGTTCTAATTTGG
>Ga0315285_10003961_pt1 | contig 15381 bp, 10 predicted proteins | sample YL17G09_36_MG_FD_203698 | JGI IMG/M metagenome (GOLD analysis project Ga0315285, IMG submission 203698) | Sediment microbial communities from Yellowstone Lake, YNP, Wyoming, USA - YL17G09_36 | ecosystem: Environmental > Aquatic > Freshwater > Lake > Sediment | place: USA: Wyoming | collected...
TTTGTTTTAATGAGGATTTTCTTCTTTAGAACTCCTTCCGAATTTAAGACCTATCGCCATTGCTACACCTGAGATAGAACCACCTCATTATTTGCGAAAAAATGCATCGGGGAATATAAAGGCCTGCCTCTTTTTTAAAATCTACTAAGAGATCAATATCACTTGTGTTTTTCCTCTCTTCTCTAATAATGTATGTCAGGGGATGGTTTTTTCCACGCTCTACTTTTCGCTATCATCCCCCGATTAATACCTAAAAAATTAAATATTTTTCTAATAGATAAACTAGATTATTTTTCTAAAAAAATCTAAAATTATTCTTAAATTATAATTATAAAATAAAAACGGTATTTCCATTTTTAAGGATTAATATTTAGAGAAATTATTTTCTTGCACTTCTTTTAAAATATATTCTTATTTTAATCCTCTCAGACTATCGTTTTAGATTTATTCATTTTTATTCTTTTTAATGTAATGTGTCAAAGGACCGTCCACTGTCACATGTGGTTATATTAAATCATTTTGGGTATTTATATGTAAGTTAAAGGTGACTTTTCACACAGTCTGACGTCCCTCTGACATTTATCCTTTTATATTTGTATTATAAGACTTTTGTCGTTTTCCAAAGACATATTATGAAAAAAGAAAATAAATAAAAAAGTTGCAATATAATCCGATTAATGCAATAATGATTTTAATAAAAATACCCCACCAAAAGGATGGTTGACAAAAGAATGGAAGGCATATTAATTGCTATTTTCATAGCCTTGGTGTTTTTCCTTCTTACTCAGCTTATTCCTCCATTTTATCAATGGAAGTTTTGGAAAAACTTACAAACCCAAAAAATATATAACGAAATTCAAAAACATATTTTAGCAACTGAGAAAGGAATTTTAAAACTCGGAAATATTTCTATAGAACAGATAATACCTCTTTACGTTTTTCCAACCCCAGACCGTGCTTTAACAAGCATAGACGTTTCTACAGAGTTTAGAGAGGAAGAAAAGATCATTTCAAAGGAATTATCGGACCTAAAGTATACATATCTTCAAGAAGAAATAGAAAAAGCTAGACAAAAAAATCAAAACATTGACAATAACTTATCTTATTCTCTAGATTCTGTTGGAAGCGAACGAGTTTTGCGAGATAATGTTCGAATACATAATTTAATACTAAAATTTAGTCCTACAGACTTTTACAAGTTTGTAATGATTAACCTTGCCTTAGATAAACCTATACTAGAAAGGGGATCTGGTGATAAAGTGTCCATTCGAGATGCATACAGGCTCTCAGCCAATGAAATTGATCCTGATCATTTAGAAAAGTTGCCAGTCCATCTAAGATTTGGAACTAACACTGTTGTCGTTACTAAAGAGAACATGATAGTTTTGAGTGCGAGGTCCGGGCGGCAGTACATTGTTCCTGGCGGATCCAATGACTTTTGGAATACTCATATTTCTGTGGCTGAAGGAATGTTAAGACCTACTGATCAAAATCAAAAAGGGCGTCCAGATCCATTTTCTACAGTTATTCGAGGATTAAAAGATGAACTCTCTTTGAAAGCAGATATTGATTTCTCAAAGAACGATATCAAATTTTTAGCACTCTACCTAGATATCAAACGGTTACAGCCAATTGGTGTTTTTTTGCTAAAAATCGAAATGCCATTTGAAAAAATAGTTGAACGCAGACCAGTAGCGCCCGATAGAACAGAGAATAAGTTTTTGTTTCCGCTCCCATTTCATACAAAAGACGTTTATAAACTACTAAAGAATGAATGTTGTTATCAATATGGGCCTTTGAATAAAAAATGTTATATGGTGTCTAATCAAGCAAGAGCAAGTCTATCCCTGTCTTTGTTTTATGACTATAGTCTTGAAGAAATCATGAAAGACTTTGAAGTCTAAAAGCAAAATTTATATATATTTGAACCCTTTTATGAAACTGGAATTTGTAAAAAGTTGCAAAGCTCATTTTGTATGTAGAAATTATTGAAATATCAAGTCTTCTATTTTATATCTTAATATTTAAGGATTTTTATTTCTCGTGTCATGTCAAGGGGATGGTTCTTCTAGCAACTCCCTTAATTTTTCTGTGGCCACTTTAATTAATATGGTTATATTCCTCTTTGATAAATTATATTTTCTTACCAGATATTATATTAAACCATCTTCTTACCTTAAATTTTCTCTTTTTAAGAATGTGTTTTTCTTTATGTTGATTATTAAAATTAAAATTCTTAAGTTCTTCTTTCAATTCATTTAATAATATGTTTTAAATTCCTATTTTACTGTATTACCTGCATTATCTGGATGCTTTATCACCTCTTTAAACTGTCTTATCTCTTTAGTATTATATTGTCAGAAGAAGTTGTTCATGTTCAGTAATTAAGTAACTTATTTGGTATAATTATACCACCAAAGGAGGTACTTAATTATGAAAATTAATCAACAGATCTTCATAAAAAGATGGAAGCCTATTCTGGAAGAATACGAGAAGATAAAGAATAAGGTTCTCCCCCATTCCTTTATTTTAGTTAAAGATCTATGTCTTGCTCATCATATCAGTAATAAAGAACTAAGACGTTACTTCCGTAAATGGCCAGAAGGAAAAAAACAGGATGATTTCTTGCTTCCTGCTAAAATAGGAGCTAGACCAGGATCCCCTAGAACCCCCAAAGAGATAGAACGCCATATCCTGAAAGCCCATAGAAAATTCAGCTCTAATCGCTATGAACTGGTATTATTGTTTAAACCATATTATCTGGATAAGACTCCTTCTCCGGCTACCATGGATCGGATTAAAAAACGCTATCCTTTGAATCCGGCCCAGAAGGAGATCATTAAACGCTATTGAGAAGGTAACCCCGGGGGAGTTAGCCCATATCGATCTTACCAAGGTACCTAAAGATATAAGAACCGTATTTAAGATAAAAGGTCTCTAGATCGCTGCTCTTCTGGATAACTGTACCCGACTGACTTACTCCGAAATTCTAAAGGATAAGAAGGCCTCTTCCTTAACTTACTTTATGGCCCGGGCTCTGTTCTAGTTCAAACCGATCTATAACTTTAAATTTGAGAAGGTACTATCGGATAATGGTCTGGAGTTTAAAGGATCATTAGAAAGAGAACCTCCCTTCAAAACTAGATGTAATCAATTAGGGATAAAACATATCTGTACTAGGCCTTATCGGCCTTTAAACCAATGGCAAGGTTGAGGCCTTCTAGAAGATCATCAAAGATGAGTTCTTTTATCCTCATTCATTTGATTCTTTAAAAGATCTCCTCTATAATCTTGGAAACTTCTTATTTGAATATAACCATCTAAGAAGACGCGGGGGATTGGAGTATATAACCCCTTATGAAAAGTTAGAAAAAGTTACCGAATTATTGAGATGGTATAACCGTTCTTTGTCACACAAAAAAGATTATATATCTGGAAAATAGGGACACATCCTACTTTTTCTTTGGTTTAGCTTTCCATTTTACGAAGTCTTCCTTTAGGACGTCTATCTATAATAATACCTAAAGCCTCAACCATCTGACTAAGAAACTCCTCAGATCCTATAGGCTTTCCGCTAAGAGTTACCGAATTATTGACCTGGCGTATCTTCCCCATTTATTTAATTTAAAAGCAAAATATTAATTGTCTAAGAAAGTGGGGATGGAGTTTATCAAACATTGAGACCTCATTTTTTATCTATCATTTTATTTGCCTTTGTAAATCACTCTACCGTGTAAATCTTTAATCACTCTAAGTTTACGATTAACTGAATAATTTTTAGGTAAATATCTTTTTTCTTTTTCTTTATCAGTTAAAATATCAAGAGCAAGATTTTTTTCAAATTCTTCTTCTATATATTTTCCTATTTTTACATTTTCTCTTACTCCTTCATGAAACTGAAAACCACCATATATATTAATTAAAAGTTTAATCATAGATGAATATCCACCTTTTTTATTTTCCTCAACACGCTCTTTTAATAAGTTTAATAATGCTTCTTCCATGTTTTTAATTACTGGAGGTTTTTCTTTGTTTGTAAAAAAAATCAACCAAAATACTTTTGTAGAAAGCATCCTAGCATAATCTTCGTTTTCTAATATGGTAAGTGCATCTAAATATTCAAAAATAGCTTCAATAATGCCCCTTGTCAGACTACGTTCTTTTACTTCTAAATCTTCTTCTGAAAAGTAAGGAGTGTATTTCTCAGTAGCATAAAAACACCTTTCTAAAACCATACCGCTATAAAACATTTCAATAGCCCTAATAACATCTTGGTAGCGATTATAGTAAATATCATCATTCTCATACTTTTCAAGTCTAATACATATTGAATATAAAATATCTGATAAATTCTTTAATGCCACAGATAGTGCAATATTACAACTTCCGGCAAAAAAAATAGATCTTTCTTCTTTAAAATATTCTCTTAATGACATCTCTAATGCTTTCGTATACTTGTTAATAATTTCAACTTGATAGTTCTCCTCCATAAAATAATGAAAAGATTGAAACGGCCTATATGCATCTAATATGTGAAAAGAGGTAAACAAAGCTTTAAAAACTGGCTTGGTTAAACCTACTCCTCTAAATTCTATTTCTTTTGATAGATGACTTTGATTATTCACAAATAGTTCATTAGACAAACTATTATAGAAGATACGACCACAACTATTCCAAAGCTTGTATTTATTTGTCAGCTTAATGATTCGTAACACTAAACCCATATTATTTTCAGATAAGTACCTGCAAAAATATTTTTCAGACATCAAAACATCTATTATGTTACAAGAAATATTAACGAAATTATGTTCTCTTTCGGGTACTTTATTTTTTTCAAAAGCCGACTTAAATGGTCTTCCTTTAACATTCCACCAATTATCGTATCTGGCAGCACATTCAAATATCTTTTCTAAATTTTTGTGTATAATTATTGAGATAGCAGATAGACTCTCATTACTATGCTCGTATAAAATCACCCTATATAAATTATCATAAAAATCAAAACAGTTCTTTCTATTTATAATTGGAATAAATCTATATGGATTAACTGAAAAAATAAGTATCAAAATTACAGCAATACTAAATAAAATAAGACCGATTAATTCCCAAAAAACTGGGTAACTTAAGCACGGTATTATTGGTAGCTTACTATTAAATAGTGGTAGGATATTGGCAAAGATTACTGATAAAATGGAGATAGTAACCAATGTTAAAAAATATCTTGATAGATTACTCCATTTAAAAATATAGTTACGTAGTTTACTATGTCCCATAAATTCGGATATAGCGAATACTATACCAGCAAGAGTTAATATTTCATACCAACGTAAGTAAGTACCAACAATGTTTAATGCTTTTGAATTTTCTACTATACCCAATAGCTCAATTAAACTCATAATACACCTTCAATTAAAGACTCCCGTAAATTTAATCTCTCCAATTGTATTTAAGATTTCCACATTTGCATCTTATTTTTTTCTCAACTTTATCATAATATTTTGTAGAAATTATCGTATTACAAACACTATGGTAAAATAATTTTTCCAATTCCATCACATCTTGCCAGAAAGCTCGACACTCACCAATACTCGGATCAAAAATACTATCATGAGAATTTTTATTACCAATAAAAATTGAACAAATCATCTTATCAATAATTGTGCTAAAGATATCTTTACAGGGTTGCTTATTAATCTTGCTTTTTAACTCCGAGAGTAATTCATTACACATTCTGCCTTCATTTATTTCATTTGAACGATATTTAACATACACTTCTATTTCTTCAGATATTTCTTTTAACAATCCTTCTAAATATTTTCTTATAATATTCCCAAGCCCTGTTTTGTCATTATCTATTAATCTCTGTTCTATTATTCGTTTCAAATCAACAAGTGTTTCATTTAAATGCGCACCTTTAGATTCATTCCAATTTATAACATTTATTAACCAATTTGCCTTCCCCCTCACCAGATTCTTCATATAATCAAACCAATTTTTTTCATGCGTCATAATAAAAATTTGATAATCCAAAAATTTTTCTATTAATAAATTACTAAGTCTGCCTCTGTGATTTGAGTCGAAGCTTGATATTATGTCATCAAGAATAAAGAAATGATTTCTCTTGTTAAAAGCTTTAACGGATGTTAAGAAAAAGGCTATGCCTAGACTATTCAAATGCGATTCACTTAAATATTTTTGAGGTGGAGAAACTCTTGTATCAAAGAATTGAAATTCTAGTGTTATTCCGGTTAATTCATCCTCTTTTTCTATAATTTTTATTTCAATATTTTCCATTTTTTCGCCTGGATGCATATATTGATAATACTCATCTATCTCTTTGGAAAAACTAATTATAAACACTTCTAATTCTTCCTTTTGCTTCTGAACAAATGAATTATAAATGATCTCCAGTGAGTTGTTTTGCTTTTCTAGAATCTCTTTTTCTTTTTTCAATCTTTTTATACCATAATACGCCTGTCGTGAAAGAATAATTTTATCCTGAATTTCCAAAATTTTATTACCTTTTATTTGAGAGAAAAGAACCTCATTTCTTTTTTGACAAAATACTAATGTCCCGTTTAATTTTGCCAAATCAAACATTATTTCGTCTTTCGTTTTAATTCTTTGTTCTTTTAATATATCAACACCAAGGTCTTGAATGATTGATAAAATATATTCTGTAATACTTTTTACAAAATCCCTGATATCTTGATTCTCCTCTGAACTGAAGTATTTGTTAGTTTGAATACCAATAATCACATTTTTAATTTCATCTAATGCATCCTCGACACTTTTTTTTGTTTCATCAAGCTGACTTTTTTCTTTTTTAATTGATTCCAGTGTTTTTAGACGCAATTCAATTTCTTTTATTAATTCTTCTCTATCTTTTTTCTGAAAACATAAGGGACATTTGTCTTTTTCTATGATAGAGCCCTTCAACACATTCAGTCCCTCAGTCCATAGCTTGTTTAGAGCAATTTTCTTTAAAGTTTCAACATCCTGAACGATTTTTTGAAATGATTGATAGTACTTTTCGTATAAATCCAATAAATTATTTATTCTATTCTTTAGGTCATTTATTTTACTAATAACATCACTATAATATGCTCGCTGTTCAAATATTGCAGAATCATCAGATTTTTTAAATAAAGAAACTATATTATCTATATCTTCAAGTTTAGTCACATTTTTTTCCAATTCTAATGGTTTGATTATTTCGTTTATTTTATTTACATACTGTTCGTCCGACACAACTCGCTCATTCAAAGATGTCATTATTTGGCCTTCCCTCTGACTTATTTCATTATCATAATTTTTTGATTTTAAAATACTTTTAACCTCATTCACCGCTTTTTTTAGAATTCCTCTTATATTAGAAATATCAGCAAAACCAATAACCTTTGACAATGAATCTAATTTTTCTTTTTTAGTAGATAAAACGAAATCTGTTAGATCTCCATACCTTAAAATGAGATTCTCATTTTTGGAACTCTCAATGTATTTTAGAAATGTATCAGAGTTATTAGAACTCTCAACTTCAAGGTTAGATTTTTCTAAAATTATACTTTTTTGAGAATTTAAACTACTATCAGTAAAATTGATCTCCACTGAGCTTTTTTCTGTATCTGCAATAAAAGTATTCCGAAGAGCAGTCAAACCACCTTTCCTGTCAATTTCATCGCTTGAAAGATGCTCAATAGAATCATTATAAAACCATTCTATTGCATCTGTAATACTACTTTTCCCGCTTCCGTTGTCTCCAAAAAGCAGGAGTGATTTAGAATTTAATTCCAAAGGCAATTCTTTTTTAATTCCCCTAAACCCTTTAATATCTAAAGATTTAATTTTCATAATTTATTTCCTCTTCCCTTAAAGAAGTAAGCTTATTTGATAAGTTGGTACTGGTTAGTTTACCTTCCTCATACATTTTTTTTATTTGTGATGCTAATTTCTCGTTAACATTTGGAATAGTTAATATACTATTGAAAAAATCATCCAGTATTTCTTTGCTGTTTTTTACTGGTTCGTTCATTTTAATCATTCTCCTTTTCAAAATATTTCCAGTCAATCTCAAAATTAAGATTTAAATCTTTTTTCAATACCTCAAACCCAGTTTTGTTATTACAGATAGGATAAACACCATATCGGTCCACAAAGCTTAGAATAAAATAACTTTCTAAATCTTCTATTCTATAATTCCATATTGTTTTTAGCATTTCAAAATTAAGATATGTAAAATAGAGTCCTTCAACTGTGCGATAATTAAAAAGCCCTTCATTCCCGGAAGAATTCCCATAATGCCCTAATAATCGTTTACCTATGCTGTTTGTTCTTTTTTCACTCATCCCAATATAAATTAATCTTGATTTTCTGAAGGGATAAGGAATTTCAGTCTTTTTTAGAAAAATAAAATACAATCCACGTAGGCCCATCAATGGTTTTATATTCTTAGGTTCAAATTTTTTATACTGATCAAAATTTATTTTGTATTGGTGCATATAACTTTATCTCATTCAAAATATATTTCTTATCATTAATTGAATTAAGAATATTGCCCCCAATCCCTTGGAACAATCCACTGCGTTTGCCAAGTAACAAATTCAGATGGTTCAAAAGTTCCCTCAAGCATTTCAATGCCTGATATCTGTTCAGGTTTTAAACTCAATATATGTTGTTCTATATCACTCTCATAATCCCACATATGAAACCTATCGCTTTTATCTTTAGCTCGTCTACTCGCCCCATAATCCATAGGTGCACAGAGTTTAACAATTGTATCTCTGTCTTCTTTTGAATAAAAAGACACCTTAATTTTCTTTTTACAGAATATAGCTCGAATAAAAATATCTTTTAACATAATTAAATCTACTTGTTTCAAGTACTTAAATGTTTTAAAATTTATTTCTTCCTTAGTTAAATCTTATAGTTTGCAAACCGTTCAACCAGCCTGTTGTTTATATGTTTTATTCTACCTTGGTTTTAAAATAGATTAACTTTAATTTGAATTACTTTTCAATGATTCACATAAAGCTTCATAATGTTCTTTATCTTTATTCTTTATCGTTCCTAAAATAAAGCTTACCGCATTTTCAACTTCCATAATATCCGGAAATTTTTGTGCATGCTCAGGGACTTCCTCATGGGAATACTCATCAATTAATTTTAATGTGCTTTGTTTGTTACAAATGTTTGTATCTTTTAAAAATATTTTTGCTTTGCTGTTAAACTTTTTTCCATCTGGATATTTCATAAATAGATATGCTTCAAAGAACCTACGCACTACGTTAGGAAGTAAATATAGTAATTCAAAATTTGATTTATCATTCGATTCAATAAATAACTTCAAAATACTAAATAAATAATTATATTCACTTCTGCACCTTAACAGCACATTAGGCAAGTTTTCAATACAAGAAAATTCTCCAGTTTGATTTTTAATTTTCTTAACCAGATAGAAATTCCCTTTGTTTTCAAGATCATATTTACTTAAATCCTTTAACAAATTGAAGAAATCAAAATTGTGTGTAGTGATAAAAAACTGGCCACAATCTTTTAATTTTTCATTTATGAATGCGTATACTTTAAAAATGTGATTGCTATCTAAACTTGATACTGGGTCATCTATAAAGATTACTGCATTATTAAAATCAAAATCTGTTTCTTCGAGTTTTGCAAAAAAGTAAATAAGAGAGATGATATTTTTTTCACCTGTACTTAAGTTTTTCGCTATTTGATTATTTCTATAAAGTTTGTATTTACTATTCTCAGTTAACTGAATCTTTAGTTTATCATCATTGAAAAATTGTTTTAAGTATTCATTTATTTTATCAGCTCCAATTGCTTCTTTTTTTATTTGGCTATTAATATTTTTTATTCCTTCCTCTAACATATCTACCTCTGATTTTAATGTTTGAATGTTATTATTGTTTTTTTTGATTTCACTTTGAATCTTGAAATAATCTTTATTTATTATAAATTCAGCAGTAAAATGGTTAATTAGTTTTTCTTTTGCTGTTTGTTTCTCAGTTTCGAAAGAATCTACTTTTAAATTGTGTGTGTTTATGATTGTTTTTATCTCTCTCATGGTATTTTCTAATTTTGTTGTATTATCAAGCAGCTCTTTTAATTCTAAAGAATCGAAAGGGCTTTCTTTTTTTCTATTAAGTTCTTTATTTAAATCTCGCAAAATCTGAAAATAACCATTTTTTAAGGTAATTAAATTATTCAATTTACTTTCATACTCATTTTGCAAATCATCGAATAAACGAATTTTATCTGGAAAGCTTAGATTTTCTATTTCTTTAATATGGTTCAGCACTTCGTTTTCTTTACTATTTATTTGTTTCATTAAGTTATTAAATTCGTGAGAAAAATGTTTGTTTAATCTTTCAAATAAATCTGACGGTAATAAATTCCCGCAAAATTGGCATACTTTTTCGTTTTGATGTAATTCAATGCCTTCCTTTACCCAATCACTTAATTTGGGATTCGTTTTCAGTTTTTCAACGATTTGCTGTGCAGTTACTTTTTGGGAAAGGATATTTTTTACTTCAGTTATATATGTTGAAACTTTTAAAGGAGGATATTCAAAAGTAACTTCGTCTGGTTTCTTGTTTTCATAAAGGTTACGTGCCTCTTCTTTTTTATCATCTGATAAAATAATATGATTTTGGTAAGAATCTTTTATACTCTCAATCCTGTCTTCTAATTTATTTTTATCGAATTCTCTGGAATTCGTTATTTTTAAAATATTTCTTATTTCAGATGCTTTATCAGTAAGAGAATCATCTAATTCACGCTTTATACGTTTTTCATTTTCTTCACTTTTTTTAAGTAATTCTTCTTTTTTCTTTTTGTCCTTCTTTAATTTTTCTGCTTTTATTTCTAACTCTTTTCTCTCTTTTCCTAAAATTAAAACAGGTTCTATTTCTGCTATTTCGTTATTCCATTGAAAATTATCTTCAACAAATTTTTCATTAAAAACACGGATTGGATAATCTTTAGAAATATCCTTTTGAGTTATATTTCCGTTATCAGTTTCAAGAGAAAATTCTGTATTTGGGAAATCAGGATGCTGAGTTTTAGTTTCTAAACATCTGAAAATTATCGATAAAGTTGTTTTACCGGAATAATTCCAACCATAAAAGAAGTTATACTGTTCGAACTCTTTGCAGCTATTCTGCCATTGAAAATCATTAAATGTTCCAAGATTTCTAACTTTTTTAATTTTTTTAATCTTCGTTGTATTTTTCCTCCTCCACAATTTTAATCTCCTCTTCAGTCAGCCCATAAAGTTTGTAAACCAACTGATCAATCTGGCGCTTGTAATTACGGACTTGGGTTTGTTTTTCGAAATTGACGAGATAGTCGTCGTCTTTGGTGATAGCAAGGATACGATCAACTATCTTTATAAATAGCTTAGATTGAGAAGTATTTACTTCGGGGATAGGAATTCGCCCAATCTCCTTGTTGCTTATTCGTATATATCCACCTGATAATGTTAAAGAGGTAAAAAACCTGCTATACCAAAAGGAAATTAAATTACTATTTAACAAAGCAAGTAAGAACTTTAAATCAATCTTATTTTGCCTGTCCTTTAAGATAATCGTAGTTGACTTTCCTGCTAAATATTTCCCTTCGTCATATACACATTCTAATCTTTTCACCATGCCCGCCATAATTATCTTTGTAGATTTAGCTTGTTCATATCTTCTATAACTTACGGATTGTAAATCTTTATCAAAAATAATCGGGTTCAAATATTTACTTTTTATATATTGAATTTTTTTCTTTCCCCATAAGCTTGCATAAGGGTCTATTGTTCCGGTATTTACTAATTTTTTAAAATCATTTGTATTTTTATTATTTTTCTCTTTTATATATTTCTTTAATTTGTACGCTTCACTAACAGTTGCAGCTCCTGTAATCTTTTTACAATAATAATTTAAGGAAGAAAATTTTGAAACTTTTAAAATTATCTTTAACACATTCTTTGAAACAAAATATCTATCCCAATAAATATCCTGATAGAAAAACTTTGCGAGTATTTTATTTTCTTCTTCAATATCTATAACTGATTGCATTGTGGACATAATAACAAAATCTCTTTGAGAATTATTTTGAATAATAAAAACAATAGGATAAACATTTACCTCTTTAAATACATTAATCTTGGCAAAGTTTCTGAATTCTTTTATGTTCTTTGTTAAGAGTATTTTTCTTAGTTCTTCTGAATATCTGGCTGCTATCAACTTATTTGGAACTATATAAGTTATTATTCCATTCTCTTTTAGTAATAGGATTCCCTTTTCAATAAAAATGATGAATAAATCCCAATTCCCTATCGCTGATCTATAAGAAGTAGTGTAGATATTTCGCAATTCACAGTCCATTTTTGTCATTAATTCAGAATCAACATAGGGCGGATTGGCAATTACCACATCAAACCCGCTCTTCTCATGAAAAACCTCCGAAAAATATACTTCAAAATCGAAGTCTTTGTGACCATTAGTTATTTTACCAATAATCTCGTCTATCTGAATTTTATACTCTTGTTTCTTGTTGGTATTGGTTTCATTGAAAAACAGTGGCTTTAGTTCTTCGAGTTTTGCAAATAATTTCCAATTTTCTAAATTACGCTCTACTCCCAAAAGAGAGTTCCCACATACAATTTTATAATCCAAATTTGGCAGAGGTTTAATATGTTTAATATCTTCCTCATCTACTATCAGAGAAAGCCAGAGACGAAGTTTAGCAATCTCACAAGCACCAGGGTCAATGTCCACACCATAAAGACAGTTTTGAATAGCGTGTCGTTTGAAATTATAGATTGTACGAGATTGCTTCGTCGCTTCCGCTTCTCGCAATGACAAATATGATGTAAGTACATTTCTTGCGCGAATAATTTCGTTCATCATTCCTACAGGAAAAGCACCGGAGCCAATGGCTGGATCACAGACACGAATATTTTTTAATACCTCATCAATAATTTCAGCATTTTTACGAATATTTTCCGGAAGTTTAAAAGAATAAGTCTTAGTTTCTTCTCCCTTAATTGCTACATGATTGTCATTCTCTATTGTAGTGTCACCATATTTAATTAATTTTTCGATATCTTCTTTAGAAATTATATTTGAATCTTTTTCTATCATTAAGCTTTGCTGTATTGGGTCTGGTGTACCCAAAAGTTTCATTTGAATTTTTTCTTCTTTAGTTTGACCTTCCTGCTTACTATTCACTTCTGTATATAAATAATTAATCAAGCTTTGCTGGCACATATAATGCACAATTTCTCTTGGAGTATAATAAGTCCCTTTAGATTTACGGTTTTTGATTTCCAGAAGATTTTCAAAAACTTTTCCTAGCATTTCCGGATCAACCGCTACCTCTTTTTCCAATGGTTCATCTTCTTTAACCGTAAAATTGTAACGATCAAAGATATCCAAAACGCCTGTACCAATATCGCCTTCTTTTGTTTTATTATTATTTGAAAAAAGATTATCGGGTAAAAGTATATCTGTTTTTGCCCAATCATAATCGTTAAGAGGATCAAATAATCCTCCATTTAAAAATGGAATCTTACATTTAAAATAACTAAAGTAGTGATCATCATATGAACGATCATTTCGTAAGGCTTCATAAAAGAGCGGTTCTAAAATATTATTAAAGAAATTTTCATAATCACAATGCTTTTTCTCAAAAAGCTCACGCAAAAAATGCTTTGAACCCGAACCCCATTTCTTACCTTTCTCAATTCCAAACCATCCTTTCTTTTGTAGGAAATAAAGAAAAACAATTTGCCCTAAAAGCTTTTTAGAAAAATCACCTGTATTTATTCCCTTTTCTTGAAATTCTTGCCTAATCTCTTCATCTCTTTTTACTATCTCATCAAGAGAATCTTTAATTTCTAGGAAAAGATTACGATATTTTTCAAAAAATTCTTTAGTTACTTTTTCGATACTAAATGCTTCTTCTAATTCATATAGTTTTGGATTGTAAGTGTCATTTTTCAAAATGGACATGAAGCAACTTTGGGCGGTATGGCTGCTTTCATTTTTCCCAACCAAAAAGGAATATCTGCGGGCAGGAGTAAATTCTTCCTTTATCTTAACATCGCCTGTTGGTGTTTTTTCGAACTTATATTCCATCTTTACAAAAGAAAAACGCCAATCCTCTTTCTCAGGTTCCTCAGGAGATACAAAAGCAACAAGCCCGGCATCTTTTTCACCACGTTCTTTAAGATAATGAGCTACAAAATTACGCTGAGCAGTACGAGCGCGATCAAGGGTAGTTTCTTTTTTTAAATAAACTATAAGCAGGTCAATCTTTTTTCCTTCCGGATCAATATAAGTACCAATTCGTTCATAAGTTTTAACAAAATTTTCAAAAGCTTTTGGTATGTAACAACCATGTAAATGAAATGCCTTTGATTCATCATAACGTTTAAGTAAATTTTTAATGAAATATAAATATTTTTCTTTATTAAAGGAATTTTGAAAAGTATTTTTTATAAGTTTTTCAGTAGACTCTTTATCCATAATTTATTCTCCTACTAAATACTCAGATAAAATTACTTCTCTGGGGCCTGAACTCTGGACTACGCTTTCGGACAAATGTTCTTTTAAAAATTCTGGAGCAATATTTTTTTGCAATATTGCTAATATTCTTAAAGGATTTATAGTTTGTTTTAATTCATTGTTTAATTCTTGAAGCAATATTTTGGTAGTCTGTTTAGGGAGGGCTCCCTCGATGATCTTTTGTATTACTATTTTTAAGTAATCTTCTTGTTCCTCAGTAAATTTTCTAGTATCTTTAGAGATGGCTTTTAAGATTTTCAAAACTTGAGTAGCGGAATCTCTACCACCGGTTAGTTTTATTTCTGACACTTCTTCCTGAGTATTAAATTCAAAGGCTTTTTTGTTTTTTTCCAATAAATCATAAAAGTTAGGATTGATTTTTTCACGTTTAGTACTTTCTTTTACTTCTAAAGTTTTCGCGGTAGTGATAAAATCTAGTTCTTGAGTTTCTTGTTGGGGGGTACTCATAAAAAATTTTTGAAGTTTTCCTTTACGGAAATAAGTCAAAAGTCTGTTGCTTTCTTGAGGGTTTATCCTGGCAGTTCTGGCCTTTTTAGGTAAAGATTTAATCCTGGCAAATAAATCCGGATGGTCTTCCCGGATATCTTTAATGATCTTTAAATATTTTAAATCACTTTCTTGTGCTTCGTCTTCACCAATAATAGTTTCTTTAGAACCTAAACGGTTAAACAATTCATGGGATTCTATTTCTTCATTTTCGGTAAGTAAGCGGGCATCATTACCTAATAAAGTTATAAAGGCATGTATTTTTGCTGCCGCTGCTTCTTTTAATTTAATGAGGTCA
>Ga0315285_10003962_pt1 | contig 15377 bp, 28 predicted proteins | sample YL17G09_36_MG_FD_203698 | JGI IMG/M metagenome (GOLD analysis project Ga0315285, IMG submission 203698) | Sediment microbial communities from Yellowstone Lake, YNP, Wyoming, USA - YL17G09_36 | ecosystem: Environmental > Aquatic > Freshwater > Lake > Sediment | place: USA: Wyoming | collected...
TTCCCCTTGTTGATGTAGAGGAGCACGATCCCGTAGTAGTAGCGGCTGACCTGGCAGTGCTCACAGCTGATCGATTCGACCCCATCGCCATGAAGAATCTCGTTGGCCCGATCGAGGACCTGGTCGGAGGTGAATTCTCCCTTCCCAGGATCGCCTCCGCTCGAGTCGACGGAACGGCGGATCATCCGGGCGAGTTCCTTGGCCTCGTCCTCTGTGATCCCAAAGGCCTCGATCAGCTTTCTTGAGTTCATTAGGCACCTCAGAACCAGGCGGGCGAAGGTCCGTAGGTGACCGGGCACGTCTTGGATTTCATGCACTCCCTCATCCGAGCCTGGAACTCCGGGAAGCCGGCCCAGCCGCTATTGGAGACCCCGGCCCCGGGGAAGATGCCCGGGAAGCCTCCCCCGAATCCGCCGCCCCCCGGCGCGACACTCTGCGTGACGCCGGTCCCGTCGATGTTCTTCTTGGTCTGGTCCCAGAAGAAGCTGTTTCGTCCGAACAGGTCGTACATGGTTCTCTTCCTTAAAAATGATCAGGCCATCCGTCAAGCCATGTCACCGGGATCGGCATCCCCTTCATGAGCGCCTGGCGCACGAAGTCATCATAGATCTTCCGGGCTTCCTCGTAACTGGGCTTCCGGAGCCGCACCAGGCTGAGTGCCTTTCGGATCCTGGATCCCAGCGCTCTCGTAGACATTCTACCCGATAGCCCCGAAAACTGCATCCCTGAATTCTTGGTCGGTCACCTGTTCATACAGCTCTGCAATGCTGACCTGGCGCCTGTCCGCGAGGATGATCTTCGTCGTTTGCCAGGCCCTGAAATAAGCATTCTCGACGGGCTGGGGATCTGGATGGGGATTATCCTCTCTATAGATGGCACGAACCATCTCCAAGTCTTCTCCAGGCTCCCCTTTGTCTAGGCCTCTTTCTTCTTCACGCTCCCGATCCTCGACGATGGCGTCCAGAATCACCCTCTCTTGACCCCAGAACCGATATTCTTCGAAAGACCCATTCTTTCGGAAGAGGCGGGCATCCTCAACCACTTCGTCCCCCAGAAGGGTCGGGTAGACATCCATAAAGATGAGATCGAAGCTCCGACGGTGGGGTTTCCAAAGCATTTCCTTCCGCGCGTCCCCAACGACGATCTTGATCTTTTCCATCTCTGGACGGTTTCCGAAGCTGGCCACGAAGAAGTCCGCGACCCTGGGCTCGACCTCGAAGACATCGACCCGCTCGACCCTCTCGAGGGATGCGGCCCTGAGCGCAAAGTACCCGAGCCCGAGGCCGGCCGTCCCGACCACCCCCCTGCAGAGGCTGATCGGGACGTACATGGACTGGATCTCCATGTAGGTCAGGCTCATCCAAAGATTTCCGTCAACGGCCAGGACCGGAACCTCTCCGCCCGAGATCCTGAAGTTCTTGTTCAGGTAATCGTCCAGTCTTCCGCGGGGTTTGATCATCTGAACTTCGATTCCATTCGCGGAGTAGGGTCCAGGGAGTCCGTAGAACGCGACCTCTTCATCGAGGAATCGATCGGTGAAGGGGTTGGCTAAAATCTTTTCGTCTGGGTCTATCCCGAAGCGTTCTTCGGCCGACTTTACTTTGCTCATCGACGTCCTTTCGTCGCTTTTCGGTAGTGCCTGACGACCTCGTCGGACAACCGATCGAAGAACCGTACTCCGGTAAAGGTCATGCCAATGGCTGGGAAGTTCTCGTCGACGACTTCTGCGTTCGAGTATATTTCGGCACGCTCATCCAGAGCCATCGTGTACACGAAGACCGGCCATCCCAGGATCTGAGATGGATTGGTTTCCACCCGGATTCCGAGGTCCGGGACCTCCACCCAGATGTGGTGTACGGAGTTTCCGTCGGCCGCAGGCACAGCCCCGAACATGAAAACCGGATCGAGCCCGAGCTTGCGTAGTGCATAATGCGCGAGGTTGGCCACCTGGGGGCACCCTACGAAGACACAATTGCGGCTTCCTCGAGTCCACGCTCCAGGCTCGTCTTTGACGGCCCGATCCATGCTCAGGTCGAACCACCGGATCAGGTCTTTCCTTGCACTCGCCGTCGAATCGGCCACGATCTCACTTTCTACCCAAAATACAGCTTCCCGTCATCCCCGACGTAAATTGATACCTCCCCATAGGGGTGTGATGCCTCGGTCAGGCGCCGTCCGATGGGCTCCGGGTAATCCCCGTCCCAGAAGCCAGACCCGTGGCCGTTCCGGGTGAGCCAGAAGTTGTGGGCATTGTAATCGCTGGCCTTTCCGCTGGCTTCCAGGTCGGCTTCGTTGGAGGTCCTGAAGTCGTCGCAATCCCGGATGGCCTGCTGGATGGCCTCCCTGGAGAAATCATCGATCCCATAGTTTTCGTCCAGGGGATTCTCGTTCTCGTCAAAACTCGACCAGAGCGCCGTCTCGAGGTAGGACCTCGTGAACTCGTCCAGGTCTACCGGGGCATCCGGATCCCAGTCCGGCATGTCCGGACGCCATTCCTTCACGCCTCCCATCTCCAGACTCCTTTCCTTGGGACCAAATGTGCGTACGAGTTCCTGGACTAGGTCGCGTACGGCACCGATCGGGCATTGGATCTCATCGGCTTCTTCTGCCACGAACGGCTTGAGGTTCAGGTCGGACAAATGCTCGTCCTTCTCCCAACGGTCCAATAGTTCCTTTTTGGTTGAGGCCCCGTCCCCATCCAGGTAACATTCGCCCACTTTAACAACAACGTGCTGCATCGTGTCGCTGGCGTAGACGGCCCATAGGCTGGACTTCGAACCGATCCATTTATGGAGTCCGCGGGCCAGTATCCAGCATCCCCCGCTCACCCAGGTCGCGTATGCGCGCGGAAGGGCATTCCAGCCGCCTGGATCTTTATAGAGCCAGGCGTGGAGGGCGCGTCCGAACATCTTGATATTTCGCGGACATCCCTTGGCCATCAAACTCACCTTTTTATCTGTTTTGTGATCTAGTATTCCTCGCACCACTCCGCCATGTTTCCGATTCTCAGGGGCTTGACCTCACGAAAGTAGGCCGGGAGAATGGCCCCTCGAGGAGCCGAAAGCTCGGCCGGGTCAAGCGTCTCATCGTACCAGATCATACCGAATTCCGGATACTGGTCCTGAAGCCACAGATTGAAGACCTCGGCGGCCAAGCATGGACCTCTTGGTTTTACGTAATATTCCGAAATCCGATCCGTGAGCTTTTTCGTGAATCGCCAGCCCGGAGTTTCCTCGATGGAAACCACGGGCTCTTCGGCGGCATCGCCGGCTTCTATTTGCCTGTCGTAATGCTCGTGATCTTTGCCTCCCCTAGGGAATCTTGAGAACGTTTTTTGCGGCTCTCCTCCCTCTGTTTCGGTCAATTGCCCCACGAGGACGTCCGTGCCGCGCGTAATCCACCTGTTCCCGACAGCCCAATCCGTGACTTCTCGGACTTCCTCCAGCATGCGCTTTCCAAGCCATTGGTAGAAGTCCAGCGCCGGCCTATCGAATCGAAGGACGACGACAGGAGCGTTCGTTCCGATACGTGCGATTATGGACCAGGCCAGGGGCGTAATGGACACTGCGAACGCGAGGCCTTCGTGAGGACATGGCCGCGAACAGCGGTCCGGGAGACCGGGGCCTGTCCTCATGATTCGCTTCGCGCCCCAGCTTACGTGAGCGTAAATCCCGGGCACGGGATTGCCCTGCCAGACCGGGAGGTCTTTGGAACTACGGAACATTGAAGATCTCACGTTACATCCTAAATTTCACGATGAGGGATTTCATGTCTTTGGGATATTTCTCAAGGAGCGAATATAAAACAATCGGACACCCGGTTTTTTGGGGAAGCCCATCCGCTTCCCAGACGCGAAGCGTGTCGTAGTGCATGCCCAGGAGCATTGCGAACTCGCCGGGATTGACAGCCATGGCTTCCCGGGTGGCCCGTACTCTCTCCCCAGGCCACGAAGACGGTTCCTCTGGCTCGATCCTCCTGAGCATATTCAATATCCTCTTCGGCTCCCAATAAAGAAGCTCGATGAGAATGAAGGCGCAATGCCCGGGTGGTGCGGTGCCGTAAATCCATTCGCGCACGGAGGCCGGTATGACGCCGATCAGATCCGCCAGCTGAATCGTGGTCATCCCGAGCTTGGCCAGGAGCTCCTGGACGCGTTTTTTAGTCCAGTCGCTCTCCGCGTTTTCCTTCTCCGGGGTAGCCAAATACTCCATCATCTTTTCCGGGTACTTGTATAAAAGGTCGATTAAAACGGCATAGCAACTTCCCGGCTCCTTGAGGCCTCTCTCGTAACGCACCAGGACGTCCCGGCTTGTCTGGAGTACCGCCATGAGGCCGTTTGTTGAAAGCTTGTTTTTATTGCGAATGCTCTTGATCTTGGCCGGCCACGAAGGGCCTGGACTACCGGCCTGCCTTTCCCTGTCGCCTAGAAGGTAGAGTATATCGTCTGGATAATCCCACAGAAGACCGAGAAGCACGTAGGCGCAACCAAGGTCGATGGATTGTCCGTCGATCCATTTTTCGACGGTGATCGGGTGGATATTAAGCAGCCGGGCGAGGTCCTCTTTCTCAAGCTCGAGCCTACGGAGGAGGCGATCCACGAATTCCGGGATATCGGTGCCTTCTTCCCTCAGAATGCTCATGGTTTATCGATCCTTTGCCGAAACGGCGTACCAGGCTGCATCATCAAGGCGCTCTGCCTGAGTCCGCACCATCGGAAATCCGCACTCCTTGAGCAGGGCGTCCATCGTGTGCATGATCGCGTAACGGCCGGCGGCGGTCTCCATGTCGGACTTCAACACTTCTGGACGGCCTTCGTACCGCCAGGCCCCGTGAATCTCGTTCAGGAGGGCTTCGATCCCAAGGCCCCACACAGGCGAGGACGTCTCGGCCAGGACCTCGTCGTGAAGTTCCATGATCCGGTTCAACGTGGCGGCTTCGTCGAGGCACCGCAGATAGATCTCTACCTGTCTGGAGCGCATCGTGATCCCGAGCTCCAGTCCGACGCGCCTTTTTAGGCGCATGCGAATATAGTGACACTCCGCATGGGCTAAAGCCCAGCGGCTTCTCGGATCATCGGGTGCCTATTACTACCGGCGCCCTCCCCGACGGGACTGCCCATCCCGCGTTGCAAGATTACTCGAGCTGACACCACGTCCCGATCCTCCGCTAGTCCACATTTCGGACAACTACGGTATCGAATCGACAGGTCGTTCGAGACGGGTTCGCCACACACGCATTCCTGGCTTGTCCCACGGGCCTCCAACGCGATGCTCGCCGCACCAGCACTTTCAGCCGAGTGCGAGAGGATTCCGAGGAACTGTCCCCAAGAGGCGTCTGATATCGACTTCGCCAGATGATGGTTTCTGACCATTCCTTTGATATTGAGGTCTTCGACGAAGATCGGATTAAACTTCTCAACAAGCCTATGCGCCTGCGTGAAGTGGAAGCTCTTACGTGACCGCCCGATGCGCTGATGCTCCAGCTTGAGATGTAGAACGGCTTTTCGGCGTCGACGAGAACCTTTCTTGCGGCGCGAGACCTTCCTCTGGGCGATCTTCAGTGCTCGTTCGTTGGAACGGAGAAATTCCGGGTTCTCGATCTTTTCTCCGGTGGAAAGCGCCGCGAATGTCTTGATCCCCACGTCGACGCCGACCGGATTATCGATTTTGGACGGCTTGGCATCGGCAACTACAGCCGAAAAGAGCGCATACCAGCCGTCGGCCCTGCGCTTGATGGTGCAGGTCTTGATTTCGCCCTCTATGGGACGGTGGATAACGACCCGGACACGTCCGATCTTGGAGAGACGGAGCCGCTTGCCGTCGAACGATGCCCCGTTCTCCCACTCTTTAAAGGTGAAGCTGTCGTACTGATCCAGGCCCTTGAAGCGCGGATAGCCATGGCCGTTCTTATGGGCCTTGAAGAAGCGGTCGAAAGATTTATCCACCCGCTTGAGTGCATCCTGAAGCGGGTGGGCATGGACTTCCTTCAGCCATGGGTTTGCGTCCTTGAGATGCTTCAGGTAATCAGATTGGTCGTTGAACCCCGTCGAGACGCGGCAGTATTGCCACAGGTTCTTTCGATCCTCGACCCCCCAGTTGTAGACGAACCGACCGGCGTTGAGTGTGGCGAACATCCGGCGCTCCTGCGCCTTGGTCGGGCGAACCCTGAACTCGTAGGTCTTCCGCATTATTCGTATTTCGAGTGCTTGTAGAGTGCCTCGGCACGCCGTTTGACCTCATCCAGGATGGACGCCGGAACGTCGACAAAAAGACAGTCTTGTGTGAGGCAGGCAGCTTTATCGTCTCCACGCACGAACATCGCATCCACGTCCTTCATGAGTTTGTAGGCGTCCGTGGCATACTGGTCGATCCGGCTGAGCCTTTCGTGGGTCTGCGAGATGATCTTCTCGATCTTCTGAACGTTCCACATGAAGAAAGGAGTTCCATCCCTAAGAGGTGTGGACTTGGCAAACCCGCCTTCGATGGCCTTAATAGTGGCGGCCTTGGTCGCGGAATCCTTTAGCTCGTGATCTATGAGGAGCTTGCCGATCTCGATAGCCGACAGGCCGAACTTTCGGCCCAGGTCGGTCTGGTTGCTCCACTTGTCTCGGAAGCGCATCACTTGACCATTTTCCGGGGACGGTTCCAGTATGGGCTTGTACACTTTGCGCAGCGAAGCGGCATCTCCGGCTTTCTTGGGCTCCACGTATGCCCACAGACCCCACACCGAAAGACTGGTAGTTTGATCCTCATAAGCTATACTGTACAGTATATCTATAGAATACGCAAGCACAATCGAGGCGCGCCTATCCGCGGGTGCTGAAGCCCCGCGGCTTGCGGCGCGTCCACTTCTGTCAGCCGCGGGGTGATCCCCGCGGGGGGCCAGGAGATCCTCTACTCGCTTCTTTGCCATAGGATTAAAAGATTTCGATGGTCGTGAATCCAGTCGCGTGGTGCGTGTAATCATTCCAGGCTTCGACGGCATCCTTCAGCCAATCCTCGTTTTTTGGATGGTTTATATCCCCCGCGATCTCCCGGAGGTCCTCGACGGTACGCTTGAACTGCGACGGATCATCTTGAAGGGCGAGCTCTGCGAGTTCGTCGACGATCTGGCCGAGGATCACCATCCTGATGTGATTTTGGGCTTCCTCCCAGGAACCGAAGGTCAGCTTGCTCCGGTTCGCCGCGTCTTGCATAACGAGCACTATCTTTTCTCTTTTCGCCATACCTCACCTTTCTCTGATTCTGTGATGGTGGGCCGTGGCCCGCCTTCTTCACGTTATCCGGCGGAGACCCTCCGCGGAAGGTCCCATTGATCCCGGCCCACCATCGCAGAACTCATCTTTCTCCTGTTATGTGACCCTGTGTCGGGTCCCACATTTCCGAGCATTCCCCGGTGTTAGCGTTAATTGGTTCTTCCAGAATCTGGCCATCAATAGCGCTGACCAGCACCGAAGAATGCTTTAGCAGGCTTACCTCTGATTGATCCGATCCGTAGTACATATAGCTCGTAAATCCGTATTCCCAATCTATATCTTTCGGCTCAACTTCCGCCTCAATTATAATGTCCACGCCTCCCGACGGAGCATTTCCGTATATGCCAGCTCCCTTTTCCGTAAACGACCAAGATTTCCCAATACAGTTCCACCTGATCTCGTTTATTGTTTCTACTCGAATAGCGCGGTACACTTTAATGCGACCGACCCGATAGGTCTCTTTAGCAAATTCGCTATATTCACACGCCCATTCACGAAATTGATCTCGAACGGCACCACTATATCCTTCGTCGTTCTTATGCCTTGCTTTATATTCGGCATCCCCGATCTCTTGTATATTCTTGACGGCCCAGCGCCAGGCAGATTTACACGACCGAAGGAACCTGGGAACATTATGATAATGACGATCCATGGTCTACTCGACTTTACCAAGCTTCTGATAGAAAACTATGTCATTACAGGCGTCCCCAGTCCTACCGATGGACTCAAAGCCCATCTGTTCATAATATGCGGTTAATTCTTCTTCTGAAGACCCCAGTTGCGCTGACGCCTGAACATAAACAACGCGCACATGATTCTTCTTAAGATAATCCAATACCGCCTTTATTAATGTCGTCCCAAACCCTCTTCTCCTAAAGGATTCCTGTACCTCGATCCCGTAAAGCACGCCAGTCAATCCTCTGTTATCCTCAATGATTCGGGCGAGACCGTACGCATATTCATAATCAAGAAAAGACGAAAGAACCTTTGGCGATCCATAGTAGACCTCAGCATGACCGACCACAGCCCCGTCTTCGGCTAAATCAAATTCCGCGCGTTTCGGTTCGCCTTTTTCCTTTAGGTATTCCTTTACCGCAATATTCATTCCCTCACCAATCTCCTATTGTGTGATACTACTTGGGTCTCCAGTTTTTCACGCTTCCACCATATTTCGGAAGTTCCTTGGTTATGTAGGGCCCAAACCACTCAACACCCACGTCATCGTTTTCGACATCTGGCTGATTGAGACCGAGGTAGGCTAGAAGATCATTCGTGATTACGGGAAGGTCCTCACCGTCCATCCAATCTTCGCAAAACATCGGCATCATATAATTGCCACTATTATCAGAATATAATAGTATCGCAATTTTCGTGTAGTTCTTATGGCCTGCCATAGTCCCTCACCCTTCTCGTGTTATGTGAGATCAAGCCTGATTACTGGCATATCGTCTTCTTTGCAGCAGGCCTCCCGAAGAAACCCAAATTTGGCATAGAATTCCACGAGGCCTGGTATTATACCCCCTACACCGATATCAACATGAGCGAAAACGGTCTTTATGCCAAGTCTGTATAGTTGTTCGAGTACCGTTTCCATAAGAATGGTGCCGACACCCTTCTTTCTCGATTCGATATAGTCCACATAGGCGACCGGGCCATTTATATTCCGAAGGTGCTTCGCTAGTCCCCTGTTTTCATTTGCATGCTGGAGTCTAGCCAGAGCCAGTGGAGTCCCGAATTGAAACTGCACGTATCCAACCGGAACGGTTACAGGATAATCAGGGTCACGAATCGTTGCGACAGATCGGATGACACTTTCCTTTAATCCGTGTCCCTTGAGCTTTGTTGTTTGTATCAACTTCATAGCGCCATTCGGCTCACAAATCTTCTATTGTGCGACTATTCAGGTCCAAGGATGTCCTCGAATGGGTCGTAGAGAATATTTACATCCCCATTGAGTATTTTCCAGGCGAGATCAAGGCCATCGGCCTTACCGCCAAAATATGCTTCACCGCGCGAATCTTGAGCCTGTTCCGCGGTCTTGCCAGCCCTATGAATAAGCCACTCGATCCTTTCTGCTTTACGTCTCCACAATTCGAGCTGGCGCTCACATTGTTGTTTAGTCATAACCACCCTCACCATTCTTCACTTACGTGAGTTCGCCAATCATCTCTTCAGTGATCTTCGCTTATTAGTTCTTTGACAATTAATCCAACGGCGAGATCCTCTGGTGCTGATTTTCGTCGATCACAAAGCCAAACGGCGAGCGCTCATCGTACTCATTCTCAGGAACGAGGAACCAGGCGGTATCCTCGGGGAACCGCCCTTGAGCAGTCCGACCTCCGCGGCCGGCAAAGACACCGACAAATCCAGGAGGAACCCCCGCCTTCCAGCTTCCGTAGGCCGACATCCCGATGTAGTCGTCCTTGTGCTCGCGCCGAAAGATCTGTTCGTCCTTTATATAGGACTCTCCTGGCGAAAGCCTCTCCTCGAAGAAACGCTCGTAGAGCTGGGGACGCCAATTCTTGAGAGTGGTGATAGCCCGTGCTCTCTGATCGTTCCGGAATGCGTCCGGATAAATAATCGGTATGATGGCCCAGTCGACATCCTCCTCATACCAGCCATCCTGCTGGCGCATGGAGGCTGGGATCTTCTCGTTGAGATCTTCGTTCAGCTTGAATCCGCCATGACTGGCGGTCGAGACGAAGGTGATCCCGGGAGCGATCCGTTCTTCGTGCTGAACGGACCCCCAAGGACTATGTTTGATAGCACCCAACTCATATGCGCCCACGCGATTCCTGCGCTTTGGCATCCCGTTTCTCCTCACCAATCAGCTCTTTAGCGATTCTGGAGCCAAACGTTGAATTCCGCCAGGAATCGGCAGACCCAGCCGAAACGATGGTGGAGGTATTTCTGGTCCATCTCCTCAAGCTGATCGACAACACCCAGGATCATTCTTTACCTCTTCCGTGATTCCCAATATAGATCGTCGGCCTCTTCCAGAAGGCCCAGGATCTCTTTGAAGCCGAACTTTCCGAAGGTCATCTCAGACAGCTTGTTCACCATAGAATAGTTGTCGAACGGTGTCTTCCAGGGAGGCGCTTCCATGTGGAACGCCTCGACCAGGTCCTGGGCGATCTTCAGCGCTTCCTTCTTTCCGATGACCTTCCTGGCCGCCTTGACCTTCTTCCGGTAGGCCCCGTAGGCCAGCTCGGCCGGCTCCTCTCCGAACTTCTCAATGAAGAACCGATCCCCACCCATGTTGGCCGCGAAGGCGTCCTTCCACCCGCCGACCATCCAGTCGTAGCTCTCGGGGGGCATACCTTCTGGAATCTTCATGAGATCCACGGGTCCCCAGGTTCTGCCCTTGGCCTCGAAGGCGGCGATCACCTGGCCGCGGTCAAGATCCAGGCCGACGAAGAGAGTGCCCTCTCCCCACGGCCAGGATTTCACGATCGGAGGCGCCATGTCGTATTCTTTCTTCTACGCGTAATGCCACTTAGCTACGTGCTTTAGGGCGCACACTTTTTCAGCCAAGCTCAAACCCTTTCCTTGTTCGCGGGGTATGGCCTCGGAGGCCTGGTCCCACTTCCGAAGCTGGATCGTGTTAAGATGCTTGTCGCCTTTTTCTAGAGCCTTCCGGATCCGCTCGGGGGACGCCGGAATGAGGGTCTTAAGGAGATCGATTCCTATACGGCGGGCCACGGCCTCGTACTTCTCTGCGTGCTCGATGTCTCCTGGCGTCATCGCCAGTTCTTCGGGCGTGGGGACGTGGGTCTCCTGCTCGACCGCCTTCTTGATCACATAGTCCCGATGCTCCTCGAACTCTTCCATCATCTCGCTGACGGCCTGCTCAATATCGTTGCGGCCGTATTTCTCGCCGATGGCCTCCGCGAAGTGTTCCGCGAGAGCGCGCGCCTCACCCCCAGCGTCTCCCTCTGACCAGACGTCTCCCTGTTCTACCCACTCGTCGAACATGGCCATCTTCTGGTTGTAGAGCGGCTCTATATTGTTGACCATGTCCATGATCGAATCTTGCGGCATCGTTCCCTCCCCCTAGACGGCGTACCCGCTCGGCCCCATCGGCGAGACCATAGAGACTGGATTGATCCCGGCTGAGTTGAACAGGCTCCCGAACGGGAACGTGGGGATCCGCATTCCGACCGGCTTCGACCCTGGGGTCGTCACGGGCGGGTACGCCGGCGGCGATGCCTTGGTCTTGGTCCATTCCGGGATCATCCGTCTGAAGGCGCTTGGGGTTTCGACGGGACGCCTGTATTGAGCCTCGCATTGGTCGAGCTGGAGGCGCAGCTGCGCGACCTTGGCCTTGGCCCCCTGCCAGTTCCGCGAGGACTCATACGCGATCTTGGTGAACCGATCGACCATGGCGTAGTCGCCGCTCTGGTAGGAATCCTTGGCCTGGTCGTTTGCGCGCTCCATGCGCGCGGCTTCGTTGCGCATTGTCTCTTCTTCCGCCTCGATCTGTCTGCGGATCTCCCCGGGTACGCAGGACGACGTCCCAGAGCCGGAAAGGCTGGTTCGGATCATCTGGTGTCCACAGACCGGGCAGGCGAGATTTGTACAGGGCTGTCCAGCCGCATGGGGCACCTTTGCCCCGCACCGCGGGCAGACGCAGATGCCTCCCGGGCCGGCCCCGGCCGCCGTCTTGCGGTTCCGGCACTTGCACGTCTTCGTGGGCAAGCCGAGGTTAACGACCCGGAATCTCTGCATATTCTCCTCACCAATGTTTACATTCGTGCGTTATTCCGGTCTCCACGCCTTCACGCTTGGAGGAAAGTCCTGGTCCATCTCAAAGATCCCCGTGAGGAAGGGGAGCATCACGACTGCCAGCTCCTCGGCCTCTTTCAGGGCCAGGCTTGGAAACTTTTCCGCGACATATCCGATCCCGGCGTCGCCTGGATCCAGGTTCCTCCTGAACGGGTAGCATCCCCGGTGCCGGGCCCCGATTTCGCCGCCGCGGGACACCAGGACGTACCCACGATGCCCCATGTCCTCCAGGTCCATGACGAACCATTCGTAGCGTGTGGCGAACGCTCCGGCCAGAACGTAAGCCCGGCCATCGACGACTCGGACCTTTTCAATGGTCGTTTCTGCGGAAAGCTGGTATGGGCCTTCGTAGGACCAGTTCACCGGACCATCTCCTCGACTAGAAATGAGTCCCCCGAATGGGCATGGTTCTGTCCTCGTTGGGGGCCCGGGGGAGGCCCTTTCGAGTATTATGGGGGGCAATCCATGAAAAAGCAAATCCTGTTTGATCCGCCTAATGGTTTTTCCTGAAACGAATCTTGTTGATCCAGTCCTGGTTCTGCTTGTACCAGTGGACGGTCTGCTGGAGGCCGTCCGAGAACAGGATCTCCGGCTTCCACCCCAGGAGATCCTTGGCCTTCTTGGAGCTGAGGGCGTAGCGCAGGTCGTGGCCCGGGCGGTCCTGGACCAGCCTGATCTTGGCCTTCGGGTTCCCCACCAGGAGCAGGATCTCATTGGCTACGTCGAGATTGGCTCGCTCGTTCCCTCCCCCCAGATTGATGACGTCCCCGCTGTAGCCGTGCTCGAGGGCCGCCAGGATGCCCCGGCAGTTGTCCTCGACATGGAGCCAGTCCCGGATATTGGCCCCGGATCCGTAGAGGGGGCATTCCTTCCCCTCCATGGCTTGGGTGATGAACAGGGGGATGAACTTCTCGGGGTACTGGTAGGGCCCGTAGTTGTTCGAGCTCCGGGTGATCAAGGCCGGCAAGCCGTACGTATGAACGTAGGCCAGGACCAGATGATCGGCCGCGGCCTTCGTGGCCGAATAGGGATTGTTCGGATGGAGCGGGGTCGTCTCCGTGAAGACCCCCTCCGGCGGCAGGGATCCATAGACCTCGTCCGTGGAGATCTGCAGGAATCGGTTGATGTTGTTCTGGCGCGCGGCCTCGAGGAGGACGGCCGTGCCCATGACGTTCGTTCTGACGAACTGTTCCGGGCCGCTGATGCTCCGGTCCACGTGGGATTCCGCCGCGAAGTTCACGATCGCGTCGATACCTAGACCTATGGCCGCATCAACGTCGTCTGCGGAGGCGATGTCCCCGCGGATAAACGTGTACCGGGTCGTGATGTGATCCAGGTCCCGGACGTTGTCCGGATTCCCGGCATAGGTGAGGAGATCCAAGTTGACCACCTTCCACTCCGGCCTGGCCTTGAGGACATGCCTGATGAAGTTGGATCCGATGAATCCGCAGCCACCTGTCACAAGAATCTTCATGTTCCCTCCTCCTTCAGTGGCTTATCCTAAATTTCTCGGTCACCTTCAAGATCCTCCGATTAAGGTCCTTGGCCAACTTCCTTACGGGATGGTTCCCACCGAAGTCTCGGCACTCAAAGCCCACCGGCTTTCCATCAACGAAAACCTGGACTTCGTATCCGATTTTTTCTAGGTAGAAGTCGTATCGAAGCGTCGGCGGGGCTTTAGGGGCTTTCTTTTTCTTTTCCATCTTTTTTCTCCTCGAGGGCCTCGTCGCATCTATCGAGCAGTGTTTTCATCTGGTCCCGAAGATATTTGAGCCTTCCCAGTATCTGTGTGTCCTGACCGGTCAGGACGATGTTGACGGCCTTCCCGATCTCACGGAGTCGCTCCTCCGAATCCCAAGAATAGATGCTGACCCCACTGGCCCTACCGAAGGCATCTATGCTTTTTTGGTATTTCTTGATCTGGTCGTTCAGGCTCTTCATTACATCCGCGCCTTCCTTGCGACCCTCGGCTACACCCCGTTCTTCGGCCGCCTCGATCTGAGCCTCTGGAGAGAAATTCTCCTGGAGATTCCTGAAGATGGCGGCCAGCTGGAGTCTGTCCATCTGCTTCGGCTGGAGCCTCGGGGCCTGCTTCTCGACCTTGATCTTCTTCCCGACGGACATGAATCCCCACGTTGCGGGGACTTCCTCGAGGAGCACGATTTCCTTCGGAGCCACTACCCACCAGTAGTCGCAGATCCCGAAGAAGTGCTCGGCCTTCTCTGGGTTGGCCAGTTCGTGATGCCAGTCCGACCTGGAGACCTTGATCTCAAATCCGTAGAGGTCGATCCCGCGCGAGGGATACAGGCTCATGGCCAGGCCGTCCGCGGTCCGGATCGTGGATCTCTGATGGCCCGTGCCGTTCCGAACCTGGGGCAGGTAGGCCCAAGCCGGCGGCGCGTAGCGCACCGCCAAGAGTTCGGAAATATCAGACTCGGTCATTAATCTGTCCGTTTCAATATCCTTTCCGCCGCTTCCCGGAGCCTTTCGGTGGCGACCCAGGACATCACGGCATCAGCAATGTCCTCGCATATTTTAGCGCACTGCGCGCGCTCTTCACGAAGCGCCTTGATATGAGCATTGTAGAGGATTCGGCACTCTTCGCACCGTTCCAGAAGGGGGATCGCTTTGTCGCCGTGGCCGCCGTGGGCGTCGTCGCCCGGGCAGCGATCCTCCAGGAGCTTCAGGAATTCGCCCATGCCTCACCTGAAAAGGAATCCGGGTCCAAACAGGCTTATGGCCTCTCGAAAACTACGGAGCCTTTCTTCTTGTGCCAAGCGCAGTGCCCTCTTGTCTGTCCCGCTCTTCATGAACTGGATTTCCACGCACCCCTGCCCACCCTTGTCGTCCCGCCAGCGGATAACGTTCCTGACGTCATGGGCCGTCAGACCTTCTTTGGCCAGTTCGCTGAGGACGACGAAGGATGTGCCCATACGGACTCTATCTTTTGGATCCGCGACTTCGGCCTCCAGGAGCTGACCGATATTCAGGTACTTCTTCTCCTTGCCCGCCGCCAGATCGATGAACTTCTGGGCCCATTCGATCAGCTGGGGCCCGCTCAACTGGCAGGCCATCTGCTTGCCCATTTTCCCTCTCCTTCGATTCTTATGGCTTCTTGCAGGTCCTGCAGTCCTGGGCGTGGCGCTTCCGGGTCTTCGACACGGCGTCTGGCTTGAGTCCCCAGTAGGGGCTCTTGCAGAAGCCGCAGCACCGGGGCTTCCCACCCTTCTCGTTCCCGATCGGGAACCACTTGTGCCCGCAACGCAGGCACTCGAGCTGGACCAGGGTTATCTTCATGATGCCTCCTTCGCGCCGAAATCCATAAGGACTTCGTATT
>Ga0315285_10003964_pt1 | contig 15372 bp, 12 predicted proteins | sample YL17G09_36_MG_FD_203698 | JGI IMG/M metagenome (GOLD analysis project Ga0315285, IMG submission 203698) | Sediment microbial communities from Yellowstone Lake, YNP, Wyoming, USA - YL17G09_36 | ecosystem: Environmental > Aquatic > Freshwater > Lake > Sediment | place: USA: Wyoming | collected...
CAAATTAAAAAAGGCCTACGGCGGGAAAGCTAAAGTCGTAGCGACGGGAGGCAATGCTGAGCTAATCGCAACTTATTGTAAATCAATAAGTTATGTAAATAAAACACTTGTCCTCGAAGGCCTACAGCTGATCTACGAGCAATCCGACTGACTCAAACCTTTACCTGTGGATATTGTGGATAAATCTGGAATCGTGAGTAAAACGAACCAGTTGTGTTGTGGATAGAAAATTTTATCCCAAATTTTGCGATAGCAAAATTTGGGATACCCCGCAAAATAGTCCAAATTTTTGCTAAATTTGGACTATGCGGTCCCTCGCTATAGCTCGGGACGGATTTTTCGCTAGAAAAATCCGGGATAAAAAAAATCTTGACAAATTTTACGCTTTGTATAAAATTATAGGATACTTAGCACTCTAAGACTTTGAGTGCTAAAAGAAATCACCCCAGATTTTGCGACTACACAAATTGGTGCCTGCCTGCTTTCAATAGGCAGGAACAAATCCGGGATAAAGAAAGGGAGGAGGTGTTTTGATGGCAATGAGACCTTTAGGCGACAACGTCTTAATAAAGGAACTCGAAGGCGAGGAAAAAACAAAAGGCGGCATAGTCCTGCCTGATACCGCGAAAGAAAAACCACAGGAAGGCGAGGTGGTAGCGGTCGGAAAAGGCAAGGTGATGGACGACGGGACAATTAAACCGCTTGAGATAAAACCAGGCGACAAAGTTTTGTTCGCGAAATATTCCGGCACAAGAATAAAGCATAAGGATGAGGAATATTTAATATTAAAGGAAGATGATATTTTAGCGATAGTTGGTAAATAAGATATCCGCCACAAAGCGTTGGCGGATTTAATTCGCACTTATAACTTACGTTCACCTGCCGCTTCGCGGCGGTTCCGTAAGTTATGCGCTCATTAAAAAAGAGGAGGTAATAGAAGTGGCAAAGCAGATTTTATTTTCTGAAGAAGCAAGGCGCGCGATACAGCGCGGAGTGGACATCTTGTCCAATACCGTAAAAGTGACGCTGGGGCCCAAAGGAAGAAACGTAGTGTTGGATAAAAAATTCGGTTCGCCGACAATCACAAAAGACGGCGTGACAGTTGCCAAAGAAATCGAGTTAAAAGACCCGTATGAAAATATGGGTGCCGAGATGGTCAAGGAAGTCGCTTCCAAGACGTCAGACATCGCGGGCGACGGCACGACAACCGCTACGCTTTTGGCGCAGGCGATCTACAGGGAAGGCTTAAAGAACGTGACAGCAGGCGCTAACCCGATGCTGTTAAAAAAAGGAATTGAAAAAGCAGTCGAGGCTATTGTCGCGGAATTAAAAAAATTATCCCGCCCAATAAAAGACAAAAAAGAAATTTCTGAAGTAGCGACGATCGCGGCGAACAACGATAAGGAAATAGGCGAGCAGATAGCTGACGCGATGGAAAAAGTCGGGAAAGACGGCGTCATAACCGTTGAGGAAGCAAAGACCACAAAGTCGCATTTGGACGTAGTCGAAGGCATGCAGTTTGACCAGGGATACCTTTCTCCTTATTTTGTGACAGACGCGGAAAGAATGGAAACAATATTGGAAGATCCGTATATCCTTATATATGAGAAGAAAATATCCTCAATGAAGGACCTTCTTCCCATATTGGAGAAAATAGCAAGGGTCAGCAAGCCTTTATTGATAATCTCAGAAGAACTTGAAGGCGAAGCGCTTGCTACATTGGTTGTGAATAAATTAAGGGGCACGCTTAACTGCTGCGCGGTAAAGGCTCCGGGTTACGGCGACAGGAGAAAAGCCATGCTTGAAGATATCGCGATCCTTACAAAAGGAAAAGCGGTAACGGAAGACCTTGGTATCAAGCTTGAAAATGTCCAGCTCGAAGACCTTGGTAAAGCAAAAAGGATCACCATTGATAAAGACAACACAACGATAGTCGAAGGCGCGGGAAAGCAGTCTGAGATAAGCGCGAGAATAAGCCAGATAAAGAAGCAGATCGAAGACACTGATTCTGATTACGATAAAGAAAAGCTTCAGGAAAGATTGGCGAAGCTCGCGGGCGGAGTCGCTGTAATAAACGTAGGCGCGGCGACTGAAACGGAAATGAAGGAAAAGAAGGCAAGAGTCGAAGACGCGCTTCACGCGACAAGAGCAGCGGTCGAGGAAGGCATCGTTCCCGGCGGCGGCGTCGCGTTAATAAGGACATTGGGCGCACTTGATAAACTCCAGCTTTCAGGCGATGAGGCGATAGGCGTTGAGATAGTAAAACGCGCGCTTGAAGAACCGCTCAGGCAGATAGCTAATAACGCCGGCCTTGAAGGCTCGGTAGTTGTTCAGAAGATAAAGACAGAAAAGGCGAACATAGGCTACGACGTGATGCAGAACAAATACGTCGATATGGTTGAAGCAGGCGTAATAGACCCGACAAAAGTCACAAGGACAGCTTTGGAAAACGCCTCAAGTATCGCGGCGCTTTTGTTGACGACAGAAGCGGTTGTGACCGATATACCCGAAGAAAAGAAAGATATGTCGATGATGCCACCAGGAGGAATGGGCGGCGGCATGGGCGGGATGTACTAAATGAAGCCATAACTTATGGAGCTTGAAAAGCGACATAAGTTATTAGGCTGAATTTACCCTTGACATTTCTAATTTGCGCGTACAATAAAATGTCAAGGGTTCAATTCGCACGTTCAAAGTAGCGAAACAAAGTAGATTGATTTACGTCACTGCGTTCCGTAAATCAAGTGCTCATTGAAGGAGAAAATTATGAACTTAAAACCTCTTGGAGATAAAGTAATAGTCGAATACCTTAAAGCCGAAGACAAGACAACGGGCGGGATAATCCTGCCTGACACGGCCCAGGAAAAACCTCAGGAAGGAAAAGTCATCGCGGTAGGAATCGGCAAGGCTCTTTCCGGCGGCAAAGTCGTAAAGCCCGAGGTCAAAGCCGGGGATAAGATCCTTTTCGGAAAATACACAGGCAACGAAATAAAGGTGGAAGACAAAGAATATCTTATTATAAACGCGGACGACATACTTGCCGTGATCGAATAAGATAGCGTGTTTAAAAAGGGAGAATGGTAAAAAAATTGCCTTTCTCCCTTTTTTATTATAGAATTGATGCCATGCGAAAATTCATATCTTTAGCGATCAGCATAATCTTAACAGCTTGCCTGGCAAGCTGCGAGAAAATCCCGGCCAAAACAGTCTGCTTTAAAAATACCTGTGTCCAGGCTGAGATCGCCGATACGCATCCAAACAGGACAAAAGGCCTTATGTTCAGGAAATCCCTGGGAAGCAAAAAGGGCATGCTTTTTATTTTTGAACAGGAATGCATCCCCAGTTTTTATATGAAAAACGTGAGTTTCCCGCTTGATATGATCTGGTTTTCCGGAGATAAAAAAGTCGTCCACATTGTGGAAAGCGCGCCGCCATGCAGAGTCAATTGCGCTATTTACACTCCGGATGCTAACGCTAAATATACCCTGGAAGTCAACGCGGGGTTCGTAAAAAAGTATGATGTTAAAATAGGAGACAGTGTAGATTTTAAATGAAGATAGGCATCATCGGTTTGCCGCAGGTAGGTAAAAAGACCTTATTCCAGCTTTTAACAAGCCACGTATTCCAGGAAAGCGAACTGCCGCTTACAAAACCTGTAAAAGGCGTCGCGCAGATAAAGGACCCCAGGTTTGACAAGCTTGTCGGGATGTATAATCCCAAAAAAAACGTGCGCGCCAAGATAGACATTGAACTCCTGCCGGATTTAGACAAAGAGACAATAATGAAAGCCGATATATTCAAGGACATCGCTGACGCCGACGCGATATGCCATGTCGTGAGGGCTTTTGAAAACGATTCTGTTTACCACGTAAAAGGTTCGGTCGACGCGCGCCGGGATATAAACGAGATAAATTCCGAATTAGTCTTAAGCGACCTTATTTTCGTGGAAAAACGCCTTGCCAACATAGAAAAAGGCGCCAGGAAAGCAGCTGACGAAGCTCTTTTAAAAGAAAAAGAGGTCCTCTTAAAACTAAAAGGCCAGCTTGACCAGAACCTGCCGCTTCGACTTTTGCAGGTAACGCCTGATGAAAAAAAATCGCTCGTAAATTACCCGCTGATCACGCAGAAAGAAATGATCATTGTTCTGAATGTTTCAGAGAACGACATCAAAGACACTAAATTGATGGAGCAATTGGAAAAGGAGTTTGGAAATCTCAAGATAAGCGTCATGCAGGCGTCGATCAAGGTAGAATCAGAAATAGCGGCGCTGGAATCCGAAAAGGAAAAAGAGGAGTTTTTGGGCGCTGTTGGGATAAAAGAGCCTGCGGTCGACGCGCTGACAAGGGTGCTTTTGGAGGCAATAAATCTTATTTCGTTTTTTACTGTCGGCCCGACCGAAGTGCATCATTGGAACGTAAAAAAGAACTCGCTTGCGCCTGAAGCGGCGCGCGCTATCCATACGGACCTTGAAAAAGGTTTTATCCGCGCGGAAGTGATGAAATATACTGACCTTATCTGGCTTGGCAGTGAAGAGAAGGTCAAGAACGCCGGAAAGCTCTATGTAAAAGGCAAGGATTATATTGTCGAAGACGGTGACATAATCTATATCAGGTTCAACGTTTAAAAATATTTTTATTTACGGTAATTTCTCCGGGCTTTCCTTCTTCGCCTCCGACTTTAATTTCGATATTTGGCAGGAATTGATTTATTACCCAGATATTTGTCAGAAGGTGGCGCGTTATTTTCGATGCGGTATATCGGCTTTTGCCTTTTGCAAGTGCCATATAAAGGACCAGCTGATCTGATAGATGCGGCTCAACCGCCGCGTCTATTGAAAGATATTCAAGGAAATCTTTCGTGGCTTCTTCACCCACTTTTTCAGCGCGTTTTCCGATCGCCCCAAGCGAACCGAAGCCGGCTTTTATATTTTCAAATTCTGCTGTAATAAAAAAGAATGTGCCGGCTCCCAAAGAAGTGGCTTCTTCAATTATTACTTCACAGTCCAGATTTTTTCCTTTCAGATATTCGCTTGCTTTTGCCCATTGCCTTTCGGCGATCGAGCGCGGTAGGTTTGCAACAGCTGATGTCGCGTTTATCTTTTTTAACGCTCCTCTTGCTGTTATTGTAATAGGCGCTAGTTCTTTTAGCGGCTCTATTTGAGCTCGTATTCTGCCGCCGCCTTTAGGATAAAAGCCGCATTTTTCCAATTCCAATTTCGCGCGGATTCCCATCCGCCTGACCGCAGGCACGAATATATCTTTTAAAAAATTAAAAGACGGGCTCCATGGGACATGCGTCCCGCCGATCAGCTCTATAGTTGATTTACTCTTCGCGAATGAAAGAGGCAGAAGAAGAGTTTGGAATATCAATGAAACAGAGCCTGCTGAACCTTTTTTCTCCGAGACATCAAAGATGAATTCCCCGCCGTTTACCTGGTTCGGCGAAAAGAAAAGTTTTGTGGATTGCAGTTCGTTTCCGTCGACTTTTGCGCTTGAGATTTTCTGGCAGGAATTTACGCAGGTCAAATGCTGCGGCTGAAGCCCGGGTTTGGGCCTTGCTTTCCTTATGTTATAAATTTCAATCGGGCGGTTTAAAACTAAAGAAAGGGAAAGGGCAGTCCTTAATATCTGGCCGCCGCCTTCGCCGTAACTTCCGTCTATCTTCAATACCTCGCTCATCGGTTTGATTATAGCATAATATTGTGCTATATTATAAAAATGAAAATAAAGTCTCTTCATAAATGGCAAGTAATGCCTAAGGAAGCAGTAAAAATACAAAATAAGTTGCAAAACAGAATTAGGGCTTGTCATGTCAAAAAAGCGTTGAAAAAGTCTTGTTTTCCTTGACATGCAAGTGCAATTAATATAATATATTACGATAAATTTAAATGAGGCCCAAACTTACGGAACCGCCGCGAAGCGGCAGGTGAACGTAAGTTTGCAGGCCGAACTTAACCCTTGACATTTTCTTGGATGATAGTATAAAAATGTCAAGGGTAAAATTCGCAGACGTCCCGCCTATGGCGGGACTATAACTTATGTCGTTCTGCGGGCTCCATAAGTTATCTGCTCATTGTAGGAGGTTGAATAATGGGTGAATTTATAGGCTCGGATAGGAAGGCAAGGCGTTGTTACGGGTTTGATGAAATAGCCCTTTGTCCCGGGGCTGTGACGATAAATCCAGGTGAAGTGGACATGTCATGGACACTGGCGCGCCACAAGCACACGTGCCCTATTTTAGCGTCAGCGATGGACGGCGTTGTAGATGTAAGATTCGCTATAGCTATGGGTAAGCTCGGGGGCCTTGCGGTATTGAACCTTGACGGTGTCCAGACCAGGTATGACAACCCGGAATTAGTCTTAAGAAAAATAGCCAAATCCACACCGCAGAAAGCCACGGAACTCATACAAGCGCTTTACACAAAACCGATAAAAGAAAAACTGATCGCCAAAAGGGTCGAGCAGATAAAGAAGGCGAAAGTCGACGCGATCGTAAGCTGCATCCCGCAGAACGCTGAAAAGTTCGGCGCGATAGCGCAGGAAGCTGGAGCGGATATTTTTATCGTGCAGTCGACAGTCTCGACAGTGAGGCACGTATCTACCCAGTATAAAGTCTTGGATATAAAGAAATTCTGCCAAAAGATGAAGATCCCGGTCATAGTCGGAAACTGCGTCACGTTTAAGGTCGCGCTCGAACTTATGGAAGTGGGAGCAGATGGTATCTTAGTCGGGATAGGGCCAGGCGCCGCTTGCACGACAAGAGGGGTTTTAGGTATCGGCGTCCCGCAGGTCACAGCGACTATTGACTGCGCGAAAGCAAGGGATGTGTATTTTAAAAAAACAAAAAGGTACGTTCCCATTATAACTGACGGTGGCATGTCAACAGGCGGAGATATTTGCAAGGCATTTGCATGCGGAGCTGACGCCGCGATGGTCGGTTCGGCATTCGCAAGGGCAAAAGAAGCGCCAGGCGGAGGCTACCACTGGGGCATGGCGACAAGCCACATGAACTTGCCGCGCGGTACAAGGATTTACGTGGGAACAACAGGGACTCTTGAAGAGATCTTGTTCGGTCCGGCAAGATTGGATGACGGCTCGCAGAACTTGATGGGCGCCCTGGCGACATCGATGGGAAATTGCGGCGCGAGAAATTTGAAAGAAATGCAAAAAACAGAAATCATAATTGCTCCATCCATAAGGACAGAAGGAAAGATCTTCCAGACAGTCCAGCGTGTAGGGATGGGCAAAGCATAAATTACTAGTTACGAGTCACTAAAAAAATGTCTCACGAAATAGTATTGATCCTGGACTTCGGCTCGCAGTATAACCAGCTGATAGCGCGCCGTGTAAGAGAAAACAAAGTCTACTGCAAGCTAGTCCCGCATGATATCACGCCTGAACAGATAAGGTCGATCTCTCCGAAAGGGCTTATTTTATCAGGCGGCCCCGCAAGCGTTTTTGAGAAAAACTCTCCTAAATGCAGCAAAGAAATATTTGAGCTCGGTATCCCCGTTCTGGGCATTTGCTACGGGATGCAATTGATGGCGCATACGCTTGGCGGGAAAGTGCGTAAAGCAGGCAGGCGTGAATACGGCAGGACGCAGCTTTTAATCGACGACAAGAAGGACCTGTTTAAAGGGACACCGCATAAGATCATTTGCTGGATGAGCCACGGCGATTACGTCAGAAGGCTGCCTAAAGGTTTTAAAACAATCGCTCACACCAAAAACACAAGAAGCGCCTGCATAGCCGATAAAGAAAGAAAGCTTTACGGCGTCCAGTTCCACCCGGAAGTTTCGCACACCCAGCGCGGCGAAAAAATATTAAAGAATTTCCTTTTCAGCGTCTGCAGGTGCAGGGGCGCCTGGAACATGAGATCCTTCGAAAAAGAATCCATAAAAAGCATAAGAAAGACAGTCGGTAATAAAAGGGTCGTCCTGGGGCTCTCAGGCGGCGTCGATTCTTCAGTCGCGGCTGTGTTGTTAAATAAAGCGATAGGAAAAAGGCTTGTCTGTATTTTTGTCGACAACGGCTTATTGAGAAAGGGCGAGGCGAAACTTGTAAGGGAAAGATTCGTGAAGCATTTTAAGATAAATCTCCGCGTGGTCGACGCGGAAAAAAGATTTTTAAATAATTTAAAAGGCGTTATAGACCCCGAAAGAAAAAGAAAGATAATAGGCGAGACTTTTATCAGGGTGTTTGAAGACGAATCGAAAAAATTAGGTAAAGCCGAATTTTTGGCGCAGGGGACTTTATACCCGGATGTCATTGAAAGCAAATCCGCTTTCGGCGGTCCTTCGGCTACGATCAAGACGCACCACAACGTGGGCGGCTTGCCAAGCAAGATGAATTTCAAGTTGATAGAGCCGTTAAGGGAATTGTTTAAAGATGAAGTAAGGCTGCTTGGAAAAGAGTTAGGAATGGCTGATGAACTTGTCTGGCGCCATCCTTTCCCCGGGCCGGGCCTTGCGGTGCGCATGCTCGGTGAAGTGACAAAAGAAAAATGCGACATGCTTAGGGAAGCCGATGAAAGAATAATCGACGAAATAAAAAACGCTGGCCTGTACAGGGGGATATGGCAGGCATTCGCGGTCTTAATACCTGTAAAGACAGTCGGTGTAATGGGCGATAAAAGGACTTATGAAAACGTAGTCGCCCTGCGCGCGGTCACAAGCAAGGACGGCATGACAGCTGACTGGGCCAAGATCCCGTATGATGTCCTGCAGAGAATATCAAACAGGATAATCAATGAAGTAAGAGGCATTAACCGAGTAGTATTTGACATCTCTTCTAAACCACCCTCGACGATCGAGTGGGAGTGAAATGAGCCATGTGCTATGGGCGATGAGCTATGGGCCCAAAGCACAAAGCCCATAGCTCACAGCACATTTAATAACAATGCATAACAATTTTGTCCACCTTCATGTCCACACGCAATACAGCCTTTTAGACGGCGGATGCCAGATCTCCAAATTGGTGAACATGGCAAGCCTGTATAAGATGCCTGCGCTGGCTATCACCGACCATGGCAACATGTTCGGCGCCATCGAATTCTACGAAAAGGCGATCAAGGCGGGAGTAAAACCGATCGTCGGCTGCGAGGCGTACGTGGCGCCGGGTTCAAGATTTGAAAAAACCTCGCACGGGATACAGGAAGGCTCTTTCCATTTGATCCTGCTTTCAAAAGACGAGCAGGGCTATAAAAATTTAATGAAGCTTGTCTCGATAGGTTATCTTGAAGGTTTTTACTACAGGCCAAGGATCGATGAAGAAGTACTTGCGCAATATTCAAAAGGGCTGATAGGGCTTACAAGCTGCCTCCAGGGGGAGATCCCGCATTTATTGGAAACAGACCAGTACGATGAGGCAAAAGTTGTCGCGGGAAGATTAAGCGAAATATTCGGAAAAGGCAATTTTTATCTTGAACTCCAGGACCACAGGATACCGGAGCAGAAAAAAGTAAACAAGGGGCTTATAGATCTATCAAAAGACCTTAGCCTGCCATTAGTAGCCACAAATGACGTCCACTATCTTGCCAAGGACCACGCGAGCGCGCACGAAGCGCTTTTATGCATAGGCACCCAGACAAACCTTGAAGACCCTGACAGGATGAGGTTCCATACTGACGAATTTTATTTTAAAAATACAGAGGAAATGAAATCGGCGTTCAGTGAAACGCCGGAAGCGATAAAGAACACCGTCGCGGTCGCGGAAAAATGCAACCTTGAGCTTGAATTCGGCAAACCGCATCTTCCCCAATTTACCCCTCCGCAAGGCAAGACAAAAGAAAGCTACTTAAAAGAACTGGTCGAAGAGGGCTTAAAGCAAAGATACGGAAACATTTCCGACCCAATCAGGAAAAGGGCTGAGACAGAAATAGAAGCTATACATAAAAGCGATTACGTAAGCTACTTTTTGATAGTCCGCGATTTTATAACGTACGCGAAAGAAAAAGGGATCCCTGTCGGGCCGGGGAGAGGCTCGGCGGCAGGCTCTATAGTAAGTTACGCTTTGGGCATAACGGACCTTGACCCGCTAAAGTATGACCTGCTGTTTGAAAGGTTTTTAAACCCCGAAAGAGTGAGTCTTCCAGATATCGATATAGATTTCTGCTACGAGAGAAGAAACGAAGTCATAAACTACGTTGTGGAAAAATACGGCAAGGACAACGTAGCGCAGATAATAACATTCGGCACAATGGGGGCGAAAGCTGTCATAAGAGACGTCGCGCGGGTCATGAATATACCCTATAGCGAGGCTGACAGGATAGCAAAGCTTGTCCCCACCGAATTGGATATCACCATAGAAGCAGCGCTGAAGCAGGAACCCGAATTAAAGAATTTATACAAAACAAACCCCCAGATAACCCAGCTCATAGATACATCAAAAGTATTGGAAGGCCTTTCGCGCCACGCGTCCACGCATGCCGCGGGTGTTGTAATAAGCGAGAAACCTTTAAATGAATACATTCCGTTGTGCAGGGTAAATGAGGGCCAGATCTCAACAGGCTACCCAATGGAGTCCCTGGAGAAAATCGGGCTTTTAAAAATGGATTTCCTGGGGCTGCGCACGCTCACCGTAATAGACGAGACTTTAAAGATCATAAAGAAATCGAAAAATATTGATATAGCAATCGATAAGCTTCCGCTGGACGATAAAAATACGTTCGAGCATCTTTGCAAGGCTGAGTCCCAAGGCGTGTTTCAGCTTGAAAGTTCAGGCATGCGCGACTTGCTGCGCAAGCTTCAGCCGAACTGCTTTGAGGACTTGATCGCGCTTTTGGCGCTTTTTAGGCCGGGCCCGATCGGAAGCGGCATGGTGGACGACTTTATAAAGAGAAAACACGGAAAAGTCAAGATCGCTTACGACCACCCGCTTTTGGAACCCATCTTGAAAGACACCTACGGCGTAATTTTATACCAGGAACAGGCGATGCGTATTGTGGCGAATCTGGCTGGCCTGGGCCTTGCTCAAGCCGATCTTTTGCGCCGCGCCATTTCAAAAAAGACGCCGGAGGTGATGGAGCAGCAGAGAAATTTATTTATAAGCGGCTGCCTGAAAAATAAAATACCAAAACATATCGCGGAGAAAATATTTGACCAGATAGAATATTTCGCGGGTTACGCTTTCAATAAATCGCACAGCGCCGCCTACGCGCTTATTTCTTACAGGACCGCCTATCTTAAAGCGAATTACCCGGTCGAGTTTATGACCGCGCTTTTGACATCAGAGCAAAACGATACGGACAAGATCGCCAATTATATAGAAGAATCCGAACGGATGGACATCAAGGTCCTGCCGCCTGATGTAAATGAAAGTTTTTCAAAATTCACGATGATAGGCGATTCTATAAGGTTCGGCCTGTCGGCTGTAAAAAATGTCGGCAGAGGCGCGGTGGATTCTATCGTAACCGCTAGGCAAAAATACGGAAAATTCAAGACGCTGCATGAATTCTGCGAGCGCGTCGACACAAGGGTCGTCAACAAAAAGGTGGTGGAAAGCCTTATCAAGTGCGGGGCATGCGATAATTTCGGGCTTTACCGTTCGCAGATGATGGCGGTGCTGGAACAGGCGCTGGAAGCGGCAGGCGGCATACAAAAAGACAGGGAAGTGGGCCAGCTTTCATTCTTCGATACCATAGAAGAAAAAGAGCACACGTTTAACGGCTCTTTCCATGACATCCCGAAAATAAAGGAATGGCCTGAGAACCAGCTTCTATCGTTTGAAAAAGAAATGCTCGGGTTTTATATCACCGGCCATCCGCTCACAAAATATAAAAAATTGCTGGACATATATTCCTCTGCCAACACAGCGGCGCTTGGAAAATTCAAGGACGGCGACGAGGTTTCGATAGGCGGCATCATAATAAAGAACAAGCAGACAGTCACGAAGAAGACAGGCGAGAAGATGGCGATTTTGCAGCTTGAAGACCTGCATTCAAATGTCGAGGTCCTGGTTTTCCCCAGCGCTTATAAACAAGCGAGCCCGTATATGCAGGTCGATTCGCTAGTGTTTGTAAGGGGCAGGATAAACGCCAGGGAAGACAAGCCCAAAGTCGTGGCGAATGAAATAATCCCCATAGAGGATGTAAAACAAAAATACACAAAGGCGCTTAAGATAGCATTGTTCTCAACAGGCCTTGAAAACGGCAAGATAGAAGAGTTAAAGGCGCTCCTAAAAAGGCACAGCGGGAATATCCCCGTCTATTTAAGCATAAACACGAACAACGGCAGGAAAATAGAGATCGCCGTTGACAGGGAATTCTATGCCGAGCCAACAGAGAGCTTGTTTAACGAAATAGAGGAGCTTTTAGGGGCCGACGCGCTGTCTGTAAAGGGAAATTGATGGGCTGTGAGCCGTGAGCTGTGGGCTATGAGCAGAGAGCCCAAGGCACAAAGCTCACAGCACAGAGCAGACTAATCTTCTTGACTGGACGATGACAATGTGCTAACCTTTTGCTTTATAACAAGATACGATGATAGACAAAGTTTTAGAAACTAAGATCAAAAGAACAAAAGATTTTTTGGATCTCTGGGCAAAGTTCCACAGCTTGTATAAAAGCGCTCTTTCAAAACCATCTATTCCCAAAGAAGACGAAGAGCTTTTCCTTCATACAAAAGAGGTGCTTTCACCCAGGTACAGGCAGCTAATAGGAGTGGTCAAGGCCGAGCTTGGCAAGGCGGCGCATGGCCAGGATGTCATTTTGGAATTGCTCGGCATGGAATCAATGCAGGCTTTATCAGACACGGCGATGGAAAGAGTCCAGAAACAATGGAAGGATTCAGTTGCTGTTTTAAATTCCGTTTTGGAGGATCTGGAAAATAAAAAGCGGCAGATCGATAAGATAAGCCCGCTTTCGTATTTAATAAAGAAGATAACAGGGAAAATTTAAATGAAGCCATGACCCTTGACAAGTTTGTCAAGGGTCATAAGGCTGAATTTACCCCACACCCAGAACGTTGTAGTATTTTATCGGGCAACTGGGTGTTGGGGTTTAATTCGCACAAACAAGGTAGCGAAACAAAGAAGATTGATTTACGTCGCTGCGCTCCGTAAATCAAGTGCTCATTAAAGGAGGTTTATATGACGAAAAAAGACATAGTCATCAAAATCGCGCAAGACTCGGACATCAAGCAGATAGATGTCAAAAAAGTTGTGCAGAAGACGCTTGATGTCATAACCGAAAGCCTTGTCAAGGGCGAGGTGGTCGAGCTGCGCAATTTCGGCGTCTTCAAGGTCAAATCCAGGAAGGGAAGGACAGGAAGAAACCCCCGCACGGGCCAGGAAGTGCCTGTCCCGCCCAGAAAAGTGGTGGTATTCAAGCCTGGATTGGAAATGAAGAAAAAAGTAAGATAGTTGAGCTGTGAGCCTTGAGCTTTGAGCCCATAACCCATAGCACAAAGCCCAACGTAAAGATTTTAATAAGGTAATTATATGAACATACAGTCGATAAGAGGCACAAAAGATATCCTGCCGCCTGAAGCAAGCCGCTGGCAGTATTTGGAAGAGATCTCCAAGAAGACCTTTCAATTATACGGTTATGAGGAGATAAGGACTCCTATAATCGAAGACCTCCAGCTTTTTAAAAGAAGCGTCGGCGAGACGACTGATATCGTCGAAAAAGAGATGTACGCTTTCAGCGATAGAGGCGAAAGAGATATCTGCCTTCGCCCTGAAGAGACAGCTTCTGTCGTAAGGGCCTACCTTGAAAGCGGGCTTTTTAAGGAAAGAGAATTCATAAAATTATATTATATCGGCCCGATGTTCCGCGCTGAGCGGCCCCAGGCCGGAAGGATGCGCCAGTTCCACCAGGTGGGCGTAGAGGTCTTAGGAGCCGATTCACCTTACACTGACGCCGAAGTCATAGCGCTTTTGGTGAATATCATAGAAAAGCTTGGGATAAAAGATTACACGGTAAAATTAAACAGCCTTGGTTGCGCGCAAGACCGAAAAAAAATCTCCGACTTGTTGAAGGACAAACTTTCATCGGAAGAAAAATTGCTATGCGAAAACTGCAAGGCAAGAATTAAAAGAAATGTTTTCAGGGTACTGGACTGCAAAAACGAGGCATGCATAAGGGTGGCGCAGAAGCTTCCCACGACTTTGGAGAATCTTTGCAAGGACTGCTCCGACCATTTCGATAAGGTAAAATCATGCCTTGATTCGCTTGGCGTAAAATATAAAATAACGCCCCATTTGGTAAGGGGCCTGGATTATTACACGCGCACGGCGTTTGAAGTTACTGCAAAAGGCTTGGGCGCGCAGGATGCCATTGCCGCGGGCGGAAGATACGACAACCTGATAAAAGAACTAGGCGGGCCTGATACTCCAGCTATAGGATTCGCCATGGGGATTGAAAGAGTGCTTTTGGCGATGGAAGCGTCAAAAGCCGGCGAGCCCGCGAAACAGGAACTGCAATTATTTATTGCCTCGTTAGGCGACGCGGCTTATGAAAAATCTTTCGGTCTTTTGAATGAACTAAGAAAAAAAGGGATTTCAAGCGATATGGATTTCCAGAACAAGTCTCTTAAGGGCCAGTTAAGAAGGGCAAACAACCTTAACGCGAAATTCGTCGCAATATTGGGAGAAGACGAGCTTAAGAAAGGCGTTATTGGTCTGAAGAACATGAAGACAAGCGAACAGAGGGAAATCCCATTAGAAAAAATTGTGGAAGAGATGGATAAATCGGTAAAATGAAAAGAACACATACTTGCGGTGAATTAAATAAAAAAGATGTGGGAAAACAGGTGATATTAAACGGCTGGCTTGGCGCCAGGCGCGACCATGGCGGGCTTGTTTTTATTGATCTTCGGGACAGGGAAGGGATAACCCAGGTCGTCTTTGACCCGAAGGAAAATAAAGACCTTGCCGAGATGGCCCACGAGCTTAAATCAGAATACGTGCTTGCGGTAAAAGGGACGGTAAGGCCGAGGCCGCAAGGGACCGAGAACTTAAAAATAAAGACAGGCGAAATAGAAATAAAAGCCGACGAGGTGGAGATCTTAAATACCGCGCAGACTCCTGTTTTCGAGATAGACGATTACGCCAACATCTCGGAAGACATGAAATATAAATACAGGTTCCTTGATTTAAGAAGGCCTTCATCGCAGAAAAAGTTGTTCAAGCGCCACAAGATGTTCTCGTTGATGAGGAATTACCTGGATGAAAAAGGGTTTATCGAAGTCGAGACTCCGATACTCACAAAATCAACGCCTGAAGGCGCGAGGGATTACCTGGTCCCAAGCAGGTTAAACATCGGCAAGTTCTACGCGTTGCCGCAGTCACCGCAGTTGTTCAAGCAGATCCTGATGGTCTCAGGCTTTGACAAGTATTACCAGATCGCGAAATGCTTCAGGGACGAGGATTTGAGGGC
>Ga0315285_10003965_pt1 | contig 15372 bp, 14 predicted proteins | sample YL17G09_36_MG_FD_203698 | JGI IMG/M metagenome (GOLD analysis project Ga0315285, IMG submission 203698) | Sediment microbial communities from Yellowstone Lake, YNP, Wyoming, USA - YL17G09_36 | ecosystem: Environmental > Aquatic > Freshwater > Lake > Sediment | place: USA: Wyoming | collected...
CTCTGCCGTACGGATACGGCCGGGCCTACTCCGACGGGACGGCCAGCAGCGGGCGCGCCCTTCTCATCTGGTCGAACGCAAGCGCCACCCGGACGGTGAACCTTTCCCGGGCAGTGACCACCCTTACCGTCTGGGCCAGGGGTGATCAGTGTAACGGCGCGCCACGGGCCGTCGTATATGTCGACGGCTTACGCAAGTTCGTCGCCTACGTGAGTGCGACGAAGTGGACCGCATACACAGCACAGGTCCCACTGGCGGGCGGCAGCCACATCGTGCGGGTGACCTTCGACAACGACTACTACGGCGCGTGTGACCGAAACCTCCGCGTCGATGCCATAGACCTCCGTTAAGCGAGCCGCGCCTCGCGGAAATGTCCGGTAGCAGTGGGCGGGACTCAGGTCCCGCCCACTGGTGCGTCTAATCGATGAGGCCTTCTGTGGAGACGCGGGACCGCCCTCGCGGCTCTCAGATAACTCCTTGTCAAGTTCTTCACGACATTCTCACACTGTCCCGTCACCCGTTCACAGCCCCTTGATAGCGGCGCTGTAGGCTGGTTTTCATGATGCCGACCAAAAGCCTCCGGCTGGGCAGCGTGCGAGTTGATCGCGTGGACATTCGTGAAACCCTTGAGCTCATCGAGACGTTCATCGGCGAGCGCACGCCCCACCGAATCGTGACGGTCAATCTGGAGTACCTGCGGCACGCCCATAGCGATCCGTCTTTCCGTGCCGCCCTCGATGCCGCCGACCTCGCCGTCGCGGACGGCATGCCGCTCGTTTGGCTGTCGCGGCTCTTCCGCCGGCCGCTGCGCGAGAGGATCGCGGGCGTCGACCTGGCTGACCGCTGCGCGTGGCTGGCCTCGATAAAGGGCTACAGGCTCTTCCTTCTCGGCGGCGGTGCCGGCGTCGCGCAGTCGACCGCCGAAGTCTTGCGAGAACGTTACCCCGGGCTCGCAGTCGCCGGTACATATACGCCGCCCCTCGGGGAGTTCTCGGCGGCGGAGGAACGAAGGATCGAGGCGGCGATAGCGGCGGCACAGCCGGACATCCTGCTGGTCGCTCTGCCGACGCCCCGTCAAGAGCTCTGGAACCACGCCAACGCGCGGCGCTGGAACGTGCCGGTCGTGATAGGCGTGGGCGCCGCTTTCGATATGTTGAGCGGCGAAGTCCGGCGCGCGCCTGCCTGGATGCAGCGGAGCGGCTTCGAATGGCTCTTCCGGCTGGTGCGGGAGCCACGACGACTCTGGAAACGTTACCTGGTGCATGATACTGCGATTCTGTTTCACATTCTGAAGTCCCGCGTCGCCTCCTAGGCAGCGTCGACCCCGCGAACGTCTTGGGGTCCGCGCAAGTTCTGAGGGAATAGGACAAGTCGGTGAGGCTTACGGACACGCGCGAGGCACTACCTTTTCAGGTGACCGGCCATATTGCGGCGGCGGTCGCCCGCCTCTGCTTCCCGGCAGCGTTCATCTTCGTCGATGGCGCCGTCCTGGTCGGGACCGCGACAGCTTCACACTGGCTGCCCGGCAACGCCCACGAGCCCGTTTGGCAGGGGTTCCTGCCGGCCACTGACTTCGTCTACCCGCTCGTTTTCTGGGTCGTCTCCCTGCTGGCGCTGACCCTGTTCGGGTTCTATGACCGGCTGCGCACTATCCTCCGCAACTCCGAGTTGATCGACCTCTACGCGCCGGTGACAGCCAGCGTCGTCGTTACAATGGCCATCGTCGTTTCCATCAACAAAGAAAGCGCGGCCAGCGTCTACATATCGACGTGGCTGATGACGCCGCCGGTAATGGTGATCGCGCGCGGCGGCCTGCGCTGGCTGCGGCGCCAGATCTTCCCGACCTCCACGCTCGCGGTGCCCGTCCTTCTTCTCGGCCAGAGCGACGAGTCGGAGCGGCTGCTCCAGCGGATGGAGGCGGTACCGGAGCTGGACCTGCTGCCGGTGAAGGCCGCGGACGGCGCCCTCGAGAACATGGAGGAGGTGCGCCGGTTCGTCCAGCAGAACGACATTCGCCACGTCATTATCACGCCATCGCCGGAGAACCAGGCTTTCGTCGCCGAGATGACGGCGTACTGCCAGGAAAACGGGCTGCGTGTCGCCTGGCTCCAGCGCACGGCCGGCCTGCCGATGACCATCTCGTCGGTGAACACGTGGGACGGCACGCCGGTAATACACCTGTCGGAACCTATCGGTCAGCGCCTCTACGAGACGGGAAAGCGGGCCCTGGACTTCGCCTGCGCCCTGCTCGTGCTCCCCTTCCTCCTGCCGTTATTCTTCCTCGTCGCCATCGCCCTCAAACTCGACTCGCCCGGGCCGGCGCTCATGAGGCAGAGGCGGGTCGGCCGCGGCAGCCGTGTGTTCGACATGTACAAGTTCCGCAGCATGCGCACGGTGGCGGAGGACATCCCGGATGAACTGCGCGCCCAGAACGAGGCGACAGGCCCGATGTTTAAGATGCGCGAAGACCCCCGGATCACCCGCGTCGGCCGTTTCCTGCGACGCACCAGCCTCGACGAGCTACCGCAGATCCTCAACGTCCTTCTCGGCGAGATGAGCTTCGTTGGGCCGCGACCGCCGCTGCCCCGGGAGATACCTGGCTACGACGAAATGCAGCGCCGCCGCCTGATGGTGAAGCCGGGGATAACCGGCCTCTGGCAGGTCAGCGGCCGCAGCGGCCTGACCTTCGACGAGATGCTGAGGCTTGACGTCCGTTACATCCAGAAGCGTTCGCTTCTGCTCGACATAATCATCATGCTCAAGACGGTGCCCTGTGTCCTCGGCGGCAAGGGCGCCCACTGAAGCAAGAAAGCGAGACTGCAAATGCGACCATACGTCATGACTGCGCTGCGAAATCCCCTCCTCTGGATCTTGCCGGCGGTGCTTCTGCCGCTGCTCGTCGCCGTCGGGGCTATTATGACCGGCGGGCAGGCTCGGGTGGAGGCGAGTCTCTGGACCCAGGTGTCGCCCCTGATCGACACGTCGGCAGGAACGCTTAAGCCTCCGGCGCAGGTCGAGGCGGATACCTTCAATGAGCGGCTGAGCACGGAGTCGTTCCGTTTCTCCATCATAACCGCCGCCGGCCTCGACGATGCGGTCAAAAACGGCGCTTGGCCCGGCGAGTCCAGCGTGGGGAGCCTCCTGGCGAAGTTCCCTCTCACCAAACCGCTGGCGGGTTTCTTCGGAGCCTCCTCGTCCGGCGACGTTGAGGCAAACCGCAATCGGGCACTCGCCGCCGTCAAGGCCTCCCTACTGGCAGAGGCGCGCGGCAACAACGTGCTTTACGTGGTCTACACGGGCGATAGCGCGGATACAGGCGTAGCCCTGGTCAGCGCGGCGATCAGCGCATATCAGAAGGAGAGTGTCGGGCAGAGCAGCGCGCAGGCGAGCGCAGTCCTGAACTTCTACGCGCAGCAGGTAGCGGAGCGGCAGCAGGCGTTGGAGCAGGCGGACGCCGACCTGCGCGCCTTCGAAGCGGAGCACCCGGCGGCCGTCGGTGCGCCCAGGGCGGCATCGGAGGCGCAACAACTGGCGCAGTACCAGTCCATCTACAACATCCGCCTCTCTCAGTACGAGCTCGCCATGAACCGCCAAGGCGACGCCCAGGTCCGTGCGCAGGCGTCGCTCACAACTTCAGACAACAACTTTCAGCTCGTGGACGAAGCGCACACCGCCCGGGGCCTGGCGCTGAACCTGCGCCGCGCTGCAATGCTGACGTTCGTCGGCATCGTCTTCGGCTTTGGACTCGGCGGACTGCTGATCGTGCTGCGGACGTGGTTCGACGAGACGGTGCGAAGGCGAGAGGACGTCAAGGGCCTGTTCGGGCTCGATGTCCTGGCCGTGCTGCCCAACGTCAAGAAAGGTGGTGAGTGATGCGTCCGTCGAAAGAGGAGACCATGGCCGTGCCGATTCCCCCTCAGGGCGAGGAGACCGCGAGCCCAGCCACGACCAAGACCCGGACGCACCAGTACGAGGACCAGTTGTCGGACTTACTCGCCTCCCGGGTCGTGCGCCAGGCGCTGCAGCCTGTCGTTGAGCGAATCGGGGCCGTTCCCGGCGGCGGCGCCTTCTGCGTCGCCAGCGCCGAGTCCGACGAAGGGAGAACTCTCGTAGCGACCACGCTGGCGTTGATGCTGTCCGAGAAGAGAGACCGGAACGTCCTGCTCGTCGACGCCCACACGCAGGAAGCGTGCATCCACCGCCTGTTCGACGTGCCGGGCTCTCCGGGCTTCACCGATTGCCTCCTGGCAGAGCGCTTTCTTCGGGACGCGGTCAGCTCGGTCGGCAGGCTGAGCGTGATGCCGGCGGGCCGCGACGACGGCTGGCCGCGGCTCTTCCGGACCGGGGCGGCGAAACGGCTGGTCGAGGAGATCGGCAAGACGTACGACCTCGCGCTCATCGACCTGCCGCCCCTGACGTCGACGAGCGCGGACGCGGCCGCGCTGTGCGACTCGGCCGACGGGACCGTCATGGTCGTCCGAGCCAACGCCACGAAGGCTTCGGCGGTGGCGAAGGCGGTAGAGATGATCGATTCGCACAAGGTGCTGGGGGTAGTCCTCAATCGGGAGCGGGAAGACATGCCGCGCTGGTTGCAGCGCCTGCTATAGGTGAGATCAGTCGTATGCAAGGTCTGATCCTGCTGGCGGCGCTGCTATCGCTGTTCGTGGCGCTGGGCCTGCTTGTAGAAGAAGTGAACGGGCCGGTGCGGCTGGTGATAGGCGCGGCTGTCGTCGTGGTCACCGGCTGGTACCTGGTATTCTGAGCGCTTTGACATGAGACAGCTCGCGAAAGTGGCCGACAACGTGGTCGCGCTGTTGGTGCGCCAGGTGCTGACCTGGTCGCTGACTGCTGTGTTGATGGTCTTCTTCCTGCCGCGCCTGCTCGGCGATGCGGGACTGGGGAAGATCACCTTCGCTATCGCGGTCATCACTATACTGCTCGTCGTCACGAACCTGGGCACGGCGACCTTCACCGTCAAGCAGGTGGCCTTGGACCGCCGCCGCGTGTCCGACATCCTCTGGCACGCCTACGCCCTGCGACTCGTCATGGGGTTGCTGGCGGGCGCGGTCATCCTGCTCGCGACGCACCTGTCCGGCCTCGACAACAACTCGAAATGGGTACTCAGCATCGCCAGCCTGACTCTGGTGGTCATGGGGCTGGACGCAGCGCAGATAGCAGCGCTCCAGGGTCTCGAGAACATGCGCCGGATCGCCATGGCGGAGGTGGCGGGTAAAGCGACGCTGCTGGCCCTGGGCGTCGCCGTGCTGGAGACGGGGCACGGCGTCGTCGGCTACGCTCTGGCGATGCTCTGCGGTGCGCTCGTAGGTTTCCTCGTCAACTTCTCCTACCTGGCGCGACGGCACTTGCGCCGTCCGTCGATGAGTCCGGCGACGGCCCGTTATCTCATTGTCGGCGGGCTGCCGTTCCTGATGACCGGCGCCGTCACTCAGTTCTACACCTGGTCGGGTGCGTTGATGCTCCGGTTCCTGACGAGCGACGCCGTGGTCGGCTGGTATGGAGCGGCGAACCAGCTCCATTCCACGCTGGGCTTCGTTCCGCTCGTGATTGTGACGGCGCTGCTGCCGGCTCTCACCCGTTTCTATGTCCACGACAAGGCGACGATGCGCGTCGCGGTGGAGAAGGGGATGCTGGCCGTCCTGACTACCGGCGTCCCCCTCGCGGCCGGCCTGACGGTACTTTCCGGGGAGCTGATCGGCTTCCTGCGCTATCCGCCGGAGTTCAGTCATTCGGTGCCGTTGCTGGCGATTATGGCGCTAACTCTGCCGGTCACGGGATCGCTCATGCTGATCGGTACGGTGGTGATAGCCGCGAACAAGCAGAAGGAGTGGGCGATAACGGTGGCTATTACCGCCGCCGCCAGCCTGGCTATGGATATCCCGCTCGTCCTCTTCTTCGACCACTCTTACGGTAACGGGGCGCTCGGCGTGGCGCTGGGCGCCGTCCTGAGCGAAGCGCTGATGATAACGCTCGGTGTGAGGCTGATGCCGGAGGGCATCATGGGTCGTTCCGTTCTCATCGGCCTCGTCCGCTGCCTTGTGGCGTCTGGCGCGATGGTCGCGGCGCTGGCCGGCGTCAAGCTGCTGCGCGACCCCGGGTTTGTGCCTCTGGTGATGGTGGGTGTCGCCGTGTACTTTGTCGCTCTCCTTGCCGTGCGCGGCATAACCGTCGCCGAGGTGAAGTTCCTGCTGCGCGCCGCCTTTTCCAGAGGACAGGCCATTGAAGATGCGTCATTTGGAGAAGGCGGCGGAATCCTTAACCCTACAGCTTGAGCGTGAAGGAGCATCGAGATGGCGCTAGCAGCCCGACAACGAAGCGAAGTGCCGCAACTTCCCGCCGAACCGGCGAAGAGGCTCCAGGCCAGTGTAATTATCCCGACGCACAACCGACGGGAGCTGCTGGAGATGACGCTGCGCTGCCTCTCCCGGCAGACCGTGGATCTTTCGACCATCGAGGTCATCGTCGTTGCCGATGGCTGCGACGACGGCACGCACGACATGTTGCGTTTCCAGCGCTGGCCGTTCTCGCTGCGCCCTCTTCAGCATTCGCAGCGGGGGTCGGCGGTCTCGCGCAACGCGGCGGCGGCTGTCGCCATGGCACCCGTTCTCATCTTCCTCGACGACGACGTAATGGCGGCGCCGGACCTGGTCGAGAAGCACCTCGCCGCGCACCGGGACGGCCAGCCAGCGGTGGGCATCGGCCGCCTGTCGCCCGCTTCGATGCAGGCTGTGCCCGGCTGGTGGCGCTGGTTGGAGGAGCAACTCCAGAGCCAGTACCGGGCGATGCAAAGGGGCAAACGCCGCGTCGACGGGCTTTGTCTGTACAGCGGGAACTGCTCGGTAAGCCGCGAGGCCTTCCTGAAGATAAACGGCTTCAACGAGAAGCTGGAGCATTCCGAAGACGTCGAGCTCGGCATGCGTCTGGAGAAGGTAGGGGTGAGCTTTCGCCTCGCCCTGGACGCGTCTGCCGAGCACTGGGGGTGCCGCGGCTATTCCTCCTGGCGGGACATGGCGTCCTGCTACGGTCGTTGGGACGCCGACCTCATCTTCAAGGCGGAGTTCCCGTCCGCGCTGGAACGGCTGCGTGCCGAATACCGTTCGCGCGGCAGGCTTCGACAGTCCGTCATCATGTCGTCGCTCAGGAGCGAGCAGAGGCTGCGCCTGTTCGTCGCGGCGCTGCGCATCGTGGGCGCCGCGTCCGGCGCTATGCGCTTGCCCGTCCTGGAGCGAAAGGCTTACGGCGCCATCTACGACCTTACCTACTGGAAGGGCGTCTCGGACGAGCTGGGCGGGCTGCGGGCGGTCGCTCGCACAGTCGGGAGGGCGCCATGACGGCGACGGTCGGACGGGCGCTGACGGCGCCGGAGCACTGGTCGAGCTGGAGCGACACAACGGAGCTCTACCGCTTCAGCCTCGGCCTTGGTCTACGCTCGATGGACCTGCGTCATGCCCGCGCCGCGCTGCCGCGGATCCTGAACCCGCTGTCCTACCCGCGCGGCATGGAGTTCGCGCTCACCATGCGGGGTCTGCACCTGCCTGCCGGTAGGCAAGGATTGCCGGAGCGTGCACGCGTCCTCGACGTCGCCAGCCCCAAGCTGCTGTTCCTCTGGCTGGCGGCGAAATCGCAACTGGAATTGACCGCCACCGACATCGTAGGCGGCTTCATCCCGAAGACGCGCTACCTGCTGGAGCGTCTCGGCCTGGCAGAAGAAGTCGGCGGGCGGTTGCGTCTCGAAGCGCAGGACGCGCGCCTCCTCACGTACGCCGACGGCAGCTTCGACGCCGTCTACTCCGTCTCTGTCATCGAGCACATCCCGGACGACGGCGACAGCCGCGCGATGCGCCAGATCGCCCGCGTCCTCCGGCCCGGCGGCCGCGTCTGCCTGACCGTGCCCTTCTCGATGCGCTGCGAGGAGGACTGGGTCTCCCACGACGTCTTCGAGCGCCACCGCCGCAGCACGGAGAAGCTGTTCTTCCAGCGTCGCTACGACCCCGAAGCGCTACAGAAGCGGCTCATCGGGCCGTCCGGCCTGCGGGAGATGGAGCGCGCCTACTTCGGCGAGCCGCTGGCGCGGTTCGACCGCTACTGGAACCGCCTGCCGATGGCCCTTCGCCTGCCGCTGGCCTGGGCGCAGCCGCTGTTCGAGCGCGCTTTCTTGCGGGAACTGAACGAAGGCGAACGAGGACGGGCTATCGGCGTCGCGCTTACGCTCGTCAAGGAGGGAGACGCCGTTGACGGCTGACGCACTGGCACGACCCTTCTCGGGCGGGCAACGAGGGCAGAGGCTCTTCTTGGCCGCGGCGATAGGCCTCACCCTGGTGCTGGCCTGGCTGCTCGTCGCTATGGGCGGGCCGAAGGGCAATCTGATGGCGCCGGCCGGCTTCTTCGCGGCGCTGATCGCCGTGCCGCTCATACTGCGAAAGCCCATCGCGGGGCTGTACATTCTGTTCGCCGCGGCCGTGATCGTCGAGACGGACCCGCTGACCTTCGGACTGAGCGCGACGTCGTCGATACCGCTCTTCCGCGACGTGAACGGCCTGACGGGCATCAAGGGGATGTGGGTGAACCCCGTGGAGCTGATAGCCGTCCTGACCGCTGTTGGCTGGCTGCTTCGAAACCAGGCCGGCGAGCGCTTGCAGTTCAAGCCGGCGCCTCTCTTCGCACCTCTCACGGTCTTCACCGCGATTGTCGCCTTTAGCGTCGTGCACGGGCTGATCACCGGCGGCGACATCAAGATCGCGCTCTGGACTGTGCGACCGCTGGCCTACCTCTACCTCGCCTACCTGCTGGCGTCCCAGCTCCTCAACGACCGCCGTCAGGTGACGGTGCTACTCTGGATATTCATCCTCGGCACCGCGTTGAAGGGGGCCGTCGGCTGGTGGCGCTACTACGTAGACCTCGGCGGCAACCTGACTGGCCTCAACCAGGTAACGGGCATGAACTCCCTCATGGCGCACGAGGAGTCGTTCTTCTACCTAGGCATCATATTGCTGGCGGCCGTGCAGTTCCTGTACGGCGCCCCGCGCGGACAGCGATCGGCAGCGCTCCTGGCCGTGCCGCTAGTGCTGGCGCCGTTCCTCGCCAATCAGCGACGCGCCGGCTCACTGGCCCTGATGATCGGCTTCGCCCTCCTCTGCCTGATGACGATTTCGCTGCTGCCGGGCAAACGACGCCTCGTCCTCGGCGGGCTCGCCCTAAGCGCCGTCGTGCTGCCTTTCTACGCTGCGTTCTCGTGGAACGCGGATTCGCTGGCGAGCGAGCCCGTGCGCGCTGTCAAGTCGGGCATCTCACCGGAGAGCCGCGACCTCGCCTCGAACGAGTACCGGGACGCCGAGAACTTCAACCTGGAGTACACGGTGCGCCACAGTCCCCTCATGGGCATCGGCTTCGGCAAGGAGATGACGGTGGTGTGGCCGCTCCCCGACATCAGCGACCAGTTCGCCTGGTACAAGATAGCGCCGCACAACTCGCTCCTCTGGATCATGATGACGACGGGCATCGGCGGCTTCATTCTCTTCTGGTACTTCATCGGTCTCGCGAGCGTCGGGGCGATACGGGTGGCGCGCCGGCTGCCGAGCAGCGTCGACAAGGGGATAGCCGCTTTCGCCCTGCTGATGCTTGCGTCGCTGCTGGTGTTCGCCCTACTCGACCAGGGGCTCCTGAGCATGCGCACGATGATCTTCACCGGCATCCTGCTGGGCATCGTCTTCGCCTTCCCGCGGCTGAATGCTCCCCACGACGTTTTGGGGCCGGATAGTAAGCCGGATAGTAAGAAGGATGGACCAAATGGCTAGGGACGGCGGCTCGCCTGCCGAAGGGGCGCTACGGCTCTCGCCCGGCCTGCTGCGACGCAAGACTGCAGAGACCCTCGTCGCGTTCCATTTCAAGCTGTGGCTCGCCAACCTCCTGCTGGCGCCGCTGCCTGTGCTCGTGGGGAAACGGTTCCGGGCGATGGCATACCGTCTCGCCGGGCTGCGCATCGGCGGCGACAGCAAGTTCCTCGATAGGGCCGTCTTCGACACCCTGGGCAACCCTTATGCGAACCTGAGCATTGGGCGACGCTCGCAGATCGGGATCGGCTGCCACTTCAGCCTGAACGCGCCGGTGACCATCGGCGACAACGTCATCTTCGGACACTACGTCCGGGTGATCACCGACACCCACGTCATCGGGCCGGGCCACCGTCGCTGCGGGGAGCGCATCCCCATGCCGGTGAGCATCGGCGACGGCGTCTGGGTGGCCAGCGACGTGACGATCCTGCCCGGCGTGACCATCGGCGCAGGGAGCGTCGTCGCCAGCGGCTCGGTTGTCACCCGCAGCGTTCCGCCCAACAGTCTCGTCGGCGGCGTGCCGGCGGAGGTGCTGCGGGAGCTGCCGGAAGAGGCGTCCGAGTGGGTGCACGGGGCAGCGCTCAAGGAAGCGGAGGTCAAGGAATGACCGGCCGGAAGGAGCCAGATATGGAAGTGATCGAACATCCCGGCAAGAACGGCGCATCCGACGGGCTGCGCTTTCTGGAAGAGGTCTACCGGCACGCCGGCGAGGCGCGCTCGCTACGGCAGCGGGTAAGCAAGATCCGGGCCATGCTGGCGCTGGAGGTCTCCGAGATGCACTTCGGCTTCGTTCTGGCGAACTACGTGCTCGCCCCGTTTCCCATGATAGTGGCGCGGCGGCTGCGACCGATCGTCTACAGGCGGCTGGGGATCCGCATCGGCCGGGGCACGACTGCTCCGGCGGCCTGGTCTATGAAGGCTATGGGCAAACCCTATGAACGCCTGACGGTGGGGGAGTATTGCATCGTCAACGGCACGCGCTTCTTTCTTAACACTTCGATTCACATCGGTAATTGCGTGACCGTGACCGAGGGCTGTCTAATAAGCACCGATCTCCATGAAGTGGGCCCGCCGGAGCGACGGATGGGGTATATACAGAGCCGGCCGGTGACCATCGGCGACGGCGCCTGGATCCAGCGCAATGTCATGATTCTGGGAGCAAACGTCGGCGCGGGCGCGGTCGTGGGAGCGGGCGCGGTCGCGACGAAAGACGTGCCGCCGAACACGTTCGTCGCCGGCGTGCCCGCCCGCGTCGTCCGGGAGCTGGCGAAAGGCGAGGCGCGCTTTCGCGAAGAGCAGGCGGTGGAGCCGTGAGCAATTGGGTTCCCGTCCTCGTCTATCACCGCATCTGCGACGCGTCGCCGGGCGGCGACCCGCTGCGGCTCTGCACGCCGCCCAGAGACCTGGAGCGCGTCCTGCGTTATCTGAGGGCGCATCCGTACAGGTTCATTTCCTTCGATGACGCTGTCGACGTGATGACGGGAGAACGTCCCATCACCGACCGCGTGGTCTGCCTGACTTTCGACGACGGCTACGAGGACTTCTTCACCAACGCCTTCCCTCTCCTGCGGGCCTACGACGCCCCGGCGACGGTCTTCGCCGTCACGGGCGAGATCGGCGGCAGCAATCGCTGGGACGGCGGCTACGGGCTTCCGCCGGTCCCCCTGATGACACGGCAGCAGATGCGGGAGCTGGTGTCGGGCGGCATCGAATTCGGCTCGCACACGGTCAGCCACCCGCGGCTGACACGTCTCAGCCCCGACGAGCAGGAGCGGGAGATCGTCGATTCGAAGCGCGCGCTGGAGCGCCTGCTGGACCGTGCGGTCCGCTCCTTCTGCTATCCCCACATGGACCACGACGAGCATGTCCGCGCCCTCGTCCGCGACGCCGGCTACAGCAGCGCCTGCGGCGGCGAGCAAACGGGGAACTCGCGCTATCTCCTCCATCGCGTCGACGTGTCCCATTCGAGTTGGGTTTCCACTTTGCTCCGAATCTGGGGATGGCGCTACGCGCTGCAACGCAACCGGCGCTTGCGCTCTCTGAGGCATCGTTTCCTGCCGGAGGTCCAGCCTCCGCGTGAGCTCATGGAGGTGCGCCAATGACAACTACGACTCGCAAGCAGATCCAGGTGTCGCGCCTTTCGACGCTGCGAGAGGTCGATGCCCTCCAACAGGAATGGCGTGAACTGGAAGGGCGCTGCCGGGAGATCACGCCCTTCTCGACCTGGGAGTGGTGCCAGGCGGTCGCCGGATATTACGGCGGCGGCCGGCCCCTATGGGTCATGACCCTCCGCGACGGGGGCGACCTTATCGGCATAGCACCGTTCGCCGAGAAGCGGTTCGGCGGCCTGCGGGTCCTCCGCGTGCTCAGCTCGGCCCTCGGCACTTACTCGATGGCGGACTACCAGGACCTGCTGCTGGCGGAAGGTCGCGAAGGGGAGGCCGTTGATGCCCTTTGCGACGACCTAGCGGGGCGGCCTCAGTGGGACGTACTCCACCTTCAGGAGCTCCCGGCGGCGTCGCGCACCGGTCGGAGGATGAAGGAGTTCGCCGCGTCGCGGGGATGGCCGGCGACTCTGCGGCCCGGTAGCGACGTGCACCGGCTGCCGATCAGTGGCAGTTGGGAGGAGTACAGGATGACGCTGTCCCGGTCGACGCGCAAGGACGGCGGCCGCCTCATGCGAAAGCTCGTCGCGGAGCGTGCAGGATCGTGCGCCGAAGTCGATGGCGACGCGGAGAACGTGCGCAGGGCTATGAACGATCTGTTCGATCTCCACACGCAACGCTGGCGGTCCATCGGCAAGCCCGGCATCTTTCACGACGAGAGACGGCGTAACTTCCACAGGGAAGTTGCGCGCCGCTTCGCCGAGCGACGGATGCTCGCGATGTCGCTCCTGCGCGCCGGCGCCGAGACGATAGCCGTCAAGTACGGATTCCAGGCGAACGGCACGCGATACTACTACTCTGCCGGATTCAGCCCCGATCAGCGGTGGGACCACTTCCGCCTCGGACTGGTGCTCGACCTCGTGGTGCTCAAGGACGCCTTCGAACAAGGGGTGCGCTGCGTCGATTTCATGCGCGGCGACGGCCACTACAAGGACCATTACCGCATGGACATGCACCTTAACCATGACCTACTCATCTTCCGCAGCAGGCGCAGTCAGGTTCAATACCGCCTGGCGCATCTCGCGAAGGGCGCCAGGGCGCGGCTGCAACGGGAGCTGGCGGAGCGCCGCGCAGATCATTCCAGAGCGGCTTAGATGGAAACGGCAATTGCCACCGCGGTCCTTTTGACAGGCGAGGCGGCGCTGCTGGGCATCGTCGCCTATCTCGTGCTGCTTGTGGTCGCGGGCGCGGTCGTCGGGCCGAAGCGTCCGGCGCCGGCCCAGCGCAGGCGTCGCTTCGCCGTCATCGTGCCGGCACATAACGAGGAGACGGTCGTCGCGCAGACGCTCCTCAGCCTGAACGAACTCGACTATCCGCGTTCGCTGTTCGACGTCCACGTCATCGCCGACAACTGCGACGACGACACTGCACGAATCGCTCGCAACTACACACCCTTCGTCCACGAACGCACGGACAGGACGTCGATGGGCAAGGGCCAGGCCCTCCGCTGGCTGTTCGACCGCCTGCCCGTCGAGCGGTACGAGGCCTTCGCGGTGATCGACGCCGACAGCGTGGTCTCTCGCAACTTCCTCAAGGTCATGAACGACCGGCTGGAGAGCGGCTGGCTGGCGGTCCAGAGCCAGTACGGTGTCCTTCACCCTGAACGGTCGTGGGTCGCCTCTCTGCGGGCGGCAGCGTTCTACCTGATCCACTATGCGAGGCGCAGCGGTCTGAGCGCCCTCGGCGCTTCGGCCGGACTCGGCGGCAACGGCATGGTCTTCGCCGCGGAGCTACGGCAGGCACGCGAGTGGGACTCCTTCGGCGTGACCGAGGACCTGGAGCTACACGCGAAGCTGGCGGGGGCCGGAGTAAAGGTCGGCTTTGCGCCGGAGGCGTCGGTGCTCGGCGAGATGCCGCTGACCCTCGGCGCGTCCCGCGGCCAGAATTTGCGTTGGGAACGGGGGCGGCTTGCTCTTGCCCGCCACTACGCGCCCAGGCTGGTCGCAAGTGCCCTTCGCAGCCGGGACCGCTCCAAGCTCATCGCAGGACTAGACCTGCTGGTCCCGCCGCTCTCGGTCGTCGCTCTCGCGAGCGCGGCTTTCCTCTGTCTGTCGTTCCACCCTCTCTGTTGCCATGGTCGTCCTTGTGCGATAGCCGTTCTCCTGGGCCTGACGGCCTATGTCGGGGGCGGCCTCGCCTCGGCGCGGGCGCCGCGACGGCTCTGGCTGGCGCTCGGCTTCGCGCCCGTGTACGCCGCGTGGAAGGGATGGTTGTACGCGCAGGCTCTCGTCGCCCGCGGAACGCCGTCGTGGACGAGAGCCGGACGCGCCGGCGAAATACCCCGGAACGACTGAAGGCTTTCTCGGAAGGAGATAGACGTGATGGTGGCGAAGACGCAGACGCAGACGAAGTTCGACATCCGTGTCGTCGACCGCGAGCACTGGCCGAAAGGACTATCGCAGCGCATGGCCGAGATCGACGAGGCCTCGCCGCTGGCGCATCCCTTCCAGGCGGAAACCTTCGCCGCCCTCTTCAACACAGACCCTGACCGGCCTCACTATGCGATTGTCGCCGAGGACGCTGCCGGCCTCGCCGCCTACTGGTGGGGCTACTTCGCGCGCTACAGCGACGGACTCATTCCGCGGAGTAACGCGTGGGTGAGATCGGGGCCGGTTGTGCGCGTGGACCTCATCGATCAGCGAGATCGTGTCTTGTCGCTCATGCTGGTAGAGCTCAAGCGCCATCTGGGACGGCAAGGCGTCGGAAGGGCCGTCTTCACCTCCGAGGCGTTGTACGCCGGCACCTGCGATGGCGAGTGCGTGGCGCAAGGGCTCCGACGATACGACCTGCAAACCTACCTCATCGACCTGACGCCGCCGGCGGAGGAGCTCTTGAAAAGCCTCGATCAGCGGTCGCGCTGGGCGTCGAACAAAGGCCGCAAGAACGGCGTGAGCGTCGAGGATGCGACGTCTGACGACGACGTGCGCGCCTACTACCGGCTCTACATGGAGATGGGTTCGGTGCCCGGATCCGGACCGCCGTCGGAGGAGCAGTTCCTTCGTGGCTTCCGGCGCCTGCGCGACGAGGAGAAGGCGCGGATCATCCTGGCCAGGCACGACGGCCGGATCGTCGCCGGCAGCTTCTTCCCCTATCACGGCGGGTTTGCCGCCCAGCACCAGACCGCGCTAAGCACCGAGGGACGAAAGCTCAACGCCGGCAACCTGCTGCTCTGGGAGTCGATGCTCTCCTTCAAGAACGCCGGCATCCGCGCCCTCGACCTGATCTCCGTCGAAGTTGCGCCGCCCGCCGGGTCGCGTGATGCCGGTGTGCGCGACTTCAAGAGCAGGTGGGGCGGGCAACTCCTGGATACTCCGGTCTACCTTTACTCGTCGCCGGCACTGCGGGCCTGGAAGGCCGTA
>Ga0315285_10003968_pt1 | contig 15363 bp, 33 predicted proteins | sample YL17G09_36_MG_FD_203698 | JGI IMG/M metagenome (GOLD analysis project Ga0315285, IMG submission 203698) | Sediment microbial communities from Yellowstone Lake, YNP, Wyoming, USA - YL17G09_36 | ecosystem: Environmental > Aquatic > Freshwater > Lake > Sediment | place: USA: Wyoming | collected...
CCGCGATACCCATTCCGAACTTTCTCTCCAGCGCGATCTGCACTGCTACTTCCGCTTGAAACGCTGAGTGAACTGCTCGAGACAATTCGTCGTGTGCCCGGAGCAGGGTCATCGTCGCCGCGAGCAATTCATCGCTTCGTAGCGCCACTTTGAATCCAGCACGCTTCAAATCTATTTCTGGATCATGAGGCATCTTATCCCTCCTTCCCGGTTGGCCGAGTCAGCGAGATCCGGACAGATCCGCTCGGAAGCTCCGCCGCTTCGATCCAGTACAGATGCCCGTACAAAAATGCGGTGGCACCAAACTGCTCAACGTGCTCCTGATATTCCTTCTTCGGCACCTCTATTGTCTCACGATCCGGCACGACTCCTGGACTGTGAAACTGTTTGAGATACCGGACTATCGCTGTGTCGCTCATCTATCCAACCTCCCTGTTCTGCGGTCGCTTGCTACTCTTCTCTCAATACCCATCGCAATATGGCGGCTATTTCAGTGCCCGACTGCTCCTTCCCAAGCCTCTCCAATATTTCCGCCCGAGGCCGGATTCCTCTCGGTTTTCGAGGAGCTTTCTCTTGCTGCGGCGCTTTGGCCGGGCCTATCGAGGATTCCCATCGTTTGATCGTTTCCGCCGATACTCCGAAAACCCTGCCTGCCTCTGCTTGTGTATAGCCTTGGTTCAGAAGGCGTGCCGCCTTCACAGCTTTCTCTTTCGCCGTATCTTCTCTCCGCTGTTCGTTGGTCGATATGCTCATCGCATAGATCTGATTATCGTCTCCGCGTTTGAGCAGACATGGAATCTGCAACGGCTCCGCGCCTGCCGCTCGCAATTTCTTATTTGCGGATCTCAGAGCCTTTGTCCTCTGCCTGCCGTCTATCACGATTGCGTTGCCTTCGCCGTCTTTGGCAACCAGGATTGGTTCCAAAACACCCTGCATTTCGAAAAGGATATTGGTCACCAGTTTTTCGTCTACCGGCAGAAGCGCTCGGGAATCGAACAGAGGATGATTCTTGTCTGTTACGATTTGCACCTCATCCGGATCTAGCCACAAACAATCTGACCGCCTTGCATTAAAAGGTACCTTGCCCATTTCTTTCTCCTTGCCTATCGCCAGTATCCAACTGGCCATTGCCTTTGTTTTTGTCTTTTGCCTGTTCCGCCTGTTTTTCTTCCTCGCTTAGCCACTCCACGAGGATCTGACAGGTCTTCGCACTCACCTGCCATTTGCGCCCGTTCTTTTGGGTCCACAAAAGATGCGCTCCGCCATGATCTCTCCGGCCAATCGCTTTGGCCTCGACAAGCTGCTCAAGCTCCTGCACCTCTTCAATGCTGTTAGGGCTGCGCCGAACAAACACCATGACCTTCTGACCAGCGCGCATCCGCTCACCGTCCTTCAGAAACCGAGCATTCAGATTGCCGTAGTTCTGGCGTACCAATTCCAAGAAGGTCCCGTTCATCGCTAGCCTTTCCCTCTCAGGCCGACAACTTCTTTGGCGTAATCCGCCAACTCCGACAGATAGCCTTGTTCCCACTTCTTCAACAGTGCGAGTTCGGCCTGAAGTTTGCGAATCACTTCTGTTTGGGTTTCCTCCAAAATGTGCCGTAACCGTAATATTTCGTCTTTCTTATCGAGTTCGACTTGGAGCTTTTTGCACTCTGCCTTTTTGACCTCCAATAATCCTTCCGAACAAACCAGGGAGGCTTGCAACGTTTCACAATTCGGACAGTCCCCTTTGTGCAGCCGCTTATAGGAATCAATGTTGAAATCGTTCATCCCATTTCCTCCTCTTCTATCCCCGGCTCCTCGATGCACAGCGGAACGTTCCCGTCCCGGCTCCACCATTCATACCTGTCGAGCGGATCACCTTTGGCAGAGATAGCCCAAACTGCCAAGCCGCCACCGCAATCGCATTTCGAAACATTCGCTATTTCTGGCGGTGCCATCGTTGGCAGATTTCTCAAATTGTTGGCGTTCTTGTATCTGACCCAGTACCATCCCTCTTCTGTCGGCTCCTGAGTTATCCACCCGGCATTAGTCGGCTCTTTAGTACTCCCCGGCACCGTGACCGAAACCAAATAATCCACACCTCCGCGCTCAAGCCGGATAGCTATGGATGCGGCGAAGTGCTCCTCAAGTATTGCCTGGATGTGCTCCCTCACATAGGCTTCATGTACCGATCTGGCTTCATCGTAACTTTCGTTCTCTTGATCGCTGAACGGGAACGGATCTGCGGCGCGTTCCTTGTAACCGTCCATCTTCTTGCTGTACTCGGTTGCGGCCATCAGCGTCTGGGCAAACCAAGATTCATGCAGACCGCAATCTGTCGCTCTGCATTTTTCCATATCGCCTTTAACAGTGCAGTTACCGCATTGGTCGCTCATCATTGGCCTCCTCTCAATTTTTCTACTGCCTCTACCACTTTTCGGCAGGTTTCGATGTCCATGCTGCCAATGTGACATTTGCCGTATTCTAAGCCCAGTTCTCCGGCGAGCCAACGGTACGCTGTCGGCCGTCTCATCCCTTTGTCCCGCCACAAAACGTCAAAGGCTTCATGCGCCTTCATCCTCGCCCAACGCATATCAGCAGTGGCCAACGTTCCCAGAGGCTTATGAGTTCTGGGATGGCATCCGACATAGGAACAACCGTTGACGCAGCGCCAGAACCGGCTTTCGCACAGCGATATTTTCTTGGCCAAGGGATAGATGTCTTTACCCGAGACGATTTCCGCTCCTCCGCCGCACACCGGACAAACCAAATCTTTTCTTTCCGTCATCTTTGCCTACCTATGACTTTTCCCTCGGCTCATAAATCCGCTTCCATTGTCTATTCCAAGCAGCCACTCTCTTTGCCCATTTTTCGGGATACAGAAATCCGTCGCGATTACAGGGTATATTCAAGGTGCCTATCATCTCGCCACACAGCCTCTCCAACTCCGCACACCTCGCTTCAAGCATCTGAACTTCTGCGCTGAGCGATGCCGGTGTCTTGCTTGTTTCGAGCGCTATCATTTCCGGTCCACCTTTCTCACCAAGTGGCCAATATCTCTGTCACTGTTGGCAGCAACATCATGCTTATGAACAGGTCATAGAAAACAACAAATACCATGCCCAACATCCATATAATCTGGCCGTACCATGGTGTGCCTTTGGCCCAACGTTGAAAAATATATATTAACGGCAGGAGCATCGCAGTTACTCCGCTAACAGTAATGGATAGAGAGTACGCTTCAAAATCAGTCATCATATCCTCTGCTTCCTCATATTGACTTGTTGCCCCTCGTGAAATCCGGCAGCGGATCTCCTTCCAAACACACCCATAGATGCCGCACGAAAGAGTGGATGTTGACGTGCTCCGACTCGGGAGCGTGAACCTCAATCGCCTTTGCCTCTGTTCCGGCCCAGTGTCTCTTTAGGTATTTCATCTCGTCGTAACTCGGTAATCGTTTTGGATGACCAATGGACAGATGAAGCCACCGCTTCCCGTCAAGCTCCGTGGATTCCGACGCAATCACTGTCAGCTTTTTCTTTGTATTGGCCCAAGCGCGTCCATCCTGTCTTGTTTCGACCAATCTCCACCCTGGAGGTTTGGTCCCAAAACATATCAGCAGTATTGATTTATCTATCATCCCGCCTCTTCGTTTCCTCTATTATCAAAACCGCCTGGCCTAACTGATCTTTCAGGCGACTGTTTTCCAATTTCATCAATTCGAGTTCAATATCGGCTTTGTAAGCGAGCAGGACAGAGGCTCGTTCGTGAAATTCTCTGTCCGCGCCGCCATGCTCCGCTTGCTCCCTGTGCCATTGAACGAGTTTCCTAAGCAGCGATTTATCGTTTGCTTTTTCTTTTTCTATATCCATGATTCCAGTATCGCCTTGCAATCGCCGTCTTGCCTCCCGATATTCACACATCCAGGCGGAACCTTTGCGCGACACTGTTCGAGATCGTTCGATACCGCCATCGGCTCCGTGTCCGGCACGGGACCAACTTTGGGATAAATAGACCAATGCCGCAGCACATAGAGGCCAGGATAGTCGCGCGGATTAGAGTAGATCGTGTAAATCGAAATCATTCTCCAGGCTCCTCGGTTTTTACTTTACGCACCGCGTATCGACACGTCGCCACCCGGTATCCGTCATCAAACTCCACCAACACTGTGTTCTTCTTCCCGTAGACCAAGATCCGACAACGCTGCCCCTTTCGTTCGGGCAAGCGTGTTTTCCATTGCCAAACCCGATCATATTTATCCTCGTCCGCCATCAATTCCCTTTCTCGAATTTCGGAGGATCGTGCCTGCAAGAACGATCAGGATCTACTCCAAGCTTCTCGCAGGCCGAAAAGTGCTTGCATCTCCTGCACGGTCCTACCAAAATTCCTGGGCCAAATCCTTCCAACACAGGCACCGGTCCTTGATGTAGATGAACAAAGACTTCCGTGATATTCCTGCGGTCGTAAACCAGGCCGCATCTCTCACAACGGATTCTATGTTGGCTCTTGCCCATCAAACCTTGCCCATGCGGTTCATTTCGAGATATTCGAGTATTTCTTTTCGAGCAGCGTCCAAGGAAGCCACAAACCGTTCGATATTGCGAACGGCATCCGCAATTGCTTCCCCCATCACCACGCCTTCGCCTAAATCGAACGGTGACGCGGGTCGGCCCAGGAGAGTTTCCTTGGTCAGCCGCACCACGTACTTGCTCTTCTCTTTTTCGACGCAAACGTTTTCGCCTGTTAGTCCTGTCGCTCTCAAGGTCATCGCCCTACCCTTTCCGCTTCGGTTTATATTTTGCCGCTATTACCATAAGCTCTTGTTTCATCTTTTCTTCTTCCCGGCACGCCTCTTCCCATAGCGCTTCATCTCTCAGCGACTCCACTTCGGCTGTTACCAAGTCAGCCAGTATATGCGGCTCCAGCGCGTCAAGCTCCCAACTCTCATCTCCGTAATTGTCGATGTATGCCTTCGCTCGGCTATCAGTTATTTTGGCCGGGTTGGGAGGAGGATTGTGCTGATCCACTTGATGCAGAGTCAACGCCACCCGCTTGACAGCCAGATTTTTGAAATGAAAATTTAACTGCTCTCCGGCGAACAGTTGCAATCGTTCTTTGATGTCCCGGTCCATGTCCAGGCCAGACGGATCGTGATCGCCAAGATAAAAAATGTGTATGTGTTTCCCTCTGGCGGCTGCTTTGGCGATCTCTTTGCCTTTGCGATACATGAACGACTGCGAAGCGTAGCCCTTGTTCGATGTGAACGGAACGTCCAAGACACAGCACACAGGTTCCAACACTCCCTCTAATGCCTGTTTTTCGCACATCACCTCTATGTAGAAAGGTTGATTCTCCCATTTATCGATTCGAAAGGCTCTGGTTACCGTGTCGAGAATCTCTCCGGGATGCTTCCAATGAGAATTGCGCTCCGTGCTCCGTCCTCGATCCACAATCATATCCCAGTCCATCAAACCGGCCAGCCGAGCGTCGTTCACAATCGTCCCCAGCCGGTTGTAGTTCTCCGGGTTGTTCTTCGTACCGGCTTCCGAAATCCATGTGTCAGGAAACAGGTCTCGGGCAACCATCTGGTAGTAGAGTTGGCGCAGCGTCAGGTCATACCCATCGACAGCATATTCGTCCAGTACCTCTACGCACTTGTCGATGATGTCTAAGGTGTCCTGACGAAATTTCTTTTCAATAAACAACTCGCGCATCGACTACTCCTTATTCTGCCCAGTCTCAGCCGGGTACAGGTTTATCATCCTGCCCTCGTATCGGATCTCGATTCCCGGTACTCTGCCCAGCCGGATATGCTCCGCCATGTTCGAACGCGCACTGGAATCGCTGCTGTAATGATGGCCGTACTTGACCAACTCTTTGAGAGTGCAACCGGGATGCGCAACTACGTACTCAGTCCACGCTTTGCAGGTTTCCTTCCACGGTGACCAGAACTTGTTCTCCGCGTTCCCCGCCTCAGCCCATGTCTTCTGCTGCTCCATCAATAGCGGCAGCACCCGATTGGTTATCGCTTTTCGATTCAACCGACCTGGGAGTCCCTCTAAAATCTTGTTAGGTTCGTCGGTCCATCTCGTCATTATTTCCAATGTTCCAATGCCGATGCTCTTGCAAAAAGCCTTCAGTACTCTATGACCCGCAACAGTATGTTTACACGGCACCGCTACATGGACGTAGTGCACCCAGGGCTGCCAACTCCAAGCCTGTTCTATCAACGCTGCGCTGAACGACATCTTGCATTCCACGACACGCACTATTTTCCCTTGCGTCGCTACAATGTCTGCCCTGCCGCCTGGGCCTTGAACCTCCTGGTAGACCTCCCATCCCATGTCCCGCAGATACGAAACTATGGAACGGCCCAGATCTGTTTCTTTCAGCCCCGTCTTCATATCTCGACCCATATAAATTCTATCCTACTCCATTCGACGAAGTAGCATTTCCGGGCTTTAAAATATGACTTGCCGTAACTCACCATCGTATCGTCTCGCAACCGCAGGCCATTGCGTTTCCGTCTGGTATATCCATGCTTCATCGCCCAGCTCAAGAATCCTTAACAATGCTTCAGCATCGTATCGTATCCGACATCCTGGGCCATTTCTTTCATCTCGTTCAGGTAGTCCACATCGTCTCCGCTCAGGTCAACGCAGGACTTGAAGTAGATATATTTCCTTTCAGCAGGCACTTTGGCTCCTGTCTAATTCCACGGCTTCCTGCACCGCGCTATCCCGGCTGTTTGAGTTTTGGCAAATGAGTATGTGGCCCCTGTCTGGAAATCCACTACCTGAGCCGAAGTGGCAGACATATCGATTGGTGCACTCCAATAATATGTCTTCCAGCACACGTCGCCAAATACCGACTCGTCCCAGTAGCAACCCAATGGACCCTGTGCTCGCAGAAGCGATTGAAGCTCTTCAATGCTCGGCAATTCCCAGCCTGCATATCCGTCAATCGTTAACCCGGCACACCTGTTGTATTCCGTCACCCAGTTCTTAGGCGGCCAGTGCTCGGCGACCTCCCAAAGATACCCGGTCGTCGGGTCACACCATGCACCGTCTATTTCTGGCGCTCCGTCGCAGAGGGAGCCGGTATCGGTGTCCGTGTCAGAACCAGTGTCCGTTTCGGTGACGGTTTCGGTTTCTGTGTTCGTATCGGTATCGGTACCGGTGTCTGTTCCCGTTTCGGTTCCGGTGTCCGTGTCGGAATCGCTACTCGTCTCTGTGTCGGTTGTTGTCTCGGTTCCGGTGTCAGTCCCCGTGTCGGTATCGGCATCGGAGTCGGTATCTATCGCGCCAGTATCAGTCCCTGTGTCGCTGTCAGAATCGCTGTCGCTATCAGTATCCCCGTCAGTGTCAGAATCAGAATCCACGTCGCTACCTGTATCCGTTTCTGAGCCAGTATCAGTACCTGTATCTGAATCCGCGTCAGTACCCGTGTCTGCATCTCCGTCAATATCCGTATCTGAATCTGTATCTGAGCTAGTGCCAGTATCAGAATCACTGTCGCTGTCACTATCGCCGTCGCTATCAATAGATTCATCGGTGTCTCCTTCCGTACCGGTTTCCGTGTCTTCGGTCCCTGGATCCGAATCTGCCGCTCGCTGCGCTTCCTCTGAGCAAGCCAGCAGCAAAGAGAAAATTACCCAGATCGCTTTTTTTGACATGGCTGTTTCCCTTTCGGTGGGCGGCGCAAACCTCGCTGCCTCAGATAGCTCGACAGCGTCAACCCATCTTGCTCCGCGTACTGTTTCAAAAGTGCCTCTTCTTCGACACTTACCCGGATCTTTATTGTCCGGCTCTTATTATTGATTATATACATTTTTATATATATGTCAACTTTTTTATTAATATCTCTTTTTACTACGCGGTTCTCTTAACTTAATTCTCCAGCGCTCCGGGGAAGTGCCTACCCGTTTCCCTCTTTTATTTTCCAAGCGGGTCATCGCGTCATCCCGGCCGATTCCGGCTCCGTCAAATTGCTCCCGACATGAGGTGCATTTCGCTGATAGATAAACCAGGCCGATCTCGCGCTGCTCCTGCGTGGTGACCTCGCGAAGATAAACCTCCGCGTTGCAAAACGGGCAGACCATGTCTGACTTCAACATCATTGCGGCCTCATTCGTCTGAAGGCCAGCCGGATCGCTACGAACCGAGCAATCAACGCGGCATCAGCAGCATGGCTCGAGATCTTCTGCTTCCACAAACCGAGTACCTTCATCTCGGCTCTCCTTTTCACTTCCGCGCTATCCACTCGACAAGTGCCCAGTTCCGCGCTCTGCCACTTCTGCGTGTTGACCCACTCGACTGGGCAGCCGAGTCTCAACCAAGCCTCCTCCCAGCGTCCTCCATTTCTGGCGAGCTTCTTCATAGAATCTGGATTCCGGGAGAGATATTGATCCTCAATAGCCACTGACCAGATGTCATGATCGAACCGACGCATAGCCTCTGTTATCGCCACGGCAACTGCGCTGGGAATGTTCGCGGCATTGTATTTTTTTTCTCCCGGTTTGGGCCATTTGATTGAATCCGAGAGCACCAATTTAGGATTCATCTCTACCGTGACCACCGCCCATCCCGAAGTTGCTCCGGGGTCAATCCCTACAATGACATCCATGCCGATCATCATACTCCTTTGTGGCCACAACCGCAAGGCGGATCGGAAAGCGGAGCGCTGTTTTTTCGAAGCTGAATCACAACTGCTTCTTCGATTTCTCTAGATAGATTCCATAGACGCTGTCTGCCGGTGCATCGAACTATCTTCGGTAACATTGTTACGTCTCTGAGCACCCACCCGAATTGGTCATCGGCCCACCATGGCCACTGAGTAGATTCTTCTCGACCCGGAACAAGAGTACCGTCAAAGGTTGCCACCGCCACTACACCTCCGCAGGGCATGGTCACTATACGGTCGGAAATTCTTTTACCGCTCAACACGTTGTAGGCCACAATTATATTGGCCATGACATCGATTCTTATGTTCCAACAACTGCGCTGGGCTATCCCAGCAATCGGATCGAAAATCCGGCTCCAAGTTTTGGATTCTCCCGTCTTCCCTCCAAAGCTGGCTCCAGCGTGAATTGCTATCGATTCTCCTATCCTCAAAGTGTCCGGTGGTCGCCAGGATCTATTTTCGACATTCTTCCCAAGTTGTCTGATCGCCCAACACCATTCGGGCCAAAGAGTTATCGCCTTCATCTTTGCCTCCTCATAGTTCGATGTAGGACCAGTACAAACACGATCTCGTCACGTCCAGAAACGGAGTGCTTCCCCACGCTTTTCCCGTCACCTCTTTGCCTTTGCGGATATAGGTATCTGCAATTATCAGCGCCACCGGCAAGGGAGCCAACGCCATTGGTATCTGAGTGTACTTCTCAGCTTCCGCCAACACCTCCATGCAGGCCCAGTTAATCTCGTCAGTTCTTACATAAAGATTGCCGTCCTTCGCAGGATCGCAGGGTTGCATCGCTAAGTGAGTACGGCAGTTAAACGGCCGGTCTTCGTAAACCAAACAGCGGTTATCGGCGCTCAGAAAGACGCAATGTTCGCGCCTTTCCCTCCATGGCTTCAACCGCGTTTCTGGCGACCGTTGCAGAAACAGATCCGCCAATTCTGAGATGTGATTCTCTGCGGCTTGGAATACTGCTTGCCCTATTGGATTTCTCAGCATGACAACGGTTTCGACCAGGGACACGGTGAGCACGTTGTCGCAGCACGCCGAGCAGCCTTCCCCGCATCCGGTTCCAAAGCGGTTTATCACCGCTTCACACCAACGGTCGATCTCCGGATAGGCTTGCTCTCGAAATATCCTAACCTCTTCCAATTGCTGCGGAGTCATTGCTTACACCTCCTCTGCTGCTTCCGGATCGTCCATCCGTAGCACCATTATTCGCTTGTTCTCCCCTGTGTAGATGCGGCATGTGGGCTTGTCTCCGAATTGACACGGTATCGGAACCAGCAATTGTTCGTCGACGCATTGTTGAAGATAAGCTTAAATCGCTACGACATGCTCTGTTCCTTTGGGCGAAATACCCGCCAACGCTTTCGTCATGCCCGCCGTGTACCGTTCTCCGTCGTTCTTGTTTCTCAACGCGAAGCGTGCTAGGATGTACTCCTCTCCCAAAGAATCCTTGCGCGTCAACCGACGACGGCGAACCTGCTCCCGCAGAAGTAGCCGTGTATTCTTCTTCTGGCCTGCTTCCAACATCCGAGCTTGTCGCTGCCCGTGTAATTTCGGAGTGCCTTTCCTGTCTATCTTTATTTTTCTGGTTCCCATCTGGGCCTCCCGTTAATCCTGTTGTTTTGCCACGCGCACTTTTTTCCGCTCCATCATCTTGGAGTTGTCCAGCCAGTGCAGAGTTGTCCGTCCTCCGAACCGTCGATTCATTTGATCGAGCAGCGTTCCGTACCAGAAAATGAAAGCGTATTCCTGTGCCACGTCTGTCGCGCCATCTCCGGTGAACGAGGGACGCGCTCTCAAGATCCAAACCTCTGCCGGAGGTCGCTCTAAGAATAAACGGGTTCGGCTCTGCGTCGACATGAACGCCATCTTGGTCAGGAAAACTGCAATTCCGCCTGGCTTCAAAAAATCCAACGAAATTCTGACCACGCGCTCGCCAGAAACGAACGGAGGATTGGTGGCTACAATATCGTAAGCCACTGAAGGAAACGGAGTGTGCGGGAACACCTCAATATCGAAATTGTCCACGCAAATTCCCTTCATCTTTTCGTCGTCCGGCACCCCTGTCCAAAGCTCCGGATTCACCGCTCGGATGTCGAAACCATAAGGGACAAGCCCGTACTCTCTGCCAGCGGTTGCAAAAGGAGCCGTATCGCCGCAACATGGCTCCAAAATCGTCTTCTCCCCGTTGGGATCGGAATGGCACAATTCCATCGCGTGTCTTACCGCCCACCGCGCCAGCCCAATGTCTGTGATGTAGTTGTCGTATTCTTTTCTTGCCATATCACGACTCCTCAGAACGGAATTCCCGAGTCGTCTTCTGGCCCTGTCCCTGAGCTGGATGGACCTGCGCTCCCAGGGCTACCTTCCGCGCTTGGCCGTCTCTCTTTGGGCTCCCTGTCGTCTTGCCCTTGGTAAGCCTCCTTGGCTCCTCCTCCACCGAGGAATACCACTCGTTTGGCATTGATTTCGGTCATATACTTCTTCTGGCCGCTCTTCGGATCATCCCAGGACCGATTCTCGATCTTGCCCTCGATATAACACTCCTTTCCTTTGGCAAGATATTTGGAAACAGGTTCTGCTTGTTTGCCCCAGCAAATTATGTTGTGCCAATCGGTCTTCTCTTGGCGCTCGCCTGCATTATTCGTGTACGATTCGCTCGTAGCCAACGAAAATCGGCAACGAGGCGTGCCAGACTGAGTATAAGTCAATTCAGGATCTTTCCCGAGTCGGCCGACCAATATCACTAGGTTTACGGACATGAATCCTCCTTTGGCCCTTGAGCCAATTTCAATGGCGCATGATGCGCCTGTTTATTGCGGTAGTTCGGGTGCCTCTTCTAAAAGCGTCCTAACCGCGTCGTTACACGCTCCTGGCGCGTTTCATCTCCTCCCGTCGTCCTCCAACGGGACGGTATCGCATCTGCAATTCGGATGCACAGTTTGAATATCTTCGACGATGGCGTATGCCGCCTCTTCCAAGTAACTTCCCTCGTATGGATCTTCTCCGCGAAGATAGGCTTGTACCAGGCTGGCTGTGTAGCCCAAAGGCCACGACACCATCCAGATCGATCCGCCAACCCACAGCATGGTTGCTCCTGAATAACCAGCAAAGAGCAGCATTACGACAGACGACAATCCCAGAACAAAGCTCGCCAGCATCCTGGCCTCGAACTGCTCCACATGGACAAGTTCATGGAGTTCCGTTTTGGTATCAACTCCCTTGCCTCCGCTGCGCCCAGAAGCAAAAATGCCGCCGTGCGCCATCGTAACTCCGGCCCATCTTTTACCCCATACCCGATCCGGCCAAGATCGCCAGCGCAACTCGGCCCACAGGCCGTCTATCCAAAACAGTTTTGCTCCAAACGTCAGCCGGACCAACAAAATGAAAAACCACGAAATTATGTCAGCCGGGAAGGTCCACAAAAAAGTGAGCAACCATCGTCTAGGTCTTTTCATTTCGAACTCTCCTTTGCTTCTCCTGGAAATGATTTTGGTTTTACAATCGTCCGCCTTACCCAGTGCTGCTGCCCCCGCCTCCAACCGGTCAATCTTCTCAATGGCTCGCCTCAACTCCTCCTCGAGCCTTGAGTTTTCTGCCTTTATTTCTTCCGGTTTCAGAGTCATCGTTTTGCCTCTATTCCGCGTCTATGCGCGTCTTGCCCAATGTTATTGGTACAAGATCCGGCTTGATGCCGTGGGCCACTATGTGTCGATCAACGTTCCCTTTGACCATCGCCAAATCCACTGCTCTTTGCCTCGCTGCCTCGCGCTCGGCCTCGTCGTTGCTTCTGACCGCACTCGCTGGCGTCTCCCCGCGTAGGCACAACATTCCGCCGCACTTGGGGCATCTAAATACCTGCCCATCCCCTTGCATCTTCCGTCCCAGCCGGTACGCTTCTGTCACGGGACGGAAACGCGACCATACAATTCTGGAGGACAGCAAGTATCCCTTCTTGTCTCCCGTCGTCGGGACTTCAATATGACCTACTGCCTTCGACTCGTTTTCGCACTCCACTTCAACCCTTACGTCTTGCATCTTCTTCTCCTTCTCCATAAATAAACGCCGGACCAGGAACAGCCATCCCGGTCCGGCTAGAAGAGGCACCCTTGGGCGGTTCGCCCGAAAGGAATGCCCCAACTGTATCACCTAACTTACCGGGTCGCAAGTCTGTCGGCGCGAACGGGATGCCTCGCCACATACCCATCATCAAAGACAACAGTACGGAATGTCTCGCTTCTGGAGACGTAGCCTCTACCCAAAACCGTCCGTTGCACTTTGGGCAGACATCCATCTCGGGCAACGGTTTCAAGCGTGACAACAATTCGCGCACCTTCGAGTATGACTCGCGGTATTTGGGATGACAGCCGTGGCGAGGATGATCGCAGGCGATGAAAGTGACCTTCCCGCCTTCTACCATGCAAATGGCTACGCCTTCCATAGAGACGACAGCGTTCTCAATCGATCTTACCTTTCCAGTCAGCAGATCCGGTATCAACGCGCTGTCTGTTATCTCTAAATTATCCACAATCGCGCTCCTCCCAAATCTGCTCCAGCTTCTCTATTTGGGGCTTGGACAGATGCAGAGTTTCGTTCGCTTCCGCTGTGTCTCGAATGAAGTCCATCTCCCACTCAGTAAAATCATCTGGCCTCTCATCGATTGCCGCTAGACAGTCTTGCAGCATGTCATCGATTTCCTCGTCCTTGTACTCATACGCCATTTTGCTTACCCAATCCTTTGCCTTTAAACGCAGCATTTTTGCGGCAGCATCCAACGGTCCATGCACCCGCGTACCCATCGCGTCCGCCACCTGTTGACAGGTTCCCTTGGGTTCCGTCTGCGTGACCCGCCAAAGTTCTGCGATGTCTTCCAAACTACATCTGCGAGAAGACAACAACAACGACGCCTCTCGGCATACTATCTCCATGAATGACCGTGTGCTATCGGTGAGTCTGCCCTGTAAAACTGTCTCGAGAACATCTCCTCCGTTGTCGATTTCAACGGAATTTCTCGATTTCGTTATGTCTATCCAAACTGGCCGACCTCTCCACCACGCCACCTTCAGATAGAAATCGTGTTCGTGCTCTCCGTCGTTGATCGACATCTTGTTGACAAAGCTCTCTGCGCCTTCCTGCAATAAAAACTTTTCGATTTTTTCACAACGTCTCATTGACTACGCTCCACTCCCCATGCCGCAGCGAAGGCTCCTGCGGCCACCAATCCAACTACTGTGCCGACCCGCCATAGCCATATTTCTACCCTCTGCCGAGTTTCCTCACTCAACCGAAACGATTGTTCCGTCTTCAGAAGTCCTGTCATAGATTTCAATCCGCTTCGAGTCGTGTCCAGTTCGTCCCGCACAAGGCCGAGTTGCAACTGAAGATTTCCGATCTCCTTATCCAGCAGAGCCGCCTTGGTTTCCATTTGTATTGCATAGAGCCAAAGCCATCGGTAGTCGGTTATCAAATGCGCCATCTGATTCCATTCGGACACAGCGAAGCATTTGAACTCCTCCTCGGGACGGTAATTGATCTGACGACCATTCTCATCTTTGGGCATGAGAATCATGCCTATCGGTACATCGATCAACGCTTCCGGTCTGACCTTGCGGTCGCCAGCATCATATGGGTTATCACTGACGTCTTCCGCTTGCGCTGGGGACACCATGCTTGAGAACCCTATCGATAGCATCGATACTATTAGCATTGTCAATCGCATCATGTATTTCCTTCCTTTCCTCTGCTCCTTGTTGAATCTCAGCGTCCATGGAATCGACCATTACGCGGAGATCGTAAAGGTCTGCTTCCAATGCCTTCAGTTTCTCCTCATCTTTTTTGCGCTCTGCCGCTACGTCCTTGAGTATTTGTTCCTTGGCTGTCTCTAAGTAGCTCGCATCCTCGGCAGGCGAACAACCTCGTGCTGCTATGAAGATACCTCCGGTCAGCAAGATCGCCAAAACCAGCAACATCAGAGCGATGGGCGGCCAGGGAAGACTACTAAACCAATTTTTCACTATCTCTTTCAAACTTATTCCGATCATCAGATTTCTCCTTCCTGTCCGGCTTCGTTGGCGATGTTTTCTGCGGTTTGCGGCCTTTCCAGCGCGGCTTTCACGTTTAGTGGCGCTCCGGCGTGTCCTATCAGAGTCATTGCGCGGACATACATGTCGAGCTTGGCTTGATACCCGTTGAATGTGAGCGCAATAACTCCCATCGTGAATACTGCTCCCAACATGAAGGCTGCCAAAGGCCATCCCAGGTTGGGTTGCTTGAAAAGCGCCACAGTAATGATCGCGGCCAAGAGCAATTCCATCAGCAGGAACGCCAGGAACTTCTTGCTCTGATGCCACACCTTTTCAAACGATTTGGCTATCTCGCGTCTCTCCGTGCTCGTCATTGAATTTTCCTTTCTGGCAACTGCCTCGGCCATTTTCGATCCGGAGCCAGTTTCGCCAAGTTGTCTTTGATGAAAACAGGCGTGGAGTTGGCCGAGCAAAAATCTACTATTCTGCTTGCCGTTTCTCTCAACTCTTCCCTTTCTTCGGTTGTCCGTTCAGCAGAAGTCGATCCGGTCTGCGCTCCCACAACAACCCAATCCATGCCTATCAGGTTTTTCGTATTGAACTTGGAATCCAACAGAGGTTCCACGCTGACCCATTTCAAAGCGAATCCATCGCTCATAGCCAGCAG
>Ga0315285_10003969_pt1 | contig 15362 bp, 8 predicted proteins | sample YL17G09_36_MG_FD_203698 | JGI IMG/M metagenome (GOLD analysis project Ga0315285, IMG submission 203698) | Sediment microbial communities from Yellowstone Lake, YNP, Wyoming, USA - YL17G09_36 | ecosystem: Environmental > Aquatic > Freshwater > Lake > Sediment | place: USA: Wyoming | collected...
AAGGAAGGATTCAAGGTCCTCTCCACTCAGACCGGCGAAGAAGCCATCATCATCGCCCGGAAAGAAAAGCCCGACTTGATGCTCTTGGATGTCGTCCTCCCCGGGATCGACGGATACAAAGTCTGCCACATCTTGAAAAAAAACCCTCAAACGGCCAACGTCTTCACGATCATGCTCACCGGAAAAAGGAAGCTCGAGGACATTGTCCTCGGCTTGAAAGAATACGCGGACGACTATATCGTCAAACCCTTCGAGCCCCAAATCCTGATCGCCCGCATCCACGCCTTGCTCCGCAGAAAAAACAAATCGGAGGATGACAACCGGAACACCCTGGAATTTGACGGATTGACGATCACCCTCGACGCTTACGAAGTCCTCGTCGAGGGGAAAAAAATCGACCTCACCAAGACCGAGTTCGACATTCTCTCCTTGTTGGCGGGAAAACCAAATCAGGTCTTCACCCGTTCCCGGATTCTCGACCACGTCCGCGAGGACAACTACTCGATCACCGAAAGGGTCGTGGACTATCAGATCACGGGCATCCGGAAAAAACTCGGCAAAGCCAGAAAATATATTCAAACGGTTCGGGGCGTCGGATACAAGTTCGAGACGGAAACGTCATCCTAGCCTTCGTTCCAGCGAGCCCAACTCCCCTCAAGAAGACAAGCTCCAGGGATTGTTTCCCACGACCATTTTCATTATTATCGGGAGGGTCAGTTTTGAATCTTACGAACGACAGGGCCATGATTTTATAGAGGGAACGCATGACGAACTGCTTTTTTGTTTCCGATCTGCATGGAAACACCGATCGGTATCAAAAGCTTTTTCAGACGATCAAGACCGAACAACCGGAAGCCGTATTCTGGGGAGGCGATTTTTTACCGCTGCCATTCTCCACGCCCCGGTCAGCCAATATCTCCCGCCAGGATTTCATCAACAAATATCTGGCGAAACAGCTGGTCCGCTTGCGCCATGAGCTCAAGAGCGCCTATCCAAGAATTTTTCTGATCTTGGGCAACGATGACCCGCGCTTCGAAGAGGCCGCCGTCCTGGACGTCGCGTCCCAAGGGATCTGGGAATATATCCATAACAGGAAAGTCGACTTCCATCATTTTCGGGTCTATGGCTATGCCTATGTTCCGCCGACGCCCTTCCGTCTGAAAGATTGGGAACGGTATGACGTCTCGCGCTATGTCGACCCCGGCTGTATTTCCCCCGAGGAGGGAGTCCGTTCCTTCCCGGCCACGGATCAAGAAAAAAAATATGCCACCATCCAAGACGATCTGGACCGCTTGGCCGGAGGCGAAAATTTGGATCAGACGATTTTCCTCCTCCACTCCCCTCCCTATAAAACAGGGCTCGATCTCGCCGCGCTCGCGGGCAAGATGGTCGACCATGTCCCTCTGGACCCGCACGTGGGAAGTATCGCCATCCGTCGCTTTATAGAAAGCCGCCAGCCTCTACTCACCCTTCATGGCCATGTCCACGAATCCGCCAGACTTTCCGCATCCTGGCGGGACCTTATCGGGCGCACCCATTGTTTTTCAGCGGCCCATGACGGCCCGGAGCTTGCTCTAATTCGATTTGATCCCGATCATTTAGAGGCCGCGACCCGGCAGCTCATCTAATACAAACGTAATAAATAAAGTGACAATGTATGGGGGGCGTTTAGGCCGTCCTCAAGCCCCCGTAGCGGAGGGGGGCCCCGGACACTCTTGGAGGAGGATCCTTTCACAGGGTCCCCCTCCAACGGTCGGCGGGATTACCCGCCCGCCCTGCCTCCCCTCCAAGGACCATCCTCCCATGAATTCATCGCCAGATGCTCCTTGGAAGGATGGCAGGGAGCGAAGCGAGGGTTGGAAGGAAACCCCGCTTAAGGGTTTCCTTCCAAGAGTGTCCGACGGGACTGGTTCCCCGGGGCCCGGGGGCTAGGGGCGGCCTAAGCGCCGCCCTAACGGGGATGTCATTTTAATTATTGCGTTGATATTAGCTCGGAGTTTCGGCCTTCTTCAGAGCGAGAGGCCTGGCGGCATCGGTCACCGCGCCGATTTTCGAGGCGTAGCTCTCCTTCCTGGCGATGTCCTCATCCGTGACGATATGGATATCAAGAAGGCCTCCCGACCTGTGGCCGGTTTTCTGGTAATTGATCTCATCTAAAGCCAAGCTCCAGCCTTCGAGCCACCCCAGGAGCTCTTGGCGCTGTTTCTTTGTCCCTTGAAAATGAATCAGGATATCGATGTCGCTCTGAGGGCCGGCATTGGCATTTTTCGTACTGCCAAAAACATAAAATCCCTTGACCCCAAAACGAGCGGGGTCAAGCTGAGAGGCCACATGCTCAGCCATCTGCAGCCGCCAGGCCCAAAAATTTCCTGATCTTTTCTCAGCCTGCTCTTGACTGACAAGCGGGACCTCGGCTGGAAGGGACGGGCTGGCTAAGATTCCGGCGGCTTCATCTCGTTCCCCGTTCATCAGGACTTTCAAGACGAGGCCATCCGCGCTCTTGGGAACATCGATGACCCTGAGGGTATCGGCCAGGAAGGCGAACTCCGGCAAGACTTCGGGAAGGATATTCGGCGAAGTCTCGAAAAATTTCTCGTTGAAGACTGTGCCCTTTTCGCCGGGATAAAGGGGCAGATAGCGGATTTCGGCCTCCACCAAATCCTGAAAGAAATGGGTCCCGAAGGAGAGGTCCGGCCGAAAGTTTCCTTTTTTCCGGGCGATTTCAATGAGCACGGCCGTATTGGAGATATCCGAATAGGTGACCTTCACGCCCAGCTTGATGTCCCCACGGCTTCCCCAGCGTCCAGGCCCCATGAGGACGAACCGACGGCGGGGTAGGAGTTTATTGAGCTTTCCGACCGCGCGCCCCACAGCCAAAAGAGAAGGCTCGTCATGAAGCTCGTCATATTTTTGGGGATGGACATAGATAATATGAGTAATATCGGGCACCTGGCCGTTGGAAACGAAACGGTTGCTGAAAAATAAAATTTTATCCCGGGGGATGTCTTTGGGAACCGGGGTCGGCTGGCAGCCCTCCAGATAGCTTTGAGGCCGGCATTGGAGGAGGTAGAAATCCCTGCCGTCGGAGGCGAATTCAATATCCACGGGAGTTTTGAGTTTCTCTTCCAGCAGGTGAAGCACGGCTCTGAGCTGGGGCATGAACCGCCGGTCCGCGATCAGTCCTTCAAAGGTCACGATCAAATCATCCTTCTCAAAGTCGATGTTCTTTCCGACAGGCTTGGAGATGCGCTGGCCGTCATGGATGGAGACCATCTTCTCAAGGGCAGGAATATCTCTGCCGAATTTCTTCAAGAGGTCCTTGATCTCCACGGTCTCGAACGTGTTCGTACTCATATTGATCACATCGACCTTCTTGGGCGCATACCGGGCGATTTCGTCCACGGAGACATTCACCCGAAGACCGACCTGGCCCGGGGCGATCAAGACGGGATAGTCATCGCTGGTCCGGTCGACGGCGCGGGTTCCCAGCCCCGGGACCAGACGGAGTAGGCCATCCTCGCGTTTGATCCGCGGCGACCAACGGAATTCGTTCCGGCTGAAGGCGACCCCGGCAAAGGCCGGCATGAAATAATCGCCCACTCTCGTCCCGACGACCTCTTGGATCATGATCCCCATTTCCTCGGCGAAATCGAGCAAACCGCGCTCGGCGCGATAGCCGATCGGATCGGGACCGAATGTCGAGGCATAGACTTCAGCAATGGCGTCCGTGAGCGCTTCCAGGCGCTCCCGCTTGCTGCCCTGGTTCGCCAGAAACAGACTCTTGTATTTCCCGCTAAACGATGATCCCATCCGGTCTTCGAGCAGGCTCGAGCTTCTGACGATCAGCGGTTGATCCTTGAAATCATCCAGGACCATCGACAGCCCCTGGATGATCTCCGTCGGAAAGCTGGAATTCTTGAAGGTTTGAACGATATGGGGATATTCCAACCTGACCTGATTGATATCTTTATACTTTTGCTCAACGACCTCGTTGAGGTTATTGTAGCTGAGGAAACTCAGCAACCCATCCGAGGTGATATACCACGTTTTGGGGACCTTGATCCCCCTGAAATGATCGGACAAAGGGGAACATTTCCGGATGATGTGTTTGGCCAAGAATAAGCCGGTGCTTTTCCCCCCCAACCTCCCGTGGCTCTCCGGTGAAAAGACGATGTGATCCAAAACCTCGTAAAAATCATCGATATCGACGAACTCCACGGCCGTGTTGACGAACTCCTGCCTGGCCGAAAGAAAACGTTGGATGAGAGAGACCTGAACCCCTCTCTTGCTGGCCGGGGGCAATTCAATGCCTTCCGCGGCGATATGATGATGGCGCCGGATGGCATCGACAACCTTGGCCAGGGGCAGATTGCGATTGGTGATTTGGACCAAAAAGCTGAGCCTGTCCTCCTGGATCCATTTTTGGATGTTGGCCAGGATCTGTTCATTGGTCAGATGCTGAGCCGCAAGCTTGAAAGTCTCGTCGATGAGCTGATCGGTCAATGTCACGAGGCCTTTCTGGTTGGGACGGTTTTCGTCTGTCGGCGCCCTCTCGTCTTTGGCTCTTGGCCCGCCAACCGATTTCTGCAAGAGCTGTTCTGCCTCATGGATCCCTCTCCAGGACAAAAAATTCAGCATTCGGCGGGAAATATCTAAATAGAGATTTTTATTAGTCTCACGGAGAAAGTTAAGCGCCATCCGCCATTCTTCGGCCTTGTGCCCGGTCAGATCCCCCCTAGCCGTTTGATACTCTTGGAAAACTTGTTTCATCCTCGCATACAGGATGTAATGGCCAAGGCGTTCGACGATCGTTCCCAGCAGCTTGGTCTCTTCTTTCAGAAACGGTCCGTCATCCATATGGGGCATTTCGGCCGTGTAATAGATGCTCAGCCGTCCGATCTGTTGATCCTGAACTTTGATGTCCGCAAACTGAATCCATGGCGTCTCCTTGAAGTTCGGAGATCGGCAGGTGTGGCCTTCCAGGCTGATCTTCGCCACGCAGATATCCGGATACTGCCAGCCGGGCGGGATGGCCTTGATGACGCCTTTACAAATATCATCCAGATTCGTGTCCGGCTTATTGAGAAGGCCCTCGATCTTATACAGACAACTCAGTTCTTTGGCCCGTTCGGACAGAAACCAAATGAGATTATCGATATTTCGAGGCTGATCAGGCATGATAGATGACTCCTCGGCTCGTCGTTCCATCAACTTTGATTTTCAAAGGGGTGGGGAGTTTGATATGACGGACAAGCTCCGTCTCCGCGACCGCTGTTTGCCGTCCCAGCCAAGGCCAATCAATCGTATACTTTTCCCAATGAGGGACGGAAAAGTAGAGAACGCGGAAGCTGGTGATATTATGAAAAAAATGCGTTCCCTGGCTGAGCATGAAATTCATCTCCGGCAGGGTCGATTCGACGATGGCTTTGGCCCCGCAGATTTGGCCAAAGTTGACCGGGATGCCGCCGAGAGGATCCGTCGAGCCCCAGCGGCCGAAGCCGATGAGAAGATAGGGCACGTGGGACGCCGTCAATCTCTGGTTCAGCCCTTCCAGTTGGCCGGCGATCGTTTGCGTCACGTTGGGGCTGAATTTTTCGGGCTTGACGTAGACGATGTCCTGAATATCGTCAAGGATGCCGTTGCCTAAAACAGACTCGGAGGCGACAAGGACATGCTCTCCGACGAGCTCCGCGAGCGAGACGTCCACTTTCGCATCTGAAACGACCATCGGCCTGACCTGCAAAAAGCCGAATCGCGCCGGCGTTCCACGCCTCTCGTCTAAGGTCATGGCAAATTCGATCTCGACCATTCTCTCCAGCCTGTCTTCGCATATTTTAAGGAGGGTCCGGAGCATGCTGTTCAAAGGGATGAGCTCAAACTTTAAGAGGGGGGCGAAATCGATAATCCTCGGGCCGTGTTCGGCAATGCCGAAAACGATCTTGTCATCCTCCGGCCGATACGTCGAGGCGATAAAGCGCAAGGTGCCGTCTCGTTCGGCATCGGTCAAGTTGAACTTCAGCATGTATTCGGTTTCCTGGATAGGATTGTATTCCCCCGGCGGCCCCATGTTGATGGCCCAGAACGAGGTCTGAGATTGTTCCAAAAGATCGTGGATGGAAATATAGGGGGGATTCGCTTGGGGATAGGCCGGTGAAAAAGTCCAGCCGACTCCGTCATCGACGATACTCTTGCCCAAGCCGAGGGCCAGGTCGACCACGCCCTGGCCGGGCGTGGCATGGCCGAGCGGATAAAAATTGTGGGAACGAGCGACACCCGAGATATGGGGATAAAAACGGTCGCCGTAGCGGGCTCCAACCACCTCCTGGATGATGACCGCCATTTTCTCGTCGGCGGTGGTATGCTTGGTGGCCCGCATATAATTCCTGGCGTCTTTAAAAAACGTCGAGGCATAAACATATTTAACGGCCTCCGCCAATTTTCTAAAACGCGTATCCGCGTCCCATTGATTGTTGGGAATCATCTTCGTGGCATAGACGCTGGCAAAAGGCTCGAACATGGCATCTTCAAGCATGCTCGAGGACCTGACGGCCAAGGGCGTATGGACCTGGCTGATGAGCGCCCGCAGGTCGCCGACCAGCGGGGCGGGCAATTCCGCCTTCTGAAAGGCTTGGGCGATTAGGTCATCACGAGCCTCAGATAAGGCGATGTCATAAAGACGATTGTCCTTCATGAAAAAATCGAAAAAATCCGTGGTGATGACCGTCAAGGTGGGGATGACGACCTGAATGTCGGGCGCAAACCGGCCGCCGAGCTGTTGTTCAAGAATGTCCTCCATGGCGGCCAGCCCATGGGCTTTTCCGCCCAGCCCTCCCCTGCCGATGAGAGTGAATTTTTCCCGGCCTGTGAAAAACTGACGATCGAATTGTGCCAGGCTCTTGGAGAAGGACTTGTCCATTCTTTTTGCCATCCTCATCTAGCGTTGGAAGCGGTTCAAGGCCTTCGGCAGCGGTCCGCCGCCGCTCGTCAAATCCAGCCCCGGTCTCTGCAGGCCTGAGCGACACGAGCGATGGCGATGTAAAAAGCGGCGTCGCGCATCGACAGGCCTTTCTCCTTGGCCAGCTCGAGAACGGAATGAAAAGCCGCAGTCATTTTCACGTCGAGCTTGCCCAGGACTTCGTCTTTTTCCCAATAATAGTTCATGCTGCTCTGGACCTGTTCAAAGTAGCTGCAGGTGACGCCGCCCGCGTTCGCCAGAATGTCGGGGATCAGAAAAATATTGCGGCCGGCCATCACTGTCTCGGCCTCGGACGTCATCGGGCCATTTGCGCCTTCGGCCACGATTTTCACTTTCGGAGGGATCTTCTTCACATTGTCTATCGTTATTTGGTTTTCGATCGCCGCCGGAATTAAGATATCGACGTCTTGCTCAAGCCAAGCACTTCCCGGAAGGACATCGTAGCCGAGAGCCGCGGCTTTTTTCTTATCAATCCCGCCGAAGCGATCCGTGATGCCCGCAAGGCTGTTAAAATCGACGCCCGACTCTTTTTTGTATGAATAAGAGGTTCCCTCTTTTTGATCCCAACAGGCGACGCAAACGACCTTGCCCCCCATCTGTTGGAAAAGCCGGACCGCATATTGGCCGACATTGCCGAAGCCCTGGACGCTGGCGGTTGTCTCCTCGGGTGGAATCCCCAGCTCTTTAAGGGCTTCGCGCAAAACAAAGACCAGGCCGAAACCCGCCGCTTCGAGCCGGCCGAGAGAGCCGCCCATTCCGACCGGCTTGCCGGTGATAAATCCCGGAGTTCTCTCCCCACGGATCGCCTCGAATTCATCGAGCATCCACAGCATATGCTGGGCGTTGGTCATGATCTCCGGAGCAGGCACGTCAATGCGGGGCCCCAAGTCTCTGGATAATTGCCGCACCCAGCCGCGGCAGAGCTGTTCTTGTTCCCTTAAGCTAAGGTTGTGAGGATCGCAGACCACTCCGCCATGGCTGCCCCCCAGAGGAATATCCATTAGCGCGCATTTCCAGGTCATCCACATGGCCAGGGCGCGAATCGTATCGATCGTTTCCTGGGGATGAAAGCGAATGCCTCCCTTTCCGGGGCCCCTGGCATCATTGTGGAGGACGCGAAAACCCCTGAAGATTTTAACGGGTCCATCATCCGTGCGGATGGGGATCAAGAATTGGGTTTCTCTCATCGGCCATCGGAGCAATTCTCTGGCCGGATCGTCGAGTCCGAGTCGATCGGCCATCCGATCAAACTGGGACTGGGCCAAGTCAAACGAGTTAAACGGCTTGTTGCTCATCACGCTGTTCCTTTCCCCATAAAAAAATGACGGCCGAGCGATGGATTCGGGGTTTTGATAATCCCTCTTTTAAAAAAATACGCTGAGCGATTTTAAATGTCAAGGAAACATTGTAAGCGTCTCCATTAGTGTAATTTTCTATCGGTGCCGGAATCGCCCCCTGCCCCCTGGGGAACCAGTCCCGTCGGTTCCCCCCGTCGAAAAGCCGCCGGGGCCCCCCTCCGCTATGGGGGCATCGGGGGCGATTCCGGCACCTCTTTGAAATCATGTTTTTGGAGATTATTCCGGCAGCACTCATGGAGTAGAAACGTTTATACCATGGGCGGTCTGCCGGCACAATAAGGCCGAGGCTTTTTTATTAGAATCAAAACAAAATCCAAATAAATCCATAACATTTCCGGTATAGCGTGAAAGGCAATGAAGTCTTACATACTTCAATCAACGTTCAATTCTTAAAAGGAGTCGTGTCTATGGGTAATTATGTTTCCGACTTTATGTCCGAAGTCATCGCCAAGAATCCCGCCCAGCCCGAATTCCATCAGGCCGTCCATGAGGTAGTGAGCTCCGTGGCGCTCGTCCTCGAGCGTCACCCGGAATACCGCAAGGCCAAGATCATGGAACGCATCGTCGAGCCCGAACGGGTCATCATGTTCCGGGTGCCTTGGCTGGACGACGCTGGAGAAATTCATGTCAACCGGGGCTACAGGATTCAGATGAACAGCGCCATCGGCCCGTACAAGGGCGGGCTTCGCTTCCACCCCACGGTGACCTTGGGAATTTTGAAGTTCCTCGCCTTCGAGCAGGTCTTCAAAAACAGTTTGACGACCCTGCCCATGGGCGGCGGCAAGGGCGGCTGCGATTTTGACCCCAAAGGAAAGAGCGACAACGAGGTCATGCATCTTTGCCAGAGCTTCATGAATGAGCTGTATCGGTACATCGGGCCTGATACGGATGTCCCGGCAGGCGATATCGGAGTCGGCGGACGGGAAATCGGCTTCCTCTACGGACAATACAGAAAGCTGAAAAACGAGGTGACAGGAGTCCTCACCGGCAAAGGATTGGACTGGGGCGGTTCCCTCATCCGGACGGAAGCTACGGGATACGGCGCTGTGTATTTTGCCGCGGAAATGCTGGCGACCCGAAAGCAGACGTTTGAGGGAAAAACCTGCTTGGTCTCCGGCAGCGGCAACGTGGCCCAGTATACGGTGGAAAAAATCAATCAGATGGGTGGCAAGGTCGTTACACTCTCCGATTCCAATGGATATATCTATGATCCGGCCGGAATCGACGGCAAAAAGCTGTCCTTTATCATGGACCTGAAAAACATCCGGCGCGGCCGCATCAAGGAATACGCCGATAAGTTTAAAGGAGTGACCTATACGGCATTTGCCGGCGACTCCGATCACAATCCGCTCTGGAACCACAAAGCCGACTGCGCCTTCCCGAGCGCCACTCAAAACGAGATCAACGCCAAGGACGCCAAAAACCTGGTTAAGAACGGTGTCTATGTCGTCGCGGAAGGCGCCAACATGCCGACAACGGCGCAGGGAGTGGATTTCTTCATTGAGGCCAAAATCCTGTTTGGACCCGGCAAAGCCGCCAATGCGGGAGGCGTGGCAACGTCAGGACTCGAGATGTGCCAGAACAGCGCGCGCCTGAGCTGGACGAGAGACGAAGTCGACAAGCGTCTCCATCAGATCATGAAGAGCATCCATAAAACCTGCGTCGAAGCGTCTGAAGCTTATGGGACGCCGGGCAATTACATCAACGGCGCCAACATCGGCGGCTTTCTGAAGGTCGCCCGGGCGATGATGGAGCAGGGCTTAGTTTGAAATAACTCTCTTCACTCTTCTTAACCTAAAAAGGATGCGGGAGGGCAAAGGGCCCTTCCGCATCCTCAGCCCTAAAAATCCCAAAATCAATTTGGAGGGGAAGACCCCTTCCAACGGGCGCCGGGAAGACCCGGCCGCCCTGCCTCCCCTTCTTGGGCGGGGCATGAAACCCCGCCCTGCGACCAAGGGGCATATTCGCCGTTCGTCAAAATCGGTTCTATTTTTGTAATTCTATTTATTCGGCAAAAAACCTACTATAATAGGCGAGATCTTCTCTCAGAGAAGATGTGAGGAGGGCGGCCCAAGATGAAAATTACCATGGCCCAATTGAATCCCATCGTCGGGGACATCAACGGCAATACATCAAAGATCATTCAAACCATGTCTCAATGCCGTGACCAGGAGCCTGACTTGGTTGTCTTCCCGGAGCTTTTTCTTGTCGGATACCCCCCCAAGGACCTCCTGGAAAGGCCGTGGTTCATAGAAAAGGCTCAGCAGGCCGTCCAAGAACTAGCACAAACCTCGCTCAGGTATCCTCAGACCGGCATACTATTCGGGGCGCCCCTGCCGACTGGAAAAGACGTGGGGAAGCGTCTCTATAACTCGGCCGTCTTGATTTTTCAAGGACGGGTTCTTTCCATCCATCACAAGTCTCTGCTTCCCACTTATGATGTCTTCGACGAAAGGAGACATTTCGACCCGGCCCCGGAGATCAACACCGTCGCCTTCAAGGAGGAAAAGCTGGGCGTCTCGATCTGCGAAGATGCCTGGAACGACCCGGAATTATGGCCGAAAGGAACGCTCTATCCTTTTGACCCGATCGAAATCCTGGCCAGACAAGGGGCGACCCTCTTCATCAATATTTCCGCGTCGCCCTTCTTTAGGGGAAAAGAAGAAATCCGGTTCCGACTCATCCGCAATCATGCCCAGAAACATCGGCGTGCGTTTGTTTTTGTCAACCAGATCGGAGGCAATGATGAGCTAATCTTCGACGGTCGGAGCCTATGTCTGGACGCGGCGGGGGAACCGGTGGCGATATGTCCTTCCTTTGCCGAGCATGTTCACACCATAGATACAACGCTTGCCGGAAGGCCGGGATTATATGTCCCTCAGGACAAGCTTGAATCCATTTACGAAGCTCTGGTTTTGGGCGTCCGGGACTATATGAGAAAGTGCGGTTTTTCCAAAGCGGTCGTCGGTCTTTCCGGGGGGATTGATTCGGCAGTCACTTGCTGCTTGGCTAAAGACGCCGTGGGGAGCGAAAATGTATTGGGAATTTCGATGCCTTCTCCCTACTCTTCGAAAGGCAGCATCGAGGACTCAAGAAAGCTGGCCGCGAACATCGGCATCCGATTTCAGGTGGTTCCCATTTCGACCATCTATCAGGCCTATTTGGATACGCTCAAAGACCCGTTCGCGGGTCAGAAACCCGATATCACGGAAGAAAATATCCAGGCCCGGATCCGGGGCAACATTCTAATGGCCTTCTCCAACAAGTTCGGCCACCTCGTTCTATCCACCGGAAACAAGAGCGAGCTAGCCGTCGGCTATTGCACCCTCTATGGAGACATGAGCGGCGGGCTGGCCGTCATTTCCGACGTGCCGAAGACAATGGTCTATGATCTGGCCAACTATATTAATAGAAAAACGGAGGTCATTCCGAGAGCGATCATTGAAAAGCCGCCCTCAGCGGAACTGAAGCCCAATCAAGTGGACCAAGATACGCTTCCACCCTATCCCATCCTCGACAAGATCCTCCATTACTATATAGAGGAACTTTACTCCGTTGAAGAGATTATCCATCTAGGTTTTGACCGGGAAACGGTGAGATGGGTTGCGCAAATGGTTGAAAAAAATGAGTATAAAAGGAAACAAGCGGCGCTGGGCCTCAAGGTCACGACAAAGGCTTTTGGCGTTGGAAGAAGAATTCCGATCGCCGCGAGGGTCGACATTTAACGGGTGAATAAAAAAAGTTTCCTAAAATCCAATTTAGGGGGTTTTCCATGAAAACGAAGATTCTTTCTTGTTTGATTCTCGGCGGTGTTTGTATTTCGGGACAAACTCTAACGGTTGGAAATCCGCTGTCTTTTGAAGAGAGCAAAAAAGCCGGTCAGTTTATCGGAGAGCATCTTGCCAAGGGGAAGCTGCCACCGTTTTCTTTTATCTACGACGGGAAAGCCTCCACGTCCTTCCTGACCCGCTGGACATTTACCGAAGAAAAGAAAAAAATCGATGACGATCGAACTCTGCAAATCTTGACCTATACCGATCCAAAAACGGGTCTTATCGTTCGCGCCCTCTGCACGGTTTACAATGATTTCCCCGCTGTCGAATGGGTCTTGAGATTCAAAAATTCGTCCCGTGCCAAGACACCGATCATCGAAAATATCCAGGCTATAGAAACAGATTTCCAATATTCCGGCGCGGGGAATTTTATCCTCCATCGGGCCCTGGGCAGCAATGCCGAGCGGGTTGATTTTGCCCCGATCGACGAACCCTTGAATCCCGGCAGTGCAATTGCGTTCGGCCCGCGGGAAGGACGCTCCTCCGGAAACGGCGCCCTTCCCTTTTTCAACATCGAGGCTCCCGGGGAAGGGGTCATGGTCGGCTTAGGCTGGTCGGGAAAATGGAAATCCACGGTCCGGCGCGATGCCGGGACGGCAATCCGTCTTTCGACGGGCATGGAAAAAACGCATTTTGCCCTTCATCCCGGGGAAGAAGTCCGCACGCCGAGCGTGGTTCTGCTTTTCTGGTCCGGCAGCGATCGTCTGCGGGGCCACAATCTCTTCCGCCGGTTTATCCTCAAACAACACACGCCCCAAAAGAACGGCCGGCCTATGATATTACCCCTGGCCAGCGGATTGGGTTTCGGCGGCCCGCGTCCCTGTAACGAATACAGCTGCGCCACCGAAACGTTTGCCATCGCCATGGCCTACCGGCTGGAGCAGTTCGGCATCGTGCCCGAAGCCGGCTGGATCGACGCCGGCTGGTATGAAGGATCGGAGACAGGTTGGTGGCAAGGCGTCGGAAATTGGGTCATCAACAAGAAAAACTTCCCGAATGGAATACGGCCCGTCTCGGATGTCGCAAAAAAGCTGGGAATGGGCTTCGTGCTTTGGTTCGAGCCGGAAAGAGTCTACAAAGGGACCCGGCTCGACCGCGAGCATCCCGAATGGCTGGTCAAGCTGCCGCAGAATTCCAACAGCCTGCTGGACCTCGGCAATCCCGAAGCGCGGCGCTGGCTGACGGACTATATCTCGGGGATGATCGAACGAGAGGGCCTCACGGTCTATCGTCAGGACTTCAACTTCGACCCGCAGGACTATTGGCGCGCGGCGGACGCCCCGGACCGCCAGGGCATTTCGGAAATCAAGCACATCGAAGGCCTCTACGAATTTTGGGACGAGCTTTTAAAACGCCACCCCGGGCTGCTCATCGATAACTGCGCCAGCGGCGGGCGCCGGCTCGACTTGGAAACGATCTCCCGGAGCGCGCCGCTCTGGCGGACGGATTATCAGTATTACGAGCCCAACGGATATCAATGCCACACCTACGGCATCAACCTCTATCTGCCCTGCAGCGGAACGGGCAACAGCAACCCGGAGACCTATTTTTGGCGGAGCTCCCTGAGCAGCGCCCTGGTCTTCGGCTGGGAGATCAACCAGCCCAGTTTCCCGCTGCCCCAGGCAAAAAAATCCATGGAAGAGTTCAAGAAATTGCGGCCCTATTTTTACGGAGATTATTATCCCCTGACCGCCTACAGCGCTTCGGACGAAGCCTGGATGGCCTACCAGTTTGACCGTCCCGAATTCCAGGACGGGATGATCCTGGCCTTCCGGCGGAACCTCAGCAATGCCGCGACCTGCCAGGTCAAGCTCCATGGACTGATTCCGGGCGCCGTCTATGCCCTGAATTTTGAGGATTACGGAATCAAGATATCTGAAATCGGCAAAAAACTTCTCGAAGAAGGCCTTGAAATCAAAATCCCAGCAACACCGGGCTCGCTCCTGATCACATATAAGCAGGTTCTTAAGGACTAATAAGATTAAACACCCTGGCACGGCGCAGAAAAAACCTCAACCTGAAAGCCGGGCTCACGGACGCCGATTTCGATCCCGGGCACCCCGCCTATAAGTTTTAAGCGAACGTCGACACCCTCGCGGATTGACCTCATTCGTCATATGGAATAAGCTTCTCTCATCCCAGAACGCCGAGGCAAAAGCCGCCAGTGAACGTGACCTTTAACCAGCCGGCCTTCATTCCCTGGGGTGGGTTTTTCGCCAGGCTGCTGAATTCCGACAGGATGGTCCTCCTGGATGAGACGATTCTGGCCAGGGGATTTACTTATGTCAACCGCAACCGGATCAAAGGCCCGCGCGGCGAGGTTTGGCTGACCGTCCCGCTTAAAAAGAAAGGGCGAGGGGCGCAAAAAATCCGGGACTTGGAAATATATGAGAAGGATAGATGGAGAAGAAAATTTCTTCTGACCTTCCGGCATTACTACGGGAAGTCCTTGTACTTCGATCATGTCTTTGAAAAAATCAGGGCGGCCGCAGACTCTCCAGATGAAAGCTTCTTAAAAATGTCCCTCGCTCTCATCGAGGTCCTCAAAAACGAGCTCAATATCAGCCGAGAGACGGTCCTTCAATCGGATATCGGCATCACGGGGAAAGGGACGACGCTTCTTGTGTCCATCGCCAAAGAGCTCGGGGCGGAAGAGGTCCTCCTTCCCTATTTTTCCGACAAAGCCGTTGATTACGGCGCGTTCAAAAAAGAAAATATTCATGTCCGGCTGCTCCGCTATGATCCGCCTCAGTATCCACAGTTCTGGGGAGATTTCATCAAGAACCTCTCTGCGCTCGATCTTTTGTTCTGCTGCGGTCAACGCGGCCGGGCGGTCATAGAAAAGGGGACTCATCTGTACGAAATTCCTTGAGGAGGCCTTGAAGATGAGAACGCGGAACATAGCGGCACTGGGATTTTGGTTTTGGGCCCTGGTCATTTTCTCGCCGTCGGCGACGCCCCAAGAAAAATCGGATTTGCTGAGCGGCGCCTACACATCGGAGAAGTTGAAAGAGATCATCCTTCCGCTCCAAGATTGGCATCCGTTCCCGAAAGCGGCCGAGCATGAGGAATGGCAGAAACTCCCCGAGAAAATTCGCGCCGCATACATCCGGCAGGCGGAAAAGCATTTGAACGGCGAGTGGGTAACGCCCAAAGCCTCCATCTTCCTGGATTTTGTCAGGAACGGAAACCGGA
>Ga0315285_10003970_pt1 | contig 15361 bp, 8 predicted proteins | sample YL17G09_36_MG_FD_203698 | JGI IMG/M metagenome (GOLD analysis project Ga0315285, IMG submission 203698) | Sediment microbial communities from Yellowstone Lake, YNP, Wyoming, USA - YL17G09_36 | ecosystem: Environmental > Aquatic > Freshwater > Lake > Sediment | place: USA: Wyoming | collected...
ACTCTTCTGTTTTTACAGTACGAACAAATCCATATTTCCAACTATTTTTAACTAACCACGCATAAACAGATTCATTTAAAGGTGCTTTTACGCTTGGAGTAGGATGTCTTGTTCCTGTATTTAGGTCCATTGCCAATCCATTACCATGAGTAGAGTCTCCAGGAGCTGATACGAGTGGGCTGAAATATTTACCTTGAGGTCTTAACGTGTCACTAACTACAGTAACAACTTGTCCTTGTGGGTTAACTACTGCATCTGGATTTGGAAATTCTGGTTTTAAATATCTACGTCTTAATTGTTCTTGACTAGAAGCATTAACTGGAACACCTTTTGATGATGTTGTATGTATTCCATTTCCAAACTGTGCTCTAAAACAGCTATTAACCCTTAAAGATACACCTTCTTGTTTGGCCGCTTTTCTCATTACCAAATAAGCTTTTCCTGTATTTATCTCAACAGGAACGCCATCAATTTGAATTAATGTTACCGGTTGCTTATCATTATTTAAATAACTTCCCGGAATTAAATCTATCTCATCACTAGAAGTTACTGGTATGTTTGTAGGTAATACAACGCCGTACATATTTGTAGGAGCAGGCATATAAGGAGAGCCAGAACCGCCTCCTGTAGCAATAGGTTCTGTTATATTTGATGGCGTTCCTAAAGCCTTTAAACTTTCAAGTGTAATTGGTGCTATTCCTCTCATATTTGAATTAGAGTCAAATCTCATCTTAATACCTTCAAAGGACGTTGTCATGTCGTTGGGCTTAATAGAGTGACTTACATTCATTATTTGATAAAGTCCTGAAAATAAAGGCATTTTTGGAACATAAAAATATTGCATAGGAGAAATTTGACCATTCCCTATAATATCAACTTTCATTTTATAACTTCTACCTTCCATAACAGAAAGTGTACTACAATCAGTAGTTACTACCTTATTCGAATTATCTTTATCAACAAGTCTTTGTAAATTCAAAATGCTTTCTGCGGTTGGTTTTGAATCTTCTGTACTTACATCAATGTTTTTTACAACAGCATTATTTGGAGAACCAAATTCTATTTCAAACGCATCAAAATTAAAATTATTATCTTTATTATTGGTGTTGTTAGTGTTTTGAACTAGATTTAAAGACAAGCCACTATTTGTATGCGCTCTACTTTCTGGAGTTGGCGTAAATAAAACATGAAATATATTTCCAACTTTTGCGCCTGCCATTAATTGAGGTTTGAAAATATCAGATATGTTTGTATAATCAACATTTCCAGGTATTGGAACAAACATAAAATTATTTTTCGTACATAATTGTTGAATTATATTAAGTAACGTTGTATTAGCATTTGGTTTATATAAAGGCTCTATGTTTATTATGGAATGTGCAACGTTTGTTCTGTCTGCCGGATTTGAAGGTGGTTTAATTCTTTCCATAGGAAAATCGTATCTAAAACCCATAGACGCAGCTCCTCCTCCAAAATTTGGTTCGGCGATATTTCCTTTTTGTATTATTTTACCATCTGAATCTACGTCTATTATATTAGCGTAATCACTTTCAAGCTTTAATGGTAATGACTTATAAGGAATTTGTTGTTCAACCACTTTATCAGAACCATCAGAATTTTTATTTGTTGTATCACTTTCAAACCCAAGAACTCCCCACTGTTGAAATATGTGGTGCATTTGAATATATAAAGAGTTTTCAGAAGATTGCGCTTTCCCAAGAACCTGACTCAATACATTATTTTTTTCATCATCTATTTTAGTCATTCTGTTTTCTAAATCAACACAAATGCTTCTTAAAAAAATTCTTTGATTTTGTCCTCTTCTATCTGTTCCATTATCTTCTTTAAATAATCCCCAAGTTAAAAGAGGTTCTTTATCAGTTGTGTGATGGCAATAAACGGTATATGTTAATCCATTTCCTATGTTTTGTTTATTTACAAGTTCGTTCGGATTGCTAGGATTTGGATGATAGTAAATTCCATTATCTGTTTTATTGATGTTTATTTCAGAAACAATAGGATATCCAGTTTTGTCTATAGGAACAGAACTTAAATTTTTTAATTTTCTATAATCTAATACTGCAGGAATTGGTATGTAATGATTTAAAGCTTTTAATCTTTCAATTTCATCTGGATTTTGTTCCTTATTATCATCTGCGTTGGATAATTTTATAATCCCTAATGGCTCTTCGTTGTCTTCTTGATTTTTTTTATTATTAAATTCTGAATCGGTGTCATTATTTTGTGCAGCACTTATTGCTGATTGGTCGGAAGGGTTATTAAAAACAATAAAACTATAATTATTAGGTGCAACTCCGCCTGTTCCTATTGGTATCATCCATAATGTATCATTATTATACAAATACTTAGAAGTGCCAAATTTAAGTTCGCTATCCAAGTCATCATAACGTATACTATCTGTAAGTCCTTTTTGATTTCCTACACAAAATATAGAATTTTTACCAACAAATCTTTTGAAAAAATCATCTACAGTTCCTAATAATTTTTTATTTGTATCATATGCTTTAGTTTGTTTTATTTCTTCAGCAGATGCTGGTATTGGATTTACTGTAGAACCTGCTCCAAAATTTGAAAAACCTTCCCCTCCAACATCAAAAAGATTATTTATAAAATTACAAAACTTTTTAACATCACTGTAGTCTTCTGTAGACAATGAAGATAATATTGAATCTGTTATGTTTTTTAATTCTTTCTCTACAAGTTTTTTTATTTCATCTGAACTATCATTATCTACTCCGACAGTAGTGTTGTAATCTCCGGGTTGATTAGGGTCAAACGAACGAGTAATATAAGCACCTATCCCAGACCTAATTAAAAGAGTTTCTAAAAACTGTTGTCCACTAAGGTCTTTATATGGATTTGGATTTATTATTTCTAAATTATTTATTCTTGATGATAAAAGTGCTTCATTAGAATCTAAACCATTTTGACCTTCTGTATCTTTATTTTCAGCAATACCTTCACTAATAGCTCCTATAAATGCTCTTACAAATTGCATTTCACAACCTTCTTCTTCAATGCCGGCACTAAATGCAGGAATTTGTTCTCCTTTTTCATCTATTGTTAATGGGAAATGTCTTCCTATTAAAGGTTTGCCACTTACTGTATCTTGGTCTCTAGTTGATTGGTTTTTTTCATATCCGGTATAACCAGCTTGTAATATAGAACCCAATATAAAAGCGCCATCTGCTGCAACTCTTGAAAAAACTTCTGATATTGTGACCATACCCAATTCAACTGACGTCGTTTCGAACAATCTTCTTTTTGTCTCAATATCGATTAACTTTAAATTATCATCAATTATTTTTATTCCAGCTTTTACATCTTCAGCTGGCGCTTCTCCTTCTCCTAAAACAGATAGGGACTTTGCAGTACTTTGAGGATTTCCAATTAATGCTATAATTTTTCTATTTTCTTTTTGAATTTTACTACCGTCTGATTTTAATTCTTTAAGAGTTTCTTGAAATTTTATACTATCTTTTTCTGTAGCACTTAAACTACTTGGCAAGACTATTGTTATTTTAGCAAAATCATTCAAATCATTTTGGCCATAAACACCCTTAACTCCTTTTATTGGCTGTCTTCCAGAAACGCTTCCATCAATAACTTCGTTAGGTTCAAAATCTTTATTAATGAGACCATCTATTGCATTTCCTTTTAAAACTGCTAATTGTTTTTGAAGTTTGTCGAATTCTTTTGTAGCCTGTTTTGTTTTTGTTTCTACTCTTTTGCCAACTTTTATTATATCAAATATAGAATCTATTACTGGAATTCCTTTTGTTTGAGGAGTTTTTTGACTTTCATCTCCAAATAAATCTTTTTTTAATTTTTTCTTGGCAAGAAGATATAAAAAAGGAATGTCTGCTAGAAACCCCCATTGATTTGGAACGAACGTAGCTTTAATTTCATAACTACCATCATTTGAACCGTATCTTGTGCTTGTTTTTTTTAAGTTCATAATCCAAGTAACAGGTCTGCCAAGATATCCTTTAAATGTAAATCTAAATTTTGGAGGTGGCCAATCAAACAATAAAGAATAATCTAATTTCGAATCTCTCTCTGTTTCAAAAACAGTATTTCCATATAAATCTTTAAATGTAATTTCAACAATTGGTTGTAACGATGCTTTTGTTTCTATGTTGATATCTGTTATACCGAAACCTTTGTTTTCGCGCATCATACCAACAGTAAATGTTTTTCTTCCAGTTAGGTCAACAAAATCTTTTCCAAGTATAGGAATAGCATCCAACCTAACATCTAAAAAGAGTTGGGTCATATCTAATGTGGTTGGAAGTTTTTGAAATCCCATATTATTTATCTTTGTTATTTGCTACCTTTGATTCATATTCAACAAGAACATCACCTAAAGGAAAAGGAACTCTTATTACTGTATTATTTGGAATATCAAATTCTAAAGGATATTCTGGATTACCTAATGATATAACCCAATTATATAAATCATTTCCATAAATTTCAGCAGAAATAGTATCAAATCTCATTTTGTCATAATTATATATAACATATTTATCTGTACTTCTTTTTGAAATAACCACACCCGGAACAGTTTGCATTTTTCTATTCGGTGTTATTAATAATTTATATCTATTGAATGCCATCTTTTTAAAATTAACTTTATTTTTTTAAAAACAAATACTATTAATGTATTTATTTTCCTGTTCTTGTTTGAAAAAAACCTCCTCTATCTGTAGATAAAGGAACATCTTCTCCGACCTTTGACCCGTATGTTCCAACAATATTAAAGCTTATTGACACAACTGCCCACATAGGTTGAGTTCTTCCACCTTCACCATCAATTGTCCAAGGAGCGTCTGAATAATCGTAAGAAACATTATTAATTATAACATCATGATTAAACCAATCTCCTAAATGTAAATGAGCCACAGGAGGATATGTAAAAGAAAATCCTCTATTAGATGCATTTCTAGATGGCCTTGTAAGTTTTGCTAAAAACTCCATTCTTGTAAGAAAATCTTGTTTATCTCCAGAAAAAAATGCCGGCTGAAATAAAAGCTTTGATTTCATTCTAGATAATCTTTGAGCTGTTTCTTCTGTTTTTAAATCAATATTACCATTTACGTCTTTTGGACCACCATTGTTTATTAATTTATTATAAATATTTCCTTCTAATGTATCAAATTCTTTAAAATCTCTATTTGAGCCAGAGTCTGCTCCTTTTGATATGTCTAATTTTTTTTGTTCTAAAGTGCTAATTTCAAGTTTTAATTCAGCAATTTTTTGACTAAAAACTGCAAGACCAGAAACATCATTTCCATCTGATGCTGCTATTTTTTCAGTATATTTTTGAATTTCTTTTTCTTTATTTTTTATTTCTACATCTATCTGGTTAAGTCTGTCTTTTTTACTTCCTGTTGTTTGGGAAAAATGTTTATCAAAAGTTTCTGTTATTTTTGATTGCTTTTCATAGTCATATCCAATGTCTACCTGTTGAGAATAGTCAGTTAAAACATAAAAAGATATAGAACCCTCTCTACTAGAGTTTGAATATGTGTATACAGGCTCTGGTCTTCCAAGATAATCTATTTTATTCCAATTAGCACTATCGCTATTTGCGAAATCCTTTATATAAGGAGGGAAACTCATAGTGTTTATAAGAGTAGAATCTCCATTAGCTATTGCATAATTTTTTATTTTAAATTCTAAAGTACCAGCATCCGTGTTTGGTTGATAAGGGTTGGCAATTGTATATCTTGTATAAGCCCTCTTTGGTGTTCCATCTTTATTTGTTCCAACAATAAAAGATGTAGTATTTTGAGAATCATAATTTTTAGCCAAAGGTATAGAGTTGTCATTTCTGATAACATTAATTATTCTTTGTACACCACGAGAACTTAAATTAAAATCAGTAGCTATACTGTCAGTCGGAACAGTGTTTGACATCATAGAGGCCGCTGTTCCAAGTTTTGCATTTTCATTTCCTGGCTTTAATAAACCAGTAACAGGAGAAGAACTGTCTACGTTTGTTGGCAAGCCAACATAAACACCAGAATTTTGAGCAATTACGCTTGCTGGAGTTGTGTTTGTTTCTGTTTGTCTAAAGCTTGATAGTTTATTACCGGACGCCAACATTTCTTGAAAACCGCCTGTATTATGATTTAATAACGCTGAATATCCTGATTGTTTGTCAAAATACCTAACGCCAATAAAAGCATTTTTTTGTAAATTATAAAGCTGTGCAGCATTTGTTATAGTTGCTTGAGGTACTCCAATAGAATCTGTTTGTAAACCATAATTTGGTTGTAGTTTACTATTTTTTGTAAACATTTTTCCTCTTAATTTCATAAGCTCTCTTATTGGAGTGCTTATTATTTCAAGATTAGAAACGCCTATAAATAAACTTGTACCGGCCAAAAAAACATTAGTTCCAAGACCAGTAGATTTAGCATTTTTTGATAACAAATCATGTCTAAAAATATTTGCAATATCATCAATATGATTTGTTGCTTTTACATTTGCTGCTAATAATTTTTGTCTAATGTCAGATGCGTTTCCATCTAAGTTAGCATTAATGTGATTAGAATTTGCGGCCAACAATTTATTTCTAGCAATAGAGCCATCATAATCTAAATTAATAGGAACTTTAACATTTGAAGCGAGTTCTTCTCTTCTTTCAATACTTGCTAATGCATCTAAATTAGTAGGATTTGGAACGTTTGCCGCAAGAAGAGTTCCTCTTGGAACTGCAGAAATGGAATCTAAATTAATGTTTGTTGCGACATTGCTTGCTAATAAATTATTTCTTGGAGTTTGTGATGATGCATCTAAATCAATATTGTTAGAAACATTACTCGCAAGCAAAGCATTCCTTGGAGCCTGAGCACTTTGGTCTAAATCAGTATCATTTGGAACATTACTTGCTAATAAACTATTTCTTGGAATTTGTGATAAAGCATCTAAATCAATATTTGCCGGAACATTACTTGCAAGCAAGTTTGTTCTTGGCGCTTGAGAATCTTGGTCTAAATCAATATCTTTTGGAACGTTGCTTGATAATAAATTAGCTCTTGGAAGTCTAGAATCATTATCTAAATTTATGTCCACAGGCTTATTTGCTGATAATAAATTATCTCTTACTGGAACAGAACTTTTATCAAGATTAATTCCGTTTTCTTTATTACTTGATAATAAATTTTGTCTAGCTACTTCTCCGATACTATCAACACTTGTTTTGTCTTTTTTATTAGAAGACAACATTGCATCTCTAATTTGTTCAGAAAGTTTATCTAAATCAACTTTACCTTCTTTGTTAGAAGATAACATTATGTTTCTTATTTGTTCAGCAGGCGAATCTAAATTTGTTACCTTATCATTGTTTTTTGATTCTTGATTATTTCTTTCTGATTTTGCTACCTTATCTAAATCAATTGGTTTATTAACATTGCTTGAAACCATATTGTTTCTTGAAATTTCTGCAATCTTATCAATGTCTTTACTATTTTCTACATTAGTAGATTCATTTTTAATCCTAGCTGTTTCAGCAATTTTATCAATATTATTTCCTGCATCTTTATTTTTAGAAATAAGACTTCCTCTTACAGAATTTGCTAAATCATCTAAGTTGATTTGAGAATCAACATTTTTAGAATCTTGCACCTCTCTATATTGACTTGATTGTTTATCAATATCAAATTCATTTTCTTTGTTTTTTCCTAAAGATAAGTTTCTATAATGCTCAGAATTTTTATCAATATTTTGAGAAACTTCAACATTTGAACTTAATAAATTTTGTCTCGTAATATCAGCTATTGAATCTAAATCTACATTAGAGTCTGATTTGTTTTTTGACAATAAACTACTTCTAACTTCTTCAGCTCTTTGGTCAAGATTAATACTATTACTAACGTTGCTAGAAAGATTTTTATCTCTTATTGTTTTTGAATAGTTTTCTAAATTAATATCAGATGGATTATTGCTTGCCAATAAATTTTCTCTGATTGCGTCTGCCATTTTATTTAAATCGACAGAGGATGTTAATAATTTATTTTTTGATAATTGATTTTGTCTATAATTTTCACCAGAGTTATCTAAGTCAATTTGATGTTCAACATGTTTTGATAACATATTATTTCTAACATCTTTTGCTATATCTTCTACGTTTACGTTGAAAGTTTGTTCGTTTTTTGCAAGTAAATCCCTTCTTACTTTTGTATATAAAATATCATAAAGATTATCAGGTTTTTTAATATTTTTTGACAACAAATTTTTTCTGATTTCAGCAGAGTATTGTCCAAAAAAATATTCCAATTTTTCTCGGGATTCTTGTTCTTCAAATGTTTCGTCAAAAAATTCAGACATTGTTGTTTTATTTTAAATATGTTTTAATAAAAATTACTTATTGACCATCAGTAACAGCCGCATGTGTATTGGCTGCTATAGTTCTAAGTGTTTTACCATCAAATTCTAAATTTATAGTAATTGGGTCTACTGTAACCTTTGTAGTTTGTCCTCCTTTTTCTCCACCACCCAAAGCGCCACTTATTGCATTAGCAATGCCACCAATTGCAGAACCAGTTGATATTCTTTCTGATGCTGATGCTAAAGATTCCAATTTACTTGTATCAAGACCTTTTATTGCTTCTTTTAACTGTACTATGCCCTCAGCCATACTTTTGGTGCTCGCTGCGGCTAACGACATAGCCGGCGCTAACACAACCATAACTCCAGCTAATCCCATCAATGCGAAAGTCATTCCAATTAATCCAAAAGAACCAATTAAACCTAAAGCTCCGGCTGCAGCGATAGTTAATAAAGCTGGACCCATTGCAGAAAGACCACTCCAATCTATTTTGCTCATAGATTCAAGTCCGGAAGATATTACCATCATTGAAGCCCCGAATATCATCAAGGCTACTCCGGCCGCAGCAAGAGTAAGTGCTCCCATTAAAATAAATGGAGCAAAAAATCCTAAACCAGCCAACAATACAGCCGCTCCAAGTATTGCTACTGCAGCAATTCCTAGTGTTCCCCAACTCACACCTTCAAACAATGTCATTGCATATCCAAATGGAATTAATGCCGCACCCATTATAACCATAGCTAATGCACCTTTTAAAACGCTTCCTATACTTATTTGTCCTGTTATTTTAGACATAAGCAACATTGCTAAAGACATTTCAACCATAACTCCGCCAAACGCCAATAAGAGCATAGGGTCAACTTTTGAGAAAACCATAGCTAAAGCACCAATAGGAGCAACCAATAAAAAAATAGATGCTGATAATTTTAAAATACCTTTCATATCAATACTTGCCGCTTCTTTTGACATTTCTTTTATTGCTGTAGCAAATCCTTTTAATCCACCTCCGCCAGCGCCACCACCTGGTGTACTCATTGCAGGAGTTTCTGGAACAGGCGATTTTTTTCCTTTACCAAACATACTTGATATTCCACCGCCTTCTAAACCTGCTTTTTGACCTTTTCCAAAAGCAAGACCGCTTGCGAATTGCTTACCGGCACTAAATACTAAAGCAAGTCCAGCTATAGCAACTGCAAAAATAGTTTTACCAATCATTCCAAAATTAGAAAACGCTGAATTTAACCACTGAATGAATCTCGTTAAAGCTTTAATCACCGGTTCAAAAACAACGAACACATTCATTATAGAATCTTTCAAATTTTTCACACTTTCTTCAAAACTTGTATTTTGTTTTGCTTGGTCTTCTAATGCTCCTTTTTCAACAGCAGCTTGCTTCATTGCTGCTTGTATATTTCCTGCTTGTAAATTTCCTAAATCTTTTACACCATCCATTTTCATAGTAAGACTTCCATCTTTACCTACATTATTAAGTAAAAACGCTTTCTCTTCAGGGTTTAAACTATCAAATAATCCCGGAGGAATCAATTCTGTTTTTTGAGCGTCTTTATTCATTGTAGAAATTTGTTTCTGCAAACTATCTACGCTCATACCGGTTGCAGTAGCAACCATTTGTAATCTATCATAATCAACAGCATCAAATGCCATTTCTCCAGTTGCTTTATCAAACTTACCAATATCACCACCCATTTGTCCAAGAATTTTTTGCAATTCTTCTGGACCTTTTCTTGCTGCAGAAAGTAAATCCATTGGATTTATGTTCGCGAATGAGCCACCTGCTAACTGTAATTCAGAAGCCATATCCATAGCGCCTTCAATATTTCTGGCCTTTGTAGACATGTCAAATATTTCATCAATATTTTGTCCCATACGCTCAGCTTGTAATGCCATTCTTTTTAAGCTTTCTTCTCCACCTTGAAAACCCATTTGACGGAACTTTGGAAGATTTTTAGCAATGTCTTGCATTACCTTTCTCCCATTAACACCAAAGTTCATTGCTGATTTCATTGTGCTTTCAGCAAGTTTATTTACATCTTTGGAGGTTTTGCCCATAAGCATCATTTGTCCACCAAGCTCACCAACTTCGGTAGCAGAAAGTCCAGTGGCTTTTCCTATAGCAGCCATATCCTGCGCAGCTCCGGCTAAAACTTTAAAATCAGTAGTTCTTAATGTTCCACCTAATTGGCCCATTAATTCGCCGGCCTCTTTAACTCCCATTCCAAATTGCTGAGTAGAACTTGTCAAGTCAGCCATTGCAGTGGTATTTTCTTTAAATGCAATGCCGGTATTCATCTGCATTTCAGTTAAAGTTTTATCAAATCCAAGTAATGCGTTTTTTATTTCTCCAAGATTAAATCCTTTAGTTAGTCTTTCGCCAATACTATTTAAGGCTTTCCCCCAACTCATAACTTCTTTACCAAGCATTTCTTGAGACTTTTCAACTTCAGCCATTTCAGCTCGAATAGTTTTTAAATCCTTAACTGCTTTTGTATCATAAAATTCCTTGAATGCTCCAAAGCCTTCCTTGTCTTTAACTAATTTTCTAAATTGTTTTATGGCCTCATCAGACATTTTAGTAAAATCCTTAGTTGCCGCAGCTTCTTTTATTTCAGCGGCAATTTCTGGCATTTTTTTACTAAGTTCATCGGCAAGATTATTTATACTCGCGCTAAAGTCAACACCGGATTTCCCTACAGTTTTTATTACTTTTTTAAACTCTTCATTTACTGTAGTCGTTGCGTCTTGAAGGTCTTCATTTACTTTTGCAAATCCTTTTTGTATATTAGAAATATCAGTTTCAGTTGCTGAAATTTTGTCAAAAAATTTACTTTTTTCCATACCAAACAATTGACTTGATATAGAATCTATAAACCCACTTGTTCTTCTATAAGATTCGCCAAAATTATAACCAGACTTCTCCAGCTTCTCTTGCATATCAAGAAGTTTCTTAAGGTCTTTTTGTTGTTTATTAAGGTCGTTATTCTGTTTTGCCATTATTGCGTATGTGTACTATGGAAATAAATAGAAGCTAATAAAAAAAGTAATTTTATTCTATTTATACAAAAATAACCCAATATCACAAAAATGGAAGGCTCAAATAGGATAACAAAAGGTCAATTACTTGAAATGGTTCGGAAAGAAATAGCATTTCAAGATAAAAAAGAATTGCTTGAAAGTAAGATTTCAAGCATAAATGACGAATTATATGTTCTAACAGAAGGCAGAGAAGGAAAAAAGGAAAAAGAAGATGAAATTGACGAGGGTCTTTTTCAAAACATTGGAAGAGGTATTGCTGGGGCATTTTCCGGTGCAAAAGGAGTTGGCCAAACTGCTGTACAAAAGGTGCAACAAACTGGTCAAGCCGCTGTACAAAAGGTGCAACAAACTGGTCAAGCTGTAGCTCAAAAATACCAATCTGGTTCCGACCAAAAGAAATTACAATACATAAAATCTGACATACAAAAAAAAGAAGCAGAATTGGCTTATTCTAAAAAACAGTATCAAAACTTAACAGGAAAAGCTTATAATGCAAAAACAGCGTCAAAAGTAATAGCGGCCCCAAGAGGTCAACAGGGTATTGTTAAAAAAGCGCCTGCTAAAAAAACTTCTAAAACAAATACAGCCACATCAAAAACAACACCAACTACAGCATATCAAACTACAAGTGTACAACCTGGAAATGTAACCAACCCAAACAAACCAGCTCAACCTCAAAATCCTAATAAATATCAATCTTCTGCCTTAAAAAAATTAGGAGAAAATAAGAAAAAATAACATTAAAAAGCCGGCTAAAAACCGGCTTTCTTTTTTAATATAGTTTGTGTTATTTGCCACCAAACATCGATTGTAAGAACTTATATTTATCTGGAGTGTGCATAGCTCTCATTTGTGAATTTGCTAACTCTAAGGCCTCATTAACCTCTTCTGAAGAACCCATATTTGAAAGTCTTTCTTTTGTTATAAACCCAGTCTTTTTAAGTTCTTTGATTTTATCAGGAGTATGTTTTGCTCTTAATAAAGAATCGCGATATTCAAAGACTTCATCAAAAGAATCATAACCAGAACCGGATTGATTAGAACTATTATCATCAACAAAAACATAACCACTTACAGATGGGTCATTTTTTTCAGGACTATGAAATCCAAAAATTTCCATAAATGATAAAAACAAATTAATAAGCATTACAATTGCAATTATTCCAAGAACTAAAGAAGGGGCCCATTCTGGCACATTATAATTAATTGGACTATTGTTTATAAAAATTTCTACAGCTCTATGTTGAAGTGATATTAACACAAAAAACGGAAATCTTAATATTCCAACTATGCTCGTAGGAACATCAGGAACTTTGAATAGTAAAAGATAAATCATATAAAAAGGAAAAGTAACAATTCTAAATGGTACACTTAAAATATACCCAAAAGATATTGAATTTTTTTCAGGTTCTGCAACCAATACTTTTAATGGTTTTTTAACCGACTTACGTTTTTTGGTGTTATTTGATTGATTTTTCATAATGCTCCTTTTATATTTAAACGTAAAAAAGATTTAAATGTTACAGAAACATTGAAAATTATTATGGTTTTACAGATATAGGTTTAATTCCTGCGCCTATACCGCTATGAGCTTTTGATTTCGAAGTGGTTGTAGAAGGGATTTTTAACATAAAAGATAAAATTTTATTATCTCTAACATATTGATAATCAGCAAAATTCTCTGGTCTAATCTTTGAATCTACAGTAAGAGTACCTTTATTTACTGCTTTAACAATTTGATTTGCTGTAAATGGGCCTTTTTCAACACCTCTTTTACTAACAACAAAATATTTATAATTACGTTTTTCAATTTCTGGAGTTTGGTTTGGTTTTGCATAATTTAACCCATTAAACAAACCACCATTCCATTTGCCTTGAAAAATTACTTTCTTTTTCTTTGGGTCCCAATCTAAAACATCAGCCTCAAAATTGCCATTAAAAAGCCAAGCTATTTTCATTTTATCTTTTTGTAAATCATAACATCTTAAAAATCTTTTAGATATACCAGCGTTTCTTAAAAACGGATTAATATCTTCCACTTTTCCGTTTGGATAAAATTTAGCCTTTGAACTTCCATGTTCGCTACCAAACCTGCCGTTTGAATATCCCGGCGCGCATTCTTCACCAGATTCAACATCTTGACGACGTTGTTTTTGAGCATCGGTTTGTTGAAATTGTATTTTTTTAGGACCACTGCTAGATTTATCTTGAAACCAAGACTTAGGATTAAACCAAGCTTCAAAAAGCTTATTGATTCTTCCATCTAATTCTTCAAATTGTTTTACAGGGTCTTTCATCTATTGTGCTATTGACAATAAATAGTTATAAAAAGACAAATAGTGTAATTAATTCAGGATTTGACCTAAAGCAAATTCTCCGGTTTTGATGATGTTATTTTTAACATCTCTTCTTACTTCTAATTCAGAATTACTAAAGTAATCATAAAGAGAATCAAACTCCTCTTCGGTTATGTTTATTGATTTATAATCAACAAATCCGCCAAATATGATTTTACCTTCAAATGAATAGGTGTTTTTTTCATCATTATTAGACATTTTGATTATAAGAAAAGAAACTTCTTTATTCGAAATAATTTCTGCGCTTGGTTCTTCTACAGAACCGGATGACCTAAAAGAATCAAAATCAACTGCTTGTTTAGCTCTGTCGCACTCTTTTTTAAATGTTTCTATAAATTTTTCTTTAGCAATTTCCATGGTTATATTTTTTAACAAATATAAATGATAAACTTAAGAAAGTCAACTTATTTATCAATATGGCCCATATGGCTCATAGCTAGATAAAAATCGATTTTATTTATTTTTTGAAGGTCTAGTAAAAAATCTTGCTTATCTGCCTCTTTTTTATTTTTAATTCTACAGTAATCTAATAATTTGTCTTCTGGTAAATTTTTTATATGTTTATGAATTTTTTTCAAATCATCAAAATGGTCATTTTTAACTAAAGCTAATTTTGGACCATACTCTTTTAGTTTTCTTAAAAGAGGCATCGCTTCAGTATCCATATTTAATTCAGAGTCATCATTATATAAATGTTCTCCCATAATAGGGTTATTCTCTAATTTTCTGCCTATAAATTTTATTAATTCTAAAATATTATGATATGGTCCAATAATATATTCAAAATCTTTACCGGCACCTAAAGTCATATCGCTTGTTTTGGCTTTCCAATAAACAAATATTTTAGCTTTCCATTTATCGTTCTTTTCGCCAAAAACTATCCTAAACGTATAATCCGGGAATTTAAGAGTGAATGTCCATAAATTCATACCTTTATTATCTTTAAATCCGTCGTAATGGAATTTTTTCAAAAAAGGGGAAAATCTTTTAATTAATTTACCTACCTTTTTGGATTGATTGTCTATATGAGAAGAATTGTTATTCACATATGTAAATATTAAAAAAAACACTATCTTTGTTATTAATATGAATTATTCAAATTTTAAAAGTTTAGACGAAGCTATTCAATATCTTCAAAATTGGAACGAAAACAAAGAAAGATTTGTAATAGTTGAAAAATTTGAAGGTCAAATTAAGCTGGGTACAAACAATAATAATGAATTGGAATATATCCGATTTCTTAATAAAGATGGAGAATTGCATAGAAATAATGATAACCCTTCAGTCATAACAGAAGATGTTATTATGTGGCACAAAAATGGTAAGTTACATAGAAAAAATGGCAAACCAGCTATTGTTAGACACCGTTCTAAAGAAAAATATTCTTATAGTTGGTTTCAAAATATAGAAGATTATATCGGCAATCATCAAAATGGATTTCCTATAGAAGAGTATTTTACAGATGGGTTAAGACATAGAGATTTTGATTTGCCGGCTGTTGTTTTTGATAATAAAACAAAACATTCATATTGGTATCAAAATGGATTAATGCATAGAGATTATAATAAACCAGCAATAATAAATGGAGATTTTT
>Ga0315285_10003971_pt1 | contig 15360 bp, 23 predicted proteins | sample YL17G09_36_MG_FD_203698 | JGI IMG/M metagenome (GOLD analysis project Ga0315285, IMG submission 203698) | Sediment microbial communities from Yellowstone Lake, YNP, Wyoming, USA - YL17G09_36 | ecosystem: Environmental > Aquatic > Freshwater > Lake > Sediment | place: USA: Wyoming | collected...
TACTCAATGATCTTATCAACATCATACTTGTATGGCTGTCCTGTCTCAACAATAATGATATTCAGTTCTGCCCCGTCCCTTCGTGCCGAGTCAATACAGTTCTGAGTAACCTGGATAAGACTACCTTTGCTTTGTGATACTATGATAAGGTCATAAGACATAATTCTCACATGATTGATTTAATCCAATATGGCGTATCTCCAGATCAGTCAGATAGACAGGCTTATAACTCAACCTCCGGTAATATTTCCCGATCATATAGTCGCCATACTTCAGATGCCGGTAGTCATCGACCATCCTGCGGCAAATATAATACGGGATCAACTGAAATGCCCCACCCGTGTGCGTGACGTAATTAACGTTGAACCCATTAAGATTCTTCTTACCTAGTGATGCCGGAGCAAATGCCGGGTCTAGAGCCAGGTCGACAGGCGAACAGACATAACCATGACCATTCAACTGATAAAACTCCAACATCCTGTTTATTATATCCGGCGTTACTGTCTCAATATCGTTATCCAGTTTGAGGATAAAGTCATACTCTTGTAATTTAATAACTGCCTCCCTGAAAGCATAAGCAATACCGTAGTTCTTTTCAAGTAAGATATGATTATGTACTTTCAGGAATCCTTTTGTGCCGTCAGTACTGCCATTGTCAATAAATAAATGATAGTCCACTGATGTCTTACTCTGAAAACTTTCAACTGTCCTTTTTGTTAATTCCAATCTGTTGTACGTTATTGTTACTGCAGCTACTGTCATGTTTTTATTTTGGTAAAACTATTATTCCAAACTTACGTTTAACCATTCGTCTGATTGCTCTTTTACTTTTGCAATTAACTGTTCTCTGAATTCTCTGCCATCAAATGAGTTATGAACAATAAGTATTTCACCTTCTTCAACTTGAATAACTGGTTTGCAATGACAATCAGGTGTCTCTGAATGTAATTCTAAATCATTCACTGGAATTATATGGTAACTCATAAGTCATATCCCTTTCCTATTGTTGATCTCGGTATGTGACAGACATAATACTCACCTCCGGGTATCTTTGCAAAGTTCTTATAATATTTCAGGTTACTAATAAAGTAATAGTCATGCGCATAACCATTGTATGTCCACCTTACAGACAAGTTCTTATGACATATATTCGATGTGCCATGCTGACCTACTTTGTTAATATCACAAGGGTTCTGATACCATTCGTCTGTTGTCTCAGAATATCTTATGTCATCGAACCATACCCAGTCATATCCATTTAGACCCTCATTGATCGTTTTTAAGTGATTTTGACCATAGACATCATCTATATCCAGGTAAGTAATATACTCGCCTCTGGACGCTTCCAATCCCGTATTACGTGGTGTTCCTGACCACATCTTTGACTTATCAATGAGAATACATTTCAGTCGTGCATCATCAATGGTCTCAACTATATCCACTGTCTTCTGGCAACCATCAGCAATGACAATTAGTTCCCAGTTATGGAATGACTGACAACGTACAGAGTCAATGGCACGTAATATTTTACGGTCACGTTCTTTTGCGGCCGTGCGATAATCACCAAGATATGATGCCATAATAACTGAGAATCTCATCTTTTCTTCTTATATATCTTGTGATGATTGATAGTATTCAGGTATTTACTTCTGCCCCTGCCCATTAGTCCTCCGGCGACAACATACTCAAATTGAGAGAAGTCATAACCCTTAAAACTGCCTTGTAATGGTTCACATGATGCCATCTTGCGATACTCAAGTCCTTCCATTATCTTTGCCCTGTACCACTGTGCGGGACTCTCAATAGTAACTCCCAAGATACAGTTACCAGGAAAGTTAAAATCATAATACTTGGCAGGATTCTTTGTCATAAATAAGAAATCATGAAGAGGTAAATCATAACATACCTTAATCACTTTCTCAATCCATTCTCTTGGAACCCATGACCCCATAATATCAGCATAATGATTGACAAATATTTGACATGGCTCAACATCATAAGGTTCTCTCAGTCGCTCCTCACAAAAGATCGGTTCAAAACTCCTGCCCTGCCGTTCTATCTGTTTACGTGCATAACAGTATTTGCATCCATGAAGACAACCCTCGATGGGATCCCATGCGTAATCATAAAATGTATGTGCTTTAAGCATTTCTTATTTGTAAATTAGCCGACACATGAACATGAGATGAGGTTGCCATTGTTGCCGATGTCACTACCGCCAAAACATAAAACCCATTTGCAGGTAGAGCAAAGTCTGTCCCAACTAAGTTATTCTGTGAGTCTGCCGCAAGATTTGTACCTACAACAGTGGAACCTGTCACTGCTGTCCCGATTGTATATATACATACACCTGCCCCCCCCGATGTTGCAGGTCTGGTAACTGGATGCAGACCAACTGTGAATGTCCCTGTAAATGGAGCAACATCATTACACTCAATAACACATCTCACTCTTAACTTAGTCGTTTTTCCATCTATTGTCGGATAGTCTGCCGAATCAATATATATCACATTCAAGGAATAAAGTGTTCCTACTCCGGTAACGGCTAATGGGTTGCCTTGTGGAATTCCGTATATCCCAGCTACTTTTGTTGCAATATGACTACCTGTCGAATCAAGAATAGTTCTATAAACTGAGTTAAATGCTGGATATGTTATTGTATGTGAATGTGTTGCTATTGAACCTGTTAGTTTTGCTTCAATCTCTGCCTTAGTTATATCAGCATTTGCCTGTGCCGTAATTGGTGCATGAGCAGCAGTGACATGGGTCTGTATATTTGCATTACCTGGTTCCTTGCCGTTCCATGTTGATTTTTCGACATCACTTACAAATCTATTTGATACATCCTGAGTGATTATTGAAGGAGAATGACTTGCCGGATGAGAATAGTTATTTGCATTAGTAGCTATACCTGCCAACTTTATACTATCGGCATCAGGATATAAACCTTTCCCTGTCTCTTTTGGCTGTAAACCCGATAAGTCTTGGTTATCGGAACCGGGACTATGTATCTTACTTATCTCTGTATTGGCAACTAACGAATAATTAATTATCTTGTCAACTTTCCCTGATATATCCTGATTCTCACTCCCTGAAGCATGAATCTTTGCTATCTCAGTATTTAAAACAAGTGAATAGTTTGTTATCTTATCTACCTTGCCAGAAATGTCAACAGGAGGTATGAGAGATACAATCGTATTTATCTGTTCTAGTGTCAGATTTGCCGATGCTGGTGGTATGTGACTGACTATCTCATTGATCTGTTCCTGAGTCAGTGGTTTAGTCTCATAACTTGCGTATCTACCCATTATTGAAAAGGTGTTAACGGTGGTTCTTCAGGCGTCTCATCCTTGATAACCTTCATATATTCCAATGTCTTTGCCTTGACCATTTCATTGATCTTGACAAATGCCATATCGAATAACTCAGGATTTTCAACCTCAACATCCTGGAAGATAACTTCAAAATTTTCCCACAACGTGCGGGAATATAATGGTATATTGCCTTGGGATATGATAAATCGTATATCCGCCTCGGAATATCCCCGGAATGGATTGATCTCATTCTTAACCTTTATTTCCTTCAGTTCATCAGGACGATCCGAATAGAGTATCTCGTTAATGTCGTCCTCAATAGCAGATATTGTTGATGTTGAGGCAGCGGCATCCTTTGCCATCTTTAGTTCTGTCATCAACTCCCCAAGTCCCTTCATTTTAAAGTCATTAGGGAACTTATGTTGTACAGTAACCCCTGCATTGTCCGTAAATGTGGCAATATCCTTTACTGTAACCTCCCAAATAGACGAGTAATGCCGTGCAAAAGGATAAAGAGTATCATTCATATTATCTGTCTCAAGTATCTTCTCCGTAGCTGTCACTGAGACCACATCACGGGTAAATAGATCAGCATTGAACATCATTGCATGAACGGACTTTTTAAGATATTCAATATATTCCTGTTGAAAGGTCAGTAACTCAATCGGAGGAGACTTATAAACCAATAACTTCTCAAGATCAACTAACTCACTGTTCGTGGTATCTGATATTTTCTGAGGCAGTGCCAATGTGATAATATCCTGTGTGCCTCTGTGGAATGGCTGTTTGCCTGTCCCATTACAGTCAGGACATACGCCCGATCCATCAAGCAGATTACCCTGGTTACATTTGGGGTTCTGGCACGGACTGACATATGCAAACCTTTGAGGAAAAGCGACCATAGCAGTCGAGAGATCGAGTTCTGAATCAATCTTCAGAGTCTTTTCCAGATATGCCATGACACTATGGAAGACAGAAACAAATGTCCGTCCTTTTGTCTCAGTATCTCTCACAAATCCGAATCTTATTGCCGGAACCTTTTCATTTAATGGTTCAAAATAGATTAAAGAATAGAACTTCTTCTCAATCTCAATAACCGTTAATTCGGGATTGTTCCTTTCTTCATGTGACACTTGTGTTAACTCAATAGTGTCCATACCAAGATACATGGTATATTTGAATCCATCCTGCGGAAATCCTTTCTCAAGGTATTTGATTGGTAACTTGACGACCAGGTATTCGAGTATCTCATTCTTATACTCAAACATAACGGCTTCTGTCGATGTAGCCACAAATGGATATGGCTGTGCGTGTTCAATGATAGGATCAAACGCATCAAACTCAGTAATCAGAAAAGCATTGGGGTCAGTATAGTTATAATCCACAAACGCATATTCCAGGTACTTCTCTAATGACTTATCCCCCCAATATGTCTGAATATACTGCTCCAGTTCGTCCTCTTTAGTCTCTGATTCCCCTGCAAACTCGATCTTTCTGACAATAGGTTGTTTACGTGTCGCCTTCTGAAAGGGTAACTTCGTTGAGTTAAGTATAGCCGGGACAACCGACTTAGTTATCTCCATGCGTTGTTTAAACTCCTCATCCGACTCCCTGGTTATGATCTTATGAAGTAGTTTATCTATCCCATTGCCAGTCACTAACTTGAAATATTTATCTGCCAAATCAGTGACTCGTTTATAATCCTGATGCGTCTTGTTTTCCTTTACCACATCAACCAACACCATAAACCCCTGCTCTTTCTCCATCTTATTTTTGTTTTACCGAGAATTCTGTTATTAACTAAACATTTAGTTCATCCATTATAATACTTTTTAAACAACTCCGTCAGGATATAATCCATACCATCTGACAAGTGACCATACTTCTGATATTTCTCCCCACTCTCCCTATCAGTGACAATATGCTTATCTTTTGTGCCATCTAATGCTTGTTTCAAATACATCAGGTCACCAATAAGATACTTACACGACTCATTAATCGTTATCTGGATCGGTAACTTGCCCTCAAAGATAAGATTAACAAAATCCCTGCGCTTGACTACCGATGGATTTTTATTCATTGTCCTGTCAGAATTATTTAACAAGTATTTCCGCAGTTTGAATTCCACAATCTCATAGTGATGCTTGAAATCCCTGTTCATAGTGCTTCGTGCCTTGCCGGAAGCATCACCATAGTAGTAAAGCCCTGACCGATGGTTGGTATAACGCATCATGAACTCTTCACAAACCTCTTCCGTGGAGTTGCGAGGGTTCGCCAGGGCTATCTCATCAACACAATCAATGTACCATACATCATTCAGACCTCTTATCTGCCATATAGAGGCAGAATTATACGGAACGGTATTCTGATCAAAGGAAATATGAAGGGGAAGAGAAGGATCGTAAACGACATTTGAGACGTGTTTCAACCTATTGAATGAACTGTAAAATTCCCCGCCGGTAATAGCAAAGGGATTAGCAAAAATAAGAGCTTTTCCACGTTCTTCAGTGTTGTTTGCCAGAACATTATTGATATAGTTCTCACCTACATTATGAACATTATGGTAAGTTGAAGAGATAACAACCTTCTTATCACTAAACTCTTTTTCAAAAAATGTCTTATCGGAATATATCTTTGCAGAAATCTCATCAATATATTTTTCAAGTGTGAACCACGTGTTTATCCAGTCAACTTTTGCCGGGGAAGTAAGTATATAAAGTGGATTCCATTGTTCTTTCAACTGACCTGTATCTCTTATCTGCCCATTAACCAGATATAACCCTGGTTGTCGCAGACGTGAGATAATAACCTCTTTTATATCTTCTTCTTTCGAGTCTTTTGTCTCATCCAATATTGACCAGCCAAATTCTTTACCTGAATGTGCTATTGCATTATCTAATGAACCTGTAAATATCAAAGCACCATTGCAGAATGATATTATATTTGTAAACCTGTCAAAGTTGCGTTTGCATTTAGTCCATTGAAGCGGTGGCTCCCTGCCTGAGACATATGTACCAGTCTGATTCTCCTTGCTCCATTCCGTTACTCCTGTTGATTCCCAATATTCCCTTATCCTAAATAATGTCGATGTGTTTAACTGATCGAAGGTGTTTGCCGCAATAAACCCACGTACTGAAGGATGAGCAGATACTAAATGCCTTGATAGTATTCCCCCAAGATGAGTTTTGCCGGAACCAACACCAGCCAAGAACAGATTAATCCTTGATACACTCCTCAAAATACTCATCTGAGGCTGTGAGATTATCTGTTCAATCACTTCCGGCATTCTTTGTCCTTATTTGGATAGTTGGTAGTTGTGCAAGTATCTTTTCGTCACCGCTTGTCACATCCGTCTTCTTCGGCAAAACATAAGTGAATAACTTCGCACAAGCATCAAGATAACGGGATTGGTCTTTTTCATACAAAGTATTCAAAGCATCATTCATATTCTCAAGCTGACCAAACATAATCAACTCAAGAAACTCTTTGGCTTCTTTGGTAGTCCTGTTAACTGCCCCTTTTGGCTTAACCCCTTTGTGTCCTTTTACAAACGATCCCGACGTTTTAGGCATAATCGTACATACTTTATGTCAAAATTATCTCTTCGGTGGTTTTCGTGGTCTGCACTTACACATCACTTATGTCTTTTAAAATATTCAATCTCTCGTAACCTCTTGACCGCCTTCCTCTTACTTGTCGGCTTCGATAGCTTCTTACCCTTCTTGCTGACAACAACAAACTTACCCTTTACCTTGCGTATCATTTCAGATCATCTTTTGTGAAAATTAATACTATTATCAGAATCAATACCAGACTCCCAAGTATTATATAGACTATATTCATCAACTAATAGATTAGTTAATAGATTATGCAAAATTAAACAATATATTCCAATTACAACTATTTATTTTAATTATTATTTTATGGTATCACCAATGTCAAAGTATTTGATGTTATCATAAAACATAAACACTTTGCCAGTTGAATCTATAAACCTGTATTCTGCCATATCTTTCTCTGTGTAGATGTATATCTTCTCTGTGATGATAAATGGTCTTCTGGCTGATTTATTAACAGCACAACCAAATAAAAATAACATTGCGAATATCAGTATTATTGTTTTCATTTCAATTATGGATGAATAAACACTTATTTATTTTTATGGCTTTTAACCTTCTTTGCAGACAATTACGCAGACATTCCTCTGCATAAGTGCCATCAGCGGAGAAATGATCATGGTTGAATCCCGTCTTTTTTGCTATGTCAGCCTTGACAATAAACGCTCCCATATCAATAGCATTCTCCCGCAACTCGGAATAATTAATATCATAATTAGCATGGGAATGAATAGTATTACAGTATATTATCCCTGCCCTGCCGTTAATCTCTTTCATCATAAACTCAATGAACCGGGGGACATAATAGTTGTCATCATTGGTCATGAGTATGAAGTCATCTGTCCGGCACTCAATCACCTGGAGCATCATCTTGCGATTTGGATGACCATACTTCTGGTATCTCTCCACTGACTGATAAAAATGCACCCTGTCGTCTTTCCGTTTTCCACTGATAAATGGCTCAATAATATCAAGAATATCCTCCGGTGCTTTACCATCATAGACAATATGAAGGATCCAGCGACCATCAGTCTGAAGAATAAAACAATTTATCAGGCTTTGCAGTTGTACCGAACGTTCATATGCCACTGCGATTATATGTATCATACCACTTTTATTAGTGCAGTCATCTCATTATCAATATACTCTATCACTTTCTCCGGCGGGAAGTCAACATGATAACCCCAACCCATTTGTTTATTCAGTTCACTCCTGCGCTTGGAAGCACGGGCATTGCGTTCAATGACATATTCCTTTGACAGATGCCTCATATGAAGGGTCATAATCTCAGATGTAGTATTTATCTTGACGTTTCCCTTTGGTTTGGCACTATGACAACCAATGGCATAATTGATCTCCTGTATATCTGACGGACGGAATATATTCATCTTGCCACCGCCCTCACGCCCCCCTGTTACTTCTTCATAAATCTGCCCTTCTGTTGTCGGAAAGACATCTGCAAACATATTCCAGAGCCGAGGGAAAAATACCGTTGCATCAGTCTCTTCGAGTATCCTGACAATATTCGGATGGTAAATAAACTCATCAGCATCGACCACCATCACCCAGTCAGCCGTGGATTCTTTCCAACAGGAATTTTTAATGTCCATAAACCACTGATCGTTTATTTCATCCGGCACATCATACGTCCATACCTCCGCCCCTAATGCGCTTGCAATCTCAACTGTACGATCTGTTGAATTGCTCTCCAATAATATCACATCGGAGAACTGAGAATAATGGCGCATGAAATATGTTATCAGACGCTCCTCATTATTACATAAACAGAATGTTTCTATTTTCATAATTATCTATTTGCCCATGTTCCTGCATTATGATGGTTTGTATAAGATTCAGGGTGATGCTCACGGTAAAAATAATTAGAATTGAAGATCGTTATGCCGTTCAATCTCTGTGTCTCATCCTTCCTCTCCCATCCGTATCTCTCTGCGATTGTTGTGTACATCTCCGGCCCTGTCATTATCTCTATACCACACGGACCATTATTGTTGAAGTCATAGTTATCCAGGAAATCCATACAATCTTTAAAAAATGGATTACCTTTCTCTGACCCGCTGACGGCACCGTTGATCCTGTTCCAGTTCTCTGCTCCCATAAAGGCTTTCTCATTCAACAGATCATCAAAACTCTTTTCCGCCTCTACATCAATATCAAAATATATCCCGCCTTCCGAATATAACTTTTCACAGAAACTATAATGAACTGTCAGAACATATTTTTTCAATTCCAGTGCCTTATTCACGAAGGGACTCCTGCCAATGTTTTCCAGAGATATTTGTCTTATCTCGTAATCGGGCATTAACCTCTTCCACCCCTCCCTGTATATATCAAACCGCTCAGGTTTTGGTTCAGGACTTATCCATGAATAATGTATTATCTTTGGTATCATTTTGTTGCTTTTATATAAATATGTGTATCTTCCGGCCTGTTGAACCTGGTTCTCTCCACCCTGGCTCTCATGTCCGATAACCCATTCTCATAATACCTGAATTCGGATAACTCGCCATATATCGTCTCTTCTGTCCACGCTGACTTATGTTCATCGCCTGGCCAGCGTTGCCATCCGTAAAAGGTTGCCAGTATGTGATCTTTGCTGAATGGTGTCGGCAATCCCCGAAGTGTGTCGTATAAATATTTGCTCCATACCGTAAGGTCGGGAACATCGAAAAGAAATATCCCTCCATATCCTAATAGTTTATGAACGTGTTTTATTGTCTTTCGTACATCTTCAAATCTCAGATGTTCAATGACACCAATAGCCAGAACCTCGGATAATGACTCTATCGGCAGATCAATCTCCCACGGATTACATAAAAAATCAAGTTTCGACATCCTTATAATATCCTGATGCAGATAACCTTCTGTCGGTCTTTCGCCACAACCAAGTTCCAGCTTCATAGTTCCCTGTAATTAGTTGTCGATCGTGCTGGTAGTCCCGGCTCCTGTGTCCTCTTCAAAACAATATATTTGATACCCAGGTCTTCACAGAGATTTTCTTTCTCCTCAGAATGTTGATCTTCATTCACTATCAGAATATCCGGTGCAGTATGTTCAATATCTTCCATGTAATCCAAATAACCCTCCCCGGAATTGATCCATGCCTCACTGACATAACGGATCGACTTTACCATGAATAACCTCTCCTCTTCCCCACAGATAGGAATACGGTCTTTGTATTTTATTACTGAATAATCAGACCCTATACCAACAAATAACTCTCCGTATTCCGATGCACGTTTCAGAAAAGTTATATGCCCGCTATGAAGCATATCGAATGTCCCTGATACAAATACTCTCATAATTTTAAACCACTTTCTTTTGCATCATTGTAAAACATACGAACCGTATCAAGAGAATATTCCGTTAAATCCTTCCCTTGCAGTGACATTTTCTTTATCAAATCAGGTGTGCAGGTTATAACATGACATCCTATCTCCTGTGCCTGATAAACATTAAATACTTCCCTGGGGGATGCCCATATGAGTTCAATCTTAGTGCCATTAATCAGTTTTAAGGCACTTTTCATTATTGGCAGAGGGTTTATACCCGTATCTGCTATGCGCCCCGCAAAGATGCTTATAAATCCTTTTTTCAGCGACGGCAGTATCCTCCGCACCTGCTTAATAGTAGTTATTGCCGTCACATTCAGATTCACATGATCCAGTCGCCGGATGACATCCTCGGTTGATTTGCCCTCAGTATTCGTTATTGGAATCTTAACATAGACATTCTCTCCCCAAGAGGCAATCTCCAATGCCTGACGGTACATCTCATAATTATCATCGGCAATGACCTCAAAAGATATTGGTTTATCCCTGATCACCGAGAGTATATCTAAAGCAAACTCTTTGTAATCCGTCACACCTGCTTTGCGAAGTAAGGATGGATTAGTTGTAAATCCTTCAACAAACGGATTCTTATTCAGTTCCAGGATTGAAGCCCTATCGGCTCCGTCAGCAAATATTTTTACCATATCGTTTTATTTATTTGTAACTTCGGATGAGAAACAATCAAATGCCAGATAACACTCTGTAACCCTTCAGTGATCGGGGTGATATAATTATCAGTTTTTATATGAATAGTCACATCAGCTTCATGTTTGACCACCCCGCCATCTTTACCAACTATTCCCATGACTATTGCTTTCTTTTCTTTAGCAAACCTGAGAGCCTTCACAAGATTCTGGCTTACCGTCTCTGTACCTCCACCGACTGAGATAACCAATACTCCGTCTTTAGAATTAATCCCTGAAGTCTCTAACCATTTTAATGTTGTGGTGTCCCAACCTTCATCATTTGTACGGGCAGTCAATTCTGACAGGTTCTCAAAACACAGGGCATCAAAATTGCACAGTTTGCGGAAATCACATACAGCATGGGAAGCATGACCGGCTCCGCCACCGGAACCAATAATAAACAGCCTGCCCTTTCCCCGTATATCCAATAACAACGAAACAGTTAATTCAATATCCATAACATCAATCTGCGATATTGATTCAGTTACTTTGTCTAAAAAGTCTTTTGTGAACATTAATAATTTGCTATTACTTTAACGCCTTCAAACTCGAACCGGAAATCCATATATCTTAATCCTTGATCCTCCATTGCTGATTTTAGTGCCTTTCTCCTTCCCTCTTTGGCACATAATAGTAAAAACCCACCACCACCAGCTCCCATTATCTTGCCCCCTAATGCACCGTTCAGTAGTGCTGTCTCATACCATTCATTAATGTTACCATTTGTCATCTTTGATATTGAACGCTTGACCGTCCAGTGATCATGTAGTAAATTACCAAACCTTGTAATATTACCTTCATGCAATTTCAATTCAATATTCACCCCAATATTTTTTATCTTGTGCATATCTTCCGTTGGCATAGGATCAGAGAGTACCTCTGTGGCGTTCCTGGTGATACCTGTATAGAACATCAAAAGCCTGTTTTCCAATTCAAATATTGTCTCTTGTTTAAGTCTCATAGGATTGACAAATACCTGTCCCGTGGGTAAAATATTTAACTGATTCACGCCTCCTAACGCCACGGCATACTGATCCTGCTTCCCGATAGGTTTACCTACCATATCAATCTCTACTTTGCAGGCTTCTTCCGCCAACTCAATAGGAGATATAAACTTCCGTTCAATAGTATTTAATCCTGCCAATAATCCTACTGTAAAGGCAGAACTGGATCCCATGCCTGTCCCGGCTTCAATATCTGCCATACTGCCTATCTCAATAGGACGATTGATATTATGTAATTTAAGTGATTCCCGGATAATATTGTGTTCAATCTCCGAGGCATCACCAACAATTTCAGAATATCTGTAATACAGCTTTATCTTATCACTCGTTGCTGGCTCATTGATTGATATATACATAAATTTGTTTATTGAAGCAGTTATTAATCTTCCCCCAAACTCCTTGCAATATGCCGGGAGATCAGTACCGCCACCTCCAAGTGGTAATCGGAATGGGACTCTGACGATTATCATAACTCTTCAATTCTTAATGCCCGGTCATCAATAATAAAATCAAAGATCGGTTTATTGCCTATCAATAACTCATCATATCTACAACCCCATCGTTTTAGTTGGTTCTCAGTTAATTCCCTCCAGTCCTTTCCGCTGGTCGTCCCCCTGGCTGTCCAATAGATTATCCTATGCCCTTTATCAAATAACTCATTGATCTTTGTTATACCCTCAGGATAAGGCTTGGCTAATACATAATCATTGTCCGGAGTAATGGCTATTGTACCATCTATATCAACGTAGTAAATCATTTCAATATCTTTTTTATTGACATTCTTACTGCTTTGTTTGATCCTATCTTTGGTGTCCAACCCAGTAACTCAAGTCTTGATATGTCACATTTATATTGAGGCACATCACCCACCCAACCTCTGTTACCTCCGCCATATATTATCTTTGTGTCTAACCCCATTTCTTCAATAACCATCTCGGCAATCTCTTTTACGGAAGTCTCACCTAACCCGGAAATATTATATAAATTAACTCTCTCACTAATATTTTCCCAAACGTGAAGCATAGCAGAGATACAATCTTTTACATACATATATGGTTTAGTCTGACTGCCATCACCAAGTACTGTCAAAGTATTCGGATTAACTTTTAATTTGCTTATAAAATCCTTTATAACTCCATGCGTAGGTCGTTCACCTATCACATTTGGCAGACGGAAGATCCATGATTTCATATCATACATTGAACAATATGCCGAGATAAATGCTTCGGATGAAATCTTTGATGCTGCATAAAAGGAGATAGGGAAACCACAATATGATTCATCAACCCGTGAATCCGCTTCACCATATACTGATCCAGAAGAAGTAAAAAGAAATTGTTTTATGCCTCGCACTTTACATTTTTCCAGAACAACTAATGTTGTACATAATGTATTTTTAAAATCAAGTTGTGCATCACCGGAAGATATATCCGAGTTAGCTGCCAGATGAAATATGGCATCAAATGAATGAATGCGAAATATATTCTCAAAATCCCTCTGATTCAATATCTCACACTCATGGAACGTAAAGTCTTTATTGCTTCGTAGATGATATATATTTTCTTTTTTACCAGGAGAGAGATTATCTATACCAACAACCTTATGATTTTCAAGTAATTTCTCAGCAAGATGACTGCCTATAAATCCTGCACATCCGGTGATTAGTATTTTCATTTTATAAAATTAAATAATTAAATTGAATTAATCAGCTTTTTTGAATGAGAATTTATCTTTTTTTATTAAATATGGAAAATCATCATTATCAATAAACAAAACATACTTGCCGTCAATATCTCTTACTGTGCCAAATGCCTTAACCCCTCCTTCAAATCCTTTCTTGGTGAACTTAAAAGATGCCTCACCGAAATCGCCAACCTCATAATTATCTCCCATGATATTTTCTATTTATCTTTTTTAACCTATGATGATAACTCACTGAATTAAAATGCTTATTCCTGCCAAGTTGAGTGTTTTCCAAAAGCATCAACCCCCGCTTCTCACTGTAACTCCTTCGTTTTTCCCGATGATGGTGGTGGAAGTTTTTGCTTGGGGAGCAGGAGAACAATAGGAATATGATAAAGATGTATTTCATTGTTATTATTTAATAGCCATCGCCGTTGCCGTCGCCATTGCCGTAGCCGTTGCCGTCGCCATTGCCGTCGCCATTGCCGTAGCCGTCGCCATTGCCGTAGCCGTAGCCGTAGCCGTAGCCGTAGCCGTAGCCGTAGCCGTAGCCGTAGCCGTAGCCGTAGCCATAGCCGTTGCCGTCGCCATTGCCGTAGCCGTAGCCATTGCCGTAGCCATTGCCGTAGCCATTGCCATAAGTATTTTGAGAATCCTCGAAATTACCTGCTATCCTTAAATCAATGGCCATGATTTTGAATTTACAGCAATTGTATGAATAACAGTCAACCAGTCGAATTCCACAAGACCATCACATTTATCAAGTTTTGTGTCTTTAGTTGCCCCATTGACAAGTTCAGCAAGTCCTTTCGTAGTCCCCCAATTCCTTATATTATAAGCATTGTGAAGTTTACAGTCATTACCTGTACGTTCAAAACGTCCTATGTAAACCCACCCACGCTGAAGGACGACAATCTTAACATCCCCTTCATACTGTTTGTGTTCAACTATGGAATCTTTCTTTACATACTTAATCCCATTGATTTCTACCTCATTAATTTCTGTGTTCATCTTTTTAATTTTTAATTGTTAATATTCATTGTTATTTAATTTTCTTTAACCAATATTCATATAATTCATCTGTTGAATTATAAAATAAATCCTCCATTGGGGAATAATGATATATCCATTCTTTAGTGAATTCAACCCTGGTACAATTTTCTCCAACCCACTCAACAAATTTTATCGGATACCAACCATGCAACATTTCATCCATCTTCATCATATGATCCTGTAAAAAATCAGTAGATAATCCTGTCCTATGTTTGAACCATTCTCTCATTCTATCATTTTGTTCTTTATGGGGATTACTATTTCCCTGTTTATCTAAGGCAATAATATCATTAGCAACCTTCTCTATATTCGCAAAATTCGGATAATACTTCGCAAGTACCTCAATAATCTGTTCTCTTTTATTCATCTTTTTAGTTTTTAATTGTTAATATTCATTGTTATTTAATTTTATCATCCCGCATTGCTTTTGCTCCATGAACATAAGCATCTTTCCGACTTCTGTATTCAGACATATAAACGTGTTCTTTATAAATTTTTCTTGCATATGTCTCAATCTCTTCATCAGTTACCTTTTCTTGATCTTGTAAGACAATAATATCATCAGCAACCTTCTCTATATTCGCAAAATTCGGATAATACTTCGCAAGTACCTCAATAATCTGTTCTCTTTTATTCATCTTTTTAGTTTTTAA
>Ga0315285_10003973_pt1 | contig 15354 bp, 15 predicted proteins | sample YL17G09_36_MG_FD_203698 | JGI IMG/M metagenome (GOLD analysis project Ga0315285, IMG submission 203698) | Sediment microbial communities from Yellowstone Lake, YNP, Wyoming, USA - YL17G09_36 | ecosystem: Environmental > Aquatic > Freshwater > Lake > Sediment | place: USA: Wyoming | collected...
GTGCAGGTGGTTGTGTGGTCAGACAGTACACACCCCTCACCAAGGACCGCGTCGAGAATGCGGGAATGCGACCCGATGGAGCAGTCGTTCATGATAAGGGAATTCCCGATATAACAGAACGGTTCGACCTTGACCCTGGAACCGAGGCTGGTATCCGGCAGAATGCAGCAGTTCGGCCCGATCTCACAGTCTTCCCCGATAATGACAGGTCCTGAAATCACGGTATTGGGGCCGATAACGGTGCCTTTTCCGACATGAACGGTGCCTGTGATGATGGTGTTCCTGCTTGAAGTACCGTGGCGGGAGGCGGAGATCTGCGAGAGGAGGCGGGCATTCATCCTGAGCAGGTCCCACGGGTAGATGGCATCCTGCCAGTCACCGGCAACAACACCATGAATTGTCGTCCCTTCTTCCAGCATGCAGGAGACTGCGTCAGTGATATCATTATCCCTGATATAGGAAAAAAATCCGGGGGTGAGTGAAAAAATACCGGTACTGACCATGAAACTGGGGGATTTTTCCGGTTTCTCGATGATATGGGTGACCTCACCCTCCCGCAACGTAACGACCCCGAAATTCGAGGGGCTGGGGTGCTCTTTTACGAGCATCGCGTTTCGCTTGTCCTTGACCTGTGCAATCGATCCTGCATCGATATAGTTATCCCCGGGAAGGAGGAGGAAATCCCCCTTGATCTTTTGCCTGGCACAATTCAGGGCATGGGCTGTCCCGAGCTGTTTGTCCTGGACCACAACCGTGACGGGGATATCGAGCTGGTTGAGATATCGCGTCACCTGTTCCTTGCGGTACCCGACAACGACGATAATATCCCGTATCCCGTTTTGTATGAGTGCATCGATCACGTACCTGATGATCGGGCGGTTTGCCACCGGAATCAATGCCTTCGGCCTGCTATGGGTGAGCGGCCTGACCCGCCTGCCCTCGCCTGCTGCAAGAATAACTGCCTGCATCTTTCACCTACCGGATATAAGAATTCTCCCCGATGATCCCCTCAACATAACTGTTGGGGGCAAATTTTGCACCGGTCCCGATGACCGCGCCCACGTTGACAGAGCAGTTGATCCCGAACTGCACGCTGTCCCCGATAATGGCGCCGAATTTTTTTCTCCTGCTGTCCCTGCCGCCCACCCTGATGGTCGCGTGGTCGTGGCGCAGGTTGGCGATCTTGGTCCCTGCACCGAAATTGCACCCGCTGCCGATGATACTGTCACCGATGTAATTGAAATGGGGAATTTTTGTGCCGGGCAAAATGATTGAATTTTTCAGTTCCGTGCAGTGCCCGATATGGCAGCCGTCACCGATGGCTGTTGCACCACGGATATAGGCATGCGGCCCGATCCGGCAGTTGCTGCCGATCACGCAGGGCCCTTCAATATAGGTCCCGGACATAACAACACTGTCTTTGCCGATGATCACCGGCCCGGAAGAATGGACGTCCTTTTCAATTACCCCTTCGTTTTTTGACCCGATCGATGCCAGCAACAATGCATTTGCGTCCAGCATGTCCCATGGGTGCCCCACGTCCATCCAGGTGGAAAGGGGATGTGACGTGAGTTTTTTATCACGGATATAGTCACCAAGTGCGTCGGTGAGTTCGAGTTCACCACGCGGGGACGGCTCGATCGCTTCTACCCTGCTGAAAATGTCCTGGTCGAAGACGTAGGCACCGGCATTGATGACCGTACTTTTCGGGTGAGGGGATTTTTCCTCAAGAGCCGTCACGCGCCCCGCCTCCACGATGACAACCCCGTAGTCCTCCGGGTGATCTGTTGTGCTGGTGCCCATGCATGGGGCTAACTTGTTGCACAGGTCCCTGATATCGGGACTCTGCAGGATCATGTCGCCATTCAAAAGGAGGAACCTGCTGTCGACAAAGCCGTTTGCAGCATTGAGTGCATCCGCCGTTCCCTTCTGCTGGCGCTGGGGGGCATACCTGATCCGGATGCCAAGCGTGGAACCATCGCCAAAATGCCTGCGGATCTCGCGTTCCCCGTATCCCACAACAAACACGAAATCCCTGATCCCGGCGTCCCGGGCTGCGATTACAAGGTGCTCCATCATCGGGCGGTTTGCGAGCGGCAGCATCACTTTCGGACGCTTTGCCGTGAGCGGACGCATCCGCTTTCCCTCTCCCGCGGCGAGCACGACGCATTCCATATCTACAGCTCTGCCTGCAACATTTAAGCAGTTTTTCCCTTCTTTACAAGGGCACGCCCGCGTCCGAGCATTGCCCTGGCTGTCTGCGGCGTCCTGCCCTCTGCTGTAATCCGGATCTTCGGCTCTGTCCCGCTTGCACGGACCAGGCACCACCCGTTCTCGTCCGCGATACGGATGCCATCTGTGGGGTTATCTGCACCAAGTGCCGTCATGATCTCAGGTGCCGATTCGCAGGCAATGGATGTACGGATCATGGGATACGAAGGCATCGTACCGAGTTCTTCTGCCACATCCCATTCGGATGCGATCTCGCAGAACAGGGCTGCGGCAAAGGGGCCGTCAGGACAATAGGAGATGGAAGGAAAGATCCAGGCACCGGAAGGCTCCCCGCCAAAATCCCCCCACGACAGGAGTTCTTCGGAGACAAACGCGTCCCCGACAGGTGTGCGCCGCACTTCCGCGGCCTCCTCAATCATCATCGAGGCATCGGTCGTGGTGACCACATGCTTTGCACCAAGGTATTTCGTAAAGAGCATGAGCAGGTGGTCGCCGGAGATATACCTGCCCCTGTTGTCCCATGCCATCATCCGGTCGGCATCCCCGTCATGGACAACGGCACACCGTGCGTTGGTTGCCCGCATGACGTCCCCGATGTAGGGGAGGTTTTCTTTCAGAGGTTCCGAAGGGCGTGAAAAGTATCCTGAAGGGTTGCAGTTCAGGCAGACCGGTGTGACACCGAGGGACATGAGGAGGTCCGGGGTGAGCACGCACCCCGCCCCGTTCCCGCAATCGAGAACCACGGAGATCTCGCGGGTGACCCTGACCTTGTCAAGGATCGCCTTTTTGTGTCCCGATAGTGCATCTGAGGGTATGACAGAGCCCTGGTTCTTCCAGTCAGTCCAGTGATCGTTTTTGATCAGTTCGCCGAATTCCTCCTGCTGCGATCGTGTGAAGGATGATCCATCAGGGTTGAAAAGTTTGAAGCCGTTGTACTCCTCGGGGTTATGGGATGCGGTGATCATGCATGCCGCTTTCATGGTCCGCCCGGCATATGCAACCGACGGGGTTGGTGCAACACCGCAAAAATAGGCCCTGCCTCCAGAAGCGAGGATGCCGGAGATCACCAGGTGGGAGAGGAGGGGGCTTGTTGTCCTCGTGTCCATCCCGACAAGGACATCAGACGAACGCGCTGCAAGTGCCGACCCGGTCCTGAGTGCGATCTGGAGGAGCTGCTGGTCAAACCTCCGCCGTATTCCCGATGACCCGAAAAGCATACAATATAATGGTGGAGAGGTGCAATATCCTTATCCCTGCCAGATGACGGTCAGGTACCGTACGGGCAGAACCGTTCGAGTCTTTCAAGGCTCGCGATACCCGCTGTCGAAGGTCCAAGGAGCAGCACCATCTTGTTTTCCCGGTATTTTTCAATGAGATCCCCTGTCCCTTCAGCAATCAGACCTTCATTGTTGACCAGGATGCAATCCGCAATGTCAGGGTTGTCCACGATGAACCCGCCCGTTTCCTGTATGGCTGGCGGGAACGACCCGATGCAATACACCCGGGTGGTTGTCCGCAGCCTTGCTGTCAATTCCTGCCTGCACGCGGTATGGCAGGACATCGGGCACGCCCTGACGCCGCGGGACAGGCAGAGGAATGCAGTCACCACATTCAGGACGGCACATGCTGCCCCCCGTGTTGCGGGGGTATCGAGCGGCGCCCCGAACATGAACTCAATTTTTGTGGTCGCCCGTATAGGATCAAAGGTGACAAACTCTCCTGTCCTTCCCCCGAACCCCGCCTCCATGCATGCACCCTTTTCATACTGGCAGGGCACGACATCAGGATCGACCCGCAGCACGACCGGGCCGTCATCACACCCGCTGTGACGGAGTGTGTCCTGCAATTTTTTTACCGCGTCGATGACAATGTCCATGGTTTCACTTCTCCGGTGAAAACAGTATGACGCGTGCCGGTGACCCGTCCAGCCCGGTAAGGCGCAGCGGAAGGGCTGCCATATCATAGTCCCCCTCGCCAACCGATGAGAGGTCGAGGAGCTCGATGATGATGCAGCCATGCCCGAGCAGGTCCCGGTGCACCGCCCCGTTGCCGTTATACGATTCGATCGACGGGGAATCGATCCCGATGCACCGGATTCCATTACCGGTGATGAACCCCGCTGCATCTGCCGTGAGACAGGGATAGTCTGGTGTGAACGTCTCAACACCGGAAAACGTTGTTTTGAGGAGGACCCTGTCAACGCCGCCGATCCGGCCACGGAGGTGATCTGCGGTGATCGTGCTGCCGGCCCCGCGCACATCCAGCACCCGGCACCTTCCGACGAGGTGCGAAAGCGGTATCGTGTCGATGGTATCACCGGTTTTGAGATAATGCACCGGCGCATCGATATGGGTGCCGGTATGGGTGCTCAGGCGGATGTCGCTGATCAGGTAGTTTCCCCGATCCTCCTGCACGAACGCGGGACGCATGTCGCCCGGATATACCAGCATACCGGGAGAGATCGCACGCGTCACGTCAATCAACGTCATACCTTATTTAGTCCTCCCAGCCGTGCCGGCCGATGAGCGGGACAAAGCGGACGCCGCCATGAAATGACTCCTGCACGGTGCTGCCATGCCTTTCCAGCACGACCAGCTCCTGGACCTCCCGTCCCCCGACAGGCGCGACAAGCCGGCCTCCTTCTGCCAGCTGCCCGATCAGCGGCTTTGGGACCTCCGGCGTCGCCGCAGTGATGAGGATCCCGTCAAACGGGGCAGAGTCCGGATACCCGAGTGTGCCATCACCGACGATAACTTCGACATTGCATATATGGAGCGCGGCAAGGTTCTTTTTCGCAAGGTCTGCGACCGCGGGTATCCGCTCGACGGTTGTCACGTGCCGTACGATGGACCCAAGGACTGCCGCCTGGTACCCGCTCCCGGCGCCGATCTCCAGCACATTGTGCCCGGGTTCCGGCCGGAGCAGTTCTGTCATCAGTGCAACAATATAAGGCTGGGAGATGGTCTGCCCGTTCCCGATAGGCAGCGGGCAGTCGTCATATGCCCCACGGTCATACGGTGGCGGGATGAAGTGGTGGCGGGGTATCTCCCGCATTGCCCGGAGTACGCGGGGGTCGCGGATGCCCCGGGCTTCGATCTGCCGCTCCACCATCCTGAAGCGTTCATCGGCTCGTGGATATGACACCATAGGTATTAGATTCAGAATCCGGCTTTCTCTGCAACATCAATGGAGGCATCGATCTGTCTTTGCAGTGCTTCGGGAAGCCCGGCAATCTTCACATCCAAAAATCCCCTGATAATCGTTGCCGTCGCTTCGTCTTCATCAAGTCCGCGGGACATCAGGTATTCTACCTCATCCCGTGCAAGTTTGCCTACAGCGGCCTCGTGATATAGCTCGGTACCGACAACCGACCCCTCTATCTCCGGAATTGCGTAAATGATACCGTCTTTAAGGATAAGTCCCTTGCATTCAAGGTGCCCGCGGGTTCCGGCGGTTTTTCCATTGATATGACCACGTGAAATGATAGTGCCGCCTTTTGTTATGGCACGGGTGATCAATTCTGCGCTTGCGCCCTTCCCTTCAAGGATGGCACGGGAACCGAGATCCATGTATGAACCTGGTGTGGATATGACAACACTGCTGAACCGTGCGACCGAGTTGGCTCCCTTAAGTGTTGCGGTCGGGTACATCTGGATTTTTTTCACCGGCTGCATGCAGACATAGTTGGAGAGGAACACTCCGTTATCTTCAACAATGGAGGCGCTTCTCGGGTACACTTCAATGTTCTCACTCCAGTTGTGGATCATCGTGAAACTGATCTTGGCATCTTTTTTCACGAAGAACTCAGATATGCCATAGTGAGCGCCGCCTTTACCCACGTGCGCCCCGCTTGTGCACCCTGATATGATATGGAGCTCAGCGCCTTCTTCGGCAACGATGATATTGTGGACATGCTGGATCTGTTCCCGCCCGAGATAGAGGCAGGCCTGGATGGGGAGGATATTGTTTGAACCCTTGTGCGCAATAATAACGTAACCTTTCGGGTCTTTCTGTGCCGCAACGTACCGGGTAATGTCATCTTTTTCCGGCGATACAGCCTGCCAGGTATACTCTTTCAGGCCGTCATATTTTTCCATCGCTTTCTTAAACGAGAGGACTTCTATGCCCTGCTGCGAGCATTCGGCCTGAACGATGTCCTGATCCATCTGGAGATAGCTGCCGCAGCGGTTTTTCATGGCAAGGTCGATACCTGCCTGGGCGATGCGATCCTGATCAGCTTTTGAGAGCTCAGGAACTTTCACTGGTGACGGCATTCGAGGCACTCCTTGTATCCGCGTTGTTTGATATCTTTTAAGATTTCCCGGGGATTCCCATGACACTTGATCTCCCCGTCGCACATCACGTGCCCCTTGTCAGCATCAAGATAATCAAGGATATAACCGGTGTGCGTTATAACAAGCCCACTTTTTTTACGCTTGATAAGATGCTTGTCTTTTTCCAGCAGTGAACCTATGGCAGTACCGATGAGCGAGATGTTTTCCAGATCAACACCGCTTTCCGGTTCATCGAGCATGAAAAAGTCAGGGTTCTGGATCATCAGCTGCAGTACCTCACTGCGTTTGATCTCACCCCCCGAAAATCCTTTGTTGATGTCGCGCTCTAAAAATTTGTCCATATGAACTAATTTGGCAAGTTCAGGAATGTTTTCTTCCTTGCTACGGGAAATGGCGGTGAGCATTTTCCCAAGCTTCAATCCGGAGATAGTGGGTGGGCGCTGGAAGAGCATCCCGATCCCCCGTTTTGCCCGCTCGTGGGCGTGCATTGTGGTCACGTCCTCACCTTTGAAGTGGATCTTTCCTTCCGTTATCATGTAGTTGGTAAATCCCATGATCGTCATGAGGAGTGTTGTCTTCCCGGATCCATTGGGACCCAGCAGCACGTGAGTCTCCCCCTCGTTGATATGGAGGTTGATGTCGTGCAGCACCTCCTTGTCACCGACATTCACATGCAGGTCTTCAATATGCAGCATAGAACAATCGAAGAGTGTATGTCAATTGCTGCATTAAACGCTTTTCACCGTGCCGGTCATTATAAAAAATGCGGTGTACCGCCAGCATTAAACTGATGGGGTGCAATAGTACACACGGGACAGCATACGGGATTGGTGCAGCGTGCGGCCGGAGAAAGTGCAGGACAAAGCGGGAAAGGCGAAGGTCAGGAAAGGCTCAAAGGATGAAAAAAAGCCGCTGTATACACGTGATCCTGTTGGCATTAAAAAATTCGTGAACCGGATCATCTGCGGGGACGCACAGCAGGCACTCACTCATATTCCTGACAGGAGCATCGATATCGTCATCACATCTCCACCCTATAATTTCGGGCATGCCTATGCACAGGACCCCCACAACGATACCCATAATTGGGATGACTATTTCTCAAAACTGCTCGCTGTATGGTGCGAGTGCGAACGGGTGTTGAAACCCGGCGGGAGGATTGCGGTAAATGTCCAGCCGCTCTTCTCTGATTACGTCCCTGCCCACCATATCATCTCACGACAGTTGGCCGGGCTTGGCCTGCTCTGGAAGGCAGAGTTTCTCTGGGAGAAGAACAACTACAACGCAAAGTACACGGCATGGGGGAGCTGGAAATCCCCCTCGATGCCCTACATCAAGTACACCTGGGAGTTTATCGAGGTCTTCGATAAGGCGACCCACAAGAAGGTGGGGAGGCGTGAGGATATCGATATCACTGCTGAAGAGTTCAAGGAGTGGGTGATCGGGCGATGGTCTTTTCCTCCTGAGATACGGATGAAGGACTACGGGCACCCGGCAATGTTTCCCGAAGAGCTTCCCCGCCGGCTCATGAAACTTTTTTCCTATAAAAACGACATCGTGCTCGACCCGTTCAACGGTACAGGGACGACAGCGCTTGTCGCATGGAAACTCGGGCGCCGCTTTATCGGGATCGATGTATCGCAGCAGTATTGTGACCTGGCGCTTCGGAGGGTGGCTGCGGCGGCGGATGGAGCAGGACAGGGATCAGCGTATCCCCCCCCGTCACTTGTCGCCCTCAAGGATCTGGCAGGGCACGAATGATTCACCAATAAATCACAGGTTTACTGAGTGGATTTTCTCCCATTCGTACGTCCCTTTCCGGTCATGCTGGTGAGCAAGGATATAATTGTGTATGTCGGCGTATTGTTTCATCGTGTCAACCAGGTTGTTGTAGACCGGCACGCGCTGGTTGTACGCTTTGATATTGCGGGAATCTGACAGCGCCTGCAACTCCGCCCTCATCGCAAGGGCCTTTTGAGACAGTTCAGAAAATTTCTGTTCCGATACCCTGTACATCTCGTTCAGGTAGAGGGTCTGGTCACAGCCCGTGTAGGTTTTTATACCGTTTCCAACTGGAATTACAGCGGGCACGGACTTCAGCTGAATGCCGCCAATAAGCCCGTCGGGTGGGACTCCGACAAACGAAACGTTCGTTGTCTCGATATAGGCGTACCCCGTCTTTTTGTAATCTGTTCCGGTGCAGGTGATCCCGACTGCCATGTGCGATTCATCGGGAAAGGAAAACAATGCTGCCCGGTACCCCTCGCGGGAGAGGAGCGCCGCAAGGAGCAGGCTTTTGTCATCGCAGTCGCCGGATCTGTCCACGAATGTCTCGATCGGGAACTTTACCGCATTTTCCCTGATGTTCTCGTAGTGGAGCGACTGGACAAAAACCACCATCAGTTCGGCATACTCGTCATCGGTCAGGGCGTTTTTTTCCTTTATCTCACGCAACCTGGTAATGATGTTCCGGTAAAACTCCTCCTGGTTGGGGGGTCATTCATCATTGCGAGGTAGGTCTGTGCCACCCAGTCAGGTTCCGATACATTCCCGTATATGATGACTTCCTTGTCTGCTGCCCTTGCACCGGCAAGGACAGACCCGTTGATGGGTAAGGTGAGGGTGACACCCGCCTGTTCAAACGGGAAGGTATACACCATGGGCGGAGATACCGCTGCGTTTTCAACAGGAACAATGCGGGGGGCGATAACCCTCTCATGCTGCAGAAGGGGGTTTAAACAACCGGCAGATCCTACCATGCACAGGACCAGCAGGAATGCAGGACCTGCATGATACAGGACAGCCAGCCAGGAACAATGTGTACTGCCCTTTTTCATAGGGTATCCCCGAGACGGGCAATCGAATCGATGACATAGGTTGGCTTTATGACAGCGGTCCTGAGGGTCTCCTCACGGAATTTCCCTGTCCTGACAAGGACGGCTTTCATACCGGTTTTGCGTGCGCCTGCGATATCGGTAATGATGTCATCGCCGACCATAACTGCCTGGTCCAGGCGCAGATCCATGTCCCTGAGTGCCATGTCGAAGAACGCTTTTGATGGTTTGCCCATCACGGTTGCGGTTTTTCCTGCTGCAAATTCAAGCGCCGCGACAAAGGGTCCTGCCGAAAGCATAACACCATCCGGTGCCATCCAGTACCGGTCCTTTTCAAGCGCGATGATCTCGGCCCCGCCGATCACCGCACGGAATGCCGCGTTCAGGAGTTCATAGGTCATTTTTTCCCCTGCATCGCCCATCACGACATAATCCTCCCTGCTGTTTTCCGGATTCCGGTCACACCACTGCTCGAAATCCCGGTAGACATCCCCTGTCGTGAGGAGGAGGCAGCGGTGCTTTCCTGCAGCATTCATATAGGCGATGGCTGCAAGGGGCGGTGTGAAGATTGAGGCTTCCGGTACGTCAAACCCGAGCCGAATTAAGCGTTCAGATACCGTTTTTCTGCACTTTCGCGTCGTATTTGAAACAAACCGGATCCTGTATTTTTTTTCTTTGAGCAGGTCGATTGCCGCACGGGCCCCTTCAATCACCTGATCACCAATAGAGAGAACACCATCGAGGTCGATGAGAAATCCTTTGACATCCATGCTGATGACCCCGTTGTCCGGATCAGGTCAGGCAGCAGCCCGGCTGAATTCTTCTGTTGATTATGTTGGCGCTGTCAGGGGATTAGCATTGCTTCACTTTCACGCCACACAGCGGGGGGTTTAAACCACCGGTTCCGGACTGTTATTCTGACGATGGCCGCATCGCATCCCACTGCCCGAATCGGCGCCCTCTGGCGGCAGCGCATGGAAACGCTGCGGGAATATGACGTCATCCGGGACGGTAATGTATTCGGGACAAGTTTTTCGGACAACTACGTCTTTTCTTCCGAATACGACCGGGGGCGCTGTCTCCTCGGCCGGCTGATGGACCAGTATCAGGGTGTGCCTTTCGGCTCTGTTTTTTTGGGTGAGGAACTGGTGAATGAAGGGGGATCATGTTTCGTCCTTGACAGCTGCCACACAATCACGGCAGGGGCAGTTGATCTGGGGAGGATCAGGTCGGAGATCCTCGGCGACCTCACCCTGATCCGGGGGATCGGGGAAACGACGCAGCGGCGATTAAAGGCACGGGGATATCAGACCATCGGTGATCTTCTGGACCACCCGAGGTTCCGGGTCCATGCTGTCCGGGTTATCGAACACCTCAACTGCGCCGGTTCGTCAGAGATGATGAGTCTCATCGGCATGCGGCATTCCATGTCCCATCCGCGTGTTCTGGGAATGGCCGGGTTCCACGAACCCGAAGACTATATTTTTCTTGATATCGAGACGCTGGGGCTCTTTTCCCGCCCGATCATCCTTTTCGGAGTCGGGACGGTTGAAAACGGGAAGCTTGCCGTCCACCAGTACCTCCTGCGCGATATCCACGAGGAGCAGGCAGCACTGATCGCGGCATGCGGTCACCTTTCGGGCGACCGGCCGGCGCTCGTGACATTCAACGGAAAATCCTTTGACCTCCCGTACCTGCAGGAGCGCCTTGCCTATTACGGGATGGGCAGTGCCTCCCGCATCCCCCACTTCGACGTGCTTCATTTCTCCCGCAGGAGGTGGCGGGGCCAGGTCCCGTCGCTGCGCCTCGGCGTGCTCGAGAAGGAGATCTTCGGTATCTGCCGCCATGACGATATCCCCGGCCAGATGGTACCGGAGTTCTACGAGACGTACCTGAACACAAAAAACTGCGGGCCGCTCGTTCCGGTGGTTGAGCACAACAGACAGGACGTGGTCTCGCTTGCCCTGCTCTTCTTCCGGTTACTGGGGGACTACTATGGCTGTTGCTGATGTCCTTTCTTTCCTTGAACACAACCCGGTCATGCACAAAAGGGTTGTGCACATTGAGACAACCGGACTGAAGTCCCCGGAGTACGGTACACTTCACACTCCACTCAATGAAGCCACCGCGGCATTCCTTGAGCAGAGCGGGATGCGGCTTTACACCCACCAGTGCGAAGCCATCAACCATATCCGTAACGGAAAAAACGTGATCCTCACAACACCAACAGCAAGCGGAAAGACGCTCGCTTTTAATATCCCGGTCTTTGAAGGGATTGATGCAGATCCACAGGCACGGGCACTGTACCTTTATCCAACAAAAGCGCTCGCGAATGACCAGCTCGCAACCCTGAAGCAGATGGCGCATTTTACCGGAATTCCTGCCAGCCCGGCGATCTATGACGGTGACACCCCGCAGTCAAAGCGGCCGGCAATCCGGATGAATGCACGGATTATCGTCTCCAACCCCTACGAGATCCACCAGGTCCTTGCCTGGCACGCGAAATGGCGAGAGTTTCTCTCCAATCTGAGGTTTGTGGTTATCGATGAGGCGCACCGGTACCGCGGCGTTTTCGGCTCCCACATTGCGATGCTGATCCGGCGGTTGCTTCGCCTCTGCCGGCATTATGCATCAGATCCACAGATCATCCTCTCGACCGCGACACTTGCCAACCCGCTGGAGTTTGCCGGGCGGCTGACAGGGCGATCGTTTGAACTTGTGGAAAGGGACGCCTCCCCGCACGGGAAGAACCACTTTGTCCTCTATAACCCGTATTACGATGGGATCGGCGAACGGTCGACCCACGAGGAGACGAAGGACCTGCTGGGCACCTGCATCAGGGGCAATCTCCAGACGCTCTGCTTCACCGCCTCCCGGAAGATGGCAGAACTGGTCGCGGTCTGGGCACGCGATGATGCACGGCGTTATTCCTCCCGGCTTGCCGGTGCGATTGCCACATATCGCGCCGGGTACCTTCCAGAAGAACGCCGTGCAATCGAGCGGCAGCTCAAGGACGGATCGATGAAAGGTGTTGTCTCGACCAATGCCCTTGAACTGGGGATCGATATCGGCTCACTGGACGCCGTGATCATCTCGGGCTATCCCGGGACCATGATGGCAACCCGGCAACAGGCGGGGAGAGCGGGGAGAAAAGGGGATCCGTCGCTTGCTATCCTCGTTGCTTTGGCAAACCCGCTTGACCAGTACTTCATGCACCATCCCGGCCAGTTCTTTTCGCGTTCGCATGAGCACGCGATTATCGATACCCGCAACCCCTACATCGTATCCGGCCATATGCTCTGCGCAGCAGCAGAACTCCCCCTGCAGGACGAGATTGACGTGAAGTTCTTCGGGGACTCGTTCCCTTCCCTCCTTCTGGAACTTGCATCACAGAACCTGCTGAAACAGACCCCCCGCGGATGGGTGTACAGCGGACGCGGCAGGGCGGCGGATGCGGTGAATCTTGACGGCACAGGTTGTGAGACTTTCCGGATCCTGTGCAATGGCAGGCTCATTGAGACGATGGACCGGGGGCAGGCATACCGCGAAGCCCATCGAGGGGCGATCATGCTTCACCAGGGGGAGAGCTACGTGGTCAGGGAAATGGACCTTGAAACCCATACCGTCAGGGTAGAACATACTGATGTGGACTATTACACGCAGCCGCAAAAAGTGGTGAGCCTTGCGGTTATCGGGACACTGGCAACCAAAAATACCGGAGGGGTGACGTGTGCCTTTGGCGACGTGGAGGTGACCGAATTGTATACCGGTTACAAGATCAAACGCAGGGACACAGTCATTGGCGTCGAACCGCTCTCACTCCCGCCGCTGACCTTCCGGACCAAGGCATTCTGGTTTAACCCGCCTGCCGGTGTTGAACGGGCAGTCACAGGATCCGCAGGCGACTTTGCCGGGGGATTGCATGGCGCTGAGCACGCGATCATCGCACTCATGCCGCTCCATGTCATGTGTGACCGGTGGGATATCAGCGGGCTCTCATCGCCGGCATTTGGTGATAGCGGTGAGCCGGCCATTTTTGTTTACGATGCCTGTGAAGGCGGGGTTGGTCTCGCAGAAAAGGCATACGAGATCCTCCCGGAACTCTTTGCCACAGCCTTTGAACTCGTGCGGGACTGCCATTGCCAGGAGGGTTGTCCCTCCTGTATCTACTCGCCGAAATGCGGCAATGATAATCAGCCGCTTGACAAGGAAGCGACAGTGCTGATCCTCAGGGAACTATGCAGGGATACAGAAAAAATGCCTGTCCAGGTTCCTGCGCAGGTTGCTTCTGAGGTAATAAAAGAGTCACAACCCTGCAGATCTGCAGTCAATCTATAAGAATGGTCCTCTCTTGTGGCTCCATGGTATCGTCATCGAATATGAACAGGTCCTCAATTCGTGCATGAAAAATCTTTGCGATATCGTGTGCGAGCCTGAGTGACGGGTTGTACTTTCCCTGTTCCAGAAAGACAATCGTCTCCCTGCGCACACCGGCTTTTCTCGCGAGGTCATCCTGCGTCATCGAGAACCGGGCCCTGTGTTCCTTTATTGTTGTCCGCACAGCGGTTCACCCTGCAGTACTGAAAATGTCATTCTATGTCCCCTTTCCGGAAAAGATATATCTGGTAGATCAGGGCCGAAATGGCGAGTACGACAATGGAGAGTGCAAGTGCAACTCCGGCACTCAATCGTAGAATGCCCAGATAGTCCACCCAGAACAGCATGAACATGAAGAAGATGCCGGTCAGCCATGCATAAGATATTCCATAGGCTCCGATCTTTTTCGATCGTTCATCGGATTCTGGACCATCGCGATACTTCCGGTGCCGGAAAATACCGGTAATCAGAAAGCCAAGTCCTGCAGTAAAAAAAATAGCACCAATGATTGCCTCGCCAGAAGTCAGGACAATCGAAACCAGACCACTGATAAGCATCAGCGCCCCGATAATGAGCCGGTAGATGTTTCCAGATTTCATCCGGGTATCCCCTTATGTTACTTATTTCTAACATTAAAGCATATTAATGTTATCTATTTCTAACATACATACCCGCACAATCACGGACTGAATAATGGATAAGCGGGTTACGTGGGTTTTGTACCTTCAGAGATTCTTAATAGAAATTCATCGTATTGTAGGTATACCTTGGATGACTCAAACACCGAATTTTAAGCAGATTATTGCTCGTTCACCGATCGTTTTCACGATTGGGGTTGCCGGTGACAGCGGGTCTGGCAAGACGACGTTCACGAATGCTATCAGGCAGATCTTCGGCCCGGAGCTGGTCGCCACCATCACCCTCGATGATTACCACAAATACGATCGCGAAGAACGAAAGCGGCTCGATATCACCCCCCTCCATCCGGACGCCAACAATATCGCCCGGCTCGAGTCCGATATTGCCAGGCTGAAAGCAGGGCAGACCATAAAAAAACCGGTCTATAACCACACCAGCGGTACATTTGATCCTCCGGTTGAGTTTTCCTCCCAGAAGATCCTGATCCTTGAGGGGCTCCATACGCTCTTTTCCCGGCAGCTTTCAGATCTGATGGATTTCTCAATTTTTGTCGATCCCGAAAAGGATGTAAAATACGAGTGGAAGCGGCAGCGTGACCTCGAGGGGCGGGGGTATTCTCCTGACGAGGTAGATGAGGAGATTGCCCGGCGCGAAAGGGACTATGAGATGTTTATTGCCCCGCAGCGCCGCAACGCGGATGCAATCATCAGGATCCGGCACTCGAAATATGGCAAAGACAAGGGATCACTTGCAAACATCTACCAGATTTCTCTGCTGCAGAACCGCATGAAACGGGTGATTGACGACATTGACCTCAATATCGACCTCTATTCCCTGTTATCATTCCACGATAAGGACTTCCTGATTGAATTTTCCACCCAGCCGGTGGAATTCGCCATGATGCGGGCGCTCACTTTTGACGGTGAGATGAACTACGAGACAATCCGGAAACTGGAAAAGAGCATCGAGCGGCAGAC
>Ga0315285_10003976_pt1 | contig 15350 bp, 19 predicted proteins | sample YL17G09_36_MG_FD_203698 | JGI IMG/M metagenome (GOLD analysis project Ga0315285, IMG submission 203698) | Sediment microbial communities from Yellowstone Lake, YNP, Wyoming, USA - YL17G09_36 | ecosystem: Environmental > Aquatic > Freshwater > Lake > Sediment | place: USA: Wyoming | collected...
GGGACCTGCCAGGAGGGCTTCCACCCTCAGGCGGACCACGCCTGCAATCGTGACGGCCCGAGGCAGGTAGAGCAGGTTGTTGAGGTTGTCGTAGATCAGAGTCGCCAGGCCGGAAGCGACTGCCCCAGGCGGGGCCGCGGCGTCCGCAGCGACGTCCGCGCCGATGTCCGTCGTGACTTCGACCTGGACTGGATCAATGAACTGTCCGGTGCCGGGCATAGACTGCTCCTCTCTTTAGCTTCTAGGTCGTCCCGCCGCCGATTCCGCCACCGGGGACCGCGCTGCCCCACATCGGCACCATGCCGGTCGGATTGCAGGCGTCCCCACGGGAGTCGAGGTTGCTGACGGGGTAGGTCCAGCCCATCATCCGGGCGTAGGCCGTGTGAGCCACCCCGTTCGTCGATCTCGCGTGGACGTGGATGATGTCGGTGTACTTCGCGATCAGAGGCATGGCGAACCGGGTGGGGTTCGCGGGGTTGCCGAGTTGGGCCGTGAAGAGGCCGCCGATCACGATGCCGCCGCCCATGTACTGCTGGAAGGGCATGGGACGGTCGTTAATCATGATCCGCCAGTCGACGTTGAGGAAGGCGGCGTCGTCCTCGAGCATGTTCCCGAAGTGGCTGATAATCATGTACCACCGGTCGGGAACGACCAGGTTGAGGACTTCCACCCAGTTCCCGGCGGCCAGGATGGGAATGCCGCTCGAGTCCGTGCTCTGGTCGATCATCAGGGACTCGGAGGGGGGCTCCATCCAGTTCGGGTTCTTGGTCTGCAGCATCGTGCAGGAGAGGGCCCAGCTGATGGCCTGCGCGAGGTGCTGGTTCGAGATCAGCGTCTCGGTCGGGATCTCTACCGGAGGGGTCACCACGGCCTGCTGGGGAGTCATCACGACGTTCGGACGCTCGATCTCCCAGTGCTTCTGGTGAGGTTCGCCCTGCTGGGCGTAGTCGCCGAAGAAGATCGGAGCCCCGCTGCCGGGAGCACGCCGGACCCGGGGACGCCCGGGAGGGGCGATCATCGGGCTGGGCATGGCGCCGTTCTTGTCGGTGGGAGACGACGGGATTCCGTTAACCACGAGGCACCTCCATCGGGACGGGAGCCGCCGAGACCGGATTCTGTTCCGGAGCGGCAATCTCCTGGCCCATGCGACGGATCAGAGTCGAGATTTCCACCATGTCCCGGTACAGGGCCCGGACGTAGGTCGATGCCTGGTCCGAGGCCGCGGCGGCCGGGGCGAATTTGCCTTTCTTCAACGTACCCATCGCCAGTCTCATCGACTTGTCGATGAGGGCGTACGTGTTCGAGGCCCTGCTCGTGGCCCGATTCAGGGCGACCTCCGTGGGGGAGGCGGGCGGGCGGCGCTTTCTCACCTGAGACCTCCTGCAATCCTTCCTAAAGGGCCATTTTCCTTATCGAGAGCCTGTAAGGGTACACACTGGAGCCGTATTTCTCCCTCTGGGCGGCCCTTACCGCCTCTACCTTACGCACGGCCGTCTTCCTTTTCCGAAACGGCCCGGCACAGTCGGCATACCCACTCCGATCACGAGCGACGATGTAGTAGCCGGACTTAGGGGTCCGACCTCTGCGAATCCGCCTACTGGGCATGGTCGTCTCCTCGAAATTTCCTACGAGAACTTGTCTACGATCTCGTTCACTGCATCATTGAGCTTTGCGACCACACTCATCCAGCTGCGCAGGAGGGCTCCAGTTCCAGGACCGTCACAGCTGCCGTAAAGTTTACGGTTCCTGTCTTCCGTAACGCACATCTTTCTCCCAACTTCAGAAAGTTTCCAGATCAGGGTATTCACCTTCTTCAGTTCAGGGTGCATCCTACTGGGCATGGCCGTCTCCTAATCGGTCAGATTCTTCCTTCCCATGAACGGAGTCACGTAGCCGATCTCCACGCCAAAGCCTTCCCTCTTGGCATCAGCCATGATTCGGCTCTTGCTCGTGCAGTAGCCTACCCATTTACCCTCCAGGTTCACCATCACGTACACGATCCGGACCTTGCCTCTCCGACCATACGTGCATCCACGCTCCGTGGGGACAAAAATCCAGGGAAGCTTCCGTCCGTTACTGGGCATAAGAGAGTCTCCTTCCGATCATCGTGAACCACACGCGGTTGGCCACCCCAGAGAGGTTCCGGAACGTGATCTGCAGCTGGTAGTTCCGCTCGACCAAGAGAGGCTCGATGAAGATGAACGGGAACTCGGCAGTCCCCGACCTCATCGTGTTCGTGTGCCAGCCGTTCGACAGCAGCCTGCCCGTGCCGGTGTCCCGGAGGTTGTACTCGAACGGGCCGTCCGAGACCGAGCAGATCTTGAAAATCTCGAAGTCGGCTTCGTCGGTCACCCGAGCGAAGGCGTTCGTCTCGGTCGGAGCCCCGGCAGCCGGGAGCGTGATGTCCTGGTCCGTCGTCAGGAAGTAGACGTTCGTCCGCTCCTTCTTGCCGAAGTACTCGTACATCTTCGCGTAGACGTCCGGCGGGGATTCCTTGGTGTAGAACCGGCGGCCTTCCAGCATGAACCGGATGTCGTTCACGCCGTTCGAGAGGTCCCGGAACTGGACTACGAAGGCCCGGCCCGCGTCTTCCACGTTCATGAAGTAGCTCTCGGGCCAGATGAACGGCCTCTGGCCGCCTGCCCCCGAGAGACCCGAGACGATGGTGTCCATGTGGATCTCGCGGTTCATCAGGAAGTTCTGCCGACCGGGATCGTAGATCGTGATCGTCGCAGGACCCGTCCGGTCGCAGATCGCGTAGAACGCCTCGAAGTGGCCTTGCGTATCGATGGGCATCGTGGTCGGCGGCGAGCCGCCCAGAGCCTGAAGCGTGACCATCGCGGGGTTCGTGAGGAGGGAGTAGGGTTTGCAGTGCCGCTTGGCAGGGTTGATGAAAACAGAGCCGTCCGGACGCTTGAGGTAGGTAGGAAGCATGATTCGATCTCCTCATTCCCGTCGCTCTGCCTGCGTACGGGTCAGGCTGGTCTTGAGATGACCGAGGGGGCTGGCCGTGAAGAAGGGGCCGACCAGGGAATTATAACGCAGGAGAACGGCATTTCGCAATAATAAAAAAACTGCCCGGGCCTTTCGACCCGGGCAGTTCTGAATGGCTGGACTTCTAGAGCTGAGCGAACAGGATGCCCAGCATGTACAGCCTGCACCGCGTGGCGATCTGGAGACCGGCCACCCCGAGCGGATAGGACAGCTCCCCGCGGAACGCCTCCGTCGAGAAGATGTGACGAGCCCGCCGATCCACGGCGAAGTTGTAGAAGTTCGTCACGTGCGGAGTGCCGTTCGAGAGGACCGACCCGGCCGCCAGGACGGACGTTCCGGCGAGACCCACGCCTTCCGGGATGCGGGTGATCGGGACGACGAGCCAGGGCGTGTTCTGACCGAACACCCACTGGAAGACGCCCGTGTTGAAGATGGCGTCGTAGTCGAGCAGGGCGTTCGCGTCGAGCCGCCGAGCCACCTCGAAGTTGAACCCGATCAGGTCGAACTCCAGCGGGGTGCCCAACTGACCGTTCTGGGTCATGTTGGTGTCCGCGAGGGTCTTCGCCGCACCGGTCGCCGCCATGGTGGCCGAGTTGACGAAGAACTGGAGCCGACCGACACCCGCCTGGGGGTAGATCTCAGTATCGTACATGGGTTGCTTGAGGGGCCGCAGGACCGGCGTCGCCGGGGGCGACCCAACCACGTACTGTGCGCCAACGACTCTGGGCATGGTTCCTCCTTATCCCGGGGGCGATTTCTCTTCCCGGAATGGGCCGATCACGAAATAAAAAGGCGATTCCGGGGAAGGGCAGGGGGCCCACCCTGCCCTTCCTTACTCCGGTCTCGCTTCACGCGCATTGAGAAAGAACGTTCTCTTCAGGCGGCTATTCCTAGCCCCCGAAGCTCGCCACGTCGGCGAAGTCGGCCATGGCCCCGCCGGACGTCTCCGCGGGGTACTGGGCCAGGTACGCAGGCCCGGAGGTCTCGGCGGGGTACTGCCCGATCCTCTCGGCGCGGCCCATCTGCTCGGCGGACAGGAAGTCGCCCACCCGCTCCGCCCGGCTCAGCTGCTCGGCGGACAGGTAGTCGCTCACTCCCAGTTCCCGCATGACCTCGCGCTCCACGGCGCCGCGGATGTCGTTGGACCCGAGCCCGGAGAGCCCGAAGGCCTCGGACAGGGCGGGGGTCTTCCTGACGATCTCGATGCCGGAGACCAGCTCGCGAACGGCACCCGCCGCGGCGTTGAGGACGCCGCCGAGCAGGACGTTCCCGGCGAGCTGCGGGTCCTTGAGCAGGAACCCGGCGACCGCGGCGGTGAGGCCGCTGGCCACGAAGTTGCCCAGGTGCTTGACGATCCCGACGTACTTCCCGGGGAGGATCGCATTCCCCACGATGCTCGACACGGCCCGGGCGGCGAAGAAGCCTCCGACCACGGGCAGGGCCGTCCCGGTGAGGAACTCGACGTCGAAGACGCTCTTCACGGTGTCCAGGGCGTCCCCGATCACGTCGTTCTTCATGTACCGGCGGCTCTTGTTGTCGGCATACCGGCGCCGACGACGGTGAGACACCTTCCGGCTCCGACGACGCCGACGAGGGGCGTTGTCGTTGTACACGAACCAGTTCCGCTTGTAGCTCCGACGAGTCCGGCGGGAGCGCCGACGCTTCCGCTTGGGGTTGTCCTCGTTGGACACGAACCAGTTCCGACGATAGCTCCGCCGCGAACGCTTGCGGGTCGACACGAACTTGCCACCCTTGCCCCGGCGGGGCGTCCGACGACGAGCATTGTCCATGTAGCGCCTCCGAGAACGACGGCGCCGCTTATTGGCGACAAGCCGATAACGGCGGCCGAACATGGGAACCCTGAACGACACCATCCGGCGACGGGAGGCCCTGCCAGGGGCGGGCTTCCGGTGCCGGGCACGGTAACGGAGAAGTCCCCGGATGCCGATCCTCTTCTTGATGTACCGGCGGGGACGACCCCCACTCTTGCGACGCCTGGGCTGATACGCCCAACCCAGTTTCGCGGCGATGGCGTGGTCGCTGCTCTGACGGAACCACGCATTCCGCCGGTAGCGACGACGCCCCGCCTTCTTCCGACGGCGGGTCTTTACGGCCATGGACTTCCTCCTTTTGGAAACACGAGTCCGATTCGACATGAACCGGCCATTCTTCGAGTTACGGGCGAACCGACGGCGGTGACTGGGCCTGGACGCCTTGTGACGCATCCGGTGGCGAAGGAAGGCCCTCGTGCCGATCTTGCGCCTGAAGTACCGACGCCGTCCCTTGCGCATCTTCCTGACACGGCCAAGCCTGGCGGCGATGGAGTGCGCCCTCTTCTCGCCGACCCAGGCGTTTCTCCGAAGGCGGTGCCTTCGGACCCGCCCAGCCTTTGGCGGGTTCAAAATGAACATTTCGAGCATCTGGCCCTCCTAACGATGAATCCAGTCGGAAATATGGGTCTTGCCTTCCAGGGGCTTGATTACGACCTTGCCGCTCGGCACCGTCACCCCTTCGGGCATCGTCTCGTACTCGTGCAGGTAAGCCTTGTTCGCGCCCTTCCCCGATCCCCTCGGAGTCACGTAAGGCTCGAACGGGCTCTTGCCCATGCTGTACGCGAAGGACCGGCCCAGGAGCTTCTTCCCCGCACCCACGTCCACGCACTTGCGGGTCACGAACTCAGGCAGGGCGCCCTTGTGGAACCTCTTGTACGCGATCACGGACTGCTTGTACCTGTGGATCTCCTCTGGCGTCCCGTGCGACCGGAGCCAGGACTCGAACTTCGCGAGCGGAATCTTGACCCTCCGGGTCCCCTTGGCGTATCCCTGCACCCCGTTCCTCGAATTCGGCTGCTTGTGGAGCGCATTGATGCTGCCGTACTTCGGAGGATGCCCGTCTGAGGGCATCGCCCGCTGCAGGGCCCTCGGCTGGGCGGGGGAGTAGGGATTCTCGTCGAACCGAAGCTGGTTGGGCTCCTTCGCGATGTCCTTGGCGAAGAACTTGAAGGTCCTCGCCCCGCCCGGGCGGTTGTAGAACGTGACCAGGAAGAGGTCGTCGCCCATGAACCGGCGAATCTCCTCGATCCGGCCCATGCTCCCGGCTTCCAGGTCCAAAGTCCCGTCGTACTTCATGACCACGCTCTTGTTCCGGACGTAATCCCCGACCTCGAACCCTCCCGGATTCGGGCTCCAGTGATACTTCCTCGCGATGTCGACGTCCTCCCGGGCCCGGCCCATGGCCTCGAACGCGGCATTGAGGTTCCCTCCCGCCGCGTGCCTGGCGGAATCGGCTTCCCAGCCCTGGCTTGAATCCAGAATTTCCCGGGTCTCCTCGCTCGTCAGGGGATTCTCCGGATTGTCGTTGAACATGCCCGCGTACGCGGCGGGAATGCCGCCGGGATTGTCCCCGAACCCGGCCTGTTCGGGCCAGGGGGTGCCGTGCCCGTGTTCCGGGTTGTTGCAGTACTGGCTGCAGGGGTTGTCGTCGTACACCGGCATCGTGGCGAGAGCCACGTCCATCGGATTCTCTTCCATCGGAATCCGCCCGAGGACCGGATTGTTCCAGAGCGGGACCGCCGGGTTCCGGGCCAGCCTCATGGCCGACCGGGCCCTCGTCCGCAGGCGCGACTTCGGGACCATGACTTTCTGGAGCCTCAAGCCCACCTTGCACCGCTTCCGGCGCGGGTCCCACTCGCCCTTCGGACAGCCGACCACGCCCTTCGTCCCACGCACGCCCATGCTGATCGTCCTGAAGCTGCGGGGATCGAAGTTGTCCGGGCTCGACTTCTGGTAGTGGGCATACTGCCCCTTGGGCCCGGAGAGCCTGATGATCTTCGGCTTGAAGGTCAGGGCCTTGGACGGGCCGTAGAGCTTGCGGCCGAACTCATCCTTCGGATTCGTCCTGTACACTCTGTACATCTTCGACCCGGCCTCGTACTCCACGTCCACCGGGTTCTTCTTGTACCCGGGGTTCGTCACGGTCATGAGCAGGGGATTCCGCTCGAAGCTTCTCTTCATGGCCTCGAAATTGGCCATCGGCACCATGATCGACTGGAGCCTCGGCGACGACCGGGGCTTCTCGGCCACGTCATCCCAAGTCCCCGGCGGCGAAGCCATCACCGTGCGAATCCCCCTCACGTCCGGGGGGTTCATACGGAAACTCTTGGCCGTGAAAGACTTCGGGGAAGCCAGGACGTAGTGAACGTACTTGCCGTTCGTGATGTAAACCTGCCCGGGCTTCATGGGCCGGTTGAGGGCGGGCGAGACCATCTTCCGGACCTGCGGATTGAGGGCGAACCGAAGCAGGGACCTCTCGGTCGAGTTCCTCGGCCTCTTGAGCTTGAACTTCTCGCGTTTGGCCGCTTCCATGTCTATCGCGCCCCGGCGCGTCTCCGCGTCGTCAGGATTCCCGTGTAGATTCCCAGGAGGACCAGGGCGCCCATCGTGATTCCCGCGTAGATCGCGAAGGTCGGCACCTGCCTGGTCAACTCCTCCCGGATCATCGGCTGCATCTTCTCGATAAGCGGATCGGAAATCTTCTGGACCCCTTCCGCCAGGACCCCGGTAAAAGGGCTCAGGAGGGATGAAACCGTGCTCACCAAAGCAGACGGCTGCTCCGCTCCATCCTGACCGAGGCCCATGTAAGGCATCCCGCTATTCCTCGTACCCGTACTCGTCGTCGTCCCCTTCACCTTCGTCGTCATCCGGAGAGTTCGACCGGTACGCTTTCTTCGCCTTCATCTTCGGCTTCACGACCAGGTACCACCCGGCCAGTCCCGCGGCAATCAGCCAGAGCGGGATACCCATGATCCTGGCCTCGAAAATCCCGAAGACGCCTTCTCCGAGATTGCCCAGAAGCCCGGCATTCCCGGTAATCTGGGAACGGGAAACCGTCTCCGAGACCGGCCCGGGATTCTCCGGCACGATCTGGATCTGGGGGGGCTGGAGGTTGTACACCCTCTCGCCCACGTACCCGCTCAAGTCGTCCACTTACCACCTCACCTGGAATCGGTTCAGGGATCTCCGGCGCTTCTCACACCCGTTGCAAGGCTTGAGACCGACCGCCTCGGTCATCGACCTGATGACGTCTCCCAGGCCGACACCCCTGCGGGTCTCGACCTGGGACATCTTGATCAGGTCTTCCTTGCTGACGTACGTGCTCACCTTTGGACTCCCGGCTACTTGCCGATCCCCAGTTTCTTGAGGCCGCCCATGGCGAGGAACGCGCCCCCGGCCAGAAGGGCCCACATCGGAATGCCCAGGAACGGCTTGCTCTGGAGCGTGTCCATGATGCCTTCGCCGAGACCTCCGAAGCCCTGCGCCCGTCGGCTCGTGCGCACCGCGCCGAGACCGCCGAAACCCTGGGCCCGGCGGCTGGTCCGAACCGCGCCCAATCCGAACTGGGCCACGGGATTCATCCCTTCGCCGTCCGAGGAAACCGCCCACTCGCTGCCGAAGTAGTCGTACGCCCGCTTCGGCCTCATCGCGGTCTCCGCCACGTCTTTCGTCGTTACCGTGTTCATCACCGTCCTCCGTTATTTCGCGAGAATAGTCAGAACCAAAATTCCACCGATAGCCAGGAGTGCGGGCATGAGGACTTCCAGGCCTCCGCCAACCAGGGCCTTGGCCCTCTTCTTCAACTCCTCTTCGAAGACCTCGACGCCGACTTCCTCTGGGCTCCGAAGCTCCGACTTCGCCAGGTTCGACTTCACCACCGCCGATTCGGCTTCGGCCCTCGCCGCGGAGACCGAATCCACTTCCTTCGCGAACCCGACCGCCTTCTTGTACAGGGTGGCCCGGCTCTCCGCGGTGGAGACTTCCTGGTCGGTCGGCGTGTGCTCCTTCGTCACGATGATCGTCTTGACCTGCGCGGGGATGTCCTCCGTGCAGAAGTCGTAGCCCGGGAACGTGATCGAAGCTGCAGACTGATTTCCTTCGGAAATCATCTGCGCGATGCTCTGCTGGATGGCTTCCCAGGAAGCGCGTCCGAACGAGGTGATCTCCGCCAGGGCAATCGTGAGGTCGTTCTGGATCGTGTTCAGACGGGTGTACCAGGACTGGGGCTTGCCGAGCAGGTCGACCATCCACTCGAAAAGGCCCAGACCGGACAGGGGAGCCCCGTCGAACGAGGCGGCCCTGCCCATCGCCGCGTAGGGACGGGCCCCGCCGGGAATCTTCCCGAGGTTGCCGAGACTCTGGAGCGTCAGGCTTCCCACGGTCATTTGAGCACCTTCGGCAAAATGAACACGGCTGCCAGAGCGATGCCGCCCACGGTCAGGATCGTGCTCCACGGAAGAGGATTAGCCGCCACGGCTGCCGACTTCGCAGCCGCCCCGGCCCTGTACGCCTCCACGTTCTGTGGATACTGGGCGGTGACCAGACCGACGACGTCCTTCACGACTGCCGCGATGTCCACACCGATGCCCAGGGGGTCGTTGTCGACGGGCTTGGGAGGAAGAACCTCTTCCCCGGTCACCTCGCCGCCGACCCACTCCGACTGCCCGAGACCCGAGACCAGCATTCCCCGCGTGCGATAGGGATCGGGGATCATCTCGCTCGAGGGCAGGGCGGGATAGGGAGCGGAGGCGTTCCTGGAAGCCATGTCGATGACCTCGTCCTCCGTGGGAATCGAAGCCTCGAACTTGTTGGTCCTGTCGGAGATCATCATGGACGCGCCCAGCTCGGCGTACGAGGTCTGAGGCCGGTTGGGCCTCCAGCCGCGCCAGACCGGGCGATGGTCGCCGTGACCCGGAAGCAGGGGGGCTTCCAATATATAAGGGCCGGGAATCTTGGGGGCGGACTCCTTGTCCACCCCGTAGACGTAGTCGGTCGTGGGTTCCAGGGTTCTCGACGGCACGATACGCGTGTCGCCCACAGGGGCGCCATCCTCGGCCCTCACGGCCCGGGAATACTTCCCGGCCATGCCCTGGGGCCTGTTGCCGGTCTTGTACGGCTTGAGGGCTCCGTTCACCCCGTTGATGTCGTCAAAGATATTCACAGGTCCACCTCGGGCATCCAGACCTTGGAATCGAACTTGCCGGGGGGCTCCCAGCCCAGGTAGGCCGCATCCACGGAGGTATCCGCCCCGATCCAGCCCTTGCCGGGAACGTTCACCACCGCGTAGATGTGGCTGAACTCGTCTGGACGGCTCGCATCCGCCCGGATGGTCTTGAAAGCGTAGGGATATCCGATGGCGCTGAAGAGGGCCCCGACCAGAATTCCGTGATCATCGCAATCCCCTGCTTTACGCTTGAGGGTGACCAGGGGCTCCTGGAGCATCTCGACGCCGAACGGGTCGCGCTCGAACCGGACGTAGTTCTTGATGAAGGAGTAGAGGGCCTGGCCCTTCTTCCAGTAGTCCCGGGGGGCGGCTCCCGACTGGCGGATGATGAGATCTGCGACTTTCTGAACCGTCAGGTCCGTCTTCCCTTGCTCAGCCAGGCGATGCATCCGCCTGACAGTCTCTTTCGTGCCGCTGAACCCCGACGGAATGGTGTCGAACTGGGCTACAGGCATCCCATGTCCTTGAGCCGCTGCGTGGCCGTGACCGGCCGAGCGGACTTCGTGGGCGTGTTCGCTGGTCGTGCCGACCTATACTTGCCCGACAACTACTTCATTGGGAGACATCTTCAGGAGAATCCGGCTTCTGCAGCTTCTGCAGACAACCTTCAGGATCACGGTGAACTTCTCGCCGCCCAGCTCAACCGGTTCGGCCAGAAAGTACCCGCAATCCGGACAGCGAATCTCGTCGGGGACTCCTCCCCGACTTTCGCGATCCGCGTCTCTCCTCTTTGTCATCCCGTGACCGTATGTTCCGAAACATGGACGCTGGGCTAAAAGCCCGTGGTCTAGGGGCGAGTCAGTGCCCTCAACAGGAAACTATACACCACTCCAGGAGCGAGTCAAGCAAAAAGTCTCATCTCCTGCGAGGCTTCTCTTTCTCGTCTCCCTCATCCTCTTCAGGCTCTTCCTCCATTTCCTTTTTCATGCCCTTGATGATCTCGCCGACGTCACCCCAAGTCAGATCCCGATCTTCCGTCACGGAGATGCGGCTCAATTCCTCCGTGAGCTTGAGTGACGCAGCGAGATACCCTGCCAACTCGTCGGAGGAGTCTATAAGCTCTTCGGATCTGCCCCGCATGTCGTCCATCGCGGAAGTCAGGTCTTCGACCTTCTGCGCGAGAAGCTCGTTCGACCTGGTCAAGGACGCCAAACCCTTGACCATCGCGACGACAAGATCGTGCCCGGGGTCCCCGGTTTTTTCGCTCGATTCCGGCATATCGAATCTCCTGTTTGGGCCGATGCGGTAAAGTCCCCAGAGGTTCTACTCGGGACCGGAGTTTCCACCCAGGGTGTCCTCGTGGTACATCGTCTTCAACGCGTTCAAACCGTTCACAAACCACTCCACGACACGCGAATCGCCAAGAACCTCTTCGATGCTCTTGATGTACTCCTGCTTGGCATACGGCTTGATGACCCTGAGGAGGCCTTCTCCGTCCGTCACCATGACGAGCTGGTCGAGCACATCCTCCGGAAGTTCCTCAAACGCAGCTTCGTTCCATTCCGGCTTCCTGGGCCGGATGCGAATCTCTCTCACGAGCAATTCCATGCAGTTGTTCACGATGTCGCACTTCTCGCGAAAGATGTCCCCTTCGGGGGCGGGATTCGGGACCGCCGCGACAGGAGCTGGAGCGGCCTGCTCCTGTGCCTGCGAAGCGACGGCGTGATGAGGCACTGGAGGGTCCTGCACCACGGGAGGCGGCACGGGTACGGGGGTCGGGACCGGCGCCGGAGCGGCCATCGGGGTCACGACGACCGGGGACGCGGACGAGGTGCCGGTCTGGGTTGCCGGAATCTGGGGCACCGCCTGGACCACCGGAGACGGGAGGGCGGGCTTCGGGATGTAGCCCAGCTCGATAAGCCTCTTCTGGACCATCTGCTCCGCCAGCGGCACGGCGTACTGCTGGGCCGCAGCCTTGGCCTGCTGCGCGATGATCTGGCTGATCTCCGGCTGGTTAAGCTGTTGACCGGTCTGCTTGGCCTTCTGGGCATTCGCGGCCAGGATGGACGGAAGGGCCTTCTCCACCATCGCGACGATACGGCTCATCGCGTCGGGAGGCTCGCCGCCGGTATCGGTGCTGGGAACCCACCCCATGACCTCGGCCATGTCGCGAAGGGCCATTACGCTCTTCGACATCTCGCCGATCCCGCCGCCGCCCTGGTTCTGCATCACGGCGACGACCTTGTCGGTCTGCGCCTGGGTGACCTTGAGCTGGGCATCCGACATCGCCCTCATGGAGTCGAGCATCGACTGGGTCTTCGCGTTCTCCGCCTGGGCGATGACCTGGAGCTTTGTCTCGCTCGATCCGGCCATCTTCGTGAGCCCGTCGATCAAGGCGGGAAGAAGCTGAACCATGACATCCTGCTTCGGCTGGGCGTTCATGGCCTGGATCGTCTGCCGAAGCTCCCCGAGGGCGGATTTTACCTCGCCCAGGACCTCCGTCTTGAACCTCTCGATCTTGTTGTCCAGGGACACGATGTCGCTGTCTCGAGCAGGATCGGTCTCCTTCTGCGAACGCAGGAGCTTCTCCATGTTGCTCATGAAGTCGCTCATCTTCTTGTCAAGATCGGACTTCACGCCATCCAGCTCGCGACGCATCTCCATTTCCTTACGAAGGCGGTCTTCCACCTCGCGGCGGATTTTCTCGGGGTCCTCCGAAGGACGCGCCATGAGCAGGTTTGGATTGCCCTTCACCTCGTCGAGCACCTTCTTGAGGCGCTCCTTCTCGATCTGCTTGCGAAGGTCCCCGATCTCGTCGTCCTGGATCGGAGGCCCTCCGGGAAGCGCCTCGCGGCTGAACGTTTGATCCGGAGAGAAGTCACCCTGGAGATCCGGAGAGAACTCGTCCTCCGCGATCTTCGGGTCTCCGTACACCGAGATTCCGCGGGCACTGACGAACCTGCCGTTCTTGAGAACGCGAACCCGGTAGCGTCCCCCGCCGAAGCGATTGCGCAGATCGGTCTCGATTTCCTCGACAGTGATCGGAGGCACGTACTCCTCGATCATCCCGCCAATCTGTTTTCCCCTCCATTCGCGGGGAGAAACGCGGTCGACGTGGATGCGAACGGTGTGATCCTGGAGTGAGGACGCGAACTCGTCTTCCGGAGTCTCGTCGTCCGCAACAGCGGCGGATTTCTTCGAGGACTTCGGGGAACGCTTTCCCTCCGTCATCGCCTCCAACTCCTCGTCATCCGGAATCGGAGCGTTCGTGATGGTTCGCTCAATCTTGAGCGTGGACTTGGGCCTACCCGTTTCAGGCGTTTCGGCCATGATAACCTCCCAAGGAAAAATGGAGACAGGACGACATTATTCAGAAAGGAAACATGGAATGGAAACGGGACACGAATTCTGCTTGCCCGCTATGCCTCATATAGGGCGAACGTAAGGAACGCATAGGAGTGTACTCTGCTCTTTCGCTCATGTCAAGATTTTTCGCTCGACTGGAGAAAATTTCCAGGCTAGAATTCTCCCTGGAGCCTGCATTCAAGAGGTCTCAATGGCCGCGCTTCGCAAGCGAAGAGTCCGAGTTGTCACCATTCTCGATTTCAGAAAGCACGTTGCCTTCCTTCGCCTCCGTCACAGAGGCAGGATCACCACTCCAGGCCCTGCAAAGGCCCCTGGCAGGATCACTCTTATGTGGGAAGTGATCGCGACAACCCCGGAAGAGGCAGTCAGCGGCCTGTTCACGACATCGGGAAGCATTCTGATATTCATTCCCGAGAGAGTGGAGGACAAACTCTGGGAAAGAATACGCACGATGGACAGACCGGAGAATCGCGAGCTGTGGCTCCACCCGTTCTTCGGCATCCGCAAGGCGATGAGAACGCAGAGGATGTTCATTCCCAAACCAGAAACGCTTCCACCGGAAGTCTCCAAGTTCCCTTCAGGACTGCTTGAGCTTACCAGACACGAAGTCATTCCAGCGAAAATCGACCCGGAGACCGGACGGGAGATCGAACCGCAGAAAACCGGCCACATCCAGCACTATGAGAAGTTCGTCCGCGAGGTCTGGTTCCCGAAATGGCTCTACTCGTCACGGAATTCGCGCAGGGGGCTGTTCCCGACCTGGAGACGTGCTCAGATGGTCGCCAAGGCGTTCGATATCACTGTAGACACGAACCTGAAGTCCTCTTCCTGGTTCACCATGTCCACTCCGGACATGGGACGCGAGGCCAGACGTTCAGTTCTCGTTACCGAGGACGTGTACCTGGAATGGAAGCAACGCATTCTATCGGACATCGAGGTCTGTTGGAAGAGAGGCAGGCCCTTCACGCCTGACTGGGATACCATGGCTTCGTCCCTGGCGAGCATTTTCGGACCCAGGACTCCAGAATTCATGACTCGCCTGAAATCGGAGCTGGGTCCGATTGTGAAAGACCTGTCCGGCAGGCGTCCTCCACCCTCTGACCCCTGGAGCATGGAGGAAAATCCATCTCGAGCATACCGTCGGGCGAGGATACCCTGTCGCGTATAAGGACCCCAGGTTCAGTCCCGAACCGTTCCAGGCCTGAGACTCCTTGGTTTGCTATCTTCCTGCATACCAGTTCTGAGTTCCGGGAACCGTCCCAGGGTTCCCGGAGACCTGCCAGGAACCGTCATTTGACACGGGTGGACGGTCTATCCCATTGATTCCCAAAGGCTTACACCGCTAGACGCCAGAAAAGCCAATAGGGTGCGGGAACCCTAGACGGGTCTCCCCCTGCTCTTTAGGCCCCTCGGGAGTACTGACGGGGCCGCAAGCCGTGGATTCTCTAGGCCCCCCGCGTAAAGGGGCCCAGGGACCGTCAAACCGCCGTCAGGGTGCCGCAAGGCCCCGGACGGGGCCCGGGGCCCACGGGGGCCCCTCCCGGCCCCACGGGGGGCCCACGGGCGGGTTGACGCGGGTTGACGGTCTATCCCGTTGGACGCCAACGGGCTAAGCCGTTAGACGCCAGAAAATTCAATAGGGCGAGGGGGTCCAGGATGGGCCCCCCGGACCCGGGCCTGTCGCCCGGGTCCCGGGCCCCGTAAAAAGGGCCCGATTCTTTGGTAATCAGGTAGGAGGATTTTAGTATGCTGGATTCAATCCCGGCCCCCACGGTCACCCCTGAGGTATTAGCCGCGATTTTCGCGGAATTGCCTCAAGACGTCGCGGGCTCGTTCCTGGCGCAGATTCAGGCCAAGGTCGCGAGCCAGAAGGTCGACGCCAAGCGACGCAACGCGTCGGAAGCCGTGGGCAAGGTCCTTTCGGTCATGGAGGTCGACCTGATGTCGGCCCTTCCCGTCGACATGGAGCTGGCGGTGCGCCACGTCCCGGCCTC